>MTKW01011258.1_pt1 | contig 14808 bp, 14 predicted proteins | sample 1042761 | NCBI WGS metagenome assembly MTKW01 (sample SAMN06205366, study PRJNA360243) | anaerobic digester metagenome | biome: Wastewater treatment plant; feature: Anaerobic digester sludge; material: sludge; isolation source: anaerobic digester fed with sludge from wastewater treatment plant ... | reverse complement strand
TTAATATCATCATCACTTGGAGCCGCGTCGCCGCTTGGATGATTATGGGCAAGAATGACTGTAGCAGCGCTCTTCTTTATACAGTTCTTAAATATCTCTCTCGGGTGAGCAATGGACGTATCCAGACTGCCAACGGAAATAACTTCCCTGGCGATAATTTGATTTCGAACATTTAGCATAATTATGCAAAAATGCTCTCGATCCAAATCTTCCATATCGCCCTTTAGCAACCGGTATACGTCCTTTCCGTGCCTAACTCGTGTAAACCTTGCCACGTGATCTTCAGCCTTTTGAAGACGCCTTGAGATTTCAAGGCATGCCTTGAGCCTGGCCGCTTTAGCCGGCCCTATGCCGGAAAGGGACATAATCTCCTCTGCGGAGCTCTCCTTCAGAAACTCCAGGCCTGGCCCGTAATGACTCTCTCCCCAATGCACAAGCCTTTTTGCCAAATCAAAAGCAGTCTCCCTTGCGTTCCCGGTGCCCAGCAGAATCGCCAGGAGCTCAGCGTCAGAAATGGCTTGAGGCCCTAGCCTGAACAGCCTTTCCCTCGGCTTCTCGTGTTCAGGCCAATCCTTTATGGTTAATCTATCCAGGGCTATGGCTAATACCTCCTGTTATTCCTTCGCAGCCACACCCAGGCAATTTTATGAACCAATAAGATTTCTGATTTCTACACCGGCCTTTATTAGTATCTCATACAATTTCGGTATGGGAAGACCAATTACGCTGGTATAATCACCTTTTATTCCTGTAATAAACAGGGCAGCCCTGCCTTGAATGGCATAACTGCCTGCCTTACCCATAGGTTCATTGGTACTTACATACCACTCAATTTCACCGGTGTCCATTTTTCGCATGGTTACACAGGAGCAATCAACATCTGTAAAGACCTCTCCTGTCTCCGGTTGGTACAAGGCAATGCCTGTATATACGTAATGAGTCCTTCCTGACAGCTTTTCAAGCATGCTCCTGGCATGCATGGGATCCCCTGGTTTTCCCAGAACCTCTCCGTCGAGAACCACAATTGTGTCGGCGCCGAGGACAATATCCGAAGGAAACATACCAGCTACCTTTTTTGCCTTTCGACAAGCCAAATCAGCTACCAGCCTGCCAGGAGTCAACTCCTTGGTATCAATACACGTCTCGTCAAGTTCAGATGGCACTACCAATGGTTTAATCCCTACTGTTTCCAGCAAATCCTTCCTTCGCGGAGACCCTGACGCCAAAACCAGCCTCAATTTATTCACCGTCCAAGAATGAGCACCAAAATAAGTACGACTATTGCACCTGCCAGATTAAGCCGGATGCTAAAACCAAAGGTAAGAGAAACGACATTAAGGTCCACCTGAAAAGGCGGCTGCAACCCAACTGCAAATCCCCTGGCGAGTATCGGTGCTACATCTGAAAGAACCTCGCCAACAACACTCCCGACAATAGCGCCGGCCAATAAAGCAATTATCCACACCCATGTGCGAGATTGTCTCCTCACGGTTATCCGCCTCCTAAGTTATACCGGTTGCAATATGCCCTGTTATTGCCGGAACATGCATATCCTGCATACCTGTCCCTTCAGATAACCACACAGACTACCTGAAGGTTTTAAGAAACTTCCTTATTTGCCTCTGCCTGCTTTTCATTGACAATGGTCTTAACCGGACACTTGGTGGCGCAAATTCCACAATTTGTGCAGAGGGAATAATCAATTTTCGCCAGAGTGCCCTTGTCCATGGATATAGCCTTCTGTGGACACGACCTAACACAAACCTGGCACGCAATACAACCTACTTTGCAGTATCTACGTACCAGGGGCCCTTTGTCATAGGCCCTGCACAGAATATGAACATTCTTGCTTACAGGAGCCAGATCAATTACATACCTAGGACAAGCTTTTACACAGGCTCCGCACCCGGTACATTTTTCCTTGATGACCACAGGCAAGCCCTGGGGAGACATATACATTGCCCCAAAGGGGCAAGCTCTAACACAGCTGCCTAGGCCAAGGCAACCATAAGGACACCCCTTCAGCCCTCCAAGGTGATCAAGGGCATGACAGTCCATCACTCCATGATAATCTGCCAGCTTCACAGCATGATCATGATCTCCCTGACAATATACTACAGCCACCCTGGGCTCAATTACGTCACTGGCAATACCCATAATCTCAGAAATTTCCCCGGCAACTGCATTGCCCCCTGGTATGCAAGCATTGCAGGGAGCTTTGCCTTCACTTATTGCAGCGGCCAGGCCTGGGCATCCGGGAAAACCGCATGCTCCACAGTTCGCGCCGGGCAGCACAGAAAGTATCTCAACCACTCTGGGGTCTTCTTCAACTTTGAACTTTTGAGCAGCCAGGGCCAGAACTCCCCCGAATACAAGCCCGGCCACGCCTAATGCCAAAATGGCCTCGAGCATAACCGCTCCCCCCTACTTAACCAGGTTTTTGAACAACCCTGAAAATCCTAAAAATGCCAGAGACATAAGGCCGGTGGAAATCAAGGCCAAAGGAAACCCCTCAAGGGCAGGCGGGATATCCATAAGCTTCCATCGCTCCCTGATTCCGGCGAATATTATTATTGCCAGGCTCCAACCAAGGGCTCCTGCAAAGCCGTTTACAGTACTCATCATAACACCGTAAGAGTGCCTTACATTCAACATGGCTACGCCCAAAACAGCACAGTTGGTAGTGATCAGGGGAAGATAAATTCCAAGGGCCTTATACAAACCTGGCAATGTCTTCTTCATAAAGATCTCTACCAGCTGTACGAAAGAGGCTATTACAAGGATATATGCAATTGTCCGCAGATACTCAAGTTCCAAGGGCGCCAGGACGAACTGCTCAAAAGCAGCCGTCACCGTAGATGCAAGGGTCATAACGAAGACTACAGCTCCTGACATGCCCATTGCAGTGTCAAGGCTCTGAGAGACTCCTATGAATGGGCATATGCCCAGGTATTGCATGAAAATGAAATTGTTTATCAGGACTCCTCCCAGTATTATCCCAATAATTGACATCCCAATCCCTCCTCCTTAGCAGTGGCCCTGCCCGGATCCTGTCTCTTTGCCCTTGCCCCATTTCATTACCGCAATATTCAAAAGGGCCATGAGGACTCCCAGGGTTATAAATCCTCCTGGAGGGGTCAACATGACGGCAGCCGGTTCGAAAGCCGGAACAGACGGGAAAGCTGTTCCTCCAAGAGTGATTTGCCCGGTTCCGAAGAACTCTCTTATTCCTCCCAGGACCATAAGATTAAGGGTATATGCCACGCCTATGCCAAGGCCATCCATGAGTGAGTTAATTACAGGCATCTTGTATGCAAAGGCTTCAGCACGAGCAATGATAATGCAATTGACGACAATTAACGGCACAAAAATCCCTAAAACATTATAAATGGCAGGCAAATATGCCCTCATGAGCAATTCCACAATCACAACAGGTGTAGCAATTAGTATTACAAAAATCGGAATTCGTATTTCGTCGGGAACAACCTTCCTTAAAAGGGACACAAATACATTGGCAAAGGAAAGAACGAATACTACCGCCACTCCCATCCAAAATCCGTTAACTACAGACGTTGTAACTGCAAGAGTAGGACACATACCTATTGCCAACCTGAAAGTTGGGTTTTCATCTATGAAGCCCTTTATAAAATCATACCCAAGGGAAGACTTGTTTGCCTTCATTTGGATTCACCTCCTGCCGCTTTCCTGGCCAAAGCATCATGGCTGTAACCGTAGTACCTGGGTACTACATACCTGTCAATCAACGGCGCAATAAGGTTCATAAGTAAGATGGCGTAAGTAACGCCCTCTGGATAGCCACCCCAAAGCCTTATGAGCAAGGTAATGAGCCCTGCACCGATGCCCATATACAACCTGCCCCTGGAAGTAACAGGGGAAGTTACATAATCGGTAGCCATGAAGAAAGACCCCAGAAATGCTCCGCCAAGAAATATGGCACTCAATCCGTCTCCCTGGAAAAACGCTCCCGGTTTTCCGAAAATCCATGTTCCTAAAGCCAAGGCCCCCAGGTAACCTGCAGGAATTCGATAATCGATTACGCCTCTTACTATCAAATAGAGGCCTCCGGCAAAAAGCGCAAGTATACTTGTTTCACCCAGAGAACCGATCCTCAGGCCAAACAGCATTTCCTTAAGTGTCAGAACAGTCTGCCCTGTGCCATTGAGAGCAACCAGCGGGGTTGCACCTGTGACTGCATCATAAGTCATGGGATTTACCCAATCCCGGGTCATATGCAAAGGCCAGGCGGCGAGCAGAAATGCCCTGGCTGCAAGGGCCGGATTAACAAAATTGGTTCCCAACCCGCCGAATATTTGCTTTGTGACCACAATAGCAAATGCAGACCCAATAACCGGCATCCATACCGGCACATTGGGCGGCAGCGTCAGAGCCAAGAGAAGCCCTGTGATAACCGCGGAAAAATCATTTATGGTAACCTCTTTCTTAACCGCCTTCTGATAAATAGCCTCCGACGCTACTGCCGAAACTACCGAAGCGAGAATCACCCATAAAGGCCTGAATCCAAATAAAACGATTCCGGCAATACTCGCAGGAATAAGCGCTATTACCACATCAAGCATGATCCCCTGCACCGTCTTGGTGCTGGTTATGTGAGGGGACGGTGTTATTAGCAATTTGTCCTCCATATTAATACCCTCCGTCTCTCCAAACCCGGCCTAACTCTTTTTCTGAGCCCTTCGCCTTGCGGTAATTTCAGCCTTGGCCATTCTTATCCACTGAACCAGGGGCCTCTTGGCCGGACATGCAAAGGTACATGCGCCACATTCACAGCAATCCATTACTCTTTCTTTTTCAGCCTCTTCAATAAGCCCCCGCTCGGCATAGGCTGCCATCCACACAGGCAGAAGCCTCATTGGGCATGCATCTACACATTTGCCGCAACGTATGCATGGCAAAACAGGTTCCTGGACTACCTGGTCTTTCCTGAGCACCAAAATGCCCGAGGTACCTTTCAACACCGGAACATCCAGGCTCTTGACTGCCGGGCCCATCATAGGCCCTCCCATTACCACCTTGCCGGGAGTACCGCTGAACCCTCCTGCCTTCTCAACCAGGAAGGACAAGGGAGTACCTACAAGAGTTCTGAAGTTAGATGGGTTTGCCACGCCCTCTCCGGTAACACTTACAACCCTTTCTACCAAAGGCAGGCCTGTCAGTATCCCCTCTGCCATAGCGTGTGCAGTGCCCACATTGGACACAATTACTCCGACATCAAGAGGAAGCCCTGGCGGAGGGGGTACTTCCCGCCCCAAAACCGCCTGAATGAGCTGTTTCTCACCGCCTCTGGGATAACGTGCGCTGAGCACAGCCAGTTCAAGCTCTCTATAAGGGCCTATAGCATCCTTCATAGCAAAAATGGCGTCAGGCTTATTATCCTCTATGCACACTATTCCCCGGGCAACCCCGGAAGCCTTCATGAGCGCCCTGAATCCAAAAACGACTTTTTCAGCCTGTTCAACCATGAGCCTGTAGTCAGCAGTAAGATACGGCTCGCATTCTGCACCGTTGAGAAGGTACGTATCAACAAGCTTGTCTTTGGGCGGAGCAAGTTTTACAGCTGTTGGAAATGCTGCTCCCCCAAGGCCAACAAGGCCAATTTCTCTTGCCAGAGCCTGAATTTCGTCAGGTGAAATCTCATTGAGCTCAGATGCAGCCGGAGACAGTTCCTCACACAGTCGGTGCTCACCATCGGATTCCAGGATAACAGCCTCTGCCATACGAGCCTGTGCAGGGTGAAACCTTGGCTCAACAGCCTTCACCGTACCCGACGTAGGAGCATGCAAAGCAGCACTGACTGCCCCCTGAGGCTCAGCTATTATTTGGCCTCTCTTCACCACATCTTTTGGCTTCACAATCGCTTTTGACGGAGCGCCAATATGCTGAGACAAAAAAAGTATGAGTTCCCCGGGAATTCCGGCGAACTCTACCGGAGATTTTTCCGACAGTTCCTTTTTGTGCGGAACATCTACGCCTCCAACCATTCTCTTTATGGTAATCATAATACCACCTCAATTGCAGCCTTGGTTAAGGTGCCAAACATCTGCCTTGATGAAATTCTATCACTGTTACCATAAGTCCTTTAAGCCCCAAGACATGTTCAAATCCAGGGTTTATACAAGGTCAATTCTAGTGCTAAACTGGGCAATTAGTCAAATAATCCGAATGTTATGTCCTCAGTGTCAATTTTCCCCAAAATTGAGGTTTCTCTGAAGATGCAGAAGGCAAAACCGAAGTTGCTTTAATAAAGTCAGGAATCAAATGTCACAATCTTCTTCTACGGTTTGAAGGGGGAATACCGAGTTGCGAGCGGTACTTGGCAACAGTACGCCTGGCTATGCTTATACCCTCTTGGGTCAAGAGCTCCACAATCTGATTATCAGTCAAAGGATTTTCCGGATCTTCGTTGTTGACCAATTCTTCGATGGTTCTCTTGATATTGTACTGGGAAACCTCCTTCCCCCCGGATTCTACCCCCGGGCTGAAAAACACCCTGCATGAGAAAACTCCGAAGGGAGTATCTACGTACTTACCGGATATAGCTCTTGATACTGTGGAACTGTGTATGCCAAGTTCAGCAGCTATGTCATTGAGAATCATAGGCTCAAGATGGGTAGGCCCTTCTAAAAAGAACCGTTTCTGGCGTCTTAGAATGCTTTCCATAACCCTTGATATTGTCATCCTTCTTTGTTCTATGGTTTTTAATAGAAAATAGGCTTTTCTCGCCTGCCCGGCTAGATAAGTTTTTGCCTCTTGTTCTCCTTTCAGAAGCAGTCGCCGGTAATAAGAATTCCACCTAATTGAGGGAAGGGCATTGTCGTTCAATATGACAAGAAGCTCCCCGTCAAGTTTTTTTACGATAATATCCGGCACCACAAAAGTGACATTGCCCCGGGAAAACACAGCACCGGGTTTGGGATCCAATTTCAAGATCGAATCTCTGGCCCGCAGTACGTCCTTTAAAGACATCTGCTCCTGGGCGGCAATCTTGCTGTAACGAGCCCGGGCAAGGTCATCAAGGTAATTACTGATGATTTTCAGCGGAAGATGCCCAAATCCTCGAGACATTGCCTGAAGTTCCAGGCACTCCCTGAGATTTCTGGCACCAACCCCGGGCGGGTCAAAACCTTGAACGGTTCTCAGCATGGATTCAACCTGACTCTCGGTGCTGAATGTAGAGGTGGCAATTTCAGACACTGAACACCCCAAATACCCGTTATCATCTATGCTTCCAATGATAAACCGTGCAATACTGAGCTCTTTGGGGCTCAAGTGCAAAAGCCCTAATTGAGAGGTAAGGTGCTCCCGTATTGTCACATCTCTTTCAGGCAGCCTTTGATAGACAGGAGTAATGTCCTCACTGGCTTTCATTGTAGTTCTCTGCCCAAGGCCAAGGTCTGAAGAATCGCAAAAATAGGCCAGCCAATCTTCTTCATCCTCTGTAACGTCTGCAGAGACTTCCTCCCTGCGTTCATCCACGACCTCTAAGAGCGGGTTTTTTTCTGTCTCTTCAAGAATAAATTGGGACAGCTCATGAACATTCATCTGCAAAACCATGATTGCCTGACGCAGTTCAGGGGTCAAAACGAGTTTTTGGGTCTGTACAAGTTCAAGCCCATACCCGAGTTTCATTGTCTCCCTCCCATATATACTATTTAGACACTACCCGTCCATTTTCCTTGACCATGCCTAATCTACGCCAATTTTTCTTGTGACTACATCAACATATAAAAGATAGATTCCGGTAAGATACTCCAGTTTCTGTTTCAGGCTTGACTGGACTTCCCTCATAACCGGAAACACATGAGCCCCGTAATCAAGTACCAGTTCAACTTCAAGGGTTGCGCCTTCACTGGTAGTCAAAACCAGAGTCTTCAAGACCCTTTTTACTCCAGGAACTTCATAACAGATCCTGGTGGCAATTTGCATCACAACATTGTCAGCAATGTAAAAATTTCCAAAGTAACTGTAAGTAGGCCTTACCACACTTCTTTCAAGGATCGCCGCCTTTTGCTCTCTTGATCTCACAAATATCTGTAGAGGATCTACCATATAACCGGAGAAGGTTTTCTTTACCTCAAAGGTCGGGGCAGGAATAACATGTTTGCCTTCCTGACGCCGCCGCCAAAGGGCTTCCCTTACTTCTTCTTCGCTGGCAAGGTCTCTTATATCCAGAATTTTCACAGGCCCTGGAAGCCCTAACCTGGATACAATGCGATCAGCCATGGGAACTGAAGTACCCAAAACCAGAATTTTCTTTGGTTTAAGATCGTCGAGAGCCGTCCTAACTTCAATGACGTGTCCCGGGGAAGTAAAAACAGCCCTTCTAACAGCAGCAGTCCTGGTTTCCTCTCTCTTGGCCGACCGTCCTGCAATAATACGGGACCCGGCAATCAAAAGGCCATCGTCGATGATTGCCTCGCATTTGTGCTCTTGGGCTACCCACATAGCGTGATGGGATTTACCTGTTCCACTCGGCCCTATGAGGGCAATCACCTCAATATTTTGAACGCCGGATCCGGTTCCTATTTCTTTCTCCGGGAAAACCACTGAAAACCGCCCTTTCCATCTTCGGGAAGGCTGGGAACCCTTTCTAACCCTTCAGGAGGCTTTGTATCCTCCTTAACAAGACTGCCTACCAGGCTAACTGCCTTCTTCTCATCCTCGGTCTTGGTATTATTCCCGGCAAGTTCCACAAGATCAGGCCATATGGCCCGGGATATGAATGCACTGGATTCAAGGGCAAAATTCGGATTATACTTCATGGATTCCACCCAATGCTTCACTCCGCCCCGGGCATCCCCTGCTGCCAAAAGCACTGTGCCGTACAAAAACTCAACATCGGACCTAAGCTTTTTTGCTCCGGATTCTTGTGGTTCCGTCTTTTGGATTGCATTAAGCAGGCCCTCAGATATGCGCCTGGCTTCCTGGAGATTACCTGCCCGGTAATGAAGGTCTCCTAAGACCATTAAGGGCTCCGGAGAGTTTGGCTCAAGCCGGCTTATTTGCTGCCACTGGTAAATGGCTTTGTTGAAATCTCCGTCCATTACAGCAACTGCAGCAAGATTCTGCCGGGCAGGGACGTAGTCAGGGTTAATTAAAACACATTTTTCCCACATCTTTACAGCCCCATCCTGCTCTCCCTTTTGAAACAGCCCAAGCCCCAAATTATACGTTGCAAACAAATCATCGTTACTAATGGAAAGAACCTGTTCCCATTCTTTAATTGCCGAATCGATATCTCCTGACAAAGCATAAACTTCACCAAGAGTAGTAATGGTTCGAATGTTGTCCGGTTCCAGTTCCTTGGCCTTAGATAAAGAATCCAGCGCTTTTTCATACTCTTTCTTACCTAAAAAGGAAAGGCCTTTGTTGAAGTAAAGCAAAGGAGCAGTGGATCCCAACCTCTCTGCCCGCTGAAGAATATCGAGGGCTTCATCAAACTTTTGAAAGTCTGTGTATATTGCCCCGACGTTATGTAACGCCTGAAGGCTGGACGGATCTATCTTCAGCACCTGGAGCCATTCATTAAGGGCATCTTTGATTCTACCTTTAGCCAGATACAATTCGCCTAATTGGGAATGAGCGAGCATATTGCCGGGCCTCGTATCTCTGGCTCTTTCTGTTTGAGCAATTGCAGCATCCAGATTGCCCTCAAGGGCATGGACTTTGCCCAGGAAATATAAAGATGGACTATGGGTTTTGTCTATAGATATGACTTTCTCCCATGCATCCTTGGCTTCTTTGATATTCCCAGAATCTGCCATTACTACTCCCAAATAGTAATGGGCTTCAATATTGCGCTTATCCATGTCTATAACCCCAAGGAGTTCATCTTTGGCTTTGTCCCGCTCTTGTATTTTCATGTAAGACAGAGCAAGTTGAAGTCTCGTAGGCACATCCCTTGGCCTTTGAGAAACCTCTTTTTCGAGACGCTTAATTATTTCTCTAAGGGACTTTTCATCAATACCCATGCTAATCCCCCACGATACTAGTAAGGTGTGATAAAGATTCGCTCTCTTTTGTTATAATACCTCCTCCCGCCGGAGTTCTCTAAATATTAGCACCTGAATTCGAGTAAAGTCTCTTGACTCAGACTAATCCTAGTACAATAATAGGATTAGTTCAGTCCAGCCGGCAGCATTTAGGAACCGGGGTGATCTAAAATGGCGTTCACACTTTCGACAAAAGGACATTACGCTGTATTGCTAATGTATCAGCTTGCAAGATCAGGTGCCGAATGGATTTCGCTTTCAGAGATCGCATCAGTCCAGAAGGTGTCCCAGGGTTACCTTGAGCAAATTGTCAAACCCCTCAGGGAAAATGGTTTTGTAGAAGGCAAAAGAGGATTCGGCGGAGGTTATACCCTGGCCAGGCCTGCTGATCAGATAACAGTTGGCGAGATTATAAGAGTTACAGAGGGGCCTGTGGTGCCGGTTGAATGTGTTGACGAAAACTTTTCTCACTGTAACTGCCCTGATGACTGCCGGGCGAAACTGGTCTGGCAGAAGGTCGGAGAAGCAATTGACAGTGTTCTTGATTCCATAACTCTTACAGATTTGCTTGAAGGAAATGAGCTTAAATGAAAGGGGAAATCCATCATGAGTAGTCAGCTTCATACCCCCAAACCTATCTACCTGGACCATTCTGCTACAACTCCTGTAAGCCCTGAAGTGCTGGCTGCCATGTTACCGTATTTCGCTGACAAGTTCGGCAATGCCTCCAGCGTGCACCGATACGGACGTGAAGCTCGAATGGCTGTTGATTCAGCCAGAGAAAAAGTAGCTTCCCTTATCGGGGCAAATCCCAGGGAAATCATATTTACATCCGGAGGCACAGAAGCCGATAATCTTGCCATAAAGGGCATTGCCCGGTCAATGCAAAGCAAAGGCAACCACTTAGTTACAACAAGGATTGAACACCATGCAGTGCTTCACACCTTTGAGTCTCTGGAAAAGGAAGGTTTCAAAGTCACTTATGTTCCCTGTGATAAAAATGGCTTGATCGACCCTGAAGATATTAGAAGAGCTGTTACGAAAAACACTATACTCATATCTGTGATCCACGGCCAGAACGAAGTAGGCACCATTGAACCAATTGAAGAAATTGGTTCAATAGCCCGGGAACACAATATTTTGTTCCATTCTGATGCAGTACAGAGTGCAGGGAAAATTCCCATAGATGTAAACCGCTCAGGCATAGACTTGCTCACTGTTTCCAGTCATAAAATGTACGGCCCTAAAGGTGTAGGCGCCCTGTTTCTCAGAAAAGGTACACGCCTCAGCCCCCAAACTACAGGAGGAGCCCATGAAAAAGGGTTGCGTGCAGGCACAGAAAACGTTCCCGGGATAGTAGGCTTTGGAGAAGCCTGCCGTTTGGCTGAAACCGGCCTCCCTCAGGAATCAAAAAGATTATCCGGTCTCAGGGACAGGCTGATTCACGGCCTCCTGTCAGAAATCCCTGAGACAGTTCTCAACGGCCACCCAGTGAAGAGACTCCCTCATAACGTAAACATCAGCGTAAAACATGTGGAGGGCGAGGCCATGCTTCTTAACCTGGATCTTTTGGGTGTCGCGGCTTCGTCAGGATCCGCGTGCACATCAGGATCCCTTGAACCATCCCATGTTCTTCTTGCAATGGGACTTGATCACGAAACAGCCCATGGATCCCTCAGGATGACCCTGGGAAGGTCCACCACCGAAGAAGACGTTGATTATGTAGTAAGAATCATGCCGCCTATAGTAAAAAGACTGCGTTCAATGTCGGTATTCGGCCAAAGCAGTGGTTTTTGAGGTAAAGGTAGGGATAAACATGTACAACGATAAGGTGATGGATCACTTCTTCAATCCCAGGAATGTGGGGGAAATTGAGAATCCCGACGGAACAGGGCAGGTCGGAAACCCTGTGTGTGGAGATGTCATGAGAATTACCCTCAGAATAAAAGACAACAGAATTGAAGACATCAAATTCAGAACCTTCGGGTGCGGTGCAGCCATAGCTACCAGTTCCATGGTAACTGAATTAGTCAAAGGGCTTACCCTCGAAGAAGCCCAGGAGATTTCCAACAAAGCAGTTGCTGAGGCCCTGGGCGGATTGCCCCCTCAAAAACTGCACTGCTCAAATCTGGCGGCTGACGCTGTTTCTGCAGCCATCCAGGACTACTACGAAAAGACGGGGCAAAAGTCTGGCCATAAGAAATAGGCGATAGGAACACCTCTTACCACAGCTTCCGGTGTCAAGCAGGTAGCTGTGGTTTTGTATTCTTTATGAAGCATCGAACCTCCCGTCGCAAATAGGGGGTTTCACAAGCCTGTGACGAATTTTTCAATGATTTGTCGAAACGGAACATTTGTTGAAGGAATTTCGTCTCAAGACAGGAAAGTCAATTTCGATTAGTATTGTAGAGCAAGTTTATCGAGTTTTTCGGCCCTATCTTCAGCAAGAGGTTGGTACATATGACAGGACTAAACTTAGTAACTGATCCGAAACGTAGAGCAAAACGCGGTATGGGAAGCAAGTCATCTACATCTCTTATTCTGGCGGTTGTCTTATGCCTTGTATCAAACACAGTTTTCCTTGCAAGACCGGCAGTTGGAAACAGCAAAGGAGCACCGGTACCCTCGAGTCTCTCAGGATTCAAGGGAATAGTCATCGGGGACGCCTGCAACCTGAGAACGGGCCCTGGGACTCAATACAGTGTCGCAAACCTAGTTCTTGAAGGAACCTGGTTGGATATATTACACGCTGATAACAACTGGCTCAAAATCAGGTACAAGGCCCAAGAAGCGTGGATTGCATCATGGCTTGTGGACATTGATCTTAATTCCAGTGGCATTAGGGCAGTGATAACAAGAACCGATGTTAATGTCCGCCAGGGCCCTGGAACCAATTTCCCTGCGATCGGGATGACCCAAAGAAATTGCTCATATCCAGCAGAAGCAAAAAGAGGCGATTGGATTAGAATATCTTTGGGAAGCGGTAGGACAGGCTGGGTCAACGAGCCTTTGCTTGAACTTACCCTTCCTGCGCTTGAGGAAAGTGACAAAGTCGACGTGGATATGCTGGTCCGGCCGCGAAGCAGCCCAATAACCGTCTTTCAATTTCCGCTTACGGGATCAGCCTCTATGGCCCGCCTTGGTACCGGAGATTCCGCCCGGTACATTACTTCAAAGGGCGCCTGGATTGCTGTTGAGACTTCAAATCGAGTGAAGGGCTGGGTTTATGGCCCTGATACCGTTATATCCTCAACAAAGGATCCCGGCCTGTCTTTTGGGGTATCTGAGTCCTCCTGGTCTTTGGGCAAATATAGTACTATTTCAATAAACGCTACAGATGTCAATTTCAGATCCGGCCCGGGGACAAATTACCCTGTTATATCTATGGTCCAAAGAGGCGACGTATTGAGAGTCCTGGAAACAAAAGGCCAATGGATCCGGGGAATATCCCCTAAAGGCGTAGCGGGGTGGGTAGCGTCATGGCTTACTATAGGAACGCCTGATAAATCCCCTGGCTTTTCCATTGTTTTGGATGCAAGTTCCTCTACTCGTACACTTACAATACAAGGGCCTTTCCAATCGTGCCGGCTGGTCAACAAAGATGAAGATAATGAGCTAATAGTAAGCACCTCTGCCCTTTTCCAAACAGTAGGCAAGCTCGACATAAACTTCTACGAGTTTGAAAGTGTAAAAGTAGAAGGTAGCGATATTACCATCAAATTCAGTGAAAAACCATCATATACAGTAAGAGAGCAAACATCCGGAAAAGCGGTTCTTGGATTTGCACCCACGGTTACTGCTGTCAACGTAGAACCTCAAGATGACGGTGAAACGCTCACAATTCATACTCTGGGTTACACCTGGCCCAACGTTTCCAGAAACGGTAGCTCGGTTAGCCTGTTTTTACCCGGCGCATCTTACGCAGGGGAAGCTTCACAGGTACAGGGTAAATTGGTTAGATCCGTTGGCATTGACTCCAAGAGCGACGGGGTCAGCCTCTCTCTGGACGCATCCCAGGGGGCCTCATATCTTCTCAAGAAGAACACCAACTCCCTGGAAGCTTACTTTCACAATCCAGGAGTTGCCGGAAAAACCATAGTTATTGATCCGGGCCATGGTGGAAGTGACCCCGGGGCTTCAGGGCCTACAGGACATACAGAGCGGACTGCGAACTGGGAAATAGCTGTAAGGCTTCGGGATCTCCTTCAAGACGCCGGTGCCCAGGTCATCATGACCAGACTGGGAATGATGGAAGACGCTACTCCTCCTGATGACTGGAACCCCGGCATCGACGAATACTCAGGAGATCTAGCCAAAAGAGCCGCCTGGTCAAGTAAAGCCCATGCCTTTATTTCAATACATAACGACTGGCACAGTGACAAGGCAGTCGCGGGCACCACCTCCTATGTTTGTAACACCATACTGAATGCATCTGAATCCCGCAGGCTTGCAGAGCTAATTCAGAAGGAAACCACTCGGAGTCTGGGCACTTATGACCGGGGAGTCAGGAATAAGAATTTCTTTGTAAACAGAGAATCCCACTGCCCTTCGGTGCTGGTAGAGGTCATGTACCTGTCCAATCCAAGGGAAGAAGCTTTGCTGAAACAAGGCCATATGCTAGACGCAGCAGCCCGGGGTATATTCAGAGCCATTCATCTTTACTTTTCACCTGCAGAACAACCGGCAGTACTTTGATGTCATAAACCTGGCTGCCTGAACACTAAGGGCGCTTCTGTACATTCAGAAACGCCCTTTTCGTTTTCAGCTGTGCAAACCG
>MTKW01024217.1_pt1 | contig 14821 bp, 11 predicted proteins | sample 1042761 | NCBI WGS metagenome assembly MTKW01 (sample SAMN06205366, study PRJNA360243) | anaerobic digester metagenome | biome: Wastewater treatment plant; feature: Anaerobic digester sludge; material: sludge; isolation source: anaerobic digester fed with sludge from wastewater treatment plant ... | reverse complement strand
ATATAAAATAGAAAAAGGCCAAAAATGGTTTTAATTTAAAAATCAATCATTATCAGGTGATGTGTTGTAGCGGATCTCCCTTAAGTTATCCTTGCCACAGATCATCCAATTTGTCGGCATTTTCCCGACTCTTATCGGACCTAAAAAGACCAGCCGTTGAACCAGGAATGATTACTTGATCCTGATCCACGAAGCGTTGGCTGCGACCCATTCCGATACTGCCAATGGAACATCGGTACAGAGGTGATCTCCTCCCAAGGCAACTCCGAGCAGGAAATCTTCAACAGATGTGCCGGGCCACAGGCAGACCGTGAAACCCTTCTTCTTGGCCTGCCTGACCATTTTTCGGGTGGTTCCGTCGATCATGCAGGCAACCCGTTTAATTCCCAGTTCATCTGCCTCCTGCAGCAGTTTTGCGTTCAGTTCTTCCGACTTGATCAACATCAGTTCCGCATCCGGATGGTTCTCTTTAAGGTATTTCAACGGTCTTTTATCGAATGAGGTGAGCACGTATAAGGAGGTAGACGGTTTGGCGGCGTATACCTTGTCGTAAAGCTGGTCGCAATACCTGGATAATGTGGCTTCATCATACATCGGGTTATTTGTTTTCATCTCGAACTCGATATAGACCCCCTCCTTGTCCTTGAAAAAAGCAAGGACCTCGTCCAATGTCGGGATCGGATTTCCCTTTTTCGTCCTGATCTTGCCGAGCTCCTTCAGGGTCAACTCCTCGATGGGCCGATCGATGCCCGTCATGTGGAGTAGCGAGCCGTCGTGTAAAAGTACCAGGTGGCCATCTTTAGTCAGACGGATATCGGTTTCGTATCCGCGGATACCTCGTTTATAGGTCTCTTTAAATGCCTCAAGCGTATTCTCCTCATACTCTTTCGCACCTCCGCGATGTGCATGGATTTTAACCTCCATCACCTGGGCCTGGCTGGTGGCAAAAGAGCAAAGGAGCATTGCTATTGCCAATCTTTTCCTGAATGAAAAACAGAACTCTTTTACAATGGTAATCATACTCATAAATCTAGATTTCTTATGGTTCATTTTTTAAAATTAAAATATCGTATCTCCTTTTCCGGCTTGAGACTACTTCGTCAACTCCCTTATCAGTTCCAGTGTCTCACCGGTATCACGCAGTTCGAAAAACTTGGCACGTTCCTCTCCTCCTGGAGAATTTGGGCGGTGAAAAGCGATGCACAAACGGCCATCAAACGTGCGGAATATCATGCCATGCCCCCCGTTCTGGGTGAAGAGTGGCTTTTCCTGCTGTCTCCACGGACCGGATACTTTTCCGGTAACCGACTCTGCAATGCCGATAGCGTATTCGCCGTTCATGAAACTGGACCAGATCATCAACAGTTTGCCTGTCATGGTGCGATAGAGGAAACATCCGTCAGTAACATAAGATTTTACGGAGTTGCTCTCATGGGGACTTCCTGTGGACCAGGCAGCGGCCGAGGCGTTAAACAGGGTCAGGTGCTCCCCTGCAGTTTTGGAAAGGTCGGGCGCCAGCTCAACCAGCACCATGGTTCCATCAATTACCTGCACCCATTCATGGCAATAGATCATGTAGGGACGTCCATCCTCAACCCACAGCGTGCCATCGAGTGCCATGCGGTCCATCGGAGTATGGGGCACCTTGCCGAATGGAAGGAAAGGTCCCTCGGGCCCTTCCGAAACAAAAACCTGTGTGCCCCTGAAGAGATATTCGGGCCATCCTTTTTGCTCCTTCTTCCACTCAATGTCAGAATTCAGTGTGGCAAAAAGATAATATTTCCCATTGTAGGCGTGCACTTCCGGGGCCCAAACGGCTCCGGTAATCCAGTTGTCTTCCGGTACGGTGAATACCTGTACCGGACCTTCCCAGTTTATCAGGTCCCTGCTCTTGTAGGCTTCAACACCTCCCAGCAACTTGTCTGCACTGGCGACCGATGCGGACTTGTACATATAATAATATCCACTCTGCTGGTCGGGGAGTATATAGGGGTCGCGGATATGGATCTCGTGAAGTCTCTTTGCTTTCTGCCCGCACAATGGGATGGTGCCGATCATCAAAAAAAGAAAGAGGATTGGTGAAATATTTTTCAGGCCCATAAAGTTGTTATTTTTATTCAAAGATATAAAAAATAGAATTCCGGTTGGGTGAAAGCGGGAGGTATCATGGAAAAAAAACGATAATTTTGTCGTTTACATCAATTGAGATGATCTGTTGAAATTATTCATATGGGTGACAAGATGAGTAAAAGAGTGATCGGGGCGGTATTCTGCCTCTTCGTGGGCCTGCAGCTTCATGCACAGTTGAAATTTGAAGAGAAGAGACCACTGTTTCTCCTGGAAAACGGTACTGTCATCACAACTCCGGAAGAGGGGATGTGGTCGGTAGCTACGGGGTGGAAAAATGACTGGATGACCGGATGGGTACATGCAAACCCCGCCGCGATAGAAGTGTTCAACGAATGGACCATCCTGAAGGGGGAGATGCAGTTGCCCGAAGGTATGCTTCTCTTGAGAGACGCCTATCGTGAAGTCAAACCGGGTTTGATCAGGTGTATACGGCGTTTCGAGTGGAGGGGCGAGAAGGAACTTTCACCGCTGACGCTCTCTCTCCGTTTACGCATGAAAGGAAGAGAGATGTCGCTTTTCATGCCTGGGATCCTCTATTACGGAAACAAGAATGGAGCAGGTGTCAATCCCGATATCATCCCAGTTTACACCAGTAAGCCAGGCGAGTTTGCCATCTTCGAAGAGCATCGTTTCCCGATGCCGTTTGTGATGCTGGAGAACCGCGAAGAGTGTCATGCGGCGGCACTCCATTTTACGCCCAGCCCTGTGCGGGGCGCCGTATTGGCAGATCAATGGTGGTCGGCCGGTGTGGAGGCGGGTGAGGGGTATACCGAGAGATATGCCGACACCTATCTGAGCCTGGAACCGGGGCAGATCATTGAAAAGGAGTACTACATCGAACTCTATCCCATTGAGCGTGAGGGAACCGGTTTCCAGCAGCCGGTGTACACTTCGCTCGATCTGCACCGACCGTACGATGCCGAGAGGTTTACTGACTTCAAGACGATTCTGGAAAGCAAATATCGTTTTGCCCTGAGCAGGTGGGTAGAGCATGGCGATAGCGCTGCAGGGTTTGGAATGTACGAACTTCAAAAGAGAAGAGATCTGGTGATGGGCTGGTGCGGCCAGGCCGATTCTCCGGGATATGCCCTGCAGGTTCTTGATCATCTGTTGGACGACAAGGAGGTACCTGAGAGAGTCCAGTGCTCCCTCGATTTTCTCTCCTCCTTTCCTGTGGAGAGAGCCAACGGGATGTTTCCGGTAGGATTCAATGGAAGAGAGTTCTACGGTGGCGATCATGTCTCCTGCGGCCAGGCACTCTACAACTTTGCCAAGGCAATTGAAACCGCCAGAAAGAACAGACGATACAAGACGGAGAAATGGGAAAGGTTCCTGCAGGCAGCATGCGACGGTCAGACAAAACGGATATTGGATCCGGCATGGAATCCCCATTCAACCGCTGAGGGTTTCTATATGGCTCCACTGGCGATAGCCTCCGAACTCTTTGCCCGGGACGAGTACCGGTTGGCTGCCGAGAAAATTGCCGCTACCTATGCCAACCGTCACCTCTCCATGGATGGTTGTTACTGGGGTGGGACGCTCGACGCCACCTGCGAGGATAAAGAGGGGGCATGGGCAGCGTTTCAGGGCTTTCTGGAACTGTATGAGCGGTTCAAGGAGGCGAAATATCTCGACTGGGCAAAGCATGCGATGGATGTCTGCCTGAGTTATGTGGTGGTGTGGGATATCCCTCTGCCGGCAGGCCGTCTGGCCGATTATCATTTCAAATCGACCGGATGGAGCGTAGTCTCTCCACAGAACCAGCATATCGATGTCTATGGCGTACTCTTCGCGCCGGAGGTTTACAAGATGGGGCGATACCTGGATGACAGGAGGCTGCAGCAATTGGCAAGAGTGATCTACCACTCCTGTTTCCAGCTTACAGACATCTACGGGTCGCAGGGGGAACAACTCCAGCAGACCAATTTTGCACAACGGGGAGACATGAGTAATGTGCACAAGTTGCGGGGTGGCTATTCGGAAGGGTGGACCGTCTTCTGGATTACTGCACATTTCCTGAACGCGGCAGCCCGTTTTCTTGAACTGCAGGTTATTCCTTAATATAGGGAGACTCAACAAGATTGTTCTGCATTGGCTCTCCCGGCATCCATCATCTTCATGATGGCGGAATAGCCTTTTTTACACCTTAATTTGAAAAGAAAGCCGTATATTTGCATCGAATTATGAACGGTCCACAAAAAGATATCTGCCGGTCAATGAAGATTAAAACATTTGAATTTAACCCGTTAGGTGTTAACACCTATCTGTTGTATGATGAAACGGGTGAGTCTGTTGTCGTGGATGCGGCCTGTTTCTTTCCTGAGGAATATAATCTGTTGCTGGATTTCCTGATGGATAATAACCTGGTTGTCAAGCATCTTGTTAATACTCACCTCCACTTCGACCATATCTTCGGTGTGAATGCTTTAGCCTCCCGTTTTGATCTGAAACTACAGGCTCACCGCGCCGATGTTGTTCTGCTCGAAAACCTGCCGCTGCAACTCCAAATGTTCGGTATTAACACAGAGACCGATTATCGGCCTGAGATCGGCTCTTTTCTTGAGGAGGGCGACCTAGTCTCCTTCGGAAATCAACAATTGAAAGTGTTGCACCTGCCCGGCCACTCGCCTGGAAGCATTGTCCTCTACAATGAAAAAGCAAAAAAGATACTGGTCGGCGATGTGCTTTTTAACGGGAGTATCGGTCGGACCGACCTGTTAGGCGGAAGTTTTGAACAACTGACCGAAGGTATCCGTACCAAACTTTTTATCTTGCCGGATGAGACAGAGGTCTACCCGGGTCACGGCCCAAAAACGACCATCGGGCAGGAGAGAGAGTTCAACCCTTTTGTAGGAACCAAAGGCTACACCTACAGGTGATAGCTCCCTGGTGTTTTTTTAAACAGTGAATATCAAACGTTAAAACAAGATACAATATATGGAAATGGAACATTTTAAAACCCGCCATATCGGCATCAGGCCGGAAGACCTGGACGTTATGTTGCAGACCCTGGGTGTCTCATCGGTGGACGAGCTGATCGACCAGACAATTCCGGCAGATATCCGCTTGAAGAAGCCGTTATCGCTACCCAAGGCTCAATCGGAAATGGAGTATGCCGAAGAGATTGGAAGAATTGCATCAACAAACAAGATTTTCACCTCATACATCGGTATGGGATGGTACGATACGGTTACTCCGGCAGTGATTTACCGAAACGTATTTGAGAACCCGGTCTGGTACACCTCTTATACACCCTACCAGGCTGAAATTTCGCAGGGAAGACTCGAGGCGCTGCTGAATTTCCAGACGGTAGTGAGCGAACTGACCGGGCTGCCGCTGGCCAACTGTTCGCTGCTGGACGAAGCAACTGCCGCTGCAGAAGCAGCGTCAATGATGTACGGGCTGCGTAGCCGTGATCAGGTAAAGAACAACATCTCGACACTCTTTGTCGACCAGCATATCTTCCCTCAAACCCTTGCCGTATTGCGCACACGGATGGGTATGGCGGGAATTGAAATTGAAGTGGGTGATTACAACAGTTTCGATGCCGACAAGGCTTACTTTGGTGCCATCGTACAATATCCCAACAGCAACGGTAACGTTGAAGATTACCGGAACTTTGTGGAGAAGGCCCACGCTTCGGGATGCAAGGTGGCAGTTGCTGCCGACCTGATGTCTCTCGTTCTGCTCGTACCTCCCGGTGAATGGGGAGCAGATATTGCATTTGGCAGCAGCCAGCGTTTTGGAATCCCGATGTTCTACGGCGGTCCATCCGCGGCATTTTTCGCCACCCGCGACGAGTATAAGCGGAGTATGCCGGGAAGAATCATTGGCATATCCAAGGATGCATACGGAAAAGATGCCCTCAGGATGGCTCTCCAGACGCGCGAACAGCATATCAAGCGAGAAAAGGCCACCTCGAACATCTGTACCGCACAAGCATTGCTGGCGACCATGGCTTCGTTCTACGCCGTCTATCACGGACCCGAAGGGTTGAAGAAGATCGCAAGACGGATTCACTCAGTCGCCTCGCTGGTGGCCGACGAATTGAAGGAGCTTGGCTTCAGGCAGCTAAACAGCAGCTTTTTCGACACGTTGAAACTGCAGCTTCCTGAAAATATAACGCAGTCCAGCGTGAAAGATCTGGCCGAAATGCGTAACATCAATCTTCGTTATTTCGAAACCGGAGAGATCGGAATCAGCATCGACGAGACCACCGATCCTTATCGCGTCCACGAGCTGTTGGCCGTCTTTGCCATGGCGGCAGGGAGTTCCAAGGTGTTCATGATTGACGAACTGCCGGAGAAGGTCACCTTGAAGGGCGAGCAACTCCGCTCTTCCGGTTTCCTGACGCATCCCACCTTCAACAGTTACCATTCCGAAACGGAGATGATGCGGTACATCAAACGGCTGGAGAGAAAGGATATCTCACTGGCTCACTCCATGATCTCGCTCGGATCGTGTACGATGAAACTGAATGCTGCATCCGAACTTTTGCCGTTGGGCCATCCGGGATTTCAGAAAATCCACCCTTTTGCCCCCGAAGATCAGGTGGCAGGTTATCAGGAGATGATCCATGAACTGGAGTCGATGCTGGCCGAGATTACCGGATTTGCGGCAACAAGCCTGCAACCCAATTCGGGTGCGGCCGGGGAGTTTACCGGATTGCTGGTTATTGCCAGTTACCTGAAAAGTATAGGGCAGGGAGATCGCAAGACAGTTCTGATTCCCGCCTCCGCACATGGAACCAATCCTGCCAGTGCGGTCCAGGCAGGATTCAATCCCGTAACCGTGGCCACCGATATCAAAGGGAATGTCGACATGGACGATTTCCGGAAAAAGGTAGAGACATACCGCGACGACCTTGCCGCCTTCATGATTACCTATCCTTCCACTCACGGTATCTTTGAGGTGAATATCCGGGAGATGTGCGACATGATTCATGAGGCGGGGGGACAGGTTTATATGGATGGCGCAAACATGAACGCCCAGGTAGGAGTGACCAACCCCGGCACCATCGGTGCCGATGTTTGCCACCTGAACCTGCATAAGACATTTGCCATCCCCCACGGTGGTGGCGGACCGGGAGTGGGCCCCATCTGCGTGGCCGAACACCTGGTACCTTTCCTGCCCGGACATCCGGTGGTCTTCGAATCGGAGACCAACACCGTCTCGGCAGCCCCCTACGGAAGTGCTGGCGTACTCGCCATCACCTACGGTTATATCCGGATGATGGGAGCGGAAGGGTTGACGGAAGCGACCAAGATGGCAATCCTCAATGCCAACTACTTGGCCGAGAGGTTGAACGACTCTTACGGGATTGTATACCGTGGTGTAAACGGAAGGGTAGGACATGAACTGATCCTGGAGTGCAGGGGACTGAAATCGGTATCGGGAATTACGGAAACCGATATTGCAAAACGCCTGATGGACTACGGTTTTCATGCTCCCACACTCTCGTTCCCCGTTCATGGAACATTAATGATCGAACCTACCGAAAGCGAAAGCCTTGCCGAACTCGACCGGTTTGTGGATGCCATGCAGCAGATCCACAACGAGATCATCGAGGTGTCTCGTGGTGAGTACAGCGCGGAAGACAACGTCCTGATCAACGCCCCGCACCCCGAATACGAGGCGGTGGCCGACGAGTGGAAGCATGCCTATCCCCGCAGCAAGGCGGTCTATCCGCTTCCTTATGTTGCGGAAAACAAGTTCTGGGTGAATGTTGCCCGCGTGGATAATGCCTTTGGTGATAGAAACCTGGTAGCCTGTCTCTGTCAGATGTAATTTTTTCGTATCTTTGTATTTCAATAACTCCAGGGTATAGCTTGTGCAACAAAATCATCGATCAGGATTTGTAAATATTGTGGGAAATCCCAACGTGGGGAAGTCCACGCTGATGAACCGGCTGGTGGGGGAAAAGTTATCGATCATAACACCCAAATCACAAACCACGCGCCACCGTATCATCGGCATTGTAAACAGGCCAGAATACCAGGTGGTCTATTCAGACACGCCTGGTGTGCTTCAACCCAACTACAAGCTTCAGGAGCAGATGCTCAACTTCTCGTTGTCTGCGCTTGATGATGCCGACGTGTTGCTGTATGTGACCGATGTGGTGGAAAAAATCGACAAGAACGATGAATTTCTTTCCAGGGTACAGCGGTTGAACCTGCCGGTCTTGTTACTTATCAACAAGATCGACCAGACTTCTCAGGCCGGGCTTGAACAGCTGGTCGATACTTGGCGAGAGTTGTTGCCGAAGGCGGAGATCTATCCCATATCGGCACTGAACAATTTCTCCATCGACAGGGTGGAGAAGCGTATTCTGGAGCTGTTGCCCGAGTCGCCGCCCTACTTCGAGAAGGATGCGCTGACCGATAAGCCTGCCAGGTTCTTCGTAAACGAGATCATCCGCGAAAAGGCGTTGATGCTTTACCAGAAGGAGGTTCCCTATGCCATTGAGGCAATTGTTGAGGAGTTCAAGGAGGAGGCGGACATCATTCGTATCCGTGCAACCATCCTGGTGGAGCGGGAGACCCAAAAGGGGATCGTGATCGGCCACAAAGGGGAGTCGCTGAAAAGACTGGGAACCCTGGCACGAAAAGATATCGAACTGTTTTTTGAGAAGAGAGTCTTTCTGCAACTCTTTGTAAAAGTGGAAAAGGATTGGCGGAACAGGGACAATCTGCTGAAAAGGTTCGGATATAAACTTGATTGAAATATTGTAAATTATGCAAAACCTAGTAGCTATCGTTGGACGTCCAAACGTCGGAAAATCGGCATTGTTTAACCGGTTGACCCAAAGTCGTCAGGCTATTGTCACCGATGTGTCGGGGACTACACGCGACCGTTTGTACGGTAAAGTAAACTGGAGCGGAAAAGATTTTTCGCTGGTCGATACCGGAGGTTGGGTGGTCAACTCCGACGATATCATGGAGGATGAGATAAACAAGCAGGTGCAGATTGCCGTGGAGGAGGCCGACGTGATCCTGTTTGTGGTGGATGTGATGAACGGGCTTACCGACCTGGATAATGGAGTGGCTCACCTGCTGCGTCGTTCCGGCAAGCCTGTCATCGTTGTCGCCAATAAGGCAGATAACTTTGAACTTGGCCACCAGGCTGCCGAATTTTACGCACTCGGATTGGGCGATCCCTTCCCAGTCTCAGCCATCAACGGTTCGGGGACAGGCGATCTGCTGGATCACCTGTTGTCGTTGTTCAAGAAAGAGGGGGAAGAGGATAAGCTGGAGGATATTCCCAAGTTTGCCGTGGTGGGTCGCCCCAACGCCGGAAAATCATCTATTGTAAATGCACTGATAGGTGAGGAGCGTAATATCGTGACCGATATTGCCGGAACCACCCGCGATTCCATCTATACCCGGTACGACAAGTTCGGAATGGACTTTTATCTCATCGATACTGCAGGAATCCGCAAGAGGGGAAAAGTAACGGAAGACCTGGAATATTTCTCGGTAATCCGTTCCATCCGCTCCATCGAAGAGGCTGACGTCTGCATTCTCATGGTCGATGCCATGCGAGGCATTGAGAGCCAGGACCTCAATATCTTCTCACTGATTCAGAAAAACCGGAAGGGACTGGTGGTGTTTGTCAACAAGTGGGATCTGGTAGAGGATAAGGACAGTAACCTGATCAGGGATTTTGAAAAGGTGATTCGTGAACGGTTTGCACCATTCACCGATTTTCCCATCATCTTCGGTTCGGCATTGACCAGGCAGAGGATACTGAAAGTGATGGATTCCGCAAAAGAGGTATATCTGAACAGGAAGCAGAAAGTTCCTACCCACAAACTCAACGAAGTGATGCTGCCGATCATCGAAAGGACCCCGCCACCGGCCAACAAGGGGAAATACATCAAGGTGAAGTATATTACGCAGCTGCCCAATACGCAGATACCCACATTTGTCTTTTTCTGCAATCTTCCTCAATGGATCAAGGAGCCCTACAAGCGATTCATTGAAAACCGGATGCGTGAAAACTGGAATTTCTCCGGAACACCTATAAATATCTTTTTCAGGGAAAAGTGACGACACTCCCCTTCGGCATCAAATATTTCCGAAGGGGATGCTTTTTGCTTCGCAGACTTCAATCAGTTTGCTTTTTATCCTTTTCAGATCGTTATATTTGAGGTTGCCCAGGTCGATCTTGTAGTTGGTCCCGGTAGTAGTGAGCGTCAGATAGCTTAAGCCGATTCCAAGTTCTGTTACCGTTTCCCACAGGACGGAACCGTCGATATGCTGTTTGGGCAACCTGATACGCATTTCATCCTGGTTAATCACCACATGGAAATCGGCTTGCCATATGGTTACGGTTGAAACCAGCAAAACGGCAACGGCTACTCCTGCAACCCCTACATAAAAGAGAAAACCGAACCGGTTGTGCAGTGCCTCGGTTATCCCTACTCCCGTTGCCAGCGCAAACAGAAATCCTCCGGCGAGCAGCGCCATGATCTTCACTTTTGCCGGTAATGTGTATGCAATTTTAAGTTCTTCCATAGTAATCTAAGTTTTTCCAGTTTGATCTTTCCGACTGAATTACAAATGATTCAACCTACAAAAATACAATTATTGAGCGGTTTTACTTAAATAAACTCAAAAATTTGATGATATGAGAAAAAAATTTCGTTAATTTGTATGTAAATTTATTGGATAAGTTAAACAAACTGTACGTAAACTTATTATACCAATAAAGAATGGGGTAGTGATATTTCTCAATCAAGTTGATTGGGACTAAAATAGGAAGAGCGAATTGATGAATAGCAACAATCTTGAAAATGAAAAACTTCCTGAAAGAATGGAAGGTATGGCTGATGAGACTATTGAGCAACTTCCACAGGAAGAGAAAGTATCTGAAACACCGGTAGAGCCCACTCCTGTAGAGCAGGTTGAGGCGGAAGAACATCTCACCGTAGCAGAGGTGGCCGAGACGGCGCCGGAGGAAGCTGCTGAGATCAACTACGATATGGAGATTCCCGAGGTTGTGGATACGGAAACAGAAGATGCGGAGGAAGACGTAGATGAGAACAGCATTTCGGTAGATGATTCCTCGGAATTGTTGACTGTAGAAGAGATTGTGCAAAAACTCCGTGACCTGCTGGCTTCCGACCATCCCCAGCGGAGAGAGGTGGATGAGGTGAAGAACCAGTTTTACCGTTCTCTGCGCAACGAAACCGAATCACAAAAAGCTGCATTTATCGAGGCAGGAGGAGAGTCGATCGATTTCGTAGTCAAGGAGTCTGAAATCTATACCGAGGGGAAGGAGTTAATTCAGAAGATAAAGGAGAAACGTGCCGCTATTCTTGCCCGTGAAGAGGNNCCGAAAACCAGAGCCAGGAGGACTTCAACAAGGCATACCAGGAGTTCCGTTCCCTTCAGCAACAGTGGAATGAGATCAAGCTTGTGCCTCAAACCAAGGTGAATGAACTTTGGAAAGAGTATCAGCGCTATGTGGAGAAGTTCTACGACCTGGTACGAATCAATAACGAGTTCCGCGAATACGATTTCAAGAAGAATCTCGAGCTGAAGACCGAACTTTGTGAAGCGGCCGAAAGACTCAACGAGGAACCGGATGTGGTCTCCGCATTTCACCAGTTGCAGAACCTCCACCAGGAGTGGCGGGATATCGGTCCCGTCTCCCGCAAGGACCGCGAGGAGATCTGGAACCGGTTCAAGGCTGCCTCCACTTTGATCAACAAAAAGTATCAGGCCCACTTCGAAAGTCTCAAGGAGAAGGAAGAGGAGAACCTTGCTGCCAAGACAGCATTGTGCGAGGCTCTTGAAGCCATCGACTATACGAAGTTGAAGACAGTGCGTGATTGGAACAACAAGATCAAGGAGGTGCTCGATATTCAGAAGCAGTGGCGTGAAATTGGATATGTTCCCAAGAAGTGGAACACGAAAATATATGACCGTTACCGTGCTGCATGCGATTTCTTTTTCCGCAACAAGAATGATTTCTATAAATCGATGCACGGCGAAATGGAGGAGAACCTCAAGAAGAAGCTTGCCCTCTGTGAACGTGCCGAAGCGTTGAAAGATAGCCAGGACTGGAAAAAGACAACGCAGGAGATGATCGCCATCCAGAAAGAGTGGAAGACGATCGGCATTGTTCCGAGAAAATATGTAGACAGCACTTGGAAACGGTTCATTTCAGCCTGCGACTACTTCTTTGAACAGAAAAAACTGCATGCTTCCAGTCAGCACGAGGAGGAGGTCAACAATTACGAGAAGAAAAGAGAGATCGTAGAGAAGATCAACAACCTGGATCACTCCTTGACACCGGAAGAGGCGTTGCCGTTGTTAAGACAGCTTATGGATGAGTGGTACGGGATAGGGCATGTGCCGTTCAAGGTAAAGGACAAGGCCTACAAGGAGTTTTACGATGCAACGGAAGCTCAGTTCGACAGGCTCAATATCGACAAGACCGAAAGAAAGCTGGATAGCTTCAGGTCGAACATCTCAGATATGGCGCGGTCGGATAACGCAAAAAGCCAGTTGTTGCGCGAACGCGAACGGTTAATGCGCCAATACGAGCGGATGAAGGTAGAGTTGCAGACCTACGAGAACAACATCGGTTTCTTGTCGGTTTCCTCTAAAAAAGGAAATAACCTGCTGGACGACATGAACCAGAAGATGAAAAAAATCAAATCTGAACTGGAACTGCTGGTGAAGAAAATTGCAGCCATCGACGAGGAACTGTAATTATTTTAATTATTCCGAATTTGAAAAAGGTGACCGATTATTGGTCGCCTTTTTTGTATGTCGGGCATGGTATTAAGCTGACAGGATGCAAGTTCCTGTATGTGCCGAGTTGATAGGAAACATTAGCGACTGGCAAGGGTGTTGCGGGTAACTGCAAATCTGAAAGAAGCCATCAGCAAATCTGAAGTTCTGACGCACAGAAACCTGATATAAGGCTCACAAGAGAGGGCAACCGAGCAATGGATTGGGAACGCCCAAAATTCAACCGTAACTCAAGTGGAGTAAATCAGGCAGAACGCAGAGAAAGTTTAATATCTTATCCCGAGAGATCTTGTAGGATGCACCAACAGTGCAGGACGGGCAGTGATGCAAGTTCATGTCTTACAAGAAGTCAGCAGAGGACATAGTATTCCGGAGCAGGAACAGCACGGAAGAAGGTCTGAATCTTTTAATTTAAGGAGCAGTCAGTTCAAAATTTGTTTTATGGCGCAACAGCAAGCAAAAACTTACCAGTACGATCTGTTTTCTGAAACGGGTCAGGAGGTTGATCGCCCTTATGACAAGAGTGAAGCCGTACGTGGAGCTCAGTCAGCAAAGGCGTTGCAAGTAAAAGAAGCAGGCGAACAGGGACGAGCCTTAGCCCCGGATTTAATGGGAGCGATATTGTGTCACAGCAATATCAAACAAGCCTACAAACAGGTAAGGCAGAACAAAGGAGTAGCGGGAATCGATCAAATGGCGGTAGGAGGATTTGCCGTATGGTACGCAGGAGATGGAAAAAGTCTACTGGACAAACTATACAACGGCACTTACCAACCCCAAGGGGTCAAGCAGGTCGAAATACCCAAGCCGGGCGGAGGTAAACGCAAACTGGGTATCCCCACGGTAACCGACAGGATCATCCAGCAGGCGATAGCACAGGTACTAAGTCCAATTTACGAGCAGAAATTTTCCGAAAACAGCTACGGATTTCGTCCCAACCGGAGCGCCCATCAAGCGTTAAAGAAAGGGAGCGAATATGTGGAGGAAGGAAGAAATATCGTTGTAGACATGGACTTGAAAACGTTCTTCGATGTCGTCAACCATGACCGGTTAATGTATCGGCTGTCAGAGACCATTGGCGATAAAACGCTATTGAGACTGATACGCAAATACCTTCAAAGTGGAATACTGGTTGATGGCGTTGTAAGTCAACGTACCGAAGGCACCCCCCAGGGGAGCCCCCTGTCCCCACTCTTATCCAACATAGTTTTAGACGAACTGGACAAGGAGTTAGAACGCAGGGGACACAAATTTGTTCGATATGCGGACGATTGCAACATCTACGTACGCAGCCAAACGGCAGGCGAGAGAGTAATGGAATCGATAACAGGCTTTATTGAAAGCAAACTGAAACTACTTGTCAACAAAGACAAAAGTCAGGTTTGCGAGGTAAATCAAACCAAATTCTTAGGCTACACCATCCAAAAGGATGGGAACCTGACCATAGCAGAGAAGAGCATTGAACGCTTCAAGGAGAAAGTACGCAGTATAACCAAGCGAAACAGGGGAGTGAAGTTCGAACAAGTAATTGCAGAACTCGTACCCGTGATGCGCGGTTGGCTTAACTACTTTCGCTACGCCCGATGTAAAAGAGTATTAAAGAATCTTGATTCATGGATACGCAGGAAACTTCGGTGCTATAGATTAAAGCAGTGCAAGAGGGTCATTACCTTGCAACGTTTTCTTGAAAGACAGGGCGTTGAAAGCTGGCAAAGCTGGATATTAGCCCTCTCCGGTAAAGGACACTGGCGCAAGTCAGGATGCCCACAAGCCCACCAGGCTCTCAACAACAAATGGTTTGATGCAGCAGGTCTTTACAACCTCACATTAAATTACGACAGGTTAAACAATTAAAAGAAACCGCCGTGTGCGAAAGCATGCACGGTGGTGTGAGAGGGCGGGGGAGTAATCCCCCTACCTACTCGATT
>MTKW01012723.1_pt1 | contig 14823 bp, 16 predicted proteins | sample 1042761 | NCBI WGS metagenome assembly MTKW01 (sample SAMN06205366, study PRJNA360243) | anaerobic digester metagenome | biome: Wastewater treatment plant; feature: Anaerobic digester sludge; material: sludge; isolation source: anaerobic digester fed with sludge from wastewater treatment plant ... | reverse complement strand
CCTGCCATGGCTTCGTCGAACACAGTAGAGTCATAATCGGGGAGCCCCTGGGAAAGATAGCCCAGGCTTGTACCGGAAGATCTATGGACAAATCCGGAATCAGGCTCAAGCTCACCTGCAATAACACGCAGCAAGGTAGTTTTGCCTTCTCCGTTGCGGCCAACTATGCCAATCCGGTCTCCCTTTGCCACTGAAAGGTTAACAGAAGAGAAGATGCAGCGAACGCCTATGAATCGTGAAACGTCAGTCAAGTCGATAAGAGCCATCAAAAAAACCTCCCTGGTGAACATGTGTTCGTACTTAAGGGCACACTACAACCAATGAGGGTCAAACCCGTGTCATATGGCCCTTCGAACTTGCCATCCAGGTAGGCTCCTTTCGTGAAATCTCTAAGTGCAGTATCTTCCGCCAGTACACTTTTTCCATACTACCATCTTGGTCTCGTGAGAGTCAACGCGCTTCACATCTTTCCAGAACGGAGAATAGATACAAGAACCCACAAACTTGCAGCTCCTGCGCCTACGTATCCGACGAGCCCCAGAACAGGAACACCGGCCACCAAAGGGCCTGCCCTGGCATTCACAACCAATGACGATGCCACGATCAAAGAAGACAGCATGATTCCCATGACTATCTTGTTCACCATTCTGTGCAGTTCGAATATAATCCTGTCCAAGCTGCTGCTGTAAAGTCCCACTCTAAACCTACCGCTCACCGCAGAGTCGAGTAATTCCACAATTTTGGGTAAGACCTCAGGTGCCGCCTGAAGAGACATGTAAATATCATGGATTTGCCTTCTCAACTCAGTAACTACATTTTCCCGTGACTTCAAGTACTCTCGGGCGTACGGGGCGGCAACTTCCATTACACTGATGCCAGGAGAAATTCTGGCCACTACACCCTCGAGAGTAATAAGCGCTCTGAAGAGCATTGTCATTTCCCGGGGCATTGAGATCTCATTGGCTCTGCAAATGGCAAATACTTCGTGGATTAGTCGAGAGAGATCGAGCTCAGACGCAGAAATGTCCACATAGTTGACATACATTTTCTCCACATCTGCCCTAAGCCTTTCGTAATCTACACTCCCCCCTTTTGCCCCAATTCCTATCACCGCCCGGGATATGGCGTCAATATCTGCTCTTGCAACCCCCAAAATGAGCATGTTAAAAAACCTTCTAGAGACACCTTGAAGACTCCCCATCATACCGAAGTCAATATACGCGATTTTCCCCTCATGGACAATTATGTTACCAGGGTGTGGGTCCGCATGAAAAAAACCGTCTCGCAGGACTTGCTTTACGAAGTGGGACGTAAGTCTCCTACCTATAGAGTCAACGTCGTAACCGCTCATCTTGAGTCCCGGCGTATCGCTCAACTTGACTCCTGAGATATAGTCCATTACTATAACCTGCGGTGTAGTATACTCTTCAAATACCCTGGGCACCATTACGTAATCTACATCGCTGTTATTTTCCTTAAAGCGTTTGATATTGGCAGACTCGTTAAGAAAATCAAGTTCCTCCTGGGTAGTTCTCCAGAGTTCATCAAGAATTTTCTCAGGGTCCATGACAGTTGACTTCTTGCCGGCACCGAGCCAGGCCATAGGATTACCCCGCTTCGTGAGTTTAGCTACACGCCTGAACAACGCAATATCTGTTTCCATAGTTTCCCGTATGCCGGGACGCTGCACCTTTACTACGACTGTCACTCCATCCGCAAGGACAGCCCGGTGAACCTGGGCTATAGATGCACTGGCAAGAGGTACAGGGTCAAATTCAAGAAACACATCACCAAGGGGCATGCTAAGGTTGTTTTCTGTAACATGTGCCACTGTATCAAATTCCATTGGGTTAACATCGTCCTGCAGGCTTGCCAATTCCTCCACAAAGGGAGCCGGTAGAAGGTCAGGCCGGGTAGAAAGTATCTGGCCAATTTTCACGAAAGTCGGGCCCAGCTCTTCAAAGGCCATGCGAAGCTTGGCCGGGCTCCCCATCCCTCTCTTGAAACCGTGCCTGGAAAAAACACGAATAATATCTCTTAACCGTTGCCTTTGCTGCCTTGAGTCCACCTTACTCTCTCACCGCTCTGAACCAATATACGATTGATAACCAGAAACCTTGCCGTTTTGATTGTTTCCGGTTTGGTGCCTGCTCAATCAAAACCATAGATGGGTCTTAGGGGTGCGCCACGGCCTTATGGCGCCTAATACCCCTTACAATACCTGCCAGGCTATGCTATGGCCTCGGTGCAGGCGCTTCAAACCTTCTTAGTTCCTCCCTTATCACTCTCAGATCCTCGAGGAATTTGTCTGCCTCCCTTCTTACGTGATCTGCAAGGAGAGGTGAAGGGACGGCACTTAACACTTTGCATTGCAGTAAAAGTTGGTGTACCTGAGCTTTTGCGTCCCGCAATTGGCGGACCGGTTCTACGATCTCATCTGTAAATCTTATGGCTGTATTGAAATAGTCAGGATCGGCCTCTGCCATGGATTCAAGGTCCCTCGCCGTTTCCAGTGCTTCAGCAAAGCGAATCCGCATGGCCTCAAGACCACTCAGTAACGCCCGTTCCGACGGATCCAAGAGGTGCTGGATAAACTCTATGTGCTCTTTCATTATCCGCAGCCAGAACACTTCCTCTTCCAGCAGTTGAGCAAGAAGATAACGGCCCGGTTTTGTCAGGCTGCCAACTTCTAGCAATCTTAAGAAACGCACAGCTTCTCTCCTAATATGATCAATCAACAACGGGAACAGGTTTGGCAAAAGTTCACATTGAAGCTGGAGCCGTAATATGTGCCCTTTGAATTCAATGAGATCAGACACAATAGACCTGAGTTCCTGAACCAACCTTGAATCCAGGTTCCGCCGAGTGCTGAGGACTTCTTCAAGTGCCGAGAGTTCGTCGAAAAACCTTTCAGCTTCAAAGATCAAGTCCGGCCGGTCACAGGGCAGTCCCAACTTGATGAAGAGTGAATGCTCCTTGAATATTCTTATCCAAAAACGACTTTCTTGAAGAAGATCAATCCTCGGGCCACCGGCTAAACCCTTGCTCTCAGATGTACCTTCAAGCACAGCCTACGCCTCCTCACGATTGTAATCTACATATTGTATGAAAAAACTGCCAGGTGAGTTAACTTAAGAACTGAACAAGCCACTATCCACAGACTTGAGGTAGAATGACATAAGTCGCCAAGAGAAGTGAACAGAATCACTGTCAGAGAGAGGGTTACCGATGGCTAGGCTTTTCAGAGGAAGAAATAGTAGACCAAGACTTGTTCCTTCAACCTTATCCAAAGAAGACTTTCAAAGAGTATACGACCTTATGGATACACATCCCCTGGATTCAGATTGTGGAATTCTGTGCGGTTCGCTGTGCTGTACCGAGTATGAACCTGGCGTAGGTATGTATCTTCTACCGGGAGAAGACGAAATGTTTGACGGTAAGGAGCCGTGGCTTAAGTGGCAATTCCCAAAGGCTCAAGACCATGATTTCCCGCCGGATTGGAAAGGACGGGTTGCTTTCATTACGTGTAACGGAACCTGCCCTCGCGACAGACGGCCTGTTCAATGCAGGACTTTTCCTCTCATGCCATACCTGGATACAGAAGGAAATTTCCAGGTAAAGATTGATCGCCTTTCAGGTATATTGATATGTCCCCTGGTTCAGCGCCCCGAAGAGTATCCCTTAAGGCCGGAGTTCCATGCAGCAATTCAGTCTGCATGGCAAATCCTGATCAAGGATCCCCTTATCCGCAGCGATGTTTGGCAGCAATCAAGGGAGCTAGATAAAGATGAGTCTTCCCCGTGGAGAAGACTCTTTTGATTACCTTCGATGAAACTCTTTTGGGGAAACTCGATTACGTGGCCAGTCTCAGCAAGGTGCTGAGCAGCACATTTGCTCCGTTGATACAGTCTTCGGGTTCGGTCCACTCGTCAGAACTGTGGCTTATCCCGTGTCTGCTGGGCACAAAAATCATGGCCGTGGGCACATATTTTGCAAATACAGCCGCATCATGTGATGCTCCTGAAGGCATGAGCCTAGCCTTGAACCCAAGGCTTGTGGCAGCATCAAGAATAACTGCCTGAATCTCGCTGTCCATCTTTGCAGATGGAGTCTTAGAAACCGGCGTAAGCTCCACATCCAGCTGCCGGCTTCTGGCAATATTTTTGGCCTTTTCCATCAAAGCCTCCAGGACCCTGTCGGCGATGTCAGGTTCCAGATCCCTAACTTCAATGCTGACCCTAACATGTCCTGGGATTACATTGCGCGCACCAGGGAATACGTCTACCTGCCCACACGTGCCAACAGTAAAACCTGAGCCATATTCCAGAACTGTACCGGGTACTTCAAGAATCAACGCAGCAGCCCCGAGCAGTGCATCTTTCCGCTGAGCCATAGGAGTGGTACCTGCGTGATTAGGTACGCCCTTGAATGCAACATCCAGATTATGTATTCCTACAATTCCTTCCACAACTCCAATATGCTCTTTGGTGCTGTCCAGCACTCCTCCCTGCTCAATGTGAAGTTCCAGGTAACAAACATACTCAGACGGCTGAAAAGGCTGCCGGTCTACTGCAGGCCTACCCCCCCTCAAACCAGCCTTCTTTATAACCGGGTTTACTGACTCCTGTTCAGCCTCACTAATTCCTTCAGCAATATAGCGGCTTCCAAAAAGGCCGCCCCCTGCTTGAGTTCCCTCTTCATTTGAAAAAGCGGCTACCTGAATTCCATAGGCGAGATTAACATTGTGCTCTTTTATAGTTTGAGCGCACTCGAGGGCTGCAAGCACTCCTAAAGCACCGTCAAACATCCCACCGTTAGGCACTGTATCAAGGTGTGAGCCTACCAGGATCTTCTTTGTGCTTAATGACGGTATACTGCCAAAAACGTTTCCTACATGGTCGATATGAGCATCCAACCCGGCTGTCTGCATTTTCTCAAGAAGCCATCTCCTGCCTTCCATGTCTGCCGGACTGAACGAGACCCTGGATACTCCATCTGTCCCCCTGCCTATCTTGCCAAGTTCCAGTATGTTATTCCACAGCCTTTGCCCATTTACTGCATACTCAGTCATTAACAGATCACTCCACTTAAATGCAATATATCTATAAGAACACATTTTCCGTTCCAGGCGAACCTGGCCTTCTACCGTATGCTCACATAGTCCTTTCTCCTAACTGGGAACCTCGATTACTTCTATATTATAGACATGAAACCCTTTCACAATGGCCGCCGGCGTACCTAAATCCATCCCACTGAAAACCAATAACATCAAACCCCATCCACAATGAATTGTCTGGCAGGTTTCAGGGTAAATCTCAAGAGGTGATGCTTTTGCTTCTGAAAAAGCCAAGTCCATTCATGCAAATCGCGCGTGGAAGGCCAGGTATCCTTCCATTGCCTTGATTTTTCATGTATAAATTGGATAGGCGGCAATTTCTCCAGGGTTTATACATCTAACCATAAGGAGTGAAGCGATTTGGATCTAAAAGGTACTCAAACCGAGAAAAACTTACTCGCTGCATTTGCAGGTGAATCTCAGGCTCGAAACAAATACACCTATTTTGCCAGCGTGGCAAAAAGAGAAGGATATGAGCAAATTTCAGGCATCTTTCTTGAGACTGCAGACAATGAAAAGGAACATGCCAAGGTTTGGGCAAAACTACTGGGACTTATAGGAGACACCAAAAAGAACCTGGAAGAAGCAGCCAACGGAGAAAACTATGAATGGACCTCAATGTACAAGGAATTCGCTGAGACAGCTGACAAAGAAGGATTTACAGATATTGCCACACTGTTCCGCGAAGTAGCTGAAGTTGAGGAAGCCCACGAGAAGCGTTACAGGAAACTTCTTGAGCGAGTCCAGTCAGGCACTGTATTCACAAGGCCAGAGCCCATCAAGTGGCATTGCAGAAACTGTGGCTACATCCATGAGGGAACCGAGGCCCCTGAAGTTTGCCCCGCCTGCGCCCACCCAAAGAGTTTTTACCAGCCTCTTTGCGAGAACTACTAGTATATGGCCCAGAACCAGGAGGACACTGATAGTGTCCTCCTGCTCTTGGAAAACCTGTTTACCACTTCTTTCGTTCAACTACAGCCGATTCTGATTGAATGAAACAAGGTATTCCGGTTCTAAATCCAGGTAGATACCTGATAAAGAAAGTTTGCACTCTGAAATCTGCTTCTACAAGCACTCGAGGTTCTTGAACATGATTGATGACTGTGACATTTAGGCGTACGTCTCTTATGACGTTATTCATATCTCTCAGGTTATCCCAAGCGATTTCCACTGCTGTAGCCTTTCCGTGCTCATCAGAAATGACAACCAACCCCTGGGCGAGAAGATCCCAGTCCAGCTCCTGGCATCCTGCTAGAGCGCCAAGGTCACATGCTGATTGAACCAATTTCCTTGATACAAACAACAAGCCTAGATCGGCAACCATTCCAATACTCAGAACCGCTACGGGCAAAAACAGCACAATCATGGCAATAACCCCACCCCGTTGCCCGTGACAGAACAATCTGAGCAGATTCGGAGGCTGTCTCACTCCAGAGAGTTTGCATGGCCCTAAAGGTTTGGCAATGATTGCCACAGAGTTAGCCTTCCTGACTCTGGAATCCTTGCAGAGGCCCATTGTTTCACTACCGGCTGAGCCGCTATCTTGGGACAAACTCACTCCTTGTCACCGCCTTTGCCGTAAGAGCGATAGTAGGCCTTGAAATGGCCGCAATTACTGCAGACTTCACCCGGTAATCGTAAAACAAACGAACATTTATCACCGTACCGTATATGGCTTGCCGGGGAGAAATATCAACCTCAACATCACCGGTTGAAAGGCCGGTGGCTTCAATGATGCCGGAAATCAGCAGGCTTGCTTCTTCTGTCCAGCCGCCTTTTACGGCACATACTCTGGCAATCTCCCTGGCAGCCGATGCAAGCACAAGTTTTGCGTTTAACACAAGGCCCAGTTCAAGAATGGAAAACAACACTAAGACGAGTATGAACAAGGTTACCGCTAACTCGGCTACAGCCTGTCCGGCCTGATGGTTTAAGCCGCGCTGAATATATCGATTGAACATTTGCTGAAATCGCCTTAATGGGCTACACAGATATTTCCCCGAAGAAGCTTTTTGACAATCAGGGGTTCGGACTAGCATTTGAAATCTCGGTCACTATCTCTAGAATTTTGCTCTTCAAAGTTGTAGTTAACTGATCTAACACCATGATTAACCCGATAACCACGATTGTCAATACAAGGGCATATTCTGCTATCGTTGCACCTTCCTCGGTTGATCTCAACTTGCGCATTCTTTCGATAACCCTCTGTTTGAAAATCCAGGCCTTTGCGTATAATTTCAGCATTTTCCCCTCTCCTTTTCTTCTGTTTTGCTTATCAGAACAGTCTCTTGCCACACACTCGCAGCACATCCGCTATTATTGCCTGGCAATTCTGGGTATCTGTACCTACCATCCAGATCCCACAAACGCAATCACATGGGGCACAATTGACACTATTAAGACCGGCGGAAGCAGAAACACCACGGTTATGACAGAGAGTTTTACAGGGAGCGAATTCAGCCTGGATTCAAATTGCTGTTTTTCTAAAGCGTAATACTCGTCGGATAATGTGCTTAACACTTCGGCTACAGGTGTTCCAAGTACTTCGGCCTGTGCCAGCGTAGTTCTCAACCTGGTGGCAGGTTCGATTCCTTCTCTCTCCATAGCTATCAGGGCTGCAGGCAAGGGCAATCCACCGTGAAGCCTCAGCATGACTTTGGCACATGCTTGCCGTAGAACCCCGTAAGTCTTGGCAGAGCAGATCTCAAAAGCAGTGCGTATGTCCATACCTGCAATTACAGCAACCGCCACACCTTCCAGAAACGTAGGCCACTGAGCCATTACCTCAGCGTTTCGCCGACTTCTTCCCATGCGCCTTAACAAAGCCTGAAGAAATGCAGGGCCTGGATTTTGGAGGCCAGTAGGACGCCTTGATAGACGTGCCTGCCTACGATAGGCCATAGATGCTGCAGGCAATGCTGCAGCCAATCCGAATACTCCACACACCAGCAGTAACTCTACCTTCAACTCCTCAGCTGCCCCCTTTCACCATCGTGCCTTCCACGGTAAACCACGCCAGACTTTACCGTACGTGGGGCCAAAGACTGCATAAACACTAGAATAAGAATGTTTCCAACGGCCCACAGCCCTACTGCAAGGGCAAAGAGAGTTTTGCCCTGGTAAGATCCGAGGAACATGTAGAACATAGAGGGATTATTCCTAAGGGTAAACATTCCGATGATCCAGGGCATTACCGAAAGAATCACTGCGGTTATCCTGGTTTCCGACAGTCTGGCACTAACTTCTCCTTGAAAGGCCCTTCTCTTTCTCAGCACCTCGAATACATGCCACAGCAAGGCTGCCATGTTCCCTCCGCTCACCGAACCAATTTCTAGTACCCCTGCAATCATGGCCAGTTCTGAATCGCCGCCAGACGCCATCTCAAGAGCTTTGAAAACCGGCACTCCCGACTCATATAGACGGTAGGCCCTTTCAAGCATCTTGTGGCCCTGTGACTGACCTTCCTGAGATACTCCTTTTATGGCATCGACCAGTGTCTTTCCGGCTCGAATCTGAAGGGCAAGGCTTGATGCAATTTCGTCCCAGCGAACGTCCTTCTTCTTGAAAAGCTTCAGCCGCTTCCAGATCCTCGAAAACGCCACTCTTATCTGTTCGAACAATAGGCTATTGCTGCCTTGTGCAAGGGCCGGTGATAAGGCCCAACTACTGGCAGTCAGGCTCAGATCTGCCCCGGTAAGCGCAGCAACCAGGCCGAATATCGTTGAAAGGGCGATTCTCAACTTCACAACCTCCAGACTAGACAGCCTCAGATAGATGCTCGGCCCGTTGGGTTCCGATTTTGTGAATGAACCACTCTGGAAACTCGCAGCAAAGCCCATTGCTCCCGACATAGACCGGGAAATTGGACAAACCCTTGCTAGAGTCATGTCCCACAACGGATATCTCAGAAATCGCCCTTTGGCCATCTTGACTCTTGACAAGGTGTACTACGACATCGACGCCAATGGCTATCCATGACTGCAGTATCTCTGTAGGTACCCCCTCTTCTGCCATAAGCGCCATGCCCAAGAGCCTTTCCAGGCAATCCCTTGATGAATTGGCATGTACTGTGGAAAGGCAGCCTTCATGGCCTGTGTTCATTGCAGAAATCAGGTCAAAAGTCTCCTTGCCACGGCACTCACCGATGATCAGCCTGTCAGGCCTCATTCTTAAGGCGTTTCTGAGTAAGTCCCTAATAGTCACCTCTCCCTTACCTTCCATATTCTTGGGACGGGATTCCAGGTAGACAACGTGGCAGCCGTTGATTTTTATCTCAGAGGAATCTTCGATTACAATGATTCGTTCGTTGGTGCCTACAAGGTTAGACAAGACGTTCAAGGCCGTAGTTTTACCGCTGCCTGAACCACCTGAAATCACAATGTCGAGCCTTGCCTTGACACACCTTTCAAGAAAGGCGGCTGCTTCATTTGTAATTGACCCGCATGCTATGAGTTCAGATAATTGTGTGTATCGCTTTGGGAAGCGCCTGATGGTAAGGATCGGACCATTGAGGGCAAGGGGAGGGATGATAGCATTGACTCTTGACCCATCAGGAAGCCTGGCATCAACATATGGCATGGAAGTGTCTACTCGCCGCCCAACGCTTTGCACAATGCGGTTTATTATTTCCAAAAGGTGCCTGTTACTTGAAAACCTGATACCCGTCTTATTCAAGACGCCGTTCTTCTCGACGAATACTTCATCAGCCCCGTTGACCATGATCTCAGTCACAGACCCATCATCCAAAAGATCGTCAAGGGGCCCTAAGCCGCAGATTTCCCGGGCTATCCTTTCAGCGAGATCTTGCCTTGTCAGTTTGGGGACATACAGTTCAGAAGATACAATCACTTTGGCTATTAGGCCTGTGATCTCCTGCCTCTTATCTCTTGACATTCTAGCCTGAGTCACTAAGTCCGGAAATTCCTCAAGCATTTTTTCTCGAACAGTCTCAATAACTTCCTCTACAGAAAGTTCTCTGGCTTCGTCATGAGCAGAAATGAGTCTGTATGGTTCTTGCTCCAATTTCTTGAGAATACTTACCAAAACAGGCCCCTCCTTTGCCTCGGCTGCCTTTTATCTGTCTCGGGAACAGGCAGGCCAGGCGAGATTTTTGATACCAGTTCCCATATTGCTGAAGAAATATCTGATTTCGCAAACAAGACCGCCGGTTTACCTTGAAAAACCGACCTTTCTGCCGTCTTTCTGTCATCGGGTATCACAGCAGCCAGCTCCTTTTCCAGGTACTCCTCGACTTTAGTCTCAGGTACAGGTGAATCCCTTGTCCCTCGATTCAACACGGCGAATATTGATTGCTCGGCAATACCCAGTTTTCTGAATATGTCCAGCGCTACCTTACTTTGCCTGAGAGCGCATATGTCCTGGGTTACTACTAATATGAGGGCAGACGCAGCGTCTATGGATTCTCCCACTATGTCACTGGTTATGTCCGGAGGAGTATCTACGTACAGAAGGCCCCACCGTCTCCCTGCAAGGGATATAAGGGTTCTTACATGTTCAACAGATATGAGGCTCGATAGTTCCAGCCTGCGAGGGCCGCAGATAACATTAAGCCCTGAAGGCCCATGCCTTTGGGTGTACTTTTCAAGGCCGTCAGGCCTCAGGCTTGCCAGTTCAGGCAGAATTTCAGTAATCGTAGGGCCATCCAGTAAATCCAAGTACGTAGATACGTCTCCTGAGTAGACATCCAGGTCCATAAGTACTGCCTTCCCCTTTGTGGCCATTGCGGCGGCGCATGCAAGATTCGTGGCAACAAAAGTCTTGCCCACTCCACCTTTGGGGCTCCATACCACAATGGTTTGAGAAGTAATCACCTTTGGTAAAAGCCCGGATACATTTGAAGAAGGCCTATCACCTGCCATTCCTACAGAAACATCTGGATAAGCCCTATTGAATCTGGAAATCCACTGATCCAGAGTCTCTCCCCTCGGAGAGATCTTGGGATCGATAATGAGTTCGTCTACTGGCACTTCTGCGGATACATACTCTACAAGGGACAGATCGTGCAGAACACCGACTATCTTCACATCTGGACGTTTGCTTCTCAACGACTCCTCTATGCGTGAGTCTCCTGCTATCAAAACTGATACCTTTTCTATCATGTTTCAGGCCAAACCTCCGTCTCGATTGATACACTGTCTCTCTGCATACCCCATGGGATTAATGACAGGTAGATATTGCCCGACTCAAGGTAGTGAGCGATTCTCTCGCATGTTTCGGGCAAAGCCGTAATCACAACACCTTTGAATTCTCCAGATGGCCTGTCGTTAATTACCTGGACAACCCTGGCTCCTAACATGACAGTTTTCGACCTGGCAGTACTATCTTCAGAGTAGAAGCCTGGTCCTTTTTGGGACCAAATTAAGTCCACCCTGTCTCCTGGATTGATCAGGCCTCCCACAGCCCGTGAAGTTTCAGCAGGGATAAACATCCCCCTTTCGTTCAAGGGGATTTCCATGGATAATCCCGGCTGGTGTTTGGCAGACATTACGTGCCGGTCCAGGAGTATTTGCCCTGCAAAGACTTTTGCGACAGTAAACTGCCCTGCAATATCCTCAGGCCTTCGCACGCTCCGGGCGTGTATAGATTTGAGGGGAAGCTCAATAACCTTTACATCCGACAGCGAGATTTTGTGATAGGGTTCCAGGTCACAAGCGGCCACAACCACCGGTTCAGTTTTTACATAGAAGGAAAGCACATTATACGACAAGGTAAACGCAGACAAACCCAAAACCAGGGCCAGAAGCAGCAACCGGTGCCTTTTCAGAAGTGTCCTCAGGGAAAAACACACCTCCTTGGTTGTGGCCATACCCGGCCGGGATGGCTGCGAAGGGCGCCGGTGGCGACGTTTTTTGAGGCATAACCGGAAATGCCTTAGGCACAGATTCCAAGTCTCACCTCCTCTCTCCGGTTAACTGGTTGCCTTCAACCGGGCACGGCCACTTACATTAATTGCCAGGCATCTTCAGGTTACAACAGAATCCCTAAACTGTCAACACTTTCCTCCATAATTTCCAGTTTCCAGCACACAGAGGAAAAATGTGATATATTTTGTAATGCCGGTGGCGAAAAATCGGAGGATTCGCCTATTTATGAACCGTTATTCAGCAGCAAACAGATTATTGGCAGCTATGCTGTCACTTCTCGCTGCCTTCGTCATGGCTATAGTACCGGCGTGCAAAATCGGCCTGTGTGCCCGAGATCCGTGGTACAGAGACGTAGAGTACCACTGGGCGTACCATTATATTTACATTCTGTGGCTGGAAGATGTAACAGACGGACAACTCTCATGGTGGCGGGACGAACTGAGGGCATATTTTTTGCCAGATTCGGTCTGCACCAGATCCCAGTTCACAGTCCTCATGGCAAAAACATTCGGACTTTCGCCGGTTAACCCAGCCCAGCCTTCGTACCCAGACGTGTCTGAGTCCTATAAAATGCTGCCGGGGAAACCTGCATATGAGTGGATCGAGGCAGCAACTCTGGCAGGTATTTCGTTTACTCCGTGTGGTGAACAGTTCTACCCTGACAGCGGAATATCCAGGCAAGACGCAGTGGACCTGCTTATCCGTTCCCTTGACCTCTATGACTATGCCCTTGCCATGCCCGGCCATGAAGTAGAAAGCCTTCTACGGAGGTTTAGTGACGGAATGCAGACATCCCCAAACAGGCGCCACTCAATGGCATGTGCCATAAAATTGGGCATTATTGATGGTTATGAGGATTGGACATTGCGCCCTAAAAACCTGCTCTGGCGGTGCCATGCTGCTACCATTGTTTACCGCTCATGCATTATACGCGTCACTGCCGGGGTGGACAGTTTCTCGCCTGATGGCGATGGCATAGACGATACAGTGGCCTTTCGCCTTTCGTATCTAAAAAACCGCGGAATATCCACCTGGAACATGGCCATACAAGACTCGTCAGGAACTGCTGTATATACGTTCAACCCCAATGGAAAGGCTGGATCGCCGCCTGATTCCTTGGTTTGGAACGGAACCAACTTACAGGGCAAAGTAGTAGCCCCTGGAAGGTACTACTACCAGGCCTGGGTAAAGGACCGGAGCAACCGGCTGTTCTTCTCGGTCAAAAAACCCTTGGATGTGATCAGCTACTCCTTAAGCGGATATCTTTATCCAGATTCCTGCAAGAACGGTGAGACACTAACTGTGGTTGCTTTTACCAACCCTGGCGCCCAACACGTTACAGGGTGTTTTGCCGATGGCAATCCCAGGCCCTTCTCTGCATTGAAAGGTAACCGAACCTGGACATTGGAAATCACGGCAGGGCCATTCATTCCGCTGGGTGCCCAGGAAGTGAGGGTCACGGCACAATTTGACAAGCTGGAAAAGAGCATAGTTCTCAATTTCATCAAGCTTGATAATCTCTGGATTACTCCGTCTATATCTCCTAATCCGGCCGGGCCCGGGCAGTCCCTGAAAATCTACTGTCAGACATCGCCAAACATAGATCTGGTGACAGTTACCTTGTTCCAAGTGTCTATGAACCTAACCCAAACAGGCAAGGATTGGGGAGGTACAACGTCAATCCCGTTAGAAACAGTTGGAGGTGAGTACCCGGTAGTATTTACAGGGTATTCTGGAAACAGGATGGTCACTGCTACCATTTACCTGGACGTAAGCAGGATTGGCCTCGCCGATCTTGTTTTTACCCTGGTACAATAGAGCATTCAACCAAAAGAGGTACCCCTGCAGGTATGTGCCTAAACCCGGGGTACCTCTTCTTATTACAGCGCTTCGTTGACGCCGCTTAGAGCTGCAACAATTTCCTTATAGGGGACTTGATATGTGTAGTCGCCAATGGGCCTTCGCTCCAAAGCCTTCTGGAGAATCTCTCTGGCTTTTGAGAGGTTGCCCCTTGACCACAACATCATTCCCTGCCAGTAGAGCCCATCGGGATTTTCAGGTGCCAATTGCAGAGCCCTGTCAAATTCCCTGGCTGCCTCACTGTCCTGACCCAATTGCATGTAGATTTCGCCAAGGCTTAAGTGGCAATGGAAAATAGGTGAAACCAGATTAAGGGCTCTCTGATAGGCAGACGCCGCTGCAGCAAGATCCTGTTTTTCCTTGAGTACATCTCCAATTATGATGTGGCTCATGGGATTGGTGTCCGATATACACAAGCAATGATGAGCAACGTCAAAAGCTTCATCTACCCTGCCTGCCCTGATAAGCGCCCTGGCAAGAACAACCCTTACCGGAATATCGACAGGCGATCTATTAGCTGCTTCCTCAAGGAGCCTCACAGCTTCATGGGTATCTCCTTCGGCGTATGCAAGGCTTCCAAGGGCACAGTAACCATTGGCCGTAGCCCTGCCACTGTTAACTGCCTGACGGTACCTCTTATGGGCCTTCTTATAGTCATTGAAAACCCATCTGTTGATAAAACCAATATGCTCATTAATTATCCAAGGCATAAATGCCCTGCCCAGGACCACCCAGGCAGCCACGGCTCCAAGTACCAGGCGGCCGTCGAGCCCTTCAAACCGCCATAATGCCAAACCACCGATCACCAGTAGTATAAACACATAGTTCCACACATGGTGAAATGAAAACCTCAATGGCTCCCTCAAAAACCCACCCACTCTTGCGATCAGTTCTTACCGGGCCAGTAGTTCCAGGACAGCCGGCCACAGTTTCTCACGGCTTAGGCGCATAGCCATTTATGAG
>MTKW01009369.1_pt1 | contig 14837 bp, 14 predicted proteins | sample 1042761 | NCBI WGS metagenome assembly MTKW01 (sample SAMN06205366, study PRJNA360243) | anaerobic digester metagenome | biome: Wastewater treatment plant; feature: Anaerobic digester sludge; material: sludge; isolation source: anaerobic digester fed with sludge from wastewater treatment plant ... | reverse complement strand
AGCGATTTTGACAAAGTTAAATTGATATACACTAATCCCGGGCCGTTCAGGGCAAGGAATGTCTTTTTTGATCTTGAAGGAATCAAAAGGGTCTAGTGACACACGCTGCAATGATGACAAGTTCAATGGCCACTGAAATGTTGTCGGTGCCAAGATAGTTCTGTTGAGGTGGTTTTATGTGTGCCTGTTTGGGATGGGATGGCACCTGGTTCCACTTGTGAGTCCTTACCCTAGTCTTAATTCTGCCTGAAAGTGTGGAACCTCACACTACTTTGTTCGTAAGTTTCTGCCACACAGGGTGATTTTGTATCTCGCCAGGTGTTCCCTCTGACTGTATCCTGCCTTCAGCCAGTACCAAGACCCTGGAAGCAAGGGCTTGTACCTCAGCAAAGTCATGGGTGACAAGCACTGTGGTAGTGCCCTGCTCAGTGAGGATTTCTCGAAATTGAGCCACAAGGTCCTGCCTGGTTATCACATCAACCGAGGCGAACGGCTCGTCAAGAAACAGGACTTCAGGTTCAAGCACAAAAGCCCGGGCAAGGGCCGTCCGCTGGGCTTCTCCTCCCGATAAGGTGTGGACCAACTGGCCGGCAAGAGCAGTCAGGCCAAAACGCTCCAGCCAGGCGTCAATTCTGCCGTCATCAATGNNACGGCCATGCGGCGTCTGACGTTAAGAGCGTTTTTGCGGTTTACCTTCTGGCCTTTGAAAACAATATCCCCGTGATACGGAGTATCAAGGCAGGCCATCACAGAAATCAATGTGCTTTTTCCGGCTCCGTTGGGGCCTATTACGGCCAGGGCCTCGCCGGGGTTTACGTGCAAATAATCCACGCTGAGAATTTTCCTGTGGCCTTTGATTACCTCTATATTATGAACGCTCAGCACCGGTGCTCTGGCAGATTCTGTCTTAGATTCGAGGTGTGTTGAAATCATCTAAAATCATCAACTCCAAGCAAGTTCCTCTCCTGTAAAATTCNNGCCGTAATTCCATAGCTCAGTGCCATAAGTACAAACCCAAGGGCTATTGCCACATCAAACTGGCCTTTGCGGATTTCCAGGACTATTGACGTGGTAAGCACCCTGGTTTCATGCAGGATGTTTCCTCCTACAGCCATAGATGCGCCGACTTCAGCAATTACCCTGCCAAGCCCGGCCATGACAGCACCCATCAGTCCAAAACGGCATTCCCTCAGGAGTAGCCACCATAACTGCAGTGGCGAAGCTCCCAGGGCAAGAATCTGCAACCTGAGTTTGGGATTTAGCTGTTGAACTGCTGCCATGGTCAGGCCTGTAACAATAGGAATTGCGATTATGGCTTGGGCGATTACCATTGCAGGTGGAGTGTACATAAGCCCAAGGGAGCCAAACGGGCCGTTTCTCCAGAGAAACAGGCTGACCCAGAGGCCCGCCACAGTAGGAGGGAGGGCCATTCCTGCATTGACCAGGGAAATGATTGCCTTTCTGCCATGGAAGTCAGCCATTGCCAGGCACAGGCCAAGGGGTATCCCAATCATCACGCCTATCAGGGTGGCAAGTCCCGATACTTTGAGGGTCAGGACCACGACCTCCAAAATATCAGGGTCGCCCTGTAGGATAAGGCGCACAGCCTGTTTTAGCCCTTCCCAAATGAATCTCACCCAATCACTCCCAAGTTGCTAAAGATTTGCTGAGCCTTCCAGAAGAGAGGAGCCTAGGCCACAGAAGAGTACTCCTGAACGGTAGGCAGGTATCCCGGGCCCCTCTCTTCTACCGGTTCATATGTCTAGATTCTGCCTATGTAGTGCCATCATATATTCAATTTTTGACTATGAGAGCCTTGTGTTCATTCCTGTTGTACCGATTTACCGGGTTCATATGCTCAATTTCTGATTATGTGAGCCCCCTGTATGTTCAGGTTTTAGCTAGATGCGTCTTCGGTGGTTTCAAATTTGGAGCAGATGCGCCCGCTGCATGTCAGGATTCTGAGCATACGGCGCCTCTGCAAANNGGGCATGGAACCTCGGGCATGGAACCTCCAATACCCTGTCCTCTATTCGAGTTCTTCTATCTAGATTCTTCTATTTGGGTTCTTTCTTACCGGCATCGGGAACGAACAGGGGTTCACCGAACTTATCCACACCGAACTTTTCGATTTCCTCCTGGGCTTCCTTGGACACCATGAATTCCACAAATGCTTTTCCGCCATCTGCATTTACCTTTGGAAACTTATCCGGATTTACCTGCATAACGTGATAAATGTTCAGTAGGATAGGATCTTTTTCAACCAATACTTCCAGGGCAAGATTATCTTTGCGAGCCAGGTACGTGCCACGGTCTGTGAATACATAGCCACCCTTTTCTGAAGCGATGTTGAGAGTGTCGCCCATTCCGGCCCCGGCCTCTACATACCAGTCACCCTGGGGCTCAATTTCTGCTGCCTTCCAAACCTCTTTTTCTTTTTTGTGTGTACCTGAATCATCGCCTCGCGATACAAATGTAGCCTGGGCTTCAGATATTTTTCTGTAGGCTTCTGCTGCCGATGTCTCACCCTTTATGCCGGCAGGATCATCTGCAGGCCCGCATATAATAAAGTCGTTATGCATAACCAGTTGCCGGTTTATGGCTGCGCCGCTTTCAACTACTNNGCCCATGGCAAGGGCAGCGCCTGTACCTACTGCAATGGGTTTGACCTTGTAACCTGTATTCTTTTCAAAGATCGGGATCAGTACATCCAAAAGGCCACTGTCTTGGGTGCTTGTCGTTGTGGCAAGAATAACGTCTTCGTTTTTCTTAGAACAAGCTGAAAAAGTGACAGCTAGTATTACTGTCAGCATGGCAAAGGAAAGGCTCCTGAGTATTCGTGACTTCATTATTGGGACCTCCTTAGAATCTTTGTGTAAGTTTTCATAATGGTGACCCATATGACACTTCCCTGACCGGTATTCTTAGGCTATGTAGTTGCTGGCACAAACATTTTCAAGCCGGGCCCCCACATTCAGATGCCAGTCCTCTCAAAGTTTCAATCCCATGGGGAAGAGCAGGGAGGATTGATTGCAGGTTTTCCTTCACCCCCTTGGGGCTTCCGGGGAGGTTAATTATCAGGGTTTTTCTCCGGATCCCGGATACTCCCCGGGACAATATGGCTTTTCGGGTATACTTTAGGCTTTCCAGTCTCATGGCCTCAGCAAACCCTGGTACCTGGCGGTCTATAACGTCAAGAGTTGCTTCAGGCGTTACGTCCCTGGGGCCGAGGCCGGTGCCCCCGGTGGTGAAAATCAAATCAACGGCCAGTTCATCGCTAAGTTTTGCAATCTCGGTTGAAATAAGGCCGCGCTCGTCAGGAATTACTGAGTAAGATACCACTTTACCCAGGGGATCGGGCATGTCCTCAATGATTTGCCTGATTACTCCGGCGCTTTTGTCTTCCCGTTCACCCCGGGAGCTTTTGTCGCTCACGGTGACAATGGCGATCCGGTTTGAGTTATCTACCTTGATAAGGTCCCCGGACTTGATCTGCCCGCTTACCAGAACACGAGCAAAGATTCCTTCCTTTGGCATGACACAGTCGCCGGCCAGGCGGAAGATTTCGCATTTGCTATGGCATGTTTTTCCGATCTGTGTGACTTCCAGCATAGCCTGGTTGCCTGCCAATAGGCGTGTCCCTATGGGCAGTGCAACAAGGCCTATTCCCCGGGTGGTCAGGTTTTCTGCAAAGTCACCAGGGTTCACGTTCAGCCCCCGGGCTCTTGCCTTCTCGATACTCTCTTCGGCCAAAAGGCTCACCTGCCTGTGCCATGGGCCTGCGTGGGCGTCGCCTGTTATTCCATGGCCCACCTTGAAATCGGCCAGGCCAACATTTTTCTTCCGTGTACCCTTTTTCTCACTTGTACACACAGCAATGACGGTTCCTTGCCTGGCTCTTTCTCCGGCTCCGGAAGTTGTGCCATTATCTGTCACAAAACTTCACCTTCCCTTAGAAACGTTCCGCTTTTTCCCCCGGATTTCTTAATCAGCCTGATATTTGTTATCTCCATTGAAGTGTCCACTGCTTTACACATGTCGTATATTGCCAGGCCTGCCACTGATACTGCAGTAAGGGCTTCCATCTCTGCTCCTGTCTTGCCAAACACCCTTACTACTGCTTGAATATCAATGCATGATGAGCGGCTATTGGGCGTAAGAGTTACATCTACACCTGACAGATTGAGAATGTGGCACAAAGGGATGAGTTCCCAGGCCCTCTTGGCAGCCATAATTCCGGCTATCTGAGCAGTTGCCATAACGTCGCCTTTAGGCATTTTGCCCGCGGTGATTAGCTCCAGTGTTTCACGCTGCATCTTTACCGAGCCTCGTGCTACAGCCTCGCGGAAAGTTGATTTCTTGGGGCCTACGTCTACCATATGAACCCCACCTCCGGGTTTAAGGTGGGTGAGGCCCCCGGGGGCTGTGGTAGCGGTAATTCTAACCTCATTTTCCATTGCCGCCTGATTCACCCCCCAATCTGGCACATCCGCCGTGCATGGCCGTGATTTTCTGTCAAGTCATGTCCCTGGGGTTTGAGGCTCAAGGCAAGGCGGAATGCATCTTCCAGACCTTTTGCCGAAATTGTTTCCTGGTGGTACTTGAGGTATTCCGGTTCAAGGAAATGAGAGGTTTGGGTTTGTCCCGGTGTTACCTGTTTTGCAGTTTCTTGCCCTTGCATGGCTTGTCTTAAAACGGGCATCAAATCGATTTCATAGTCACTAGCAAGGCACGGCCTGAGTTTTCCGTCTGCAGTCAAGCGCAATCTGTTACATGAACTGCAGAATGGGTGAGATATGGCGCCTATAAAACCTATTGTTCCCCGGGCACCCGAGAGTTTGAAAGTCCTGGCAGGGCCGGCACTTCTTAATTGAACCAATTCAGGCTCAAAGGCCATGTCAGAACCCTGATCCACAGTGGTTCGGGTTCCTTCGGGCCCTCCAGAGGCGGATGTTTCACCTGCTGCGCTTGCATCTGGGCTATGCCGGTTTGATACAGACGCAGGTAGCGGCAAAAGATGTCCGAGTTTGGATGTTTCCGCTATGACAGCATCAACAGGAACCATGCCTGTATGTGCCGGTAACTGATCCGGGCCAATGGGCATCACTTCAATGAAACGAACGTGTACCGGCCATTTGCGTGTTAAAGCGGCAATGTTTCGGATCTCGTCAAAGTTGTCACCGGTGATTACAGTATTTATTTTTACCGGGTCAAGCCCTGCTCTTAGCGCGGATTGTATACCGGCAAGAGCGTCTTTCAACTTGCCCCGCCTTGTAATTTCAGAAAACTTGTCAGGATCAAGGGTGTCAAGGCTTATATTAACCCTGTTCAGGCCGGCGTCTTTAAGTTCGCGGCTAAGAGGCGGCAGCAAAACTCCGTTTGTGGTCATTGAAATATCAGGAAAATCCAGGGCTTTTAGGCCCCGAACCAGAGAAATCACATTTTTTCGCACCAGCGGCTCTCCGCCTGTGATCCGGATATGCTTTATTCCCAGGCCCTTTGCCACAGCTGCGACTTCAATGATTTCTTCGTATGTCAATATTTGATCGTGGGCCAAAGCCGGTACACCTTCGTCCGGCATGCAGTATACGCAGCGAAGGTTACACCTGTCGGTTACCGAAATCCGCAAATAGTCTATGTTTCTGCCGAAACAGTCTCTCATCTAGNNTCCAATGTAAGATCCAATCTAAGATCCACTTACCCGCGCCACTGAACCACTCCTGTGTCTCTTGTGTCATAACCTCCCAGGGCTTCAACTCTTTCTTTAAAGTCATCTTCCTTGATGAGTTTCAAAATAGCGTTCACACCGGGGTGGTCTAACGATTCTCCTGGAATGGCCAGGTCGTAGCGTTCTTCTCTCCAGGGGATGAAATCCAGCCCCAGGGCACGGGCTGCCGAGAGCACTCCAAGGCCCACATCCGCGGCCCCGCTCTTTACTGCGGCAGCCACCTGGGTGTGGGTATATCCCTCATGGTCATATCCCTGGACTTTGCCCGGGGCGATGCCCTCAAGTTTTAGGTGATAATCAAGAAGAACCCTTGTACCTGCGCCTCTTTGGCGATTTATGAACCGGACATCGTTTCTTTCAAGATCCTTAATACTCTTTATACATTTGGGGTTACCAGGTTGGACCATGAGCCCCTGCATACGGTACACCAGTGTTATCAAGCAGATATCTCTGTCCTTAACGTACTTTTGGACATAGGAAATGTTGTATTCGCCTGTTTCTTCGTCAAGGAGGTGTGTGCCTGCTATGTGGGCTTCGTGCCTTTTAAGTGCAAACAGGCCGCCAAGGCTTCCCTGGTTGGCCGATGACAGTGTCATGTCAGGATGCTTTTTCCTGAGCATGGTTGCAATTATGTCCAGAGTTAGGTCGTGGCTGCCTATGGCCACTACAGTACCTAGTATTTCATCCAAGGGTTTAAGCAAATGGGTCTTTACCTTTGTCCCTCTCATAATGCCTTCTTTGCCCCGGGGTATTACCATAATGCCGTCTGCCCTCACCAAAGAGGTGGTTAGAGCAGCACCCCGGGCCACAGGAGTTGATACCAGCTTATCCCCTACTTTTCCGATCTTGACCCGTACAAACTCGTCTACTCCCATGGGTGACGTCACGTTTCTGGACAGTGTTGTTGTAATTGTCTGTAAGGGCGGTGAAGGCAGTCCAAGGAGCCCAAGAATCAAGGGCTTTATGAACAGTTCCAGGGCTAAAACTGCAGAAACCGGGTACCCGGGAACACCCATGACCGGTTTTTCCCGGATTTTACCGAGAACCACAGGCTTTCCGGGCCTTGTGGCTACGCCATGGGCTAGCACCTTGCCTAAATTACCGATAACCGTTGAAGTATAATCCTCAGAACCGGCTGAAGATCCTGCGCTTATCAAAACTACATCTGATTGGTCTACGGCCTGGCCTACCGCCTTTGTGATTTCATCAATGTTATCAGGCACTATTGGGTGAATCTCGGGTTCACCGCCCCAGACCTTTACCATATTAGCAAAGATGGTTGAGTTAAATTCAATGACTTCCCCTGGCCCGGGATTCTTGTCGGGGGGGACCAGCTCGGATCCTGTCGGTATTATGGCCACCACCGGTTTTTGGCGTACAGATATTTCCCTAATGCCCCCTGCCAGAATTGCGCCAAGGTCATAAGGGCGCAGCTTATGATTTGCAGGGAGGATAAGTTCTGTTTCTACCATGTCTTCTCCGTAAACCCTTACGTGTTCCCATGGTGCCACAGGATGTATTATTTCTAGAAGGCCGTCACCAACCTGGTGCAGGTCTTCGACCATTATTACAGAATTGGTGCCAGGGGGAAGAGGGTCTCCCGTATCCACCCAGAAGGTGTCCAGGTCAACTGTGAGGATTTTGGGAGTGGTTTCCCTGGCACCAAAAGTAATTTCGGCGTTGACTGCTACACCGTCCATAGCTGCAGCGTGGTAATGAGGCGATGAAAGTTCTGCAAATACTGCTTGGGCTGTTACTCTGTCCAAACATTGGGTAACAGGCAGGGCCTCAGGCACCATGGTAACCCCCGCGAATTCTGATAGGAAAGCTGCCCTGGCTTCGTCATACGGAATATCAGTAAGGTACACACTTCGTGTGTATTGATTGCCTGAACCAACCAAAGGGCTATTTGCACTTCTATTCTTACCGGCAGCCCGGAGGTTTGACCTGTTTGAAGACCAGTCAGCAGCCAATTTATCATTTGTCAGGTGCTTGGAGTCTTTTCGGTTACCAGGCCCTGGGTTATCAGTATTCTTCATAGCCTTTATGGACCTCCTAATAAATCCTGACGTCTACCAATGTGCCTTTTTTCAGGCCTTCAGAATGAACAGGCACAACAATTTCTCCGTGGGAATCCACCAGAATTGAAATGAGGCCTGATTTTCCAAGAACAGGGTCTGCGAAAACGTCATTACCTTCAATGCGAAGCTTTACCCGTATGTGGTCCTCTCGCCCTGGAGCGGACGAAATGTTTCGTGACAGTATTGCTTTAACAGAAAGAGGGTGTGATGGATACCCATGTTGTCCGGAGGAATCTTGACCGGTCCAACCGGGTGTGCCATCTCCCGGGATGTTTGATATTGTATCCAGGCCGTCAGTATTTCCCTTAAGCAGGCTCTGGTTATACAAGTGCCGGATAGCGAACTTAACGAACACGTCGAAAGTGGTCAGGGCAGATACCGGATGGCCAGGTAACCCGAAGACAGGTTTTCCCTGGCAGATAGATATAATCAAAGGCTTTCCGGGCTTCATGGCGACTCCGTGAACCAGCACCCCGGGTGGCCCAAGATCTTCCAGGACGTTAACAACTACGTCCCGGGCCCCAACAGAACTTCCCCCTGAGACAACCACAATGTTGGCACTGGAAAGTCCCCGCTCGACTTTTTCACTTACCTTTGTGTACCCATCACCGGCAATGCCCAGGGTGAAGGGAAGGGCGCCTGTTGCAAGGGCCGATGCGGCCAGAGAGTACGTGTTTATGTCCCTTATTTGCCCCGGGCCCGGCGTTTTGTGAGGCAGGATTATCTCATCTCCAGTAGAGATGATGGCTATTTTCGGCCGTTTTACCACTGTGGCGGCAGTGTGCCCAAGGGCGGCCATGGCACCTATTTCAAAGGGCCTTAGCACTCTGCCTGCTTCAAAAACCAGCCGGCCCTTTTCCATATCTTCGCCTTTGCGAATCACATTTTCCCCTGGGGCCACAGGTTTTTCAATGAGTACAGTTTCTTCGTCTGCCAGATGGGTATATTCAATCATCACACATGCGTCTGTACCCTCGGGAAGAGTCCCGCCTGTCCATATTCTAGCTGTTTGCCCTGTTAAAATGGGTTCTTTGGGTAAATGCCCCATCTCCACTTCTCCTGTGATTTTAAGTATGGCAGGAAGGGCTTCAGATGCACCGAAAGTGTCTTTTGCCCTGACCGCGAAACCATCTATTGTGGACCGGTGAAATGGCGGAATATCTTCTGATGACATGAGGCTTTCTGCTGTTATCCGCCCGAGGGCTTGGGTGATGGGAATCACTTCTTCTCCCAGGGGTTCTGGATTCCAGGCATTGACAAGGATCTTTTTTGCCTCATCGGAGGTTCTTACATGGAAAAACCCTTTCACGTATCTACCCTCCAGGATGAAAGACTGCTAGGGCCGAAAGCTTGGAGCATATACTATGATTCGAANNGTTAAGTGAGATTTGGCCTTGTAAAATATTTCCGGATTATGAACGCTAGAATGTTGAATTTGCGTGATAGAATGTGCATATTCCCACTATTATGAAGGGGGTGAATTTTATGGGACTCGAGGGGAAAGTAGCGGTAGTAACAGGTGCTGCTTCAGGTATTGGCAAGGCTATAGCCCTTCAGTATGCCAAAGCAGGAGCCAGGGTGGTTGTATCTGACCTCAATTTTGAAGGTGCAAAAGACACAGTTAAAATAATAGAGTCTACCGGTGGTACTGCTATAGCAGTATTCACCAATGTAGCTAAAGAAGAAGATATCCAATATATGATTGATACTGCAGTCCAGACCTACGGAACAGTTGATATACTGGTCAATAACGCAGGGATAATGGACAACATGGACCCGGCAGCCGATATCACTGATGAATTATGGGATAGGATATTTAGCGTCAATACCACCTCAGTAATGAGGGCTACGAGAAAAGTCTTACCGCTCTTCCTGGCTAAAGGTGCAGGTGTCATCATCAACATCGCCTCTGTCGGCGGCCTGTATGGCAGCAGGGCCGGTGCAGCCTATACTGCATCGAAACACGCTGTCATAGGTTTTACAAAGAATGTTGGCTTCCAGTATTCACTGAAGGGCATACGTTGCAACGCTATAGCGCCTGGGTCTGTCCAGACGAATATAGCAACTACCATGACTGCCCTCAATGAGTTTGGGTCAGGAAGGTGCATGGTTGGGCTGGGTTTGAATCCTCGTACCAGCCAACCGGAAGAGATAGCCAGGGCTGCACTTTTCCTTGCCTCAGATGATTCCAGTTTCGTTAACGGAGCCATTTTAGTTGTTGATGGAGGGTGGACTGCCTACTAGGCCTGGTTTTGCAGAGCAGATTGAGATATTCCGAGTAACCGTGCCAGAAATCCATGACAGCAACCTGGCTCAGAAAACCTAAATGATTTGGTTTAAATAAAATTGACTGCAACACATTGAGGTTACACAGGCCATTTCCCAGAAATGGCCTGTGTAGATTTGCCCCAAGATTTGCTTCAACTTTCCCTGGGAGTTACCAGCCACTTTCCGAGCCTGTTCGCTTCTTCAAGCAGCTCCGGGCTAAAGCCGGGAACAGGGTCAGCTGCACGCATATTGCATCCGCGAATCACTTCGGTTTCAAGGCCTCTTCGGGAAAGAAAGGTTTTTGTCTGTTCTGCCAGGTCCTTATGGTATTCTTCACTGGCACCCTGGGTCACAGCAAAGACGACTTTCTTTCCGGGAGGTATACGGTTTTCCCTGTCAGGCCCGGTAAAACCGTACATGCGGTCCAAGAGAAGTTTGAGCTGCCCGCTCACGTGCCCCATGTAAACAGGGGTCCCAATAATCCATGCCTGGCTTGCAAGCATCACATCTAGTACAAAAGCCAGGGAATCTTTGCGGACACAGCATTTTACGTTAGGTGCTTTGCACGCAAGACATGACTGGCACCCGCTGAAGGACATGTCGTTCAGGTTGCACCACATCACATCAACAGCGGAGCTTTTCTTTTTGGCTGCATCGATCACCAATTTCATGACAGATGCAGTGTTCCTGTTCGGACGGGGACTTCCGTTAATAGCCAGTATTTTCATTTCACGAAACCTCCATGAATCAGCAGATTCTGCTGCTAAACTCCAAATTTGACCTCAGAATCATAATTCTTAAAGTTGAAGCCTTATTCCTGCTTCATGCGTGGTATTTTCCTTAATGGAACTCAAGGAGCCCTGCTGCTTCTTTGTCGAGTATGACAGTGACGTCTGAATGGAGCTGTAGTGCTGATGCAGGAAGGGCCGGAATTATGGGGCCTTCGAGGGCCGCCTTTACTGCAGGTGCCTTTGCTTTTCCGTTTGCCAGAAGCATTATACTGCGGCAGTGCATTATGCTGCCAATGCCCATGGTAACGGCAAAACGGGGAACCTGGCCTATACTGTGGAAGAATCTTGCGTTTGCCTGTATTGTGCTCTGATCAAGCTTTACTTTATGGGTAATTGCCGGGAAATGTGTATTAGGCTCATTGAAGCCTATATGCCCGTTATTTCCCAGGCCCAGAATCATCAAGTCGATGCCCCCGGCGTCTGCGATTTTCCGCTCGTATTCTGCGCATTCCATTTCGACATCAGGAGCATTGCCATCTGGGATGTTGATGCAGTCTTTGTCGATATCTATGTGCCTAAAGAAGTTTTCGTTCATGAAATAATGGAAACTATTAACATCGTCCGGTTCAAGGCCAACGTATTCATCAAGATTAAATGTGGTCACGTTTTTGAATGAAAGTTTTGTGTCTCGATGTATAGATATGAGCTCCTGGTACATTCCCAGGGGAGTGCTGCCTGTGGGTAGCCCCAGAACCGTATCTGGCCTGGACCTTATTACCTGAGCTACTTTATGGGCTGCCAGGTTGCTTAGCTCGTAGTAGTTTTCGGCCACTGTTATCTTTACTGCCACAGTCAAATCACCTCACTTGGCTGAATCATATTCAACATACAACAGTATTGATCGCGAATATCTGCATATTATTCTTCGGAACGTATGGAGTTTCCTGCAAGTCAGGTATTCTGGCACGGCTCTTGCTGGTTGCAGTGATCCTCTTTATCCCCGGGATTTTGCAGGCCTGTCAAAGATGACAACAGTAAGCCACGTGCTAACCTGCGCGTCCGCCGCCGCCTCCACCACCTCCTCCGCCACCGCCTGAGAAGCCGCCGCCTGCGCCGACTCCGGAACTCGGACGGTAGTTAATGGCTGCGCTTACTGAACTGTGGAGTGTATCTGTCATGCTGCCGATTAAGTCAGCGGCTGATGCAGCTCTGCCTGTGCCGCCTGTGGCGCGCATCCATGCCCATCCATAGTACATGCCAGAACCGGGCTGGGTAATCTCAGGATAGACGACTTTGAGCTGGCTTATCACTTGTTTGGCTACTCCAAGAACTGTGGCGTAGACCAGATAATGTTCCCAGATGATAAGGCTTGGAATCTCCGCCCGGTCAAGGGAGGAAAAATCAAGTAAAAAGCGGCGAAATGCTTTCCACATAGCAAGGTGAGTGCTGCCCATTGGGCTTCTCCGCCTCAAAAAAGCACCCGCCAGAAGAAGTATTATTCCGCCTGCAGCCATGAGGGCGGCCAGGATATTTCCGGTTAGTACTGTTAGAGCCCCGCCTGCTAGAAGGACAAATACCCCTAATGCGATTTCCCACATACGGATTCTTTCTGTTTCGTGATCGAAGAACTCATACGATGATTGCCTGGCGCTGACTTCTGCACGGAATAACTCTACGAACCCTTGCATTGACCTGGGATTGGCTTTTGCGTGGGTTTTTAGCTGTTGGAACGGCAAAGTGTTGCCATCTTGGGAAACAGTGTTAAACAGGTAGCTTAGAAGCAGTCTTTCGTGGCTCCGGAGCCCGGCAATTGCAGTTTGGCTTTTGCTTTGTGCCTGGTGGATGTTAGAGCGGTCGGCAGGTTTGCTCCTGCCGGATTTGCTCACACCGGGGAAGCCTGTGTCCATAGGGTCCACGCCCATAGTTCCTGTGTCCGGGCGTATCGATTCCCATCCTTCTCCTCTAGGAAATCCATCACCGGGTCTAATCATCCTGAGAACATAGTCAGTTGAAGTCTTGGTTCCGAGAAGCCCGCCAAGCATCTTCTCTTCACGGGTTATGGCTTCGATTTCAAGGAATCCCCTTCTGGCCAGATCCAGTATGGTGGCAGAGGTTTCGTTTGCGCCTACAGTGCCGAAGTTCCAGAGGCACCCGAGCTCTGCAGGGCTGTAATCTCCTGGAAGCTCCCGGTAGTAATCTCCTTCGAATTGGGGTTTATGTTCTTTGCCCCAGTGAAGCTGCAAGACAATCGCTGCGGCAATACATGCAATCAGCGACAGGGGGGATAGAACAACCACGGCCAGGTTTCCCAGCCTGGCACGGTTAGCCTTTGATGCCAGGGCTTCCTCTTCGGCCAAAATGGTGCTAAGCGCTTCCCGGCCTGATGTTCGGGTTGCCTGAGGGACCAGTTCTTTCGGGAACGTTACCCGCCCTTCAAGAAAAGTCCTGGCAGGCAGGCGGGGCACTGTCCATGTGACCTTTTCAGGTGAGATAATCTTCACCTCACCTGATAAAGGGCCGTGGCCCCATGCTCTGACGTCACCTGGAGTTTTCCCGGATGGCGGTTCAGGGGCAAATGAAGGCGGTGCTTTTCGAGGCAGGTTCAGTTCGGCTAGGACGTTACTTGAGGGCACTTCCCATTCATCGCCGACGAACTTCCAGTAAAGCTCGGCTACGTCAAGGTGTGATACTACGGCACCTTTAACTGTGTACGAAAGGTCAAAGGTACGTGTATCGTCACTAGCCGAAAACCTCCAAGTAACCTCGAGTTTGTTGCCTGCTTGCCTGTAGCTGTAAGTACCGGCCCCCGACTCAGCCAGGGCATAGGCCCTTCCGTTTTCTGAGATTTGTATGTTTGTGATTCCGGAAGATCCTGCAAGAGACAGGTCCTGGATGACCCAGGAGAAACTGCCCCTGAAATTGAACGTACGTGTCTCCACCACGTCCATGGAACCGTCAGGGTTTACGGTTGCCACTATGTGGAGATTGGAAACGTGGTATGATTTTGCAAGGGCTGTGCCGGGGCAGGCCAGAACCCCCAGGGCAACTGCAATCGTTATCGCAACCGCCAGGGCTATTACCTGCGCAAGGGCCGGTCTGCGTGGGAAAACACTCAAACTGCGCCGAGGCCAACGCCTGCTTGACTGTCTCATTAGAATTTCACCTGAACAGGCCCGCGGGACTCGGGTTCTGCCTCGAAATAATCCATTGGGCCAAAGCCAAATGCTCCTGCCAGAAGATTGGCCGGGAATCTTTGTGTGGCTGTCATGTATTTCATTACTGTGTCGTTGTAGAATTGTCTTGAGAATGCGATCTTGCTTTCGGTGTTTGACAGTTCCATCTGCAATTCCTTGAAATTCTCGTTGGCCTTAAGCTCAGGGTAGTTCTCGGCCACAGCCAGAAGGCCCCTGAGGGCTCCTCCAAGGGCGTTTTGTGCCTGGATTTGCTCATTGACATTCTGAGCCCCGGCTACTTTTGCTCTGGCTTCAGTCACTCGCTGGAACACTTCACTTTCGTGAGAAGCATATCCTTTGACGGTCTCAACAAGGTTCGGAATCAGATCGTACCTGCGCCTTAACTGCACGTCGATTTGGGACCAGGCGTTTTTAACCCTCTGCCTGAGGTTTACAAGATTGTTGTATAGCCATGAAACGTAAAGAAGCACTGCTCCGACAATGGCTAATCCGGGAAACCATTTCATGTTTATCGCCTCCATTGAGTCTCTATATAAGAGTATACATGCGTGGGATGGGCAATTCCGATGGCTCTTTGCCTCCTCCTGAACTCAAAATAGTCCGTTGGGTCTGTTTTGAACCAGCTGCCGACTGCTCTGTTTTAAATCCGCTGCCGGCGCGTGGCTTTGAAAACCCATATATTTTATCGGTATGCTGGTAAAGGTAAACGGCTGATTCTCAAGCCGGTGATACCTCCATTTTATACGAACTTGCCAGCGGTGTGTCTGAGTTTTTCAGGCGGTATTTCGGGGGATTGATGGTTTCAGGGGTGTTCTATCATTGGGCAGCAAGGACA
>MTKW01003500.1_pt1 | contig 14851 bp, 10 predicted proteins | sample 1042761 | NCBI WGS metagenome assembly MTKW01 (sample SAMN06205366, study PRJNA360243) | anaerobic digester metagenome | biome: Wastewater treatment plant; feature: Anaerobic digester sludge; material: sludge; isolation source: anaerobic digester fed with sludge from wastewater treatment plant ... | reverse complement strand
CGTATGCCGCGTTTTGAGTTGGACTTTGATACAGAAGAAATGATGATTCCCGTATTATCACGTATGGGTATGGGGGTTGCTTTTGATCCATTGATGGCAGATTTTTCCGGAATCAGTGATATTCCGCTTTTCATAGGTATGGTTAAACAGTGTGCCCGCATTCAGGTAGATGAAAAAGGCACAGAGGCAGCAGCTGTGACCATTATAGGATTCGAAGTCACTTCTGTAAGACCGAATCCGAAGCCCGTTCCTTTTTATATGGATAGGCCTTTTTTGTTTTTTATTAAGGAGAAAAGTACGGGAACTATTTTGTTCTCGGGACTTATTAAAGAATTGTAACATATGAAATCACTTTCCGGTTTGTTGTTGATGGTAGTCCTTTCGGGCTTCTCTACTTTTTCTTGTTCCAAATGGGACAGAAACGATTCTATTGATAGACAAGATATTGTCCTGACAAAAGCCCAGCAAGACGTGCTGGACAGGAGTCAGGTGTTTGCTATTGATTTTTTTAAAGAAATGGGCAAAGAGCAGGAGAAAGGCAATCTGTTTGTTTCTCCTTTAAGTCTATCACTTGCCCTTTCTGCTGTAACAAATGGAGCGGAAGGCAGCACACAGGAACAAATGAAAGCTGTTTTAGGCTTTCAAGATTTTTCTTTGGAGCAGATGAATGGGTTTTACAAGAAACTTATTCCGGCCCTTCAAAAAGCCGACAGACAAGTTACTTTACATAGTGCTAATGCGGTATGGATAGAAAAAGCATTTCCTGTAAAGAAACCGTTTTTAGATGCCCTACAACACTATTACAAAGCTAGCGTAAATAAATTGGATTTTAGAGATGGCAAAGCTCCGGGAATCATTAACAAGTGGTGTAAAGACAACACAAACGGAATGATTCCGGAAATTATTGACCGTGTTGATCCTTCGTACAAACTGTTTTATACGAATGCATTGTATTTTAAAGGCGATTGGAAAAGCACGTTTGATAAGAAGCATAGCCAAGAGGGACTGTTCCGGAATGGTACCGGACAGGCTTCTGAGGTAGTATTCATGGAACAAACGCAAACGTTTCCTTACTATGAAGAAGACAGGGTGGCTTTGGCAGAATTTCCCTATGGGAACGAAGCCTTTAGTATGGTCATAGCTTTGCCGGCAGAGGGTGTTACGGCTGAAGAATGTTTGCAGTCATTGACCCTTGAAAAATGGCATTCCTGGATGGAATCTTTATCTCCCGTAGAGTTGCATGTACGCATGCCACGGTTTGAGCTGGAATACGATTCAGAGGACATGATGATTCCTGTTTTAAGTCGTATGGGGATGGATATCGCTTTTGATGGAAGTCGCGCAGATTTTTCCAATATCAGTGACATTCCCCTTTTTATAGATTTGATAAAACAGAACGCTCGTATAAAAGTAGATGAGAAAGGTACCGAGGCGGCCGCCGTCACCATTATAGGAGTCAGATATACATCTATAGGCCCAGCTCCTGTGCCTTTTTATATAGACAGGCCCTTTATTTTGTTCATAAAAGAAAAAAGTACAGGGACTCTTCTCTTTACAGGGTTAGTCAGGGAACTTTGACCGGAAAGGATTAGAAAGAGATGATTTCATGGTACACGCGTATGGCAAAATTGTCTGTCATACCGGCTATATAATCTATTACGGCTCTCTTGTATTGAATGGGGTCTGATACATCGTACACAATATCGTTTTCAAACCCGGCTTCTTTTCTGGATTCCGGATCTAAAGAGCTGTATTTGATGAGCCATTCTTTAAAATACCGTAACAACGTTGGAAATTTATACATGCTGCCTTCTATATTCCCAAGTAAGTCCTTATCGTAAAATTTATCCAGAAAATCAAAGACAGTCCGGATAATGCAACGCGCATATTCTTGATAATACTGCAACCGAGGATGGTAATAAATATGTCGGTAATTGAACTCTTTGATCTCTACCAGCAGGTCAAAATATTTATGAGAAAAATGCATGCCTTCTTCCGGAGAGGAGTGGGTACACAGGTCTTTGATAAACAGCTCTATCAGAGCCGTATTGTTAGCTACCAGAGGTTTGTTGTCTTCCACGCCCCGGGGAAGGGGAACCTTACGAAGCAGTTTGTTCAGTTCTTCCAGGCGATCGGGTTCCAACAGATTGAGTTCAATGGCGTCTTCAATATCACGACCCAGATAAGCAATTTTATCTGACAGTTTGACTACGCATCCTTCCCAAGTATAAGGCATGTATTGGTTGGGTCTTTTGATTTGATCCAAATCAATGGCTTGTACTCTGGGAAACAACCCGTTTTCATCTGCTTCTCCACAATGGGAAATGATTCCGTCCCGAACAGCATACGTAAGTCTGAGATTCTTATGAATACCGTAAGCATTGGGGAGAGTCGCTATTTTGTCTGCCGTATACAGGCCGTTCTTTTCATGCCAAAAAGTACCATCCCACTCTTGCATAATTTCAGACAACAAGGTTTCTCCTTCGTGTCCAAACGGACTGTGACCCAGATCATGGCCCAGAGCAATGGCCTGGGTAAGTTCTGTATTCAGCCCCATGAATTTAGAAATAGTATAACTGATGGAAGCCACGTGGTTCACATGCTCCATACGTGTGCAGATGTGGTCGTTCTGCGTAGCAAAAAACACCTGAGTTTTGTGTTTTAAACGTCGGTACGATGTACAATGTAGGATGCGCGAATAATCCCTGTAAAAAGGAGAACGTGTTTCGTCGGGCTTTTCTTCATGAGGGAAAAATTCCCGCCCTCTTTGCAGCGATTGTTCCCATTTGGGGTTGTTAGGTCCTATTTGTACTTTTTTAAATAAATCCGGTACCATTTTTTTGTTCATAAGTCACGTATTTTTTTCTCCCAGGCCCAGGCACGGGCCAATGTTTCTTCTACAGGCACTTCTGCCTTCCATTGCAAATGTTTGTTGGCTAGCGATGTGTTGGCCCAAACGGCTTCTACGTCTCCTTGTCTTCTGCCTGCCATTTTATACTTCACTTTTATGTTGTTTACTGCACAGAACTTTTGAACGAGTTCCAGTACAGAAAGAGGCTGTCCTGTTCCCACATTGTAAATTTCACAAGAGCCGGGGTCGTTTTTTGTGTACATTTTCTGCAGCGCACTTACATGTGCCCGTGCCAAGTCGTTGACATCTATATAATCCCGTAAAGCCGTTCCGTCGGGCGTGTTGTAATCGCTTCCAAAAATCTGCAACACATCTCTAACGCCTGCGGCTGTTTGAGTAATAAAAGGCACCAAGTTGTTGGGTACTCCACGTGGCAATTCTCCCATGAGGGCTGAAGGGTGTGCTCCAATAGGATTGAAGTACCTGAGTATGATTCCCTGTAATGTGGGGTGAGCTTTTACGGCATCGGTTAAGATGTCTTCGCATATTTGCTTGGTGTTGCCGTATGGATTGGTAGCCACCCCTCTGGGAGTATCTTCTGTTGCCGGTAGTATATCCGGTTGTCCGTAAACAGTCGCAGAAGAAGAAAAGACTATGTTCCCCCCGCCGTTCTCCAACAATACTTCAAGTACCGTTAGAAAAGACGTAAGGTTGTTTTTATAATACATCAAGGGCTTTTCAACACTTTCTCCTACGGCTTTAAAGGCTGCAAAATGAATCACACCGTCTATCGGGTGTTTTTTGAAAACAGTTTGTAGATCTTCCTTGCAACAGCAATCTATTTCATAAAACGGCAAGGAACGTCCCGTTATTTTTTCTGCACCTTTCAGACACGTTGTGTCTGCATTGGACAAGTTGTCTACTACTACAACCTGGTAACCGGCAGCCACCAGTTCAACAGCCGTGTGGCTTCCTATGTAGCCTGCTCCTCCTGTAATAAGTATGGTCTTCATGAAAGCAAAGATAAGAAAAACCGACTGAGAAGGTGTTCTTCAGTCGGTTTTTGATTGTACTAAAGTTCAGCCGTTCAGCAGCTTTAGGATTTAGTATCCATAATGGCAGCTTGTGCAGCAGCCAGTCTTGCAATAGGAATCCTGAAGGGTGAACAAGAAACGTAGGTAAGTCCCAGTTTGTAGCAAAAATGTACAGACTGGGGATCTCCGCCGTGCTCACCGCAAATACCCAACTCTATGCCGGGATTTGTAGAGCGGCCTTTTTCAACGGCTGTTTCCATAAGTACTCCAACCGATTCTTCATCAATGTGCTGGAACGGGTCAAAAGGAAGGATCTTCTTATCTATGTATTCACCTAAGAAAGAGCCTATATCGTCCCTGGAAAATCCATACGTCATTTGGGTGAGGTCGTTGGTTCCAAAGGAGAAAAATTCAGCGTTGCGAGCCATTTCATCGGCCAGCAGGGTAGCACGCGGGATTTCAATCATGGTTCCGTATACGTATGTAAACGAGATTCCAAATTCTTCCTCTACTTCTTTATGTACCCTGTCGCATATGGCTTTCTGATCGTCCAATTCTTTGACACTAAGGGTCACGGGGACCATAATCTCGGGTATGGGTTTCAAACCTTCCTTAATCAATTCTGCTGTAGCGGAAAAGATGGCACGGATCTGCATTTCAGAAATCTCGGGGTAGGAGATTCCCAGACGTACTCCGCGATGTCCCATCATGGGGTTGACTTCTTTCAGCAGGTCGGAACGTCTGATGATTTCTTCTACACTGATATTCAGCTCTTCTGCCAATTCTTTTTGTATCTCTAATGTTTGAGGAACAAATTCGTGCAAAGGCGGGTCAAGCAAACGGAACGTAAGCGGCAAACCGTCCATTACACGCAAGGTCTCTTTAGCAGCCACTTTAACATAAGGAGCCAGCTCGTTTATAGCTTGTTGCCTTTCCTCTGCATTTTCCGACAAAATGATTTTACGCAATTTGCTCAGAGGAGCCTCTGCGTTCAATCCGTAAAACATGTGTTCAATGCGGAAAAGTCCTATTCCTTCTGCTCCAAAATCTAAAGCCGTTTGTGCGGCTTCCGGAGTGTCGGCGTTGGCACGAACGCCCATGGTGCGGAAAGTGTCTACCATATCCATAAATTCTTTAAACCTGGGATTTTCAGAAGCATCCATGGTTTCTATTTTGGAATCGTATACAAAACCACGCGTTCCGTTCAGGCTGAATACGGTACCTTCCGGATATTCTTTTCCGTTGATGGTCATGATGCGTTTATCTACGTCTAAGTGTACTGCTTCACAACCTACAATAGCGCATTTGCCCCATCCGCGAGCAACCAATGCGGCATGAGAAGTCATACCTCCGCGAGCCGTAAGCAGTCCGTCTGCTACACGCATACCTTCCACATCCTCAGGATTGGTTTCTTCTCTTACCAGGATAACGCGTTTGCCTTGACTGTGCCAAGCAACGGCGTCTTCTGCCGTAAAGACTATCTGGCCAACGGCACCGCCCGGTCCGGCCGGCAAACCTCTGGCTACTACTTTTGCCTTCTTTTCTGAATTGGAATCAAGAATGGGATGGAGTAGTTCGTCCAGCTGCGCAGGAGCTACACGCATAACGGCTGTTTTTTTATCTATCAGCCCTTCTGCCACCATATCCATAGCCATATTCAGAGCTGCCACACCCGTTCGTTTGCCAACACGGCATTGCAACATCCAAAGTCTGCCTTCTTGAATGGTAAACTCAATATCTTGCATATCGCGGAAATGGGCTTCCAAGTTTTTCTGGATTTGATCCAGCTCTTGGTAAGCTTTAGGCATTACAGATTCCAACGAAGGTATATCTTTGGTCTGTTCTGTTTTTGTAGCTTCGTTAAGCGGGCTGGGAGTTCTGATTCCTGCAACTACGTCTTCACCTTGTGCATCCAAAAGCCACTCTCCGTAAAACTTGGCTTCTCCCGTAGCCGGGTTGCGTGAAAAAGCAACACCTGTTGCCGAGTTTTCACCCATGTTTCCGTAGACCATAGATTGTACGGTAACGGCTGTACCCCACTCATCAGGAATGCCTTCAATCCGGCGGTAGGCAATGGCGCGTTTTCCGTTCCAAGATTTCAATACGGCACCTATACTGCCCCAGAGCTGTTCCATGGCGTTGTCAGGGAAAGGTTTACCCAGTACTTCTTGTACTTTTTCCTTGAATATATCACAGAGGTCTTTTAAATCTTCTGCCGTGAGGTCTGTATCGCTTTTGTATCCTTTGTCAGCTTTCATTTTCTGCATCAGTCCATCCAACTGCACACGGATTCCTTTTCCTTCTTCCGGCTCAATGCCTTCTGCTTTTTCCATAACTACATCTGAATACATCATAATCAGACGACGGTATGCATCGTACACAAAGCGTGGATTGTTTGTTTTTTTGATCAGTCCTTCGATGGTTTCTGCACACAGTCCAATGTTAAGCACTGTTTCCATCATACCGGGCATAGAGCTTCTTGCACCTGAGCGACAAGATAACAGCAGGGGGTTTTGAGGATCTCCGTAACGAGCTTCCATCACCTCTTCTGTCTTTTTCAGTGCTTTTTCAACTTCTTCTGCCAATCCTTGGGGGTAGTTACATCCCAATGCATAGTACTCTGTGCAAGTATCTGTGGTAATAGTGAAACCTGCAGGTACAGGCATCCCCAAAAGACACATTTCTGCTAAGTTGGCTCCTTTGCCACCTAACAGATTTCTCATAGTACCATCACCTTCGGCGGTTTTCCCACCAAAGCTGTAAACTCTTTTAATTTCTGACATAAATTTATATAAGTAAGATTAGATAATAGATAAATATCCGATTTTGACTTGCAAAAATAATAAAAAAGTTACAATATTGTACCAGCCAGCTCTGCCAAACGGCTTCTTTCTCCTTTGACTAAGTTTATATGAGCAAAGAGGTCTTGACCTAACATCTTGTCTGTCAAATAAGTGAGTCCGTTAGAGTGTCTATCTAAGTACGGTTGGTCTATTTGATGAATATCGCCTGTAAACACCAATTTGGTGCCTTCTCCGGCTCTGGTAATGATGGTTTTGACTTCGTGAGGGGTAAGGTTTTGTGATTCGTCAACAATAAAAAACACCTTGGAAAGGCTTCTCCCACGAATATAGGCCAATGGTGCAATCAATAATTTTTCATTACGCTGCATTTCTTCTATACGTACATATTCCCGGCTGTTGGATTTGAGGTTCCCCTTGATGACGCTCAAATTGTCCATTAAGGGAAGCATGTACGGTGCTAGTTTTTCTTTGATATCTCCGGGTAAAAATCCCATCTCCTGACTCCTAAGGGGGATAACAGGGCGGGATAACATAATCTGATCGTATTCTCTTTCAAGCGCAAGGGCAGCAGCCAATGATAAAAGTGTCTTTCCGGTTCCGGCTATTCCCGTTATGGATACCAATTTGATGTTTTCGTCAAGAAGTGCATCCAATGCGAAATTTTGTTCGCTGTTACGTGGGGTTATGCCGTACGCCCTATGACCCGGTACAGGAATGAGTCTTTTTTGCGACGCATTGTACCTGGCCATAGCAGACCCGTCTTTGTTTTGCAGTACGTAATACTGGTTGTGGTACGCATTTTTTAAAGGGATGGCTGCAGCGTCCAGTCCGTCGGGTGACTGATACAATTGAGCCATAATATCTGAAGGTACTTGTGGCAGATGCACAATCCCTTTAGATAAGATGGTAATGTTTTCATCTTTGACTTTGTCTGTTAAGTAATCTTGGGCTTCTATACCCAAGGCTTTTGACTTGATGCGTAAGTTGATGTCTTTGGTGACCAGGATTACTTTCCGTTCCGGGTGTTTTTCTTTTATAAAATGAGTGGTAGATAAAATGCGATGATCCGGTATATCTCTGTAAAAAGCAGCTTTTAAAGATTCGGGAAAAGGGTGACCCGGTTCTACTTTCAGTCGTCCTCTGCCGTTTCCCATACCAATCCAACCATCCAACATTTTATCGCCTAAGATGCGATCCAATTCCCGAGAGAACTCCCGTGCATTGTAATTGATTTGTTCATTCCCTTTTTTGAAACGATCCAATTCTTCTAGCACTATGATGGGAATTACCAGATCGTTTTCTTGAAAATTTCTAAGTGCTTGGTGGTCGTGCAACAATACGTTGGTATCTAATACGAAAATTTTTGGGAGAGTTGTCATCTGGCAAATGTAATGAAAAAAGCATACATTCGCACCATTATGAATTACAGTAAGGCGGTAACGTATCTTATTACACATTTCCCTCAATACCAGAAGACAGGTATGGATGGATACAAACCCTATCCGGCCCGTATGCTGTCTTTGATCTCTTGGTTGGGGAATCCTCAATTGTCGTATCCATGTATCCATATAGCCGGTACAAACGGCAAAGGATCTGTAGCACATATGATGGCTTCTGTCTTACAAACGGCGGGATTGCGTACAGGTTTGTATACCTCTCCGCATCTCATAGATTTTAGAGAGAGGATTAAAGTAAACGGTCAAATGATTTCAGAGGAGAGTGTAACCTCTTTTGTAACAGAATTTTTTGAAAATCTCCTGCCGGAAATAGGAGATGAAAAACCCTCCTTCTTTGATATGACAACGGCAATGGCCTTTCAGTATTTTGCAACACAAAAAGTGGATATAGCCATTATAGATACGGGACTAGGGGGGCGGCTTGATTCAACAAACATCCTTAGCTCTCAATCTGTTTTGCTTTCCATAATTACAAATATAGGCCTGGATCATTGCGATATTTTAGGTCAGACCAAAGAGGAAATTGCCAAAGAAAAAGCCGGAATCATCAAAAGCGGTATTCCCGTAGTGTTGGGGGAATACGACGCAGCTTCATTTCCGATAATAAAAAAACAGGCCTTACAACTTGGGTCAAAATGGATTGGCGCTTATGAAAGTACTTGTAAAGAGTATTCGTTAGAAAACAACAATTTGTACCAGAAGAGAAATGCCAATACGGCATTAAGTGCTTTGTGGGTATTGAAAGAAACGTATCCTGACAGATTTGCGTCCATTACGCAACAATCCATAACTGAGGGCTTGCTGTATTATCAAACACGTACCGGTTTGCGCGGAAGATGGGAACGTGTCTGTGAAAACCCGGCAGTTATCCTGGATACAGGACACAACGCAGACGGTTTGTCGTATTTGAAAGAACAACTATCCGTAGAAATATATGAACATTTGTTTGTGGTTTACGGAATTGTTCGGGAAAAGGCATTGTTTCCGATGGCCAACTTGTTGCCGCGCGATGCTACATACTTTTTTACACAGCCGTCTATTGACAGAGCTTTACCGGCAACTGCTCTTAGGGATTGGGCCGTAAAACAGGGCTTTATAGGGAAAACAATACCTGATGTACGAGCGGCTTATTTAGAAGCTTTGTCAAGTGCAGGAGCCAAAGATTTGATTCTTGTCACAGGCAGCACTTTTACAGTTGCAGATGCAATTGCAAACTTTTTTTGCACGTAAAAAAAATACGCGTATATTTGCAATCCCTTTTGGGAGTTTAGCTCAGCTGGTTTAGAGCACCTGCCTTACAAGCAGGGGGTCGGAAGTTCGAATCTCCCAACTCCCACAACCATACAGAAACCTCTAGTTTTTACTAGAGGTTTCTTCTTTCTTAAGGAAGCAGTCTTTCCAGCCCAAAGCGTTAATCAGTTGCATCCAATGCACAGCTTCTTTACGTGTAGTGAATATTTGAGAGACGTATTTGTACAGACCCGTTTCGTCTTGTATTACGGAAATGTGCAAGGTGGGTAATTTTTGAGACAAGCGAGCAAAGTAACTTTCTGCATCTTTAAGCGGTTCTCTAAGAGTCGCAAATTGCAGGCGATATCCGCTTATTGGTTTAGCTATTTCTGTAACAGGCTTAGCTTCTTCTTTAACTACAGGTTTAACAGCAGACTTAACTGCAGGTTTTTCTATCGGCGGCCCAACGAATGTTGTATCGGGTTTTGCGATTTCTGTAACGGGTTTGGGTTTAGCTATTTCTGTAACAGGCTTAGCTTCTTCTTTAACTACCGGTTTTTCTACCGGATTGTTGGACCATATGGTAAATTCCAAATCGTAAACCAGGTCTCCGTCAATATAAGGGTTAATAGTGAAGGGTGTAAAGGCCGGAGAGGCCGTCATGTTCAACTTCTCCATTTGCTGCGGGTCTATGGCAGCTAGGTAGTCTCCCGGAGGAAGGCCCATAAAGCTGAAATATCCATCGGATTCTGTCATGGTTGTATACCTGAGGACCGTGTCTTTATTGTAAAAGTGCACCGTAATTCTTCCTTGTCCTTTCAGCATGTTATCACTACGTAAATAGACTTCTCCGGAAGCTTCTCCTATTACAACCACAGGTATATTTATATGCTTAAATTGGTTGGGGTCTACTACAATGCTCATCGTTTCATGAGGTAATCTCCAGGAAATGTTATCCATGTTTTTCCCATCCAAAGAAACCAGGTATTCTGTATAAGGCTGTAGATCGTATACTCGTGTAAGTGTATCGCGTTCGTTATACTGAATCCTGCCACCACTTACCCTGACTTCCAAACCAAAGACTTTGGGTTCTCCTTTGTCCCATACGCCATTCCAGTTCAGGTCCAGGAAAGGACGTAATACCATACCTCCTCTTCCAACACTACTTCTGTTGGTGAAACCTAAGTACTTGGTACGTGCATCTGCCATTACACTTCCACTGAAGGATTCAACAAAAGAGTATGCCTTATTGCTCTTACGTGCCGAGAAGCCGATTTGAGCAAAAGAGAAATCGTAGCGCATGCCCAATTCTATGTTAGAAGATCCGTAAAGAAAGTTTCTTTCATAAGACATATTTATGTACCCGCTTCCTTTTATACGTTTTTCAACAGCAAGTCTGGCAGAAATAAATTTTTTCTGACTATAGCTGAATTGCGTTTGAGGATTTAGTATAAAAGAATAAGGCAGACGTACAGATAATGAAAGATTGCTGAAAATAACAGGTTTTGAAAAAGGTGAAAAAGAAGCATAAGTGGTCAGGTTTGAACTGACACCAAATAAATTACCCGATAACAACAGTTCTGTTGTAGCAAATGAGCTATTGGGCATAATAATTTGGCTGGCTCCCATCCTTGTATAAAAGGAAAGCTGTTTTCCTCTGATGGGAATGGACAGAGAGACTCTCCTTTCTTCCAGATAATTGGTGTTGATAGCTTTTTGTTCTTTATCGTACTTAGTATATTTCAGCTCCAGTTGTATGTCGGAAGGAAGCCTCCAGTTTAAGGTTCCTTTAACATTTACTTTGTGCATGTATTCACCGGTGATCAGAAGGCTGGACAGAGGTCTGACAGAGGCTTTTGCAAAGGGCATGACAGGAGTGGATGTGACAGAGGAAAGGTATTCGACACCGGCCCCCATGGTCATAAATCGAGCTACTCCATAATCCATGTCTACTCTGGAAAACCGGCTCCATTGATCATCTTGAACAACTCCTGCCGAGGCTCTGTACTCAAAAGTACCGGGAGGAAGGAAATTGTACGGGATGTTCAGAGTTTGTTCTTTATACCGTTCTTCTCCCCAAGGGCCGTAGAACTGGAGCTTGACAACGGTGTTCCCATAAACCATAGGAACCTCAAAGGAGTAAAAGCCAGAAGCATCGGCCTTTTGATAGTCAATCAGCACATTGTTTACGTAGAGCTCAACTGTCCAGTCGGGTTCTGTAAAATCACTCAGTGTATAGGTTCCAAAAGATTGCCGGTATGTGGTGGGCGTGTTTGTGAGTTGAACCCCCAGGACAGGATGATTAATGGTAGAAGTAGAAAATGTACTTATTTGTCCGACAGTTGCCTGGCGCATGACTTTGAAGTCGTTATTGACAAAACGCCATTCAAAGAATTGGTTTCTTAATTGAAAACCACTTCTTGTATCGTAGTTGAGCCGGACATTGGCTTCACCACCTGCCAATATACTACCCAAGTTCATTGTGATACGCGCATCTTTATTGCCTTGCAGCTGTTGTGTCAAGATGACATTCCAATCTGCCATCCCAAAATGAAAGAGTGGATATTTCCTACGAATGGTTGTATCGGCAGTGATTTCCCCACGAAATCTTCCAAGACTTTTTCGCATTTGCTCCTGTCTCATCTCCCTGATAACCGGCAATTCAATGCTGGTGTTCATGGTTACTGAAAGGCTTCTGAAGTTAAAATTACAATCTAAGTCAAAGATTTGTCCAAAATATTCTATTTTCAGATACAAACCTGTTTCCGATCGTATTAAATCAGTGGGCTTGAGTGTGTATTCTTTATCTTTATAGGTAATTTTNNAGATCTATTTCGTAAGGAGCGTCTTCGGTAATAAAAAATCCATGAATTCGATCAAATCCCGGAGTGGATGAGGTTTTAATTTTTAGGAAATCAAAAATATCCAAAATTGACAAATAAATATCTGAATCTCCAAGAACGGCCGCAATATCTGCTCCTCCAATACGAGGAACAGAAAAATAGACTATCATTTCTTCTAGATATTCTTCGTCATCTGAACCGGCAGGCAGAGCCAAAACAGGTCCTGAAATCAGCAAAAAGCCGATGATTAAACGTAAATAAGATTTATATAGGGAGCATCTTTTGTTAGATTGCATAGGTGTTTCAAAAAAAAGAATATTGTAAATTCTGCAAAGTTAGCAAAACTTACAATATTCCAAGAGTACCTTGACAAGTAATAATCAGTTGTAAGAGAGGGTTAAACGGCAAGAACCTTGATACGGTCCGGGAGCCTGTTCATGCAACATGTCTGTATTACTTTTCAATTGTAAAACCCGGTCACTATTTTCATAAAGTGAACTTACGGCCTCTTCATTTTTTTTCCCAAGCGATGTGTAGGAAGTTTCCAGAAATAAGACATTTCCTTCCTTTCCTTTAACGGTTGCAGGTGATAAGAGAACTTGGAAAGCCATATCATCACCTGAAGTAACAGCAACTTCTCCAAAGACAAAGTCAGAAAGAGAAATTACTTCTTGGCTAACAACTGTTTGGGAATAGATAGAGACTATGTCAACGATTTCAGCTGAAACGTGACCGGTAACTACTACCTGGGCTTGTAACGGATAAATAAACAATGTGCCCAGGCAAAGAGCGGATAAATAAAAAATGGTTTTCATGGCCATAAAGGCATTACTTGCTACCAAAAATAAGCAAATGTTTTTTAAAAACCAAACTTAAAAATGCACAAGATTGTTTTGAAAACCGATTCTTTTATCTACGTCTTGAAAAGAGAGAAATGTAATAAAACAGAGTTGCTAAAGAACTTAAAGCAGCTATTACGTACGTATAGGCAGCTGTCTTTAATGCATCTTTTGCCATAGGGTATGTTTCATAATTTGTTATTCCTGCTGTATTTAGCCAGGCAAGGGCTCTTCTGCTGGCGTTAATCTCTACAGGTAAAGTAATGAAACTGAATAGGGTGGTGAGTGCAAAAAGCACAATCCCTATGAACATAAGCTGGGGAAAGGTGTTAATCATTAACATTCCTGCCAAGATGAGCCACATAACCCATTGTGAGGCAAAGTGTACGGCAGGCACAAGGGCAGATCTCATTTTAAGAGGGGCGTATCCTTTTGCGTGCTGTACCGCGTGTCCGCACTCATGGGCTGCAACGGCAGCCGCCATGATGGATTGACTATCGTAGACTCCTTGGCTTAAATTTACCGTACGAGTAACAGGATTGTAATGGTCTGTAAGTCTACCGCGCACCGAGATTACTTGCACATTTGTGATGCCGTTTTCCAAGAGCATTTTACGCGCAACTTCCGCACCTGTCAATCTTGCAGGAATACCAATTTTTGAATATTTCCTAAATTTTGATTGAAGAGAAATTTGGACCAACCAGCTAAGAAGAGCTGTGCCAATAAAAATCATCCAATAAAGAGACATTGTGGAGGTAGTTTCCATATCTTGTTTTTGTTTGTATATAGAACAAATACAATGCCGAGCGTAATAATTTGTATATTTGTCATACTAACACAAAGATTATGTCAATTTTCAAAAAATGGAAAACTATCGTCTTGACGATAGCGGCACTAGGTGCCATAATGTCATGCGGAAGTCGCTATACATATGAAAGTGTAGAAGGAGACCCGCTGCAAGCACGTATATATACTTTGGATAACGGATTGAAGGTGTATATGACGGTCAATAAAGAAACACCCAGGATACAGACGTACATAGCTGTAAAAGTGGGTGCTAAGGACGATCCGGCAGAAACGACCGGATTAGCGCATTACTTTGAACATCTTATGTTTAAAGGTACAAGCACATTTGGAACACAAAATTACGAACTGGAAAAACCGTTGCTTGATCAAATAGAGGCGTTGTTTGAAGAGTACAGAGAGACAACTGACCCTTTACAAAGAAAAGAGATTTATCGTCGGATTGATAGTGTGTCATTGGAAGCATCCAAGCATTCCATTCCCAATGAATACGACAAATTGATGTCTGCCATTGGAGCTGTCGGAACAAATGCCGGTACCAGCTATGATCAAACGGTTTATATAGAGGATATTCAGTCAAATCAAATTAAGAATTGGGCAAAAATTCAGGCAGAGCGTTTTTCCGATAATGTAATACGCGGTTTTCACACAGAATTGGAAACGGTGTATGAAGAGAGCAATATGTACGCCGCCATGGACAGTGATAAAGTATTGGAAAAACTTTTGGCTGCCCTGTTTCCTTCGCACCCCTATGGCACACAGACTGTGTTAGGTACGCAGCAACATTTGAAAAATCCTTCCATTACCAATATTAAGGAGTATTATAAAATGTATTATGTACCCAATAATGTGGCTGTTTGCTTATCGGGAGACTTTGATCCCAATGAAATGATTGCCATTATAGACGAGTACTTTGGCGGTTGGGAAGCCAATCCGAATCTTCCCGATCGTGTACCAACACAAGAAGAGCCCATAAAAGGCCCCATATC
>MTKW01016746.1_pt1 | contig 14855 bp, 12 predicted proteins | sample 1042761 | NCBI WGS metagenome assembly MTKW01 (sample SAMN06205366, study PRJNA360243) | anaerobic digester metagenome | biome: Wastewater treatment plant; feature: Anaerobic digester sludge; material: sludge; isolation source: anaerobic digester fed with sludge from wastewater treatment plant ... | reverse complement strand
TTTCTGTCTTTTCAGCTGTTCCATATAAATCATTAGCACAGAAATATCTGCTGGAGATACCCCGGAAATTCTAGATGCTTGGCCTAGGGATAAGGGGCGAATCTTTTGCAGCTTTTGTTTGGCCTCTATCCTAATTCCCTTAATGTCCTCATAGTCAATTCCTTCAGGGATTAATTTATTTTCCAACTTTTTAAATTGCTCCACCTGTCTTAATTGTCGGTTAATATAGCCTTCGTATTTTATTTGAATAGCTACCTGCTCTGTAACCTCTTCTGCCAATTTAGGCCTATCTTTATCTAGAAATTCTGTATTTTCATAGGTTACTTGGGGCCTTTTTAATAAGTCATATAGACTGACACCACTTTTTATAGCTGTACTCCCTACTTCTTCAAGAAAATTCTGGGTTTCTTCTGTAGGAGTGATTATGACTTTTTTTAATCGCTCTAACTCCTTTCGAATTTTCTCTTTCTTGATTAATAAATTCTGATATCGCTCTTCATCTATTAAGCCAATTTTATATCCTATTTCCGTCAATCTAAGGTCCGCATTATCCTGGCGAAGTAATAATCTATATTCTGCCCTAGATGTCATCATTCTATAGGGCTCATTGGTACCCTTTGCCACAATATCATCAATAAGTACTCCTATATAGGCCTGGGATCTATCTAATATTAAAGGTTCCTCCCCTTTAATAAGCTGNNATTTGCCCTGCTAAGAATAATCCTTTGATGGTCTTTAGTTCTAGGGAAAGTTTTAGTTGACTAGGATCTATACTATCATACTCTATAGCATAGCCTGTTCTCATTACTTCCACATTTTCCAACCCCGGTAGGGTTTTTAGCATGGCTGTTTGGACATCCTCTGGTAGACTGGAGGACATTCCCTGAACATAGAGNNAATCTTACTACCTTATCCTCTATTGAAGGGCAATATCTAACACCTACCCCCTTTATTTCTCCACCATAAAGGGGAGAGCGATGGAGGTTTTCTTTTATAACTTTATGGGTCTTCTCATTGGTATAAGTTAGGTAACAGGGTATTTGTTCCCTTTCTATTTTCCCACTGGTGAAAGAAAAGGGCACTATTTTTTCATCCCCTGGTTGAATAATCATCTTGGAAAAATCCACCGATCTCTTATGAACCCTGGCAGGGGTACCGGTTTTTAGTCGCATTAAATTAACCCCATTATCCATTAGGTCATAGGACAGGCTTTCTGCTGCCATCATCCCATTGGGGCCTCCGGAATAGCTTACATCTCCTATAAATATCTTTGCCCTTAAAAATGTGCCAGTGGCTATTATTACAGTCTTTCCTTGAAAAACACCCTTTGTTTTTGTGATTACCCCCTTTATTTGCCCCTCTTCTACCACTAAATTCATAACTTCATTTTGTATTATGTGTAGGTTTTCCTGGTCCTCCAATACCCTTTTCATGGTATGAGAATACTTAAACTTATCCACCTGAGCCCTCAATGAATGGACTGCAGGACCTTTACCAGTATTAAGCATCCTATTTTGTATAAAGGTTCTGTCAATATTTTTTCCTATTTCCCCACCTAGGGCATCAACTTCCCTAACTAAATGGCCCTTTCCCGTACCTCCGATGGAAGGGTTGCAGGGTAGGTGGGCAATATTATCTAAGGTAAGGGTAATCAAAAGGGTGCTATATCCTAACCTTGCCGGTGCCAAGGCAGCCTCACAACCTGCATGGCCGCCTCCCACAACTATAACATCATAATTTCCTGCTATATATTCCATACTAATTCCTACTTTCCAATGCAAAAATTTGCAAAAATCTGATCAATAATATCCTCTTCAATAGTATCGCCAGTTATTTGCCCAAGTAAGTCCCAACAATCCTTTAGATCAATAGATATTAATTCTAAAGGAAGGGCTTCCTTAATTGTTTCAATAGTTATATTAACACTTTCTAGGGCTCTTTCCAATAAATTCTTATGTCTTATATTAGATACTAGACCAGTATCCCCAGCAGACACCTGTCCCCCATAAACCATTTGATAAATCTCATCTTCTAATTTTTCTAAGCCCTGCCCTTTTAGTGCTGATATTTCAATAATAGTCTTCCCTTTAAAATAGCTTTTTAGTTCACCAATACTCCATTTTGCCTTTAGGTCTGTTTTATTAAATAAGACTATTGCCTTTTTATCCTTTAATAACTCTATAAGCATTTTGTCTTCCTTTGATAAGGGGGTACTTATATCTAATATAAATAGTATTAAATCTGCCTTTTCCATTAATTCCTTAGATTTTTCTACCCCTATTCGCTCTATTATATCTTCTGTTTCTCTAATACCTGCTGTATCAATAAGCTTTAGAGGTATACCCCTTATATTAATATAGTCTTCTATAATATCCCGAGTAGTACCGGGGACATCTGTAACTATTGCCCTTCCCTCTCTAAGCAATGCATTTAACAAGGAGGATTTACCAACATTTGGTTTACCTATTATAACTGTATTTAATCCTTCTCTTAGAATTTTCCCCGTATCAGCAGTATCTAAAAGACTATCAATCTCCTTCTTAACTTCCTGGCTCTGTTTTAATAAATTATCATAGGTTATCTCCTCTATATCATATTCTGGATAATCTATTGAGGCTTCTATATGGGCCAGCATATTTAATAGCTTATCCCGTACTTCATTTATCTTTATGGAAAGCTTACCCTCTAATTGGTGGAAGGCTAAATCCATTCCCTTATTGGTCTTAGCAGTTATTAGGCCAATAACCGCCTCTGCCTGGGATAAATCCATCCTGCCATTCAAAAAAGCCCTTTTTGTAAATTCCCCTGGTTCTGCCAGACTAGCGCCATTTCTCAATAATAATTCTAATATTCTTTTCACTACCAGGGTTCCCCCATGGCAATTAATCTCCACTATGTCTTCCTTTGTATAGGTATTGGGTGCCATCATTTTACTTACCAATACCTCATCGATTTTATTATTAGTCTTAGGGTCTATTATATAGCCATGGTTTATACTGCGGTTTTTCAACTCTGTAAAGGTCTTTGCTGAGGAAGAAATAAATAGTTTATCTACAATTGGGAATGCTTGATCCCCGCTCATTCTAACAATTCCTATTCCTGCTTCTCCTGGGGCAGTAGATATGGCTGCTATAGTTTCACTTTTATACATCATCTTCACCTTCTTTATATTATAATCGCCACTGGAGTAGTCACGACAGTATGTAAAAATTCACAAGAAATTTATATTTCCTTCAAGATATCTTCACTGCCTCCTCTGGTAATCTCGCTTTTTTAAGAAAGCTAAATAAGGTAAAAAGGCTCAATTAAGTCGTCGCCTTGGGACATATCTTGCCTTCTATTGAATTTTTGAATTCTTCCTTTAGGTCTCTAGCTTCTCGTTTCCCGCCTCCTGGCTCTAGAATTATTATATCCCCTATCCCTTGCCCCTTATCCACATCCGACTCCACTTCAACCTCTTTTAATCATATAAACCCAGTAATTTTTACTGGGTTTTAAGAAGCTCTATTTTTTTAAGGAAATTACAACTTTTCTATAGGGTTCTTCCCCTTCACTATAGGTATGTACCCTAGGATGTTCTTGTAAATGAAAGTGGATAATCCTTCTTTCATATGGATTCATGGGCTCTAATAATACCTTTCTTCTGGTTTTTACTACCTTTTTTGCTAGCCTCTCTGCTAATCTTTGAAGGGTCTTTTCCCTCCTGGCCCTATAGTCTTCAGTATCTAATAATACTCGGATATATTTTTCTTTTCCTTTATTAATGACTAAACTAATTAAATATTGGATTGCATCAAGGGTTTCTCCTCTTCTTCCTATTAAAACCCCCATATCTTTACCTTCTAGCTCTATTTTTAACACATTATCTTCAAGATTAGTATTGATAATAGCAATCACATTCATTGCATTTAAGATATCATTTAAAAAATTCCTTGCCACTTCTTCTGTATTGTCTTTTAATGTTATTTCCACCTTTGCAAGCTTACTGCCAATTCCAAATATACCTTTAGATGGAACCTCTACCACATTTATTTCCACATTGTCTCTATGGGCATTTAACTCCTTTAACCCATTATCTATTGCATCTTGAATGGTTACTCCCGTAGCTATTGTTTTTTCCATTCTATCTTGAAACCTCCTTATTGCCAGAAACATCTCTTAAGGCAATATATTGCTGTCCCATTTGGAACAGGTTGCTGATAACCCAATATAATGCAAGTCCTGATGGAAACTTAATACTAATCCAGCCAATCATAAGAGGCATTATAATTCCCATAGTTTTTTGGGTTTGAGCAACATCACTGGTGGTATTGGTATTCATCATTTTTGTAGATAGATAAGTGGTAAGGGCTGCAAGAATGGGTAAAATATACATAGGATCTGGTTCCCCTAAGTTGGGTAGCCATAAAAAGTTTTGAACTACACTTTCATAGACATCCTTAGGAAATACATAAAGTGCTGGGTCTTGCAAAACCCTAAATAAACCAATCAATATCGGAAACTGCAAAAGAAGAGGAAAACAGCCGCCGGCAGGGTTATAATTATTTTCCCTATATAATTCCATCATCTTCTCATTTAATTTTGTCTTATTGTTTTTATACTTTTTTTGTAATTCTTGAAGCTGTGGTTGAAGTTCATTCATCTTCTTCATAGAGTTTGTCTGTTTTAAAGTTAAGGGGAGTAAAGCAATTTTTATTATAATGGTAAATAAAATAATTGCTAATCCATAATTTTGTATTACTAAATAAACTCCATATAGAAGCTTTCCCATAGTTTGATATATAATGCTCACTAAAATACCCCCTATTATTTATTTATCTAACCCCTTCCATCTATGGTAGGGGATCATTGCCACCAATATGAAAGGGATGACATTTCAAAATTCTTTTAACTCCTAAATATATACCTTTAATTAGTCCATATTTTTCTATAGCCTGATATGTGTATTCAGAACAAGTAGGATTAAATCGACAACTTCTAGGTAATATAGGAGATATTAACCTTTGATAAAACCTCACTAATAGTAAAGCCATCCTCTTTATCAAAAAGAGACACCTTCTTTATTTTATTATTGCCAAAGTTTTACCTTTTTCATCAAATGTAGTAAGGCTTTTTCTATTGATTTAAAATCTGCACTATTAGATCTCACCTTAGCTATTATTATGATATTATAACCTTTTTTGATTTTGTCCTCATTTAATCTATAACTTTCCTTTATAAGCCTTCTTATCCTATTTCTTACCACACTATTGCCAACTTTTTTACTAACAGAAAGACCTAGATTATTATAATCCTTTTCATTAGGTAGATAGTATATAACTAATAATCTATTGCCAAAGGATTTTCCCCTATTATATACCAGTTTAAAATCATTATTTTTTTTTAGAGAAAAGGTTTCCTTCATTAGTATATTCCATCCCCAATTTTATAATAAAAAAGTTATTGTAGAAAAAGGCCATGAATTCCGGCCTTTATGCTGATAATACTCTTCTTCCCTTTTTTCTTCTGTTTTTTATTATTCTGCGTCCAGACGCTGTAGCCATTCTTTTTCTAAAACCATGAACTCTTTTTCTTTGTTTGTTCTTTGGTTGGAAAGTTCTTTTCATAGTGCGACACCTCCTCTAATCCCGGTCCCTCTGGGCATAAAAATACCATCATTATAATATTCCTTTAAAATTATATCCATTACCCCTGTGTCTGTCAAGATAGACAAGTTCTAATATATTATTATAACTGAATAAGGTTCTGAAATAAAGCTAATTTGTTAATAATATTTTTCCATAAAAAATTATTAACTTATCATTGATAAGGACATTTTTATTTGATATCATATAAACAGATTGTGAATAACTTTTTGGAATTTATTAATATTGTCCACAGGATATGCACAAGCTGTGGACAATATTGTGAGTATTCTGTGTATAATTCCTTAATATTCCTTCCAGACAACAAAAACTACTTAGTTTATTATAAATTTTTATGTGCATACATTTTTGTCCATATTGTTAATAATTTTTATCATATACCTATATTATTTATAATTATCCACCATTATATCCACAGATTTTAAAATATTTGATATTGGAGTTAATTGTATTTTATATTTTTTATTCTTTAAATAAATATATCACTAATTTCCTTAATATTGAAAATTGTATATCAAAGGACTACAATTTATTTTTTTCTTTTTTTCTAACAATAATTATATTAAATGCTTAACAAAAGTGGACAAACTATATTCATTCTAATAAAGGGGGATTGCTATGAACTCTCCACTATTTGATATATGGGAAAAAACCCTAGAGATAATAAAATCTGAATTAACGGAAGTAAGCTTTAATACCTGGCTAAAGACTATTGAGCCTATCTCCTATAAGAATAATCAGATTGTATTAGGTGTTCCCAATGTATTTACTAAGGGGATTTTAGAAGCTCGGTACATGGTACTAATATCCAATGCTCTTATAGAAGTCACTGGAGAAGAAACCAATATTAAGTTTTCCATTCCTGGTGATACTATTGAAAATAATACCAACAAAAACAATAATGAAACTAATACTGGAAGTTTTTCTTCCGCCAACTTAATTCCAAAGTACACCTTTGAAACCTTTGTAATTGGTAATAGTAATCGCTTTGCCCATGCAGCCTCCTTAGCTGTGGCAGAAGCACCTGCAAAGGCTTATAATCCATTATTCATATATGGAGGGGTAGGGTTGGGTAAAACCCATTTAATGCACGCCATTGGTCATTTTATTTTAAATGAAAACCCTAATTTAAAGGTTATGTATGTTTCATCAGAAAAATTTACAAATGAACTTATAAATTCTATTAGAGATGATAAAAATGTTGAATTTCGCAATCGCTATAGAAATATTGATGTGCTTTTAGTGGATGATATACAATTCATAGCAGGGAAAGAAAGAACCCAGGAGGAGTTTTTCCATACCTTTAATTCTCTCCATGAATCAAGTAAGCAAATTATAATATCTAGTGATAGACCTCCTAAGGAAATCCCCACCCTAGAGGATAGATTAAGATCTAGATTTGAATGGGGTCTTATAGCTGATATACAGGCACCAGATTTAGAAACTCGAATAGCTATTTTAAGGAAAAAAGCAGAAATTGAAAATCTTGAAGTATCAAATGAAGTTATGCATTTTGTAGCCTCTAAGATTCAATCAAATATTAGAGAGTTAGAAGGGGCACTTACTAGAGTAGTAGCCTATTCCTCCCTTACTGGTCAGGAAATTTCAATAGATTTGACCAATGAGGCTCTAAAGGATATTATCTCCTCTTCTGTTCCTAAAAAAATTACCATCAAGGATATAAAAGAAGTGGTGGCGGACTATTACAATATTAGAATAGAGGAGTTTAATTCAAAAAAAAGAACAAAAGCCATCGCCTTTCCAAGGCAGGTAGCAATGTACTTATCTAGGGATCTGACTGATCTGTCTCTTCCAAAGGTGGGAGAAGAATTTGGAGGCAGGGATCATTCAACAGTTATCCATGCAGTTGAAAAGATCACCCAAGAGATGAAAGAGGATATAAACTTTAAAAATACTATAAATAGTTTAATAAAAAAAATACAAGGTGAGTAAATAAAAAATACATAATATAATGTGTTGATAATACTATTGATAAAATGTGTATAATATATTCTTTTTTTCTAATAGTTAATAGTGTGGAAGAATAATGGACTATTACCAACAAAATATCCACATTCATCCTCTGCCTCTATTAGGCTCCTTGGTCACTTATTAACAAATTTCCCTAGCCTATTACTATTACTACTAATTAATATATTATATATTTATTCTTATTAAAGAAGGGGGTTATCCACAAGTGAAATTTATTTGTTCCAGAAAAACATTATTAAATGGATTTTCAATAGTACAAAAAGCAGTCTCCACCAGAACAACCCTTCCTATACTTGAAGGAGTTTTAATTCAGGCGGAAGGCAATACAATAAAACTAATAGCCACTGATTTAGAAATAGGTATTGAAAAATCTTTAGAAGGGGAAATAATAGAAGAAGGTTCTATAGTACTTCCTGCAAATATTATAGTAGAGCTTATAAGAAAGCTACCAGATGCTCCAGTAGAAATTAAATGCGACCAGGAGTACAGGACAAAAATAACCTGCCTTAAATCAGAATTTGTTATTCAGGGGCAAAGTAGTGAAGACTTCCCTAATTTACCAACGATAGAAGATGAAAATTCCATTGAAATTCCCCAGGATTTATTAAGAAATATCATTCGCCAAACTATATTTTCTGTAGCAAGTGATCCAACCCGACCTATTTTAACAGGGGCACTTATGGAAATCCAATCCAATGAACTTAGATTAATTGCTTTAGACGGATATAGATTAGCCCTAAGAAAGGGAAAGACAGAAAATCGGGATAATTATGGAATAAGTGAGGTAATTCCGGGAAAAACTCTAAATGAAATAAGTAAAATTCTTACCAATGATGATGAAATGGTTAGGATTTCAAGATTAGATAAACAAATGCTCTTTGAATATGAAAATACTAAAATAACAACCAGACTATTAGAAGGAGAATTTATTAACTATAACCAAATTCTTCCAGATGAATACAAAACAAGAATTAAGGTATATACTAATGATTTAATAGAAAGCTGTGAAAGGGCTGAGCTATTAGCAAGGCAGGGTAAAAACAATTTAATAAAGGTGGAGATATTACAGGATCAATTAGTTATAACATCTAATGCAGAAATAGGTCATGTACGGGAAGAATTACCTATTGAAATTGAAGGGGAGGAACTAAAAATAGCCTTTAATAGCAGATATATTTTAGATGCGCTAAAGGTAATTGAAGAAGAGGAGATTTACTTAGATTTCACCACTTCAGTAAGTCCTTGTATAATAAGACCTGTGGAAGATGATTATTTTGTCTATTTAATACTACCTGTAAGATTACTAAAAGAATAGCAAGATTTAAGCCACCGGAAATGGTGGTTTAATTAATTTATAGAATTGTTAAAGTGAAGAGGTGAACTATGGAAAAGATAAAGATATCCACAGACTATATTAAGTTAGATCAACTATTAAAGTTTGCAAATATAGCTGAACATGGGGCTATGGCAAAGTTAATGATTAAAGATGGTTTAGTTAAGGTAAATGGTGAAATTGTTACCCAAAGGGGCAAGAAGATAAGATCGGGAGATATTGTGGAATTATCTGATTATGGTAAAATAGAAGTAGTGTAAATAAGAACATGTGTTTGATTAAAGGGAGGGAAATTAATGTATATTGAGAATATCAAATTATTAAATTATAGAAATTATTCTCAATTAAACTTAAGTTTTCATCCTAAAATAAATATTATTATAGGTCCTAATGCCCAGGGTAAAACAAATATAATAGAGGCAATTTATTATTTAGGTATTGGTAAATCCCACCGAACTAATAAGGATAGGGAAGTAATAAATTGGGATAGTGAAAACTCCTATATAAAGGGAAGTATAGTTCACAATAATGGAAAGAGGATTTTAGAGATAGGACTATCTAAAAATAAAAAGAAAATAATTAAAAATAATGGGGTAGTGCTGGAGAAAATGGGGGAACTATTGGGAAAGGCCAATATTGTATTATTTTCTCCAGAGGATTTAAAACTTATTAAGGAAGGACCTATAGAGAGAAGGAATTTTTTAGATAGGGAAATATCAAATATAAAACCCCAATATTATTATGGAATTATAAAATACAATAAAATTCTTGCCCAAAGGAATTATCTTTTAAAAAATATGGTAAAGCAACCATCATTAGAAGACACAATTTCCCTCTGGGATGAACAATTAGTAGAGGTGGGCAGTAGGATTATACATAGTCGTATTTACTTTCTAAAAAAATTAAATAATTATATTAATAAAATTCATAGGGAAATAACGGATGATTTAGAAGATATAGAATTATTCTACCAATCAAATATTTTAAAGTCCCAGGAAGAATTAAAAGACATTAAAAATATATTTAAAGAAAAACTAACTAAAGGTAGGGGCTTGGATATAAAAAGGGGAGTGACCGGTGTTGGGCCCCATAGGGATGATTTAAAGGTAAATGCTAATGGAATAGATTTAAGGATTTTTGGTTCCCAAGGCCAGCAAAGAACGGCAGCCTTATCACTAAAATTATCTATATTGGAATTAATAAATAATGAGGTGGGAGAAACACCTATTTTATTATTGGATGATGTGCTATCAGAATTAGATGAAATGAGACAGAAAAAACTAATAAAGTCTATAAGTAATGCTCAGAGTTTTATCACCTGTGCCGATGAAAATTATTTAAAGCACTTTGTAAATAAAGAAAAAAATATATTTTCCATTAAAAATGGTCAAGTAGTATAATACTTTTAGAAAATATAAAAAAAGGTTATAATAGGTAATGTGGAATAAATAGGAGAGATTTATTAATTGATTTATATAGACTTAAGGAAACAAGGGGGTAAACATGGAAGAACAAAAAAATCAAAGCTACGGTGCTGAACAAATACAGGTGTTAGAAGGATTGGAAGCAGTTAGAAAACGCCCTGGAATGTATATTGGAAGTACAGGTTCTAGAGGTTTACATCATTTAGTTTATGAGGTTATAGATAATAGTATTGATGAGGCCTTAGCAGGTTTTTGCGATAATATATCTGTCACAATTAATCCAGATAATTCAGTAACTGTTAAAGATGATGGTAGGGGTATTCCAGTTGGTATCCATCCAAAACTTAAAAAGTCAGCGGTAGAGGTAGCACTAACAATGCTCCATGCTGGTGGCAAATTTGGTGGAGGAGGTTATAAGGTTTCGGGAGGTCTTCACGGTGTGGGGGTGGCTGTGGTAAATGCCCTTTCAGAATCTTTAGAAATTCAGGTACACCAAGATGGCCAAATCTACACCCAAAGCTATGTAAGGGGTAAGCCCCTTGGAAAACTTACACCTATTGGTAAAACCAATAAGACTGGTACCACAATAACATTTAAACCTGACTCTCAAGTCTTTGAAGAATTAGAATATGATTTTGAAATCTTAGAACATAGGATAAGGGAATTGGCTTTTCTAAATAAGGGCATACGTATTACCCTTAAGGATGAACGGGAAGGAATGAAGCAGAAAAAGCAATTTCACTATAAAGGGGGAATTGTATCCTTTGTTGAATATTTAAATAAAAATAGAGAACCCCTCCATAAGAAAGTTTTTGGTTTTGAAGTAGAAAAGGAAGGTACTTTAATAGAGGTTGCTCTTCAATATAATGATACTTATACAGAGAATGTATTCACCTTTGCCAATAATATAAACACCCAAGAAGGGGGCTTCCATTTAAGTGGCTTTAGAAGTGCCCTCACTAGATGTATAAATGATTATGGAAGAAAATACAACTTTTTAAAAGAAAATGATAATAACCTTTCAGGGGAAGATGTTAGGGAAGGAATTACTGCAATAGTCAGTGTAAAACTTACCGATCCTCAATTCGAAGGTCAAACAAAGACCAAGTTAGGAAATACAGAAGTGAGAGGTTTAGTTGACCAGGCAGTAAGTGAAAATCTAACCTATTTTCTAGAGGAAAATCCCAATATAGGAAAGGCCATTATGAATAAGGCAATAACTGCTGCCCGGGCTAGACAAGCTGCGAAAAAGGCTCGGGAACTAACCAGGAGAAAAAGTGTATTAGAAAGTACCTCTCTACCTGGAAAACTTGCAGATTGCAGTGAAAAGGATCCTAGCCTTTCAGAAATATTTATAGTGGAGGGAGATTCTGCGGGAGGATCTGCAAAACAAGGTAGGGATAGGGCCACCATGGCTATTTTACCTTTACGGGGAAAGATCTTAAATGTGGAAAAGGCAAGGCTGGATAGAATACTATCCACTGATACTATTCGCTCCCTAATCACCGCCTTAGGAGTAGGAATATCAGATGATTTTGATATAGAGAAGGCAAGATATCATAAGGTGATAATTATGACAGACGCCGATGTGGATGGGGCTCATATAAGAACTCTGTTATTAACCTTCTTTTATAGATATATGAGGGAGCTAATAGATGCGGGATATTTATATATTGCTCAACCTCCTTTATATAAGGTAAGTAAGGGAAGTTTTGAACAATATGTCTATAGCGATAAGGAATTAGATAAATTATTAGACCAAATAGGTAGGGATGGAAAGATCAACCTTCAACGTTATAAAGGTTTGGGGGAAATGAATCCAGAACAACTATGGGAAACCACTATGAATCCTGAGACTCGCACTCTACTTCAGGTCACCTTAGAAGATGGAATAATGGCAGATGAGATATTTTCCAAACTAATGGGGGACAAGGTGTTGCCCAGAAGAGAGTTTATTGAGGAAAATGCACGAAAAGTAAGAAACCTAGATATATAAAGGGGGTTAGAAAATGTCAGAAGAAAAAAATCATGGAAATATCCTACCCATAAATATAGTGGATGAAATGAAGACCTCATATATTGATTATGCTATGAGTGTTATTGTATCCCGTGCCCTCCCAGATGTGAGGGATGGTTTAAAACCAGTCCATAGAAGAATTTTATTTGCCATGAATGAATTGGGATTAACAGCAGATAAACCCCATAGAAAATGTGCAAGAATTGTAGGGGATGTATTAGGTAAATACCACCCCCATGGAGATACAGCTGTTTATGATGCTTTAGTTAGAATGTCCCAGGATTTTTCCACCCGCTATCCGTTGGTGGATGGCCATGGGAACTTTGGCTCAGTAGATGGGGATGGGGCAGCGGCAATGCGTTATACCGAGGCTAGAATGACAAAGATTGCCTATGAGATGCTTAGGGATATTAATAGCAATACCATAGACTATACCTTAAATTTTGATGAAACTCAGAAGGAACCATCGGTATTACCCTCCCGCTATCCAAATCTATTAGTTAATGGATCATCGGGAATTGCTGTGGGAATGGCCACAAATATACCTCCCCACAATCTTAGAGAGGTAATAGATGGTGTTATTGAGATTATAGATAACCCTGATGTGACCATTGATCAATTAATGAAGAAGATAAAGGGACCAGACTTTCCTACTGGAGGAATAATCCTAGGAATGAATGAAGTCCGGTCCGCCTATAATACTGGTCGGGGTAAGATTAAGGTCAGGGCTAAAGCTAATATAGAACAGATAAATAATAGCAGATATAGAATTGTAGTTACAGAAATACCCTATCAGGTAAATAAATCCAGACTAATAGAAAAAATTGCAGACCTGGTGAAGGATAAGAGAATTGAGGGAGTTTCAGACCTTAGGGATGAATCAGACAGAAAGGGTATGCGAATAGTAGTAGAATTAAAAAGGGATGTGAATCCAAATGTGGTGCTAAATCTCTTATATAAACATACCCAAATGCAGGAAACCTTTGGAGTCATTATGCTGGCATTAGTTAATAATGAGCCAAAGGTATTAAACTTAAGACAAATGCTGGACCACTATTTAGCCCATCAAAGAGAAGTTATTATTCGAAGAACCCAGTTTGATTTAGATAAGGCAGAGGCAAGGGCCCACATATTAGAGGGATTAATTATTGCATTAGATAATATTGATGCTGTAATAAAACTTATTCGCTCCTCTAAAACAGTTCCAATAGCAAGGGAAGGATTAATAGAGAATTTTAGCTTATCAGAAAAACAAGCCCAAGCTATTCTTGATATGAGGCTCCAAAGATTGACAGGCTTAGAGCGGGAAAAGATAGAGGAAGAATACAAGGAATTAATAGAGTTAATTAAAAAACTTAAGGAAATACTTGCTAGTGACCAACTTATATTAAATATTATTAAAGAAGAGCTACAAGAAATAAAGAAAAAGTACGGTGATGATAGAAGGACAGGCTTTGATATAGATGTATCAGAATTTGATATGGATGATCTGATAGAGGAGGAAGATGTGGTAATAACTCTAACCCACTTTGGATATATAAAGAGATTGCCATCAGATACCTATCGATCCCAAAGGAGAGGTGGAAGGGGTGTAGCAGCCTTAAGCACTAGGGAAGATGATTTTGTAGAACACCTATTTATCACCTCCACCCACCATTATTTATTATTCTTTACAAATAAGGGCAAGGTATATAGATTGAAGACCTATGAAATTCCTGAGGCTAGCAGACAGGCTAGAGGAACAGCTATTGTAAATATACTCCAATTAGATCCAGGGGAGGTTGTAACCACCCTTATTCCTATCAAGAAATTTAGACCAGACCGCTATCTACTAATGGTTACTAAAAATGGCAGCGTTAAAAAGACAGACTTGACAGAATTTGATTCCTCTAGAAGGACGGGACTTGTTGCCATATCCTTAAGGGAAGAAGATGAACTAATAGGAGTAAGGCTGACCAATGGGGAAAAGGAAATTATAATAGGAACAAAGAAGGGTTTTGCCATTAGATTTGATGAAAAGGATGTCCGACCAATGGGTAGAACAGCCATGGGAGTAAGGGGCATAAACCTAAGAAAGAATGATGAAGTAATAGGAATGGATTTAGTATCAGAAAGATCCTATCTATTGGCTATTAGTAATAAAGGCTTTGGCAAGATGACTGACCTAGATGCCTATCGAACTCAAGCTAGGGGTGGGAAGGGGGTCACCACCTATAATATTACAGAAAAAACAGGGGAACTGGTAGGAATAAGAGTGGTCACCACTGAAGATGAAATTATGCTTATTAATAACCATGGAATTGTGATAAGAATAGAGGCAAGTGGAATTTCACAAATGGGTAGAAATACCCAGGGGGTAACCTTGATGAGGGTAGACAAAGACGACGAAGTTATTTGTGCAGCCAAGGTATATGTAAGCGAAGAAAAGGAAATTGTGGTGTAGG
>MTKW01069515.1_pt1 | contig 14895 bp, 16 predicted proteins | sample 1042761 | NCBI WGS metagenome assembly MTKW01 (sample SAMN06205366, study PRJNA360243) | anaerobic digester metagenome | biome: Wastewater treatment plant; feature: Anaerobic digester sludge; material: sludge; isolation source: anaerobic digester fed with sludge from wastewater treatment plant ... | reverse complement strand
GAGAGGCGAACCACTCTTGCGGGAGACCGCCAGGTCACGCTCGCTAAACCAGAAGTTCTGATACGTGATCGGCAGCGGCAGACCTTCCAACTGGTAGAGCACGCGGTCGGATCGACCATCGGCCAGACCGTCCATATCAACGATTGCCTCACCCGGATCGTTGATCGTCTCATGCTCCAGAATCTTGTTCGACATCCCGTCAAGGGTGAACGTATTCGCAGCGGCCAGATCACTCCAGACCCTCAATCGCGGTCGGGCGGATTCCACCACGGCCCGATCAAACATCGTCCACTCGTCCTTGCGGAGGATCGTAGCATTGGAGAGATACAAAGTCGGTGCATCATAACCCCGACTGCGTGCCTCATTGAACGTCATCTTCTCAAACGTCGGCACGTCTGTCCCCTTCGTGGGGTTGTACTGCATCCCGACGTTCACGGTGACACACTTGTTTCCATTGCGGTCCAAGTACGGCCGCCAGATACCGGAATTGTAGCCGGAATCTGCAAACTCATTGGCCACGTCGCCCATCGGGGCTCCGTCTACAATGAATTCCTGCGTGATAGTTTCAGGCATTTTATCGTCCTCATTTGGTAGGTTTCTCTTCCTGGGGAAGAGGTATGATCAATAGCCGGTGAACATGCAGTGGCACATCGTCCCAGTAGACTCCGTGTCCGTCAATGCTTCGCAGGCCACGAAGGGTTCAGTCTCGGGAGTTCCCGTGGTAGCCACCAACAGACCCGTGCCGTCATCGACGATTGCCAAGTCACCAACCGCTACCGAATCTCCCGTTCCCGTGCCGGCCGTGGACCATCGCAGGTTCAATTCGTCTCCGGGAAGGGGGCAGTAGACCTGGCACCAGTCGCCATCAGCGTAGGCCGTATCATAGCTATAGCCCTCGCCCTTCTCCAGGAGCACGAACAGCGGGCCAGCCGGACGGTTTCCATCGGCATCCCGGTTGTACTCGGTGAACGTGAAGTGGCCGTTACCGTCAATAGCGGTCGCGGCTTTGATCTGCATGATTGTGCCGGGCTTGGGGGTTCCCGATGTGTTCAGAACACCCTCAAAGAACCTTCCCTTGGGCTCGCCCGTAATTACGACTTGGGAGCCTTTCATTCTCGTTTCTCCTTGATTGGATTACTTGTTCGTTGTTGTGATGGATGGGCTAGGAATCACTTCTTCGCAAACACGGAGTTAGCAACCCAGTCCATCTCAGGAATTTCCAGCCGATCTTCCCGATTGATCTGATTAGCCACGGGCCGATCTGCCGGTTGTCCCGGGTAACGGTTTGTGGTCGTCGGAGGAAGCAGCCGGGCATCCTCGCGCAGTTCGTCGATGTCCCGTTTCGCCAATCGCTCACGGTGCTTCGGACGATCAGCTTCGGAGACATTAGCCACGAGGCGGTTAATCAGTTCAGTCCGCTCGCGCTCCATCATCTCCATACCGTAGTTCAGGGCTCTCTGCTGCTCCGGCGTCAGGGCGGCGCCCTTAACTTCCGTCTGCGGCGTTTCGGTATTCTCCACAGGTTTTTCCTCCGATTTGGTAGTCTTCTCCCAGGCTTTCTTTTCCTGGTTGAAATGAATCTCATCCCGCCCGTCATTGAATCCCTTCTCGGCGGCGTTCAGAGCCATCTCCATCTCCGCCTCCTTGTCGGCTGCTTCCTTAACGCGCTGGAGCTGATTATCCGTCATCGCCTCCAGTTCCTTTCGATCCTCCTCTGCCCAGCAGCAGGAGTTGGCGATCAATTCATCAATGACTTTCTTGCGATCCATACTGGCTAGCCCTTTCACATTAGAGGTGTCGGACGAGCCAACATGGCCGTCCACGTTGGAGACTTCTTCGTAAATTGTTCGTTGACGAACCTTCTTCGGTTCCCCTTCGGCTAGAACGGCTTTCCCATCCTGGAAGGAATACCCAACACGGTACAGGCCCTCATCCGTCCGATAGATCAGGTAATCCGGATAGATGTCAGACACCCAAACAGCCGTCATCTCCGTTGTACCGCCAAACCTCTTCCGAACGGCTTCATCCAAGGCAGTCCGCACTTCGTCCTGACTCATCTCAGCATTGTTCACTCCACAGCCATCCCGAAGGGAACAGGCCCCTACGGAATTTGGAAGGATAGCCAGATGATCGGGCCTGTAGTTCCTCGCGATTGCTCGATAGGGAACTGGACCTTCGGGAGTGTTATGAACTCCTTCGGTTGCCTCATTCTCAACGCCCAGCCCTGTACTGAGTTCAATCTTCCGTCCGTTCAACAAAGCATCGTAAACGGAGGGATCCACTGCCTTGGTACGCTCGGCATCGAACCAGAGATCGGCCTTGAGACTGCCGCTAAACCGAGCGTTCAGAATCGTTCCAATTCCCTGGGCGTTCAATACCTCGGGGGTTCGAGCACTAACCGGAGTCTGGGGATGATTGACCAGGATCGGCATGCCGTTCCAGGCCGTTACATTCCGTCCCACTTCATCCGGAGGATAGTAGAGCGGCCCCTGGGAACCGTTGAGAACTCCAGGGACGAGTAGCGTAGCAGGGGCAATCAGATAACTATGCCCATACAGAGTGCCTGACCTAACTGGACCAGACAGATTTGCTACAAGTTTTTCCATGGGTTGCCTCGATTAAAGGTTCATCCTCAATCGAAAGCAATCTTATCCTCACAATCGGATATTAGAAAGGCTTATAGAATAATCGTAATCTATTAACCTATTCGTCAGTAGACAGCATCACGATATGACGGTAATAAAGGCAATTGTTGAGTAGCTGGCAGATAATATCGTGCCCGGCCGGGCGTAATTTTACTCTAAGCCTACCTAAATGCGCTTGGAGATTCTCACGGGTTGAACACAAAGGATCGTCTAGACAATCCAACAGTTCATCCCGCCGATGCGGTAGGCCATCAGACAGTACATCGAGGATTCGTTTCTGGGTAGGGGTGAAGTTATTCGTCATTTGTCTATAGTCTCAAACTGAATACCTTGGTCCCCTGGGTATGGGGAGAGATGTAGCTCATCTCCATAGGCTATCTCGGCCGGAATGCCCTCAGGATAAGCGGCGCAGTACACGACTTCAGTAGATTCGGTCTCTCCTAACCATTTGACTCCTCTGAAGTGTTTGCATTTCCTGATACTACAATTTGGCTGCTTGATCATGAATACGCTCCAAAAACTCCTCGATGTCTTTTGGAAGACTCCCCGGAGAATACCTGGGATGATTGTATGCGGCGAATGCCTCAGCGAACAATTCCTGCTCGTTACTTTTGGCGTAGATACTCACGTAGGGATGGGCCGCTTCTCCCAAATACGGTTTAGCTATAGCAGACCAATCTAATCTTTCTGAATTAGTCATCAGCTTGAAATGGACGTGGTGCCCAAACTCGTGCAAGAATACTGTAGTCACGTCGTGGCCTACGGAGAATCCGGTCAGGCTCGGTCCCCCAACGTCATCCATCTTAGGTATTTCCGTTGCAAACCGCATACCTCTAGCTTTACTGTACGTTCCATACACCACCTGTTCACCTAGAGTAGTCTGTGCTGTAAATGATGCCCCTTTCTCAAATTGGAGATCAAAGGTACTAATAAAGAACCCAGGACATCGGTCAGACAAATCTCCAACCGTATCGGCTATGTATTGAGCAGTTCTCTTGGCAGCCCAATTGGGAATGTCCTTATTGACTTCCTTTAGTAGAATCTTCCGACTCGATAGAGCCTCACGAGATTCATCAAGGGTTTTGGGTCCAGGCTTTATCGGAGGAAATTTCTCAGGCCAAGTAGATTTGTAGAGTTTGACTTTATTATCAAATCCAGATTCCAGTACAATAACTCGCTTACGTTGAATCTCCAAACTTAGAATAGACTCCATAGACTTCTCTTGGATTCCTGTTGCTCGGCTGATTTCCTCCAATGATCTTGCTTCTCGCAGAAACTTATGTAGTTCTTCTATTGTTGGTTTGATCTTCTGTACTGTTTCCGGTTCTACTTGCTTCTTCTCAGGAACCTTCTTCGTCGGGGCAGATACTGAGGGAATCCACGTACATCGGCAATTCGGATGAAGAGGTATCAGGCTATGAGCTTCCGTAATCGGAAGAACCTTACCTTCTAGAGGCCCGCAGAGATCGCAGACCCGATCATCTCCGGCAGTAGACCACTCGGCCATCACCCCCACTTCGTCTACCCCGAGGCGCTCCATAGCATCTAGCTGTCCCTCGGCGTGCGCCCGGATGATCTCCGTGCGGGCGATTGTCTCAGCTCGTCTCTTCCCAATCCCATCAATCCCTTTAGCCATCTCACGGGCAATGGTTCGTGGGTTCTCTCCGCGAGCCAGCCCATCTACCAACACCCGATTCAATTGGGTGGCTACTGTCTCATTGACTCCCTTCAGATCGGTGTATACACGACCGGCGAGAATCTTCAGCTTGTCGATTGTCTCTGGTTGACCGAAGGAGGATTGAAGGAACTGTTCCCTAGTCCCGAGGTAGTGGGCCATTCGCTCATCACCACCAAACGCTGTAGCCCGCTTCAAACGGTTTACATCATCGAATGCCCTTCCAGCCCCACGCTGGAATCCTTCAGCCGCATACCGCTCCCAATAGGCGTCATCCGTAGGCAGGACTTCTCCATCCAGACGTTCCTTCAACCAAGCTGTAAACGCCTCAACCCGCTCCGGGTCCGTCGTGAATGGGTATTTTGGTCCTGGGACGTATTCCCGATTCTCCACGATTCGGAATAGGTTCTCACGCCCCACAACCTGTAGCACGGCCCGGCGGACCCGGTCATATCGGCCGACTAGCTCCCTACGGAACTTCTCCCGTAGCATCGTCGTTCGGCTAGGATCGATTCTAGAGGCCCTAGCATGCCTTCTAGCCACGTTCTCGACCCATCCGCTAGCCCGAATAGCCCGAGCCTGCCGGAGGGCCTTAGAACGGCCCCTAGAGCCTACGTAGCACTTACCGGATTCCCCCCACTTCCAGCCGGATCGGCCATCTATCGAACATCGGTGGATAGGCATTAGACGTTTCCTGAGAGAAGATTCTTGATCCGAATCAGTAGGGCTCGCTCCTGGATTTCTTCTGGCGTGGGGTCTGTAGATACCCTCCGTCTACGCTCATAGGTATCTACCCCCTCGCTGCGAAGGAACTGCCCCACGTCTACTGGACGGAGACTATTCATTGCGGCGATATCCTTGATGAGCCTGCCGGACTGGTATTGAAGCTTGATAACCGAACGTAGTTCAGGAGACCAGCTCATGTAGGGCGGTTGCTTAAACAGTCTCGGGTCGTTCTCCACGGCCTTACTCCGGTTCCATTGCATTGGGTTGTCGGAAAGAGACAATCCCCTGCGTCTCAATCTCTTCTTCAATTGCCAGTGCCTCTTCCCGATCAAAGCCTAGAATCAGCGTCAGGAAGGATAGTAGAGGCATGACCTGTACCCCATCAGCAGCGATGTAAGTAGCAATCGCCTGGGTCATCTTTACGGCAATGTCGGCCTTCTTTGACGCATCGAGCGTTTCGGTCTCAGGCCACGAGACACTGTATCCTTTTGGCTCAGGCAATACTCCTAGAAGAATCAACCGATCAATGAAAGGTATAATCAATCTCGGAGTCAATAGCTGAGACCTACGAGCAGACACGATCTTGTTCCAATACTGTTGATCCTGGGAGGAAGCTAGCTCACCCCGCTCGCTGCCCATGAAGACTCGTTTCGGGCAATCCTTCTCCATACAGATTGCCTCGATTTGTACGTTGATCTGGGCTGTAGGATCAGCTACGGTTGGAGACAAAGCATTGACGTGCATACCCGTCGTAGACAGATACCTTTGAAGACCGTTCATGTAGTATTCCATCTGCGTTCGCAGCGCGGAGATATCTACCTCTACGTCTCCACCCAGCTGGGGATGCGTCTCAAAGGACAAGCCAGGGAAGGCTCCCTTCCAGTACATTTCGGCAGATCCCCCATAGAGTTTTCGCAGATCAACCAGATTGTTGAATACGGGCCGCATCCGCGGGGTATGGTAGACTTCGTTCGAGCAGAGTTCATCCGTAACGTGAAGAACTCTAGTCCAATGAGCTTCTACGGACTGGTAGACAGCTGTAGTTGAGGAATCGGGGCCTGCTCGTCCGGAGGTATCGAACGTCAGGCTATACCTATCGGGCATTCCATAGCGTGGGGATGACGGGTCTTGATCGAAATGGGAGATTTGGGCCAGGTATTCAGGGAACACCCGTAGGTAGATCAACTCACGGGTAGTATTCCTTCCTCGCGTGAACTCAATCGGTTCGGCTAGGTTCTGCCCTTCCTCACCGCCGATCCCTAGAAGGATCACCCCGTAGTGTCCAATTCCACAGAGACGATCCGCCCTCGCCAGGTACTCCCAAACCGGATCACCCTCATCGTCTTGATACCAGCTCTGTCCACGTAGGTTATTCCCTAGTCTACGGATAGCCAACTCAAACTCCGTGTCCTCGTCTACCGCTTCGTCTTCATAAACTTCGGGATGAACCTGCCAACAGTGGGAGGGTAATAGGTCCACGACTTTCTTGGCGATTGGGTTTCTCTCGTACATGGTACGATAGTCCTGGAGGGAAATATTCTCCGTCGCAGGATAGCCACACTCATCGTTGATGTCCCGACGTGGATCTGTTTCCCCCTCGGTTGTAGAGAATCGGCTCCAACGGGTTTGATAGTTCAGTACCTGATCGATCCGATTCATGACGCTTCGCCAACGGTTTGCGTCGATTGGATCATTGATCGTTCGGTTAATCTCTACGTTCGTGATCATCGTTCAGTTCCTTGAGTTGATCCTCGCATTCGGCGAGTAGATATCCTAGGTCCGCCAGTTTTCGCTCCAGCCCGCGTAGGTCCATATCTTCGGGCTTTGTTCTCTTCAGGATCGGTCGTCCAGTCTCTGTCCGATCATAGTATACAGATGTAGTTTGGAGTGGAATGCTTCTGGTAGTCTGCCAATCTCGCAGGGTACGAATATGCTTTGCTAATCGAGAATGTTCGGCTCTCAGCTTCTCTTCTCGAATAGTCCAATACTCTAGTTTGAGTTTACGTAGCTGGTCAGGATTTTCTGGAGGAGAGAACTCTGGGCCTTGGTAGTCCATTGCTCCGTACATCCAACCATCACGGAACAGAAGACGAGAATAGATTCTGAACCGATCACTCTCGATGGGACTGACTTCTACAGGCTCTCCATGCTCTTGAACGAACCGATAGAAGTAGGCACGCCAGTCAATCTCCAATTGCGGGTTAGCCTCTTTCACGTCATAGAGCATTAGATGGTCTCCGGTAATCGGCCCGATACGTTCATGACTCGGGAAGTCCGATGAACACGCAATCCCTGATTGATCTTATTGCATCGCGGACAGATTCGATTGAACTTATGCTTGGCCTCAAATGTCTTCTGACATTTCAGGCATACGACCGTCTTCCCAGCCTCACCGCTCACGACGTTCCTCCGTTTGTTATAACCTATTCTTACAGAACTGCCCCGGCTTTGGGCCGATGGATTGACCGCACTTGTCCGAAGTAACACAGGACAGCACTGTCTGCGTCATCCGGACTGCGCCCAATCATCTCCTGCATCGTCTTCACTGTACTGCGATCCGATCCCGGCGGCTTGTTCTTCGGGGGTAGCCATAGACGACCCTCTTTATCATATAGCCGCGGGATCGGTCGCAGTTGGTTAGCCAAGTCAATCATCCGGCGAGGTATTCCATACACCGTTCCATTTACCGGATTGATCGCGTCACTCAGTAGGCTATACATCTCAGCCCTTCGGTTTATGTACGCATAACGCACCTCCTGTTCTAACTTCCGCTGATCCAGTTGTACCACCCCCCGGCGCTTCTCGGGAATCGCTGACTCTCCGAACCCTACAGTACGTACATTGTAGCCGTTCCTCCGCATTCGGTCAGCGATCTGCTTACCACCGCCGCCCCGATCAAACAGAACCCTCTCAGCCGATATTCCGTATTCCCGCATCACGCGAATCACGTCATCCTCAATCACCGAGGTATCGTCTGTCTTGCGGCTGAATGATCGAATAAACCCCAAGGAGTCTCCCACAGTGATAACCGTTGAGTCTCCACCCTCTGCTGTATCTACTCCCAGGTTCTTCCCTCGACGATCCAAGCCATACAACCGCTCCAATTCATCAGCCCGCTCAAATGCCAGTTCCAAGTGTTCCTGGGGGAAGAGTTTAACCTCATCCCCTTCATAGAACTCTGCCTTTAGGGAAACGCACTGCTGGATTGGATCCCACATCCTTAGATTCTTTTTGTACTCCGCATATCCCTTAACTCCAGGGATCAGAACTTCATCGGTAGGTTCCTCTCCACGGCTCTCTTGGATAATCCCTAGCCTAACATTTGGGCTATCTTCGGCGCAGATTTTCAATACCCGACGTAAATAGCCAGGCTTTCCCTCCCTCAATATATCTCCCCCAGGATCGTTCGTAGCGGGATTACCCTTGACGGATCGGTAGAAGAAGTTTGTGCAGGGCCATGGATTTCCGAATAACAGAGCACGATTCATCCAGGTGGATGCCATCGTGTAGTATTCATCGGGAACGGAGGAGCATTCATCAGCAACGAACAAGGTTCTAGGAATCCCATCCCCTACATTTGCGATGTGATGCCCTTGCATCGCTGCGATACTATCGCTGCTAGCCACCATACCCCGCAGATAGGACTTCGGACAGCGATCCCCATCAACTACTTTCCGGATATCCTGGTGATTGACTACCAGCGGTCCATCCGGATAAACCAATGGGTGACGGCTTGTATGAACGAACTGCCCGATCTCTCCCCAAAGCACGGATAGATGCTGATCCTTGGCGCTGGTCGTCACGATCCGACAGGGATGTCGCGTCAGGAAGAACCAAAGACAGATGAACCCAGCGACGAAATCCTTTCCCAGCATATTCCCTGCTACGACTACGGTTTCATCGTCATCGCGGACTGAATAGATAATCTCCCGTTGCTGGCGGTAGAACTGAACCTGCGGCCAGAGGAGGTTCTTCAGGGCTATCGGGTCGATTACCTTTCGATAGTCTCTCACCACGTCAAATCTCATCCTCTTCAGGGTTCAGCTTGTACTCTTTATCGCCGATGTGAATTTCCTTATATCTTCCCGCCATTGCCTCTACCAGGGAACTCAGGAAAGCCTGATCCTGGAAGGTAATCGCCTCCATCACTACTCGTTTAACCCTCTTCGTCAAGGAGTCTACCTGGCCGCTGATTATCATCCTATTGCCTTTCCTCTTCCTCTAGAAGTCTGCGCTCAATCGGGTCGATGTCGATAACCTCCTTGTTGTCTCGGTACAGCTGATCAAAGTCCAAAGATACCTTAACGTCCGTCTTCTCGGCAGCGAATAATCCCTTATGCTTCATCGCCATCTCCAAAGCAGCTGCCTTCGGAACTAGCTTAACCTCTGTTTCGATCTCCTCTACCTCGCTCCCGTCTTCTAAGTGAAAGACCTTCCGTCGCTGTTTGATACTATCAATCGCGGCCGTCACTTCGTCCGGCAGGTCATTGATGTTCTGGCTTGTTATCAGAAGTTTCCCCCGTTCATCGACGAACTGTTTTCCATTCCTAACCGCACAAGCCCAAAGGTTCCAGAGTATCTCATGCCTCTGAATCTCAAACTCCTTTATATCCCTCTTCCGGAGTGCTTCAATGAGCTTTTTAACCCGCGGACGAGCCAATGTCTTTTGGCCTTGTACCCCAGCACTCTTCTTGGAATATCCAGCAGCCAATGCAGCCTTTGTTCCATTGTAACTAACCAGATACTCCAATACAAATCTGATCTCACGTTCACTACATTTAGCCACCAATGCATCCATACCCTATTATACCTCGCCTAGTCCTTATATTAGAGATCAATCATCAGATTCAATGATTGTCTCCCATGGAGATAATCCTATTTCGTTAGTACATTTATTGTTTTGTTTTATTAATTTGGCGACTTGTTCTAATCTTTCAGCGTCCCAATTTGAGAACTCACTTAATGGCCATTCGCCATCTCTAATATTATCAATCATTGACATGAGAGCGTGTTTTGTACCTTTAACTTGAATTTCTATTTCGTAGCTCATTTTATATTCGTGCCGAATGGTCGGGCCGGCCAATTTGCCATCGAGAAAGTAGGCCTTTGCGTTCTTTTCCACGTCGTAGCCCCACTTTACGCGGTCTGGGTGTCGCAACAACACCGCAGCGGCGTCAAGTTGCCGAGTCAGTTGCTCCAACATTTCGACGTAGGTGTCGTGCTGATCGCGCAGCCGCTCGATCTCGTCGTGGAGCAGCGCGATCTGTTCGGCCGCCGATTCCAGCGAGCCGAACATCGTGCAGAGATTTCCGGTGCGGACCCTGAACGCACCGCCTGCGATTGCGACCCTACTGGTACCCATCACTTCTGCTCCTTCACTAATCGCGTGTCCTGGCTACGGCACCTATCGCACAGGCAATACGGGGTTCGGCTATCCGCGTACCACCCGACGTGTCCGCAGTCGTGGCATTTGCGTTGGTGGAGCTTGGCGTTGATGATCGCTCGCAGCCGCTCGATCTCGGTATCCCTCAGCAGCAGCATCCGTTTGGCTTCCCTCAACGTGTTGTACGTCATGCACAGCTCGCAGGTGTAATTCACATCGGGGTCGCATTTGCAGCCGTCGATGTACGTTTTCGGGTCGTAGACATCTATCATTATGTCAATGTCGCTGTACTTGCTCATCCCTTCCTCCATCCTTCCTTGGTTTTCGTTTTGTAGCCGCTCGATCTCGGCCTCGTACTCCTGACAGCGACGTACAAGCGGATTCACGATGGACTCGCCGCCATCAGGGAACAGTTCGAGCAGCTCCTCGTAGGTGTACTCTCGCTCGACGAGTTCGGTCTCCACCGGCTTGCGTTCGAGCGCTGTGATTGGTTTGCTCACGGTGTATCCTCCATCGTTCTCGCCTGCCGAATCAACCACTTGCCCAGCCGCAGGCATTCGTCGCGGCCAAGAGGTGCGCCACAATCGCCAACGTACACGTAGCCGTTGACCGCATTGCGAGCAATGACACTGGTAATAGGTGGAGGCGTCTCCAGCCCCTCGATTGCGTCGAACACGTAGGCGAACTCGATCGCGTCGGGCTTTTCGATGATTTCACACGCCATCATTTACCCTCCACAGTAAACACACCACCGCCGCCAACGCGTACACAATCCACGCCGCTCACGCCGTCACCCGCATAAAGCGTTTTTGGTTGGTGTCCGTTAGTTCGGTGTGATACTGGGTGACAAGCATACCGTGAAGGGAGCATTGTGGACTGTGATAGTCCCCAATGACACGGCGGCAGAGTGAGCAGCAGCTTATCATGCAGGCGAGTTTTTCCAGTCTGTCGTTCATGTCGTCCTTCTCGCCTTCGCTTATTCTCCGTCTAACACTAGCTTGTACAGAGTATACAATCTCTCAGTCAGTCTCCAGCGTTCTCCTCCCGTGATCCCGTTATCCATTGGACGATAGATTTCCACTACATCAATCTTCCTCAGGAATCGTAACAGCTTCCGGCACTCGCTACTTCCCTGACTTGTTAGCATCGCAATCGTCTTGCTCTGCAATCCTTCCGGATGGGATTCACAAAGGTGGGCGACGATATCCATAGTACGTCCCCGAGCAGTATCAAGAGATACCTTGCGAACACGGCGGAGAACTTCTGCATCGACTGATCGCCGATTCAAAACAAAGGCTAAACATTTAGCCAATCGAATCAACTGACTAACTAGCCTTGTCCCCAACTCTCGTTCAGCTACCTCCTCCTGATGGATCGACGGACGAGCACGAAGGTAAGCTACCAGAAGTCCCATCGAGACAATCCGTCGCAGGGTACTTTCGCTGACGTGAACCTTCCCCAATTCGGATAGGGCATTACGACGAAGATAGTCAACATAGCCACCCGTCAGAGACATAGCTTCCGTTAGTTCCGGTTCATACTGTGTCTCAGGTTTTCCGTTACTCTCCAAGGACAGATTCCGGTTCGCACGGTTCGCTACTCGCCAAAGGACTTCCTGTTCCAAGTCTGCATCAATCGAATCCATAATCACACAATCTAGGAACCTCTCCCCCAACTCAGAGGAATCAATTGAACGGAGCGATGAAGTTCCCGCTAAAATCCAAGTCATGCGGACTCCTTCATAATCCCGGCTAACAGCATTGCGATAATGCGTTCGGCTAACGGAATCATACAGGTCACGCGCTTCGGAGAGGATTTGGGATAAGTTAGGTGACTGGAGCAGCGTGTCTCCGTCTTTTGTAACTAAGGTCTTTCCTCTAACCTGACTTATCAAAGATACATCTGCTCCACCGTTGCCGTCCTCAACACGGTAACCAGAATGGAACCCGCGGATCGTTGATTTGGCTAGAACATATTCGCGGTTTACAGCCAGCGCTTCACAGAGCGTAGACTTACCGCAGGCCGCAGGGCCAATTACCTTCACCCAGAGCTGATCCCCAACAGCCCGCGTTGATGCTACGGAAGCTAGCATCACGGCCAGTGCATGGTCTAGCCCCTCGGTCCAACGTAGGGCCTTCCTCCAAGCCCGGACTAGCCGCCGATATTCGGAACAATCGGTCAGAGGCATCCCTTCCCCTTTAGACCGGCTAGAAGGCTGTTCTAGCCACTCCTTCGGAATCGGGGATAGATAGCCTAGAAGGGTCTCGAGGGCTGCTACGCGGGCTGCTAGGGGCCTTAGACGTGGTGTTTTCGGTAGTGTAGGCAAGTTCTTAGTCTCCTCGTAAGATATCGCTCCCTCAGAATCCTCTATTATACCTAATCTAGGGGGTCTCAAAATAACCGCTTAGGACGTTCCCCCAATAGCTTCCGAGCTAGCTTCGGACGAGACAAAATTGCTCCCTCAATCCTTGGAATCGCATTGTCTCGCAGATAGACTTCGCTCAGGTCAATCCCCCAACTCCAACGACCATGGGCTAGAGATACATAACAAGTCGTTCCCGATCCAACAAACGGATCCAAGACAATGCAGGGCCGCGTCTTCTCAGTCCCACAATCGCAGGAAGGTTCCCATCCCAAAGTTTTGTAGGACGTTCTCTCCATGATCCTTCTCCATGGAGCCCCGCACTTTACACAGGCCCCCTTCTCTGAAGTCCCCGCTAGGATACAAGGCTCAATTAGCTTCCGAGGAAACGTAGCAAAATGAGCCCCATCGTATGGCTCAGGCACGACAGTCCAAACGGATCGTTTGTTACGGCCCCCAGGCGGTGAAATACCCCCAAAGTGATTCCCACTTTTGTAACCGTCATCCTTCTTGCGTCCATCCCGACCCTGATACCAATCACCGGATCCAGTCGTCAGCTTGGCCTTCTGAATCAATTCCTGGTATTCTTCCGGAGACATCTCGCTACCCGTCTTCTCGCGGATTGCTTCGGCATCATAGAAGTACCGATTGGATTTCGTCAGGAGGAAGATATACTCATGGGCTTTGGTACAACGGTTCCGGACGGATTCGGGCATTGGAGAAGGCTTATGCCAGACGATGTCCTGACGGAGTACCCAACCATTAGCTTGAAGGGCCAAAGCTACCCGCCAAGGAGTTCCAACAAGATTACCGGGTGGAAGATCGATTCTACCTCGGCCTCTCGTCATAGACTCTTCCCAACCCTGTCGTCTGCCTTCCCAAAGACCCCCTCCGGTAATCATATCACTACGACCGACTTTGCCTGTACTATAGGTATCTCCGAGATTCAACCAGAGAGTCCCGTCATCCCGAAGCACCCGATGGACTAGAGAGAATACCTCTACCATCTTGTCGATGAACTCGTCGGGAGTCTTCTCCAATCCGATCTGCCCAACTGTTTGGTAATCCCTCAAGCCCCAATAGGGCGGACTCGTTACGACCATCTGGACGGACTTCTCGGGCAGACGTTTTAATACATCGAGTACATCCCCTTGATAGAGTTTCACTGATTTGTTATCGGCTGTAGCCCAATAGGGTTTAGCTGCTAGCTTAGGCATCAGAACTCCCACAATGCATCAGAAACATCGAAACCGGATTTGAACTTATCCGTGTAATGATTCGGTCCCCATTTCAGATAATGAATTTCCTGAGGAGGAGTAGCTGAGCCGCTGAGAAGACGCGCTGCTCGCTCCAGGCCTTCCCTTGCGGCTCCAGCTACCTTCTTACCCCCTGGCACCAAACGGGGCCAGTCATTGTCGAAGAACAAATGAACGACTTTCCCATGGAACATCCGTGCCCATTCCGGCCGGAATGATTTACAACCCGGGATGGCGATTACGTTGATCTCTTTGAGAAGATTATCATCCGAGGTAGTCACCGAGAGGTTCCCAGCTTGGGAGCGGCATCCCCGCATGACCTCCCAAAGAGACATTCCATCCCAGGCTCCCTCACAGATCACGGCGATTGGCTTGGACTTATCCCACAGATGGACACCAAACAATCTATGCCCTAGTCCAGTCGTCGCCCACCAGCGGAACTTCTTCTTACTGAACTGATAGCGGTACAGCTGGCGAATCTTCCCCTCAGGAGAATATCCCGGCATGGCCCAGCAACGCAATAAACGATGCCAAACAACTCCCCATTGCGATAGCGTTGTCGGGCTTATCCCCTTTGCTTCCGATAGCTTGCTGTAGTCAGGGATACCTTTACTAGAATCTTCATACAGAGCCTCTACAAAGGTATACTGATTCCCGCTCCAACAACTCCAGCACTGGGCTTTCCCAGTCAAATAGTTGATTGAGAATTTTGGCCGATCGCAGAACGGGCAAGTACAGCCAATCTCATCCCCGCTCCGCCCGAGCATCTCCACTCCATTGCTTAGGTAAGGTTCTACATTCTTCTTCCATTGTTCGTCATTCTCGGGCGGTTTAGGCATTGATGCTAT
>MTKW01008998.1_pt1 | contig 14911 bp, 12 predicted proteins | sample 1042761 | NCBI WGS metagenome assembly MTKW01 (sample SAMN06205366, study PRJNA360243) | anaerobic digester metagenome | biome: Wastewater treatment plant; feature: Anaerobic digester sludge; material: sludge; isolation source: anaerobic digester fed with sludge from wastewater treatment plant ... | reverse complement strand
ACGTGCTCTCCCAGCTGAGCTATCCGCCCGAAGACAATACTTAGTATACATTAGAATTGAATCGGTGTCAAAAATCATTAAATGTTATTATTAGGCTTTATTCCCTTCATACACTGTGTATCTCATTGTTGCTTTTATTATCAGGTAGCAGTGTATCAAGTTTTTATCAGCCTTGTGTAAGCTCTTTTATTAAATTATACAAATTTACCGACGAATTGTCAAGCACGTTACTTACGGCGTCTTTCGAGTTCGGTCATGACTTCCTCCATGGTTATTCCGTCATATCGAAGGGCTATTAACAGATGAAAAAGCAAATCGGCAGTCTCATATATGGTCTCATTTTTGTTTTGACTCATTGAAGCTATTACAACTTCTGCTGCTTCTTCACCGACCTTTTTTAAAATTCTCTCTCTGCCACCGGTATAAAGTTTTGCAATATATGAACCTTCGGGTTTCTCAGTAAATCTTGAATCTATCACTTCAACTAGTTCGTTCAATATTTTTGTAGGATTTTCATTAATATCATCCTCGGCATCACTGCAGTTGCAGCATATAGGCTCTTGATTTTGCATTAAACTTCGGTAAAAGCATGAATTATGCCCTGTATGGCATGCGGGACCTTTGGGGTTAACTTCCAGTAATAATGTATCTTCATCACAATCATAAAAAATGTCCTTTACTTCAAGAAAATTGCCGCTGGTCTCACCTTTTTGCCACAGACTCTTTCTTTTACGACTGTAAAACCAAGCTTTCTTTGCTTCAAGAGTCTTGTTCAATGCTTCTTTGTTCATATAGGCAACCATTAATACTTCTTTGCTTTTAGCATCTTGGACCACCGCCGGGACCAGACCTTTTTCATCGTAATTTATATTATCCAATTCAATCATCGATTATTCCTACTCCTTCTGATATTAAGTATTCTTTAACTTCCTTCACGCTGAGAAGACCCCTGTGAAAAATTGATGCTGCCAAAGCTCCACTTGCTTTACCCTTTAAAAACACATCCTTAAAATGCTCTAACTTTCCCGCTCCTCCCGAGGCTATGACAGGTATTTGGACCGCTTCTGCCACAGCTCTGGTAAGTTCTACGTCATACCCGTCCTTTGTCCCGTCTGCGTCCATACTGGTTAAAAGTACTTCTCCCGCACCTAAGTCGGCAGCTTTTTTACACCACTCGATAGTATCAAGTCTAGAAGCAACACGTCCCCCATGTGTATAGACTTCCCAACCGCTGTTACTTTTTTTAGTATCACAAGCCAAGACAATATGCTTACTACCAAGCCTTCGAGCTCCTTCCCGGATAAGTTCAGGATTCTTTACTGCCGCTGTACTTATGGAGACCTTATCTGCACCGGATGTAAGCAAATTCTCCATATCTTTGAACGTAGAAATTCCACCACCGACTGTAAAAGGCACTTTAACATTTTTAGCAACTTTTTTTACCATATCCAAGGTAGTCTTTCTACCTTCTATAGTGGCCGAGATATCCAAGAATACAATCTCATCAGCACCCTGCTTATCATAAAAATCCGCAAGCTCTACCGGATCACCTACATCACTAATGTTTTCGAAATTGACGCCTTTGACCACTCGGCCATTTTTTACATCTAAGCAAACAATCAACCGCTTTTTGCTCATAATCCGTTGCTCCCATCTTGTATGCTGAATCGTTCAAGGACCATCCTTAAATCCAATATGCCGTTGTATAATGCTTTTCCTATGATGGCTCCGTCAAGGCCTTTTACTTCATATTGAACCAGTTGTTCTAAGTCTGCCATTGAAGAAATCCCTCCAGAGGCAATTACAGAGAAACCGTCAAAGTTTAACACTTTTTCTATTCCAGAGATGTTTGGCCCTTTCATCATTCCATCCTTTGAAATATCCGTATAAATAACCGTTTTTACACCAATGGTTTTAAGTTGATTCAACATCTCTTCAATTATAACACCGGAGGTTTTGGTCCAACCGTGAATAGCAACTTGATTTTCTCGTGTATCCACCCCCACCGCAACTTTTTCAGTGCCGTATTTTTCTATGGTATGCTTTATCAGTGTTATATCTTTAACTGCAGAAGATCCGAAGATAATTCGGTCGATACCTGAAGTTATGTAGTTTTCCACAGTACTTATATCCCTTATACCGCCGCCAACTTGAATGTTAACATCTACAGTTTCACGAATTTTTTTTATGACATTTACATTACCAGGAATGCCCGATTTTGCCCCATCCAGGTCTACTACGTGAATCCATTTGGCTCCCTGGTTTTGCCACTTTTTCGCTGCAGCTGTTGGGTCTTCCAAAAAAACGGTTTCTCTGGAAAAATCCCCTTGAATGAGTCTTACGCACTTGCCTCCCCTGATATCAATTGCCGGATATATAATCATTAGTTCACCTCTCGCATAATTATCTTTATGTCCACGTTCTTAATGGTCTGTATATCGTTTGTTCATAGTAGAAATATGCTAATTCTTCTTAAAATCTTTTACAGTACTCCTTTTGTAGAAGGCACTCCTTTTTCTCTCGGATCAAAGTCCACTGCTTCTTTTAATGCTCGGCCGAAGGCTTTGAACAGAGCCTCAATCATATGATGGGTATTTTGTCCCCGAATGATTTCCAAATGAAGGGTAATTCGAGCTGTGCTTGCAAAAGCGATAAAAAACTCCTCTATCAGCTCTACATCAAATTCCCCTACCTTATCTCTATTGAATTCAGCTTTGAAAAATATAAATGGCCTGCCGCTTACATCCACCGAGCAAAATGCCAAAGCTTCATCCATTGGAACATAGAAACTTCCGTATCGCCTGATTCCCTGCTTGTTACCAAGAGCCTTTAAAAAGGCCTCTCCCAAAACTATGCCCACATCTTCCACTAAATGATGAAAGTCCACCTCTATATCACCATTTGCCTCTATATCCAGGTCTAACAACCCGTGCCGGGAAAAAAGGGTCAACATATGATTGAAGAAAAAGGCCGGTGTTTGAATACTGTTTTGACCTTCACCGTCTATATTAATTCGAACTTTAACCTCCGTTTCTCCGGTTTTTCTGTAAGCATTCGCACTTCTTACCATGAAATTACCTCCATTAACTCATAATTTCCCTAAGATGAGATAAAAGAACCTGGTTTTGCGCCGGAGAGCCTATACAAAACCGCAAAGTGTTTTTTAATACATCGTCGCCCAGACGTCGAGTAAGTATACCCCTTTTCAAGAGTTCTTCATATACCATATCCCTGGATTTTCCCAGTTCACATAAAAAGAAATTAGTGGAACTGGGGTGGATTTTTAAACCCTTAATCTTTTCCAAATCCTTTTTAAGTTGTTTACGAGTTTCAATAAATTTACTTTGCATGTTTTTTAGCCAAGCCATATCTTTTAAAATTTCTACAGCAGCAATTTGCGAAAATAGGCTTACATTATATGGCAGCTTAACTTTATACAACTGCTTGATTACGTCTACATGACCGACAGCATAACCCACCCTTAGACCTGCCATGGAAAATATTTTTGAAAAGGTGCGAATTACTACCACATGAGGGTATCTTGAAAGGCGATCCACAAAGGTCTTGCCTCCAAATTCGAAGTAAGCCTCATCCACTGCTACAATACCATTAAAATTGTTTATCAAATCAAGCATCTTTTCTTCATTAAAATAATCTCCGGTAGGATTGTTGGGATAACATAAAAACATAAGCTGTGGTTCATTTTTTTTAAAATGCTTTTTTATCTGCCGTGTGTCCAGAACCCATATCTCCTTGCCATATTTCTGCTCACGGATTAGAGGTATTTTTATGACATTAGACCCAGCTACGGTAGCAAAGATTTCATAACTGGAAAAAGTGGGTACCGGAATTATAACGTCCCTATCCGGACCGGCAAAAGCCATGATTATATCATTAATTATTTCGTCGCCCCCACTGCCTACAAAAATTTGGTCGGGATTTGCTCCGGTGTAACGTGACAGGTTTTCTCGAAGTTCATCACAACTTGGGTCATAGTAGTAATTGAAATGCTCGTTTTTTATTCTGTTCCATATTCGCTCTTTTATTTCCTTTGGTACATCATAAGGGCTCTCATTGGCATCCAATTTTATGTTACATGACTCTTTTGAAGGCATGTAAGGGGTTAATTTCAGTATATCATCCCGAACAAAACGAATTGGTGAAGTTATGGTAATCTCCTCCCTGAATATAAACATAATATTAATGTAGATTCCTGTGTAGAAAGTTATTTCGGTGAAGATAACGGATCATCTCCCTAAAGCAGAAGACGCTCTCCGTCATCTTCACCTTGGAAGAGTTTCTACACTAAAATCAATGTATAATTATACACCTTTTTAATAATATATAGAACCCCCTCTTGTGTTGGTTGGCTGCAGATTAAAGGACCCGTTTTAGCTTCTCCATCAAATCCATTATCACATCAGATTTTAGACGAAAACTCACTTGATTTGCAATGAGTCTACTGCTTATTGGGCAAATCTCTTCCAGTATTTTTAAGTGGTTTTTTTTAAGAGTGCTGCCTGTGGATACAATGTCTACAATAGCATCGGAAAGCCCCAGTATCGGCCCTAATTCCACAGACCCATGGAGCTTTATAATTTCCACTGGAAATCCCCGTTTTATAAAATGTTCTTCTGTAAGGCGGGGATATTTTGTAGCAACCCGATATATAGGTGCGTTAGGTGGTTGATCTTCCGGAACTGCTACCGCCATACGACATTTCGCCAATTTTAAATCCATCAACTCAAAAACATCTTTTTTATCTTCCAAAAGCACGTCCTTTCCTGCCACCCCAATATCTGCTACACCATACTCTACATAAGTAGGGACATCGGACGGTTTTGCTAAAATCATTCGAGTGCCGTACTCCTCAAAATCGTAAAAAAGTTTGCGAGAATCCTCGTTTACTCCTTTAAAATCCATTTGTATTTTTTCAAAAAGTTGTAGGGTTTCGGTTAAAATCCTACCTTTTGATAGAGCAATTTTTAATAAATCCAAAGGTTATTCTCCTTCACTTTAATAATCTAAAAATATGGGGTTAAGATTCAGAACGGGGCTTTACTGAAGGTACCATTTTTACTGTGTAGCCCTGTCTCCTCATTTCTTCTGCTTTATAAAAAATCTCAATATAATTTGCCGGAGTATAAAACATATAATAAGGCTCATAGTTATCTTTCATATTCCGATCCAGAACCGACAAAATTACATCCTCAGCTAAAGCGAAGCCCGTTGCCGATCGGGATTCGTTAAACTTATCCAGCAGTGTGTCATACCTACCGCCACCACCTAAAGGAAAGCCTACCTGTGGTGAATAGATTTCAAACACTATTCCTGTATAATAATCCAAACCTCTGGCTAAGCCAGGATCGAATGTAAGGTGTATATTATTGAATTCCCTTAGCATCCTCCAGAGCTTGGCAAGCTCTGATAGGGCCTCTCTGCATTTCTTGTTGAGAGGGAACTTTATCAACTCATCTAATATCTCCGGCCCCCCATAAAATCGAGGTAGGGCTAGAAATGTTTTTTTGACTTCAGGCTTAAGAGTGTTTTTTTCAATCAAGCTTTTCAACCATACAAAATTTTTGTCTGTTATTGCTTGAGCAATCTTATCTTTTAGAGAAGTATCGTCCTTGATTTCATCAAGAAGGCCTTCCAAAAATTTTATATGCCCTACATTTATTATAAAGTTTTTTATACCTATTTCTTTTAGTATGCGTGATGCCAACAGTATGATTTCTGTATCGGCTTCTATCCCGGGTATGCCGATAAGTTCAGCACCCGTTTGATAAAACTCCTGATCCCTGCCCTTTCTCAATTCTTGAAACCTAAAGACATTGGCCATGTAACAGAACCTTAAAGGTGCGTCATGGTCGGTGTAATGGGTTGCAACCATCCGGGCAATTGATGTGGTAATGTCAGGTCTTAAAGCCATTACTCCGCCCTGCCTGTCAAAAAACTTAAATACCTTTTCTGCAAAACCCGGCTTGCCGCTCATTACAAATGTCTCCAAATATTCAAAAGAAGGGGCTATTATCTCTTCATAACCCCACTTTTCCAATATATCACCGATTATCTTTTCAATCCGCCTTTTTTTTCGGACTTGTGGGGGTAAGTAATCTTTTACGCCTGCCGGTCTCCGAAAGTACTTAGTCATTTTTTGCACATCCTTTAGTGTATTAAATCGTTAAAGTGTTTAAGGAAATACTAACACATTAGTTTCCGTTAATCAATAGGAAATATACCAATTAATATGCTTTTCCTTTAGGATTATGTTTATTATTGTATTTTTACTCTTATTTAATTAGTTTTTTATAGTTTCGTTTTACTGGTTTTTAAGGCAAATCGTTTTATGAATATGACCCAGATACGCCAAAACAAGAAATGTAGCCCGTCAATACAAAGCAATAGATTCGTTAAATAACTTAATATTTTAGATGCCTGAGAAGCTTCTAAAAATGCATAGTCAACTGTATATGTGTGATATTTATACTTTTTTGTTAACATGACAAACTTGCAAGGCAATATATTTTACTGAGCGAAAAAATTATACAGATAAAAACCTGATTATTCTGAGTCCTCCCTGGCTCCAAATAATAACCGGTTTTTGTGGAGATACTATTAGCGTCTGTTAATAATGTGGAAAAAACGGTAGCTGGAGGAAATGTTATGAAGATAAATCCTTACATATTTCGCCAGTATGACATAAGAGGTGTTGTGGGCGAAGATTTGGATGAAAATTTTGCCAAATGGCTCGGTCAAGCTTTCGGTACCTATGCCTTGAGAAACGGTGAAAACAAAGTCATTGTCGGTAATGATAATAGGACTTCTTCACCCTCGCTAAAAAAAGCATTAACCGAAGGTCTTTTGTCTGTCGGATGTGATGTAGTTGATATAGGAACGGTTATAACCCCCATATTTTATTACGCCAGAGTGCTTTATGACATAAACCCGGGTATAATGGTCACTGCCAGCCACAACCCGGCACGATTCAACGGTTTTAAAGTTGCCTTTGGGCCGGGAACAATATATGGTGATGAAATTCAGAATTTGAGAATTATGATGGAAAAGGGAGATTTCATATGGGGAAAGGGTTCCCTGTCTTACGAAGACCCTGTTGAAGATTATATGAACATAATCTGTGAAAAAATACACCTATCGAAAAGCATCAGAGTTGGTATGGACTGCGGAAACGGCACAGCCTCCTTATTTGCCGAGAAACTGTTTCGTCGACTTGGAGTAGACGTTTTTCCAATTTACTGCACTTCAGATCCCACATTCCCCAACCATTTTCCTGATCCTACCAAACCGGAAAATTTAATGGATCTACGGAATTTGGTACTTAAAGAAAATCTTGATTTGGGTATAGGCTTTGACGGAGACGGAGACCGCATTGGTGCAGTTGACGATAAAGGCAATGTAATTTACGGTGATATGCTAATGATTCTCTATTGGCGTGAAATAATGCCCAAATTTCCCGGCACTACGGCTATTGTAGAAGTTAAGTGTTCCCAAGCTCTTGTGGATGAAATAGAAAAACTGGGTGGCAAACCCATGTTTTATAAAACTGGCCATTCTTTAATTAAGGCAAAAATGAGGGAAATTGGAGCTGTGTTTACTGGTGAAATGTCAGGCCATATGTTTTTCGCCGATGAATACTACGGTTTTGATGATGCCCTATATGCCGCCGCCAGACTTTTAAGAATCCTGTCCAATTCTGACGGTAAACTCTCTGAGCTGCTGGCTGATGTGTCAAAATATTATTCAACACCGGAAATTCGTGTATCTTGCCCCGACGAAGAAAAGCTTGAAAAAGTGGAGACTGTGAGACGGTTTTTTGAAGGCAAATATCCAATAATAGATATAGACGGAGCTCGAGTGATATATCCTGACGGTTGGGGGTTAGTAAGAAGCTCCAATACCGGACCAGAGCTGATTGTTCGGTGTGAGGCAAAAACCAATGAAGGATTGGAGAGAATAAAAGCAGAGATACAAGAAGCTTTATTGCCTTTAAGTCTTTTCAATACCTAAATGTCATATAACTCCATGTTAGTGGATCCGGCACCGGAAGTTGCTGATAACCGTTGGCCTGAAGCATAACTACAAGTGAACGAAAATTTGCATTTTTATGGTGGAAATGTCTGGGCAATAAAAAAGAATTGACACAACACAACCTCTTTTCTCCCAGTAAAGCGAAACTGCACCTGCCGCAGGTAAGATTGGATTTCCTTTTATTCATTATCATATAATAATCAAGTGAAGTTTCATTCCGGAAACTCCCGGAACATGCCATGCTGAGCTTTAATCGGTAAAGAGTAATTCTTTCCTTTCGCTCCCTGACAAAACAGTTGTCTGCCATTTTTAGTATCTTTTCAGTTGCCGGCCCCTTCGTAAAATCCAATACATTTCTATCATACCTGAAAAAATACATAAACTGCCCACTCCTTATATTTAACCTGCCCATTGCCTAAAATTTTATTTAGGCAATGGACCGCTCATACATATATAGGTTGGGCAGCTTTTTCAAAAAGTATTCATTTAAAACCCTAATTTCTCCTTCAAATAATCCCTCAACTGATTAATTTCAATCCTATCTTGCTGCATTGTATCTCTGTCTCTTACAGTAACTTTTTTGTCTTCCAAACTGTCAAAGTCTACGGTAATAGCAAAGGGAGTTCCAATTTCATCTTGACGGCGATAACGCCTACCTATACTGCCTGTGTTGTCATATTCAATGTGGTAGTGTTTTTTAAGGTCACGGTATATTTTTCTGGCAAGGTCGTCTAGAGGTTCTTTTCTTGAAAGTGGTAAAACTGCACATTTTATAGGTGCTATTTCCGGTTTGAGGCGCAGTAATACCCGTGTGTCGCCTTGGACTTCTTCTTCATCATATGCATCACATAAAACGACCAATATGGCTCTATCAGTCCCCAGTGAAGGTTCAACCACATAGGGTACAATCTGTTTGTTCTCTACCGGGTCAAAATAAGTCAGCGTCTTACCCGAGTACTCCATATGCCGGGAAAGATCATAATCTGTTCGGTTGGCAACACCCCACAGCTCACCCCATCCAAAAGGGAATTTATATTCCAAATCGGTAGTTCCTTTGGAGTAATGGGAAAGTTCTTCAGGAGTATGATCCCTTAATCGTAAGTTTTCTTTTTTTACTCCTAAAGATACGAAAAAATCCACCATAAACTGTCGCCAGTATTCAAACCATTTTTCATCTTCACCAGGTTTTACGAAAAACTCCAGTTCCATCTGCTCAAATTCCCGGGTTCTAAAAATAAAATTACCTGGGGTTATTTCGTTTCTAAAGGATTTCCCCATTTGTGCAATACCAAAGGGGAGTTTCATCCGGCTGGAATCAAGCACATTTTTAAAATTAACGAATATACCCTGAGCTGTTTCCGGACGAAGATAAACGATAGAGCTTGAATCTTCGGTAGCACCCTGATAAGTTTTGAACATTAAGTTGAAAACCCTAGCATCAGTCCAAGCCACATTACCACAGGTGGGACATTTAATCTTATTTTCATGGATTATTTCTGTAAGTTCTTGGACACTTTTGCCCTCCACATGCATATTCAGAGAATCCTCGATTATGTGATCGGCGCGAAATCTGGATTTGCATTGTTTGCAATCGATTAGAGCATCATTAAAACCCGCTACATGGCCTGAAGCCTCCCATACTCTCGGATGCATCAAAATCGCGCTGTCAAGGCCGACTACATCATCTCTTTCATGTACTACTTTCTTCCACCAATAATCTTTTACATTTCTCTTGAGTTCCGCTCCTAGAGGCCCATAGTCCCATGTATTGGCTAGACCTCCGTAAATGTCTGAACCCTGAAAAATAAATCCTCTTCTTTTGCACAACGAAACTATCTTGTTCATGCTTTTCCCGACATTTTTTGTCATGACTAATATTCTCCTCCTTCTCATATTACAAAAATACCAAAAAACCCCTAACCATCATTGATGGTCTAGGGGTCCCTTTTTCTAGGACGGTTCCACCCTAGTTGCAGGATTTCCTGCCACTTTTGGAGCCCGATATTAAGTTGACTTGTATTTAACCTTCTGTTCCCAGATCTTTTTTGTGCCGCGGAGCTTACACTATCCTCCGTTCGCTGATGGCAGGGAAAAAAGAGCACCAGAATGCTTTAGATAAAATATATACTATTGTTAAACTTAAGTCAAGACTAACACCCTTGAACTTACAAAATTCCCGGTTCAGTCATAGCTTTAGGTGATAAAACGCTCTTTATGTGTTCTTTTGATAGAAGATTTTTCTTGGCAATTAACTCAGGGACTGTTTCATCCGTGGCTGCCAGTTCTTTTGCCAACTGGGATGCTTTCTCGTATCCAATGTAAGGAATTAAGGCAGTTATTATTCCTACACTTCTTTCCACCATTTCCCGGCAACGATCGCGATTAGCCGTAATTCCCTCAATGCACTTTTCACGAAACACTTTTATGGCATTAGTCAATATTTCTACAGACTGCAGCAGATTATACGTAATTACAGGCTCCATGACGTTCAGTTCCAACTGACCGGCTTCCACCGCCAGAGCAATAGTATGATCATTTCCCATAACCTGAAATGCTACCTGATTAACCACTTCCGGAATTACTGGATTTACTTTACCCGGCATTATAGAAGAACCCGGCTGCATAGCCGGAAGTTTTATTTCGCTTATACCTGCTCGGGGTCCTGAGGTCATTAGCCTTAAATCGTTTGCTATTTTAGATAGGTTTATGGCTAATATTTTCAGAGTTGAAGAAAAAGCAGCCAATACATCTGTGTTTTGTGTAGCATCTACCAAGTTCTCCGTTCTCTTAAGGGGGAGGCTGGAAATATTTCGCAAGTTTTTGACAACCAGCTCTATATATTCAATCGTTGCATTAAGACCTGTCCCGACGGCAGTTGCACCCAAATTTATTTCATGTAGCGCTCCTTGAGATGATTTGATACGATTGAAATCTCTGCTTAAAACACGAGCATAAGCTTCAAATTCCTGGCCCAAGCGAATGGGAACGGCATCCTGTAAATGGGTGCGGCCGACTTTAACCACATCATCAAATTCATCAGCTTTTTTTAATAAAGTCTGTTGCAACAGCTCCAGTTCACTTAACAAGTCATTTGCCAGTTCTATGGATGCGACGCGTATTGCAGTGGGAAAAACATCGTTTGTGGACTGGGACATATTGACATGAGTATTTGGTGAGATAATATCATAGTCTCCTTTTTTACCGCCCAGGATTTCAATGGCACGGTTAGCTATAACTTCATTTACGTTCATGTTCAGAGAGGTTCCCGCTCCACCTTGAATTACATCAACCACAAACTGATCAGAAAATTTCCCTTGTAACACTTCATCAATAGCTTGCACTATTACTTTGCCTTTTTCCTCATTTAAAAGACCCAATTCCATATTTGAAAATGCGGCGGCTTTTTTTACCATCACTACAGATAAAACTAATTTACGGTGGGGACGATATCCTGTTATGTTGAAGTTTTCCATTGCTCGGGAAGTTTGTATGCCATAGTAGGCTTCATCCGGCACTTCTTTAGTACCTATCAAATCATGTTCAAACCTAAATTCAACCATTTCTCTCTACCCCCTTGTTTTAATTGAATCCTGTGCACTGTATACATATATTAACATATGGGAAATTTTTTAACAATTTAAATCGATTCAATTTTTTATATCTTCATGTGTATAAAGCTCTTGCAGCCTAAATTTAAAGTTGTTAAATATTATTTATAAAAATTGGAATATTAAAGACAGTAATAATAAACGTATAGAAAAGGAAGTGAAGCTTTGAAAAGAGGTATAATCGGAACTGGGTGTGTTAATAGAGACCCATGTAAGAACGTCGGCCTACAAAATAATTGAAAGAAAAGAAGCCACAAACTACGCTGTGGCCCTGGCTATCGTAAAAAATCGTTAAAAGCATATTAAACAATCAAAACTCTATCCTAACGGCATCAACGTATATTGATAATTTTGAGGGTATTAAGGATGTTTTTTTCAGTCTACCCTGCATAGTAAATAAAAATGGAATTGATAAAATAATACAACCTTTACTTTCACTTCAAGAGTATCAGACTTTAAAAGAATCTGCCAAAGTTATAAAAGTTATATAGATGGGGTGTTAGGCGTTGCTGTTTTATAGTTTTTTATATGCTAAAAATCCTTCAGCTACGTCGTCGGGATCTATTATAATATCGAGAATAGCCGGTTTACCTGATTCATTTGCTTTTAATGCTCGCTCCAGTGCACTTCGAATTTCTGCAGGTTTTTCAACCCGTTCACCATAACAGCTGTAAGCATGGGCCATTTTAACAAAGTCCGGCTGTACTTTAAAATCTGTAGCAATATAGCGACCGCCCAAAGCCTTTTGCCCAAATTTAGGCCATCCTAAACTAAAGCTATTTAGGATAACCCAAGTGACCGGTGCATTATACTGAACCGCTGTAGGAACATCTTGGTTATACATTTGAAATGCTCCATCTCCGGTAACACATACTACTTTTTTATCAGGTTGAGCCAGTTTAGCTCCAACAGCACCCATAACACCAGAACCCATACAGGTCTGTTCTCCGGGAGCTATATCACCGTTTCGATCTAGGACCTGATAGTATGGACTATAATAAGACCAGAGATCTTGGCATCCGTTTTCATGTACCATTATAGTGTTATACCCAAAAACTTGATTTATTTCGTGAACAACTCGTTTGCTTTTTATAGGTACATCGTCACACTTACATTCCTCCGCAACTTCACTCACATAATTTCTTTTTTCCTTGGCATACTTATCATACCTGTTCTTCCACTCTTGCTTTGCATGATCTTTTATATTGTCCAAAATTGCCGCTAATACCATTTTCGCATCTCCTAAAATGGGCACATCGGGAATCCAATTGCGGCTCATTTCAAAGGACTCAATATCTATCTGGATTAATTTGGCTTTCTCTGGGAAAAGTTTCCAAGCACCTGTCTGAAATTCTTCATTACGTGAACCTACAGTAATCACTAAATCTGCATTAGCAAATGTTTGCATTCCGAGTTTGGTCCGATAAAGGCCCACTTGTCCAAAGGATAGTGGATGATCCTCTTCTATACTGCCTCTGCCTGAAGGGGTAGTCATTATGGGCATGCCTAATAATTCCGCCATTGCTTTCAATTCATCATAAGCCCCTGAGCGACGTGCTCCACCGCCTGCTACCATAACAGGTTGAGAGGCACTGGATATAAGCTTCACTGCTTCAGTAATTTGTTTAGGATCTCCCGCTGTACGAAGCCGCCGAATAGCAGGTACATAGTTCGGAATACCAGCTTGTCCTCTGCCGACTTCTGTTGGAATTTCTATATATACAGGGCCAGGTTGCCCATTAGCAGCCAAGAAAAAAGCTCTGTGAATAACCCAAGGAATTTTTTCAGCATAAGGAACTCGAACAGCCCATTTGGTTATAGGAGACATAATTCCTAATTGATCGGTCTCTTGAAATGCACCTTTGCCGTCCTTATGTCCGTCGACGCCAGGACATATCGCTATAACAGGGGCACAAGTTGCCAGAGATTCAAGCATAGCTGGTGTCAGGTTAGCTATACCGGGTCCCTCACTGGCAAAACAGATGGCCGGATCACCTGTGATTAGAGAATGGGCCATTGCCATGAAACCTCCAGCTGCTTCATGTCTTACTTGGATTGCTTTTATAGATGGTTCATCATAGAGAGCATCATATAGATCGCGAGGGCTGCTGGGAAGCCCATATACAAATTTAATGCCCTCAGATTTTAGTGCATGAACTACTGCCTGCCATCCAGTCATTAATGTCATGCTTTTTTCACCTCATAATATTTGTTTTTTAACTTTATAAATAAAAATAGCTTTAATGTAAGCTCGATTCTGCTGTATAAAGTCAACTTCAACCAAAAAAATCTGCATATTGTTTCTGGTTATAACTAAACCACTATATATTAACCATATAATTATAAATTAGGTTTCTACACTAAAATCAAGCTTAGCAATACTTAAATCATTGTTAAAGAGTCTAATCCCATACCTATCAGATAACAAAACCAAAGAAACTATGTGTCTGTCTTAGTTTCATAGAAATGTAATGCAATATCTGTGAAACAGTAATTTTTGCATTTACCTGTTTTGTTTGATTTTGTCACTATTACATCTTATAAATCGGCTCTCCCAGCAAATCAAAAGCCGCCTCCATAATAGTTTCCGAAAGGGTTGGATGAGCATGAATGGTATTTGCCAGCTCCTCTGCAGTACACTCAAGCTTAATGGCAAGTGAGGCTTCTGCTATAAGTTCCGTTGCTTGAGAGCCTATGATATAAACTCCCAGTATCTCATTATATCTGGGCTCTGCTATGATTTTTACAAAACCGTTTCTTTCTCCGATGGTCATGGCTTTACCGCTAGCTGTATATGGAAATCGGCCAATTATAATATTATCATTATATTTTGCTTTGGCCTCTTGTTCGGTCATTCCAACCATGGCTACTTCAGGATTTGTATAGATACAGGAAGGTATGACTCCGTAGTCCATCTTTCGCTTTTCACCAAGGACATTTTTAACTGCAACTAATCCCTGATGTGACGCCACATGTGCTAACATGGATTTACCCGTAACATCCCCGATGGCGTAAATGTTATCTATGTTAGTTTGAAGATAGTCATTTATAACTATACCGGTTTTATTTATATTAAGGCCTGTATCTATAAATACATCAACTACGGGTTTCCTCCCTGTTGCCACCAGAACCTTTTCTGAATCTACGGTTTTTATGCCTTCTTTTGTTTCAAAAAAGGTTTGTAGAATGTTTTCTTTTTCATTGATTTGTTTTACTTTTGTGTCAGTGTATATTTTAATACCTTGTTTTTCTAA
>MTKW01000113.1_pt2 | contig 14915 bp, 14 predicted proteins | sample 1042761 | NCBI WGS metagenome assembly MTKW01 (sample SAMN06205366, study PRJNA360243) | anaerobic digester metagenome | biome: Wastewater treatment plant; feature: Anaerobic digester sludge; material: sludge; isolation source: anaerobic digester fed with sludge from wastewater treatment plant ... | reverse complement strand
ACTTTTTGATCTTTACTTAAATTAGTCGGTGTTTTCACTTCTACTTCTAAGTATTGGTTTCCAACATTACCGCGTACGTCTTTAACCCCTTGGCCACTTAAGCGTAAAGTAGCGCCAGGTTGCGTACCCGCTGGTATTTTAACTTCGACATTGCCATAAACCGTTGGGACTTCAAGTGTAACCCCAAGCGCTGCATCGACAAAGCTAATGGGGATTTGTAAATAAATATCGTTACCAACGCGCTTAAAACTATTATGCGGTTTAATGACAATTTCAACATGTAGGTCACCATTAGGACCACCGTTAAGTCCGCGTTCACCCTTGCCTTGAATCCGTAGCTTTTGACCTTCACCAATGCCGGCTGGGATGTTAAGTAATTGCTTTTCTTTTACACGGGTATAGCCTGCACCATTACATGATTTACACGGTTTACTAATTGTTTTCCCGCTGCCACCACAAGATGTACACGCTCTTTGACTTTGCACACGGCCGAAAATACTTTCTTGGACAAAGGTTTCAACCCCGCTGCCATTACATTTACTACATGTATGGATATCGTTTGCGTTTTCAGCGCCTTTACCTTGACACGTTTCACACATCTTGTCATAAGTGTGCATAAATTCAATCTTTGTGCCATTAATCGCATCCATAAAGTTAATGCGTACCCGCGTTAATAAGTCGTTCCCTCTAGCGGGTCCAGTTTGCCGACTAGCGCGTCGTCCGCCGCCAAAGAAGCCTTCAAAAATATCGCCAAAGTCAAACCCGAAGCCACTGCCACTAAAGCCACCACCAAAAGGATTACCTCCGTTTTGATCAAAGGCAGCGTGACCAAATTGGTCATATGTAGCGCGTTTTTGATCGTCATAGAGGACGTCGTAAGCTTCTTGTACTTCTTTAAACTTCTCTTCTGCATCCTTTTCTTTATTCACATCAGGATGATACTTCTTCGCAAGTTTACGATAAGCACTTTTGATTTCATCTTTCGAAGCACTTTTCTTTATTCCTAATACTTCATAATAATCACGTTTAGCCATCGGCAGCTCCTTTTACATACAGAAACCCCGGATGGCGGGGTTCCTGAAAGTTGTTTCTTAATTTAAATTAGTCTTTTTTATCAGTGAAATCAGCGTCAATGATGTCATCATCTTTTGGTGTTTCAGTAGCGCTAGTTTCACCTTCGGCTTGGCCTTGTTGCATATTTTGCATCATTTGTGCCATTTGTTCGAGTTCACTTAAACGTTTTTCAAGCGTTTCGTAATCTTCTTTTTCAATCGCTTCTTTTAGTTCAGTGACGAGTTTTTCACTTGCTTCTTTTTGATTAGCGTCAACTTTATCGCCACCTTCTTCTAAACTATATTCGATTTCATTAATATATTGTTCAGCGCGGTTTTTAAGTTCAACATTTTTCTTGCGCTTTTCATCAGCTTCTTTATGCTCTTCAGCGTCTTTTACCATGCGGTCAATTTCTTCTTTCGAGAGTCCGCTGCTGTTAGTAATCGTAATATGTTGTTCTTTTTGCGTGTCTAAGTCTTTGGCGGTTACTTTAACAATACCGTTAACATCAATGTCAAATGTTACTTCAATCCGTGGTTGACCGCGACGCGCTGGTTTAATGCCGTCAAGGCGGAAGTGACCTAATAATTTATTATCACGCGCCATTGGTCTTTCACCTTGGTAGACAACAATGTCCACNNGTCGTATTCCGTGTAATAAGCGGAGTCATTACTTCACCCATTGTTTCAATACCTAAGGTTAACGGAGTAACGTCAAGTAAGACAACGTCTTTAACATCTCCAGCAATAACTGCACCTTGAATGGCCGCACCAATTGAGACTGCTTCATCAGGATTAACAGTAAGGTTAGGTGCTTTACCTGTCATTTTCTTTACTAAATCTTGGACAGCAGGCATTCTTGTACTACCGCCAATTAAGATTACTTGGTTAAGGTCACTTGCTTTAATTTTAGCGTCACTTAGTGCCCGGCGAATTGGTTCTTCGACTCTCGCTAATAAGTGTTTTGTTAAATCAAGGAACTTCGCTCTTGTTAATTTACCTTCGTAACTAATTGGTCCGCTTGCGCCCATACCAATAAAGGGTAAACTAATTGTTGTTTCAAGCATTTGACTTAAGTCAATCTTTGCTTTTTCAGCCGCTTCACGGAAGCGTTGCATAGCCATTTTGTCATTTAACTTTAAGCCATGTTCTCTTTCAATTTCTTGCTTAATCCATTCGACAATCTCCGCGTCCCAGTCGTCCCCACCTAAGTGGTTATCTCCAGCGGTCGCGATAACTTCAAAGGTACCATCACCAATCTCTAAGATTGAAACGTCAAATGTTCCACCACCTAAGTCAAACACTAAGATCTTTTCATCGTGTTCTTTATCTAAACCGTACGCAAGTGCTGCTGCGGTCGGTTCGTTAATAATCCGCACAACTTCAAGGCCGGCAATTTCACCAGCGACTTTTGTTGCTTGCCGTTGCGCATCATTAAAGTAAGCAGGAACGGTAATAACAGCTTTTTGAATACTTTGCCCTAAATTCTTTTCGGCATAATCTTTCATATAACCAAGAATTCTCGCGCTTATTTCTTCTGGTGTAAATTCTTTCTTTAACGCATTAATTTTAAACTTTTTATTTGTCCCGATGTGACGCTTAACACTCATCACAGTATCAGGATTAGTAACCGCTTGACGTTTGGCCGCTTCACCATTAACTTGTTCGCCATCAGGTTTAAAGGCGACGACACTTGGGGTGGTCGGTTTGCCTTCTGGGGTTGGAATAACTTTAATTTGGCCGTCAGCTTGGCGATAGCTTACGACACTATTAGTTGTTCCTAAGTCAATTCCAATAATAATTTCTTTCTTTGCCATAATATATATCTCTTCTCCTTTTTATTAATTTAAGTCCTCAGGATTAACTTCTGGGACATTATCATCATTTTTTGGTTCTTCTTTAATATTCGTTGACACCATAACTTGCGCGGGGCGAATTAAGCGATCAATGAATTTAAATGTGTTATTGCGCACACCAAGGACGGTGTTTGGTTCAACTTCTTCACTGTATTTAACTTCCACAGCGTGCATCGAGTTTTCATCGAATTTATCGCCGACATTCACAACTACTTCCTCTAGGCCTTCACTAGTTAAGGCATCAAGTAGTTGTCCGTAGACGAAGCGGAAGCCCGTTAAGTAGTTATTAAGCACTGGATCTTCTTGTTCTTCGCGAATGACATGATTGAAGATATCAAGCGCTGGTAAGAGTTTTTCAATAAATGGTACTGCACGGTATTTAATGTAATATTGTTGATCTTTCGCATTTTGTTTACGCGCATTATCCATATCAGCGAGTACGCGCATATATTTGTTATGCCACTCAGCACTTTCAGCTTTTAGTTTTTCAATTTCAGCTTCGAGTTTTTGTATTTTCGCGAGATGGCGTTTTTTTGGCGCTACATCTTTTTCCACATGTTTCTTTTCATCACTCATCATTAATCTCTCTTTCTATCTCGAAGTACTTTTCGAGCTCATCAGTTACGTATTCTAACGCCCATAAGACTTTACTGTAGTCCATCCGTTTTGGACCAACTAGGACAATTTGTCCGACCTGGTCGCCTGGGACATGGACATTGGCGCTTATGAAGGTTAAGTCTTCATCTTTGCCCCCGATATTCACACTTAAGTCACCGTTTCCCGTGATAAGTTCACGTATTTTCTCTGGATCATCAAGGATTGATATGAGTTTACGGAGCTTTTCACTATCATTAATGAATTCTGGTTGCTCAAGTAAGCTTTCTTTACCGTATAAGCTAAGCCGGTCACGGGCGTACCTTATAAATGCATCAGTGAAGGCATTTGCTAAGACTTCTTGTTCAACAATGTAATCGGTTAAGAGTGGTTGTAAGAGTTCCATCTTTGCCGATACTTCACTAATTCTTGTACCGACTAGGCGTTCATTGAAGATATTAGCGACTTTGCTAATTTCTTGAATACTTGTTGAAGGCGGGACGATGAAGGTATTATGTTCGACATAGCCGCGATTAGTGACAAATATTGCCGTCCCCATGTTTTTATCTAACGCGACAACTTGAATACTTTGTAGTGTTTCACCTTTTTTCTCGGGACCAAGTGCGACACTGACAAGATTTGTCATTTGTGAGAGAATTTCACATGTTTGATTAATTACTTGTTCAACGCTTTTCGTCTTCTCTTCCACAAGCGTCGCAATGTGATGTCGGAAGTTATCATTCACTTCATCTTCACGTAAGTTAGCAACATAGAATTCATAGCCTTTCTTACTTGGTACACGGCCAGCACTAGCGTGTGGCTTTTCAAGAAAGCCCATTCCTTCAAGGGCATTCATTTCCGCTCGAACCGTTGCACTGCTATAGTTTAAGTTATAATTATCAATTAATGACTTTGAACCAACAGGTTGGGCAGTCTTAATAAATAACTCAACAGTATACTTTAAGATTAACTCTCTTCGTCTGTATCTCATAACTCCTCCTTAGCACTTGCAACTTTCGATTGCTAAATATATTATACTAAAGAAAATAGCACTGTCAACATTTAAGTGCTAAATTTCGTAAATTTTTACTAATTACTTCGTAAAAAGCCAAAAATTAGGCTATTTTTTTGTTAAATTTGCTTCTTTTTGGTTTTTTAATCGCATGTTTTTCATTAAAATTTAAGAGCCGTAAACCGTTTAATATCACTAAAATAGTACTACCTTCATGGATCGCTACTGCTAATCCCATTGGCAATGTCACCACGAAATTAAGCGCAATTAATAATAGCACCACACTGAGCGCTAGCACAATATTTTGAATAACAATGCGTTTAAGTTTTCGTGAAATAGCGTGCATTAATGATAACTTTTGGAAATCATTGTTGACAAGCACCCCATCAGCAACATCAATCGCCACATCAGTGCCATCCCCCATTGCAATCCCGATTGTGGCTTCAACAAGCGCGGGCGCATCATTAATCCCGTCTCCCACCATCGCTACTCCGCCGTATTCCTTTTTTAGTTCTTTAACAATATCAAGCTTTTGTTCAGGTAATACATTCGCGTATATTCGCGTAATGCCTAACTCTTTACCAATAGCTTTTGCCGTTAATTCATTATCTCCAGTAATCATTACTGTATTAATTTCTTGTTTTCTAAAGTATTCAAGCCCATCAAAGGCACAACATTTAATCATATCTAAAAGCGCTACAAGTAAGATTGGTTTCCCGTTTTTTGCAATAAAGACGACTGTTTTACCTTGAACTGCCAACTCTTTAGCGCGATTAGCGCAGCGCTCTGGTAAATTAAATAATGCTGGTTTACCTACAAGATACTCGTTACCGTCATACATTGCGCGTAATCCACTGCCAATTTTATGTTCAACTTCTAAATCAACTGTTTTTATAGGAGTAAAATGACTAACAATCGCTGTCGCTAATGGGTGATTACTTTTCTTTTCCATACTGACAAGGAAAACTTTTCCTTCTTCTGCTTCTTCTGCACTTACTCCTGGCGGGATATTAACATCAGTAACACTCGGTTTCCCTTCCGTTAAAGTACCAGTTTTATCAAAAGCAACTGCTTCTACATCCGCAAATAGAGCTAAGGAAGAAGCACCTTTAAAAAGCACACCGCGTCTTGCTAAAAGACTTAAAGCACTTAGACTTGCCGGGATATCACTAACAGCTAGGGCACACGGCGAAGCACCGATAAAAAGAATAATTGTGCGTTTAAGCGCAAGCGTCATCCCGTTAGCGCTAATAACTTCATTCCACCCTAAAACATAATAGCCAAATAAATAAAATAGTGGAGCAATTAACATCACAATAGTTACATAAATTGGTTCAAATTTCTTAATAAATGTCGCAGTTTTAGTTAAATTAGTTTGCGTTTCACTCACAACCTTTAAGATTTTCGCTAATACCGTTTCATCACTATTTTTGGTCACTACCATCGTAAAAGTACTGTTGCCATTAATACTACCACCAAAGACTTCATCACCTTCATGCTTCTCTTTTGGCATACTTTCACCCGTAATCATCGCTTCATTAATTGCGGCACTACCACTAACTATCGTGCCATCTGTCGGGATTTGATCACCATTTAACACAAGTACTTTGTCACCAACTTTTAGTGACTCAACACTTACTTCTTGTTGTGTTCCGTCTTGAAGTAAAAGCCTAGCGGTTGTCGGTGTTATCTTTAAAAGATTCGTAATTTCTTTGGCACTTTTTGCTTCAGCATATTCTTCAAGAAAATGCGCGCCCGCGAATATTAATATAAGTAAAGCAGCGTCGCCATAATCACCAATAATAATCGCCCCAATCGCCCCTAGTGCCATTAAGATATGAATATTTGGACGAAATCTTTTACTTTTAATACTCTCTTTAACCNNATAAAATAAGCATAGAGACCAAGCTCGTGAAATATTTTTTGAAATTTACTTTGTTTATTATCTTGTATCATATTTTTACTCCCTAATATGGTCACGTGCTTGTTTAATAATTTCATAAATATGCGGGTCAAGAATTTCATAAATCCGCTCTTGGCCAGCTTTTGAATACGTGACTACGCGATGGTCATAAAGTGTCCGTAATTGATGACTAATCGCACTTTGCGTCATATTTAATGCATTAGCGATTTCAGTGACATTCTTTGCGCTTTCTTCTAAGAGTAAAATAATACGCATACGCGTATCATCTCCTAAGACTTTAAAGAAGTCTCGTAATCTTTCAATATCCACGACTTTATCCATAATTTTCTCCTAACACTTGAATATTTGAGCAAGTGTTCATATACATTATAAAAAATATATCTAATATATGTAAAGATATTTACATTATTAATGTTAAAACGACTTGATCAAGGAGCATAATCCCTTCATCTGTCGCATATACTTTGTCATCAGTGACATTTAAAAGTCCTCTTTCTATGAGGCTTTTTACCTTAGTGCCATACTTTTCTAAAAAATCAAAGCCGACACGAGTTTTAAAGTCTTGTAAACTAAAACCTTGTGCGAGTCGTAAGTTAAGCATTAAGTACTCTTCAACATATTCTTCGCTTGTTATTTCGTCGTAATTTATGATACTTTCGCCTTTTAAATACTTAGTTAAACCGCCACTTATTAAGTAGCGTTTACCATCAATATACCCACTAGCGCCAAGGCCAATCCCGTAATAATTACGGTTTTCCCAATATAGTTTATTGTGGATACTTTCATATCCCTTTAACGCAAAATTACTAACTTCATAGCGTATATAATTATTATTTCTTAATGTTTTTAAAATAAAGTCATACATCTCGCGTAAAGTGTCGTCACTTGGAACTTCCCACTTTTTAAGTGCAGCCATCGTGCCTTTTTCAATCGTTAAGCTATAGGTAGAAATATGTGGTGCTCCTAGCTTTATGATGTTCATTAAGTCATTTTCTAAGTCGCTNNNGCCTTTTTAACAAGCGCAATCTTTGTTTTAATCATCGTATAAGTATGATGACGATTTAATTTTTTAAGCATATAGTCATCAGTGGTTTGCACTCCAATACTCAGACGATTAACACCGTAACTTCGCATTAATTTAAGTTTAGGCAAGGTTAAACTTTCGACATTAGCCTCGACTGTATACTCTTTTACATTAGCCGTATAAGGCTTTAATAATTCTAAAAGTTTACGTAACTCATAATAGCTTAAAGACGAAGGCGTCCCGCCCCCGATATAAAGCGTACTTAAGTCACGACTAACATTAAAAAAACTTAAGTCATGCTTAAGCTTTTCTAAGTAAGATGCAACCCACTTTTTTTGATAAATTACTTTAACAAAATCGCAATAATGGCATAGTGAAGTGCAAAAAGGAATGTGTACATAAAGTCCACGTTTAGTCATTTTTCGTTTCTTTATCTACTTTTTCAAATTCCGCTAAGATTTTTTCATCAGTAATTGGTTCAAGTACTCTATCTAATTCTTGTTGAACAGCGACTTGTTCATTAACGCGACCACCTTTATCCTTTAAACCAGGAATTAAGCGGCGAATAATAAAGGTAATAAGCGCAATTAAGCCAAAAAATAGTAGTAAAAATAACAGAATTAATCCTGGTGAATCAATCGCAAGTGTTGGTAAATAAATCATAATCATCATCCTATGCTTTCCGTGTTGGTGTATAAATAAATTTGTTTTTAAATTTTTCTTTGCGGTAATATCCGCTGTTAGCGAGGTGTTCCATTGATGTCCGCGCTGTTTCATACGCACAGCCTGTCACTTCTTTAAAGTCATTAATTGAGTAATATTTACCCATAGTACAGTGTCTAGCGTAGAAATAAGCTTGAGCGCGACTTAAACTTGGATCGCTTTCACGAATATGTCGCTCTAAGCGTAATATATCATTTTCGCTAAGTTCTGGTGGTAATTGTGTAATCCCTAAATTGGCCTCTTCTGGTGTAACTTTTACGCCTTCTTCGCGCGGCGGAAGTGGAAGCGGGATTGCGGATTTTTTTGGTGTATAAACTGGTACTGGTTCAGGTTTAAAAGTTTCTTCCTTCTCCGCTACTTCGGCTTGGGCATGTTCAAAAAGATCAGTTGGTGGTGTAGCACTCACACTTTCTTCTTGCGTTTCTTCTTCAAATGGTGGGAGCACATGCTTTTCTGCTTCAAGTTCATGCGTCACGACAAACACAATCCGTTCTTCAATTGTTTGCAGTGATTCATTAAGCACATTAATAAGTAAATCAATAAAATAAGTTAAATCAGCACTTTTCTTTACTTCGGCGAAAACATCATCACGCGCATCACGGTATCTTTCTAAGATAAGTTCAAAGTTAAGATAAGGCGCAATAAGCGCTAGTTCTCTTTCTGCAAGGAAGGCTTTTGCCATTAAAATGGCAATAATTTCACTATGAGCTTCAAAAGGTTTAATATAATCAAGATAGAAAATAATCGCTGCACTTTGCACAATGGTTGGTAATGTACTTGTGGCCATAAATGCGTAAAAATCAGCGATTGCATCACTAATTTGATTGACGGGAACATGCGGATGAACATGATTAATGACGGAGACTTGACGCCCCGTTTTAATTTCGGTAGTGCGATAAATATAGTTACTTAGCGGCGGAACATTAAATAGGCGCCCAACATCAGCTAAAAGTGCTTCAGTAAAATCAAGATTAGCGCTTTTTGCTACTAGTTCTAACCCGCGATAATAATCATTTAAAAACATCTCCCACGCATTTAAAACACTAATATTGTGATTAATGAGTTGATTAACAATCCCATCATGAAAATTAATTTCATAACTAGCGGCGATTGTTTTTAAAACATCACGAGTTAATAAGGTTTTAAGTGCCTTTTGATGATTCGCATCAACATAAACTTCTTGAATTCGTGCTTGAATACGCGAGATTCGCCGGTCAAGTTGATTTAAGCGATCATTAATTTTGGGGGTTAATACAACGCGTAAACGATTACGTTCAACCGTGCGTAAAGGGATGGTCACACTGAACATATTGCGATATTGTAATACTTCTTTCCAAATATCATCAATCAGTGTTGTGCCAAGTGCCCTACTAACTTGATTCATCGTTAGATAGCGTTCATTACTAAAGCGTTCTCCTTGGTTAGTGCTCATACATTTCTTCCTCTATTAAAGTGTACCATAATTGATGTTTGTTTTGACCCCTAAAACTATAAAACTACTAATATTTTACTAATTATCATCATCAATACTTAAAACTGACATGAAGGCTTCTTGTGGAATCTCCACTGAACCGACGAGTTTCATCCGTTTTTTCCCTTCTTTTTGCTTTTCTAAAAGCTTGCGTTTCCGACTAATATCACCACCATAACACTTCGCTAAGACATCTTTACGCACTGCTTTAATATCGGTTCTTGCAATAATCTTATTATTGATAGCTGCTTGAATCGGTACTTCAAATTGTTGCCGTGGAATGATGTTTTTTAAGGCTCGACACATGGCAACACCGCGGTTATAAGCAGTCGGGCGATACACAATTAGACTTAAAGCGTCAACTGGTTGACCATTAAGTAAAATATCCATTCTCGCTAAGTTACTAGCTTTATAGCCGCTAAGACTATAATCAAGTGTCGCGTAGCCCTTTGAATAACTTTTTAATTTATCAAAGAAATTGTAAATTACTTCAGATAAGGGAATCTCATAAGTAACTTGCATTCGCGTATCATCAAGATAAGATAAATCGACATAAATACCGCGCTTATCTTGGCATAATTCCATAATGGGACCGACGTATTCTTGTGGTGTCATAATTTGTGCTTTAACATATGGTTCTTCGATACGGTCAACAAGTGTAAAATCTGGTAATTTACTTGGGTTATCTATTTTTAACATCGTCCCATTAGTGAGATAAACATGATAAATAACACTTGGCGCTGTTAAGATTAAATTTAAGTCGTGTTCCCGTTCAAGCCGTTCTTGAATTACATCCATATGTAAAAGNNCCTAATTCAGTGACTAAATACTTTTTATTCGTCGCCATCATTAACACTTCATCACCTACACGCACTTCCCCTTCTTTAACGCGCATCATAATAATGACACCGCGATAAGGGTCATAATAACTATCAAAAATAAGTGCTTTAAGTGGTGCTTTAACATTTCCGCTTGGTGCAGGCACATATTTAACAATTGCTTCAAGTACTTCTTCAATATTAAAACCTGTTTTAGCGCTGACGCCAATAACTTTAGAGGGATCAAGACCAATCCGTTTGTGAATTTCTTCACGCACTTCTTCCACTCTTGCACTTGGTAAATCAACTTTATTAATCACTGGGATAATCTCTAAATCATTATCAATTGCTAAATACATATTCGCTAGTGTCTGTGCTTCAACACCTTGGGTCGCGTCAACAACTAAAATCGCTCCTTCGCACGCCGCTAAAGAACGACTAACTTCATAAGTAAAATCAACATGCCCTGGCGTATCAATTAAATTTAAACGATATGTTTTACCGTCTTTCGCCAAATAATCAAGGGCAACAGCATTAAGTTTAATCGTAATCCCGCGTTCTCTTTCTAATTCTAAAGAATCAAGCACTTGCGCTTTCATTTCACGCTTTTCAAGTGTGCCTGTTGTCTCAATTAAGCGATCTGCAAGGGTCGATTTACCATGATCAATATGGGCAATAATTGAGAAGTTACGGATTAAATCTTTGTTGTAATTCATAATACTTACTCTCGAGATAGTATTATACCAATTTTTATTAAAATTGACTAATGAGAAAAGACTAAGTACAAAACATTCATATAAGCACTTAAAAATAGTGAGTTAATTTAAGAAAAAACGCGCTAAAAGATAACTGATTCTTTCAGCACTTTTTACTTGCACGACTAGGCCGTCATAACTTTCTAATTGCTGGCGATAGGGACTGTAATTATAACGCTTATCCATCAAAAGGATAAAACCGTAATCTTTTTCACTTCTAATTACGCGGCCCATAGTTTGAAGTATCTTATTAAGCGCAGGATAAACATAAGCATAACTTATTCCGTCATTAAGTTTATTTTCAAAATAATCTTTTTCTAGTTCTTTTTCAAAAGATGGTGGCGGATACCCTACTCCTAGAATAATTACACCACTTAAGCGGTCACTAACAAGGTCGACTCCTTCACTAAAAGAGCCGCCTAATACCGCTAGACCAAGTGTTGTTTTTGTTGGCGAGAGTTTAAATGTTTCTAGATACTTTTCTTTTTCGATATCACTCATACTTGGTCGTTGCACAATTAAATCATAGTCTTCGCTATTTCTTAACTCTTGCTCCAAATTTTCAAGATACATAAAACTGGGCGTATAAACGATATAATTACCAGTTTTAACACTTATCGCTGCTCGAATTTTCTCCGCTACTACACTTAGAGTTTGTTCGCGGTCTTTATAGTAAAGACTAGTGCTACCGTCAACCATAATTAAAAGCTGTTCACGGCTAAACGGGTTAGGAATTTGATGAATATCATCATCAATACTAAGCATCGTTTTAAAGTAAGGCGCTGGTGCAAGTGTCGCACTAAAAAATATCGCGTGGTCAATTACTTTTAAAAATTCATTAATAAACTTTGCGCCACTAAGACACTTAATAAAAAACTTTGGGAAAAACTTCCGTGCTTCATCAATTTCGGTGTAAAGGATAAAATCTTCATCCGCTAAATCGAGAATTTTTATAAATTTATTCACATCAAAAAAGAAATCGCTAAAGCCTTCCGCTAGGTTATTGCCTTGTTCTTGCATATATTCACTACCTACAACTAAAAAGCGGTCAAGACTACTCCGTAATTCATGTGGAAATTCAGTGATTGTTTCATACTCACTAATAATCCCCTCTTTATATTCATCAAGGTCTTTAACAATCCGATTAATAATTCGTCTAATTTTCTTATGTTCCGCGCCTTTTAACACTTTTCTAAAACTATAGAACGGCGTAAAATCAAGCACTAAAGAGTAATTATCACTCACACGGCGTGGTAAGTTATGCGCTTCATCAACAAGGGCAATATAATTACCGCGTTTACTATCGAAAAAGCGCCTTAAATACACAAAAGGATCGAATAGATAATTGTAATCAGCAATAATAACATCACTCAAAAGTGTTAAATCTAACTGAAATTCAAACGGACATAATTCATGTTTTTTGGCATATTCAGTAACAATCTCTGTGTTATATTCGTCCCTACTCTTAAAAGCATCAAGTAGCGCGTTTCTAATCTTCCCGTAATAATTAACGGCATATGGACATTCATCAGGATTACAGGCAACTTTATCATTAAGACACATCTTTTCTTTGGCGCTGACTGTAGTACTTTTAATTAGTGCTTTTTCGCGCACTACTCGTAAAGCATTTTCGGCTTGTGCCTTCCCACTTCCTTTTGCGGTTAAGTAAAAGATTTTAGTATTAGTTTTTTCCGCTAAAACTTTAAGACTAGGATAAAGTACCGCCATAGTTTTACCGCTACCAGTTGGTGCATTTAAGAATATTTTATGCTCATGTTCTAAGGCGTGCTCTACTTGTTCCATCATTACTTTTTGACTAGAACGTACTTCCTTATAAGGAAAATTAAGTGCTTTAAGTCTCTTTGTACGGCGCTTTTCATATTTTTCGACTTGATAGAAAAACGCTAAGTATTCACCAAAATAACTAAAAACATCACTTTGTAATTCTTCACGCGTAAATGTATAGCGTTTCATCATCTTGCGTTCATCAATTTGTGAAATATATGTTAATTGAATATCAATAACNNCCGTCTACTCTTCCTTGTAATGTAATAAGATGATTTTCATATTCAAAAGTATATTCAAGTGCATATTCGGCAAGGTATTTATCATTTTGTTTAGCTTGATAGAAGGCGTGAATCTGTGTACCACGCGTCATTGTTTCTAAATTAAAAATGCGGGTATCTAAATCCCCAGAATGTAAAACAAAGTCCACGAGCTCGTGAACACTGAGGTTAAATTTCCGCATCAATATATCCTTTTAAAATGGTCGGTAATTTATGCTTTTCACCATTAATAAAACTACGAGCATCAATTATTTTCTTGCCGCTTTTTTGCAGTTTAAGTACTTCAATTTGTCCGCCCTTTACTTGTAATAAAAGTTTTTTATCACGAATAAAAAGTTCACCGATAGTGCGAGTAACATTATTATTGTCAAAGCGTGCTTCGTAAATTTTTAATGGTAAGTCATCGTAACTTAATAACGCACCTGTAGCGGGCGCAAAAGCTTGTATCCGCCCTAAAACATTCTTAACATCGTCATTTTCAAGATTAATCCACTCATCTTTAATCTTTAAAAGCGGGGCAAAAGTAACTTGTGATTCCTCTTGCTGCACACCTTTATTTTCGCCGCTAATAACACTTGGTAAAACTTCTTCAATCAGTGTCGCACTTGCTTTTACCATCTTACTTGCAATTGTTAGGAAGTTATCGCTTGGTTCAATTTTAAATTTTTCAATCCCGAACACTCGGCCAGCATCCATTGCTTCAACCATTTCCATAAGACTAACACCCGTTTCTTCTTCGGCATTTATTAGTGCCATTTGAATTGGAGAAGCCCCGCGATATTTTGGCAAAATTGAGCCGTGAAAATTTAAACAACCATATTTAGGTGCTTCTAGTACTGCTTTAGGTACAATTTGACCATAGGCAAAAGTAAGGATTAAGTCCGGTTCTAGTTCCACTATGAAATCATATTCTTTACGAATGCGAAGCGGAGTAAAAACGGGAATATTATGCGCTAATGCTAAAGTCTTTACGGGACTTGGTGTTAATACTCTTTTGCGCCCAACAGGACTATCACCTTGTGTGACAACGGCGATAATGTTATAACCTGCTTCAATTAAATAGCGTAAAAGTTCAGCGCTGAAGTCTGGTGTTCCTAAATAAATAATTCTTAAATCTTTCATACTCTTCACGCTTAAATTATAGACAAAAATTCACACTTCGTAATGAAATATATTAAATCCTCGTCCCATAATATTGAATTTACTAGCTTTAATGGCTATAATTTAAAACATAAGTTGAACTCTAGGAAAAATAAACATATGCCTAAAAGAATTAAAAAAATTATCTTTGCCTTATATTCAATGGTGTTATGGACGACAATTCTCGTAATTTATATATTTTTTAAAGATCCAGTTATCTTAATATATGTGCTAGGGGCAATAATGATTACATTGTCACTACTTATTTTATTTTTAAAAGATAAGGAATTACAAGTTCCTTGTATTCACATTACAATGCTTATCCATACGGCGCTTTTTATCTATGCTTCTGTTCCGCTAATACTCGGATGGAATGCTTACGATATGAAGGCTAGTGTCGTCATACTTATAATATTTGGGATATCTTTACTACTTGGTATTTTTTATTACTTGCATGACTTTTTTGCAAGGAGAAAACGC
>MTKW01003840.1_pt1 | contig 14921 bp, 17 predicted proteins | sample 1042761 | NCBI WGS metagenome assembly MTKW01 (sample SAMN06205366, study PRJNA360243) | anaerobic digester metagenome | biome: Wastewater treatment plant; feature: Anaerobic digester sludge; material: sludge; isolation source: anaerobic digester fed with sludge from wastewater treatment plant ... | reverse complement strand
TTTTAAATCTATAGTATAATGCACTCTTTCCATCAATGCATCATCATCAAAGTTGGCATTCGTAATAGTAGTAAATAGGTTAAAAGTTACAGTATGATTTAATTCTTTAGATACTTCAAGTCCTTCATTTCTCATTTGAACAAGAACATTTGCTAATCCTTTGGTAACATATACCAATAGATCTTGGATTTTCGCGACTTGAGGAGTTTTACCACATACTCCTTTTACAGTACATCCTTTATTTTGTACTGTTTCTTGGCACTGATAACAAAACATTTGCTCCATAACATACCCCCATTAAATATATTTGTCTTAATTATAATCCAATAAGAAATATAAATCGGTAACCAATGTTACGAAACCTAAATAATATCTTCCAAATAGTCTCTATTTAAAATACGAATGGTATCTTTATCAACACTGATAATATTTTCTTCTTCCATATTCATTAACTCTCTTGATAAGGACGGCCTCGTAGTTCCAATATACTGGGCCAACTCTTCTCTGTTGAATACGAGCTTTATAATGTCAGAATTTCCTGAAACCTGTAAGAGATAATTGGAAATCTTTTGTCTTAGAGAAAAACTGCTGTGAATCAGAAGTTTTTGATTTAAGTGAAATGCTTTCTCAGAAAGGATTTCGAGCATGTTTTGAACGATTATGCTATAAGATTCAAAATCTTCCGTTCTTAAACTGATAATAAATTCCTTCGGAATTGCTAAAACCTTAGAAGCTTGTATAGAATGGCAGGTATAATCATAAGACCTTTCCCTTAAATACAAATAAACCTCTCCAAAAACAGTTCCACGATTCGTAAAAGTGTTTACAATTGTCCTCTTACCATTGATATCGGTTTTTTCAATGGTTACCGAGCCCTCTATCAAAACGAATAAAAACTCAGGCTCATCACCTGCCACGAAAACATTCTCACCCTTATTAAAATCAAAAACTCTTAAATTTGAATTCAATTCTATCAGTTTAAACTCGTCATCACTTAAACCGTTAAACAGCTTACAATTTAAAGTCTTAAGATCTATCATCGTCAGCTCCCCACTTAAGCTCCTCTCCACTAGTATTAAATGCCTTCCTCTTACCATGTATTTCATCTATATCTATACGAAAAACCAAAGTTCTATGATTGCTATTTGAAATAAAAGGTGCAGCTAAATCATATACTTCGGGAGTATACTTTTTACAAATTGCGAACAGAACATCGGACTTTTCTACAGCATCTGTAACCATTGAAATCCTACCCATAACATGAGCGGATTCATACTCAGTAGTATAAACCTTGGAACCAATAGCTCTAAAATCACCTTCATTTACCAAATCTATAATCTCTTCTCTGCTGAATAGGGAAGGCACCTTAGCTTTTGAAACAAAACTAACGGAAACTACCTCATTTTGAGCGATTAAATCCACTTTCTTACCCGATGTTGCACTATGAAAATAGAGCCTATCATCAACCCTGACAATCGATAGAACAACAGTATAAGGAACCCCGTCTGACACCAAACCCATGACACCAAACGCCGAATTATCTATTACATCAATAGCAAACTTTTCGTCCATTTCACGATCTTTTCTACGCATATAATCACCTCATCTATATTATACAATAAAAACAAACGATATTTTCAACAAAACCACAACTAAATCACGAATATACAAAACACGATTTACACAAATCCCAGTATATCAACGATTAAATGGGGTCAGGCTTTTAAATGTCGCATTTTATACATAAAAATACAATGAATTTGAAGTGAAGTATATAGACAATGTCTTGTAATAGTTGTTAACATGAGTGAAACATATGCGAACGAGGGGATAATCATGCAAAAAATAAAATAATAGAAGCCTGACCCCCTTCGATATATTAAATAAATGTGGAGTTTTGATTAATATATTAAACGAACATGGGAGGTGCTTTGGGTAAAGGGGTTGTGATATAATATATTTAAGGTTTTAGAGAATTGATATGCGTATGGATATGAGATGACGGGAATTCGATATTTTGTGGGAAATGGGTGGCTTTTATGAAGAAGAGGATTAATGAGTCGTTTATAGTTGAGCTAAAAGAGGATGAGTTGATAGTGCTTAGCGGAACGGTCGATAATCTTACAAGTGAATTGAATAAAAGTTTAGCTGCTGCCATTTTAAGAGGGGAGAGGCTTATTTCTATTGGCGGTTTTGACAGTATTTATTTTATAAATGAGCTTGAGAAGAATCGTTTTGAGGTATTTCCTGTTAAGGACAGCGATGCTAAAAGGGTTAGGGAGCTGTTGATGGGGGTTATTGATAAACTCAATGACGGTCTTATGATAAGCGATAAAGAAGGTAAGATTATCGTCTATAATTCTGCAATGGAAAAGCTTGAGAATATGACTCGTGAAGATATGATTGGGAAGTATCTTTGGGATGCATACGGTTATGAAGACGATTCCGCTTCTGAACATAGACATGTATTCAAATCCGGTAAAGCACTTGAGAATATGTATTCTGCGCATACTCTAGTCGATGGAGAACCGCTCTATACCAATTACAGTACCTATCCAATCTTTTCAAATGGAGAGATAATCGGAGTTGTAACTGTTTCGGCAAATGAAGAGGTTATTCATGAAAGGCTTAGGAAGGCAACAGAGGTTAAAAGACTTCATAATGTAAATTACAATCTTCAAACCGGTAGGACATATTCTGATAATGGCACAACTTATGGTTTTTCTGATTTTATAGGAGAGTCTGAAATAATAAAGAGTTTAATAAATGAAGCTCAGACTATTTCTTGGATGGACAATAATATCCTTATACATGGAGAGACCGGTACCGGAAAAGAAGTGCTCGCTCAAAGTATTCACAATCATGGTAAGAGGTCAAAGGAAAGATTCATAGGTGTTAACTGTTCGGCAATACCGGAAAACCTGCTTGAAAGTATATTGTTCGGAACTGTAAAAGGTGCATATACGGGTGCGGTCGATCATGCGGGGATTTTTGAAGAAGTAGGAGAAGGAACTCTTTTTCTAGATGAAATTAATTCTATGCCCATAACTCTTCAAGTTAAGCTCCTTAGAGTACTACAAGAGAGAAGAGTAACAAGGCTTGGAGATTCAAAATCCTATGAACTAAAAGCCAGAGTTATCTCTGCGATGAATCAAAATCCTTTTGAAGCCATAAAAGAGGGAATAATCCGAGAGGATTTATATTATAGATTAGCAGGATTTAATCTTCACATTCCTGCTCTTAGGGACAGAAAGAGTGATATAATATTATTGTTGGAGTATTTTCTAAAAAGATACTCTTCTCTGATGGGTAAGAAAATAATAGGTGTTGACGATGAACTTAGAAAAATTCTAACAAATTATGCTTGGAATGGAAATATCAGAGAACTTGAGAATTTAGTAGAAAATATGCTCATAGCGGCGAATGCTGAAGAGAGATATCTGACTATTGATCATATACCGAAGTATTTAAGGAAGAGAATACTGGGAAGTTTAGCAACTGAAGAAAGTAGTACTGATGATTTAATAACAAGAGTTGAAGAGTTCGAAAGAAAAATAATTCTAAAGGCACTCGAAGAAAATTCATATAATATAACTAGAACCAGTAAGAAACTGGGGCTAATAAGACAAAATTTACTTTATAGAATGAAGAAGTATAAGATAGAAAAACCGGAGGAGGTGTAGAAAATTGTACATAGTGTATAATAGTCTACACCTATGCTTTTTTTAAGAAATTATTAAACTAAGAATATTAGTTTTGGTAAATGGCTTAATTACTGATAACGTTTACATAATAAATGATATAAATTTCATATATATATGATGCAGGAATATTACTGTAGAAAAATCTACACTTTTGCTAAATTTAATTCATCATTTTTTAGATAATTGGCTATTTTGTGGGTTTTAAAAACTTGGTATCATTCTTGCTTTATATAAATATAACAAAAGAATAGTAAACGAGGAAGGAGATTTGCATGGAAACGAACACACCAAGAAAAATGGGAAGAAATCAAGCGCTAACGAGATTTCTACTATTTTCAGCAATTGGGATTTTTATGTTCTTTATCCCTATTACTATCGAAAAGAGTAGTATACCACTGGATCACCTGGTAAGCTTTATTCAAAAGATACCGTATTATACCAAGGTATACGGACTCGTACTTGTATTTATTGGAGTAATACTGCCATTTGTAAATGGTAGCTGGAAGAAGACAACTATGAAAAAGGTATTTTCTATTATAAATTTACTGGCAATACCTTTTGTAATTATGGCTGTTTTTGAAATAGGTCCGGCATCCTTGATGGCACCGGGAATGATACCATTTATTTATGGGAAGATAGTAGTTCCCGTAACGACTATTGTACCCATAGGATCTATATTTCTTGCACTGATAGTTAGCTATGGACTAATGGAGTTTGTAGGTGTATTTATGAGACCTATAATGATTCCAATCTGGAAGACTCCGGGTAGGTCTGCGATAGACGCTGTAGCATCCTTCGTAGGATCTTACTCAATAGCACTACTTATAACCAATAGGGTTTATACCGAAGGGAAGTATACGGCAAAAGAAGCGGCGATTATAGCCACCGGATTCTCTACTGTATCAGCTACTTTTATGATAATAGTAGCAAAGACTCTAGGACTTATGGATATGTGGACTACTTACTTCTTTATAACAGTATTCGTAACATTCCTAGTATCAGCGATAACAGCCAGAATCTATCCATTAAGAAATAAACCGGATGAATTTTACCTAGGTAAAATGGGTGAGGTAGAACAAGATGTAAAGGGTAATAAGTTTACTGTAGCTCTTGATACGGCACTTGATGTAAGTGCAAATGCACCTGGACTTTTAGAAAATACGAAAAGAAATTTAGTTGACGGATTTAAGTTGGCCATAGGACTTGCACCATCACTGCTTGCAATAGGAACCTTGGGCCTTATCCTGGCACATTATACACCTATTTTCAAAGTAGTTGGATTGATTTTCTATCCGATATTGGCATTGTTTAGAATTCCAGATGCAATGCAAGTAGCGACTGCTCTATCAACCAGTATAGCAGAGATGTTCTTACCTGCAGCATTTGTAGCTGAGAGCGGATTTGCCACAAGATTTTTAGTAGCGGTAGTATGTATATCGGAAATACTGTTCTTCTCGGCATCAATACCATGTATGATGGCTACTGAAATACCACTAAAGATGAGAGACTATATCATTATATGGGTAGAGAGGGTAATTCTTTCTATAATAATCACCATGCCGATAATAATGATTTTCTTTAGATAATAAAATAATAAAAATTTATGGAGGTACAAAATGATTCAAAACCCAGATATTAAAGCAGCAATGAAAATTAAACTTGACGATGAACTACCGGAGTATCCTACTTTCAAGGAAGGAATAAGAAGAGCTCCTAAAAGAGAAGCGAAACTTAGAAAAGAAGAAGTAGAATTAGCACTTAGAAATGCTCTAAGATACATCCCTGAGCAACATCATGAATTTATGGCTAAAGAATTCCTAGCAGAATTAAAAGAACATGGAAAAATCTATGGATATAGATACAGACCTCATGGAGAACTAAAAGGAAAACCAATCGACGAATACAAGAGTAATTGTACAGAAGGTAAAGCATTCCAAGTAATGATTGACAATAACCTTGACTTTGACGTAGCTCTTTACCCATACGAACTAATCACTTATGGAGAAACAGGAGCAGTTTGTCAAAACTGGATGCAATACACACTAATTAAAAAATACTTGGAAGTACTGGATCAAAACATGACTCTAGTAATATATTCAGGACATCCCGTAGGATTATTCCATTCTAAACCTGAAGCACCAAGAGTAATTATTACAAATGGTCTAATGATTGGTATGTTCGACAACCTTGAAGACTTTAACAGAGCTTCTGCACTTGGAGTTGCAAACTACGGACAAATGACAGCAGGCGGCTGGATGTATATAGGACCTCAAGGTATAGTTCACGGAACATATAATACACTATTAAACGCAGGTAGACTTGTACTTGGCATTCCTAATGAGGGTGACCTTGCAGGAAGACTATTCGTTACATCAGGACTTGGCGGAATGAGTGGGGCTCAAGGTAAAGCTTGTATAATTGCAGGTGGGGTTTCAATTATAGCTGAAGTTGACAAGTCCAGAATAGATACGAGATATACACAAGGTTGGGTAACCGATGTAGTTGACAGCTGTGAAGAAGCGTATAAATTGGCTCAAGAATCAATGGATAAAAAAGAACCTAGAGCAATAGCTTATCACGGAAATGTAGTAGACCTACTACAATATGCAGTAGATAATAATATCCACATCGACCTATTATCCGACCAAACTTCATGCCACGAACCATATACTGGAGGATATTGTCCGGTAGGTATTACATTTGAAGAGAGAACAAGACTTCTTGCCGAAGACCATGATAAATTTGTTGAACTTGTCAACAAATCACTGGTTACTCACTTCCATGTAATTCAAAAACTTACAGCAGCAGGAACTTATTTCTTCGATTATGGTAACTCATTTATGAAAGCAATCTACGATGCAGGCGTTAAAGAGATTTCCAAAAACGGAATCGACGAAAAAGACGGATTTATCTGGCCATCTTATGTAGAAGACATTTTAGGACCTAGACTGTTCGACTTTGGATACGGTCCATTCAGATGGGTATGCCTAAGCGGAGACGCTGAAGACCTTAGAAAGACTGACGCAGCAGCTATGGAATGTATAGACCCAGAAAGAAGATACCAAGACAGAGATAACTGGATTTGGATTAGAGATGCAGAGAAAAATGCACTTGTAGTAGGAACTCAAGCCAGAATCCTATACTCTGATGCATTCGGCAGAAGAGATATAGCACTTAAATTCAATGAAATGGTAAGAAATGGAGAAATAGGACCTGTCATGTTAGGTAGAGACCACCACGACACAGGAGGAACTGACTCACCATTTAGAGAAACATCCAATATCAAAGACGGATCAAATATAATGGCTGACCAAGCTACTCAAATCTTTGCAGGAAATGCCGCAAGAGGTATGAGCCTTGTAGCATTACACAATGGCGGTGGAGTAGGAATCGGTAAATCTATAAACGGAGGATTCGGTTGTGTACTGGATGGATCTGAAAGAATAGATGAAATCCTTAAATCAGCTATGCCATGGGACGTTATGGGTGGAGTTGCAAGACGTGCATGGGCAAGAAACGAAAACGCAATCGAAACTTCAATGGAGTACAATAAGGTAATGGAAGGACAAGACCATATAACACTTCCTTACTTCGTAGAAGACTCTATAATTGAAGATGCAATGAAAGAGTATTAAAATCTAAATAATCCAATAAATAAAGGTAGTGTGTCAGAATTAACTGAATTCTGATACACTACCTTCTTTTTNNAATACAGCAAATTAGAGTTGTGTGATTTATGTAATGGCATAATATAGATATTAAGATAGAGATTATGCATACACGTGCAAGTATAACCATTCAAAAAATAAAATAATAAAGGCCTGACCCCCTTATTTTTTGCTTTTTGTTATGGATTATTGTACTAAAAAAGGACCTGTCATGTATGTAGGTCCTTTTTAGTTTGAGGGGCTATTTAGTTGTAGCCCCTTTGTTATTTTATGTTTTATAGTTTTTTTACAATTGAAGATTTCAAATACAGATTTCCAACACCGTCAATCTTACCTTCAAGATCATGACCGTCAACCGGCTCGATAATCCTTATAGATTTTGCCTTGGTTCCTCTTTTAAGTATCTGTTTACCTAATTTGACATCTTGGACGAGGGTTACATCATCACCATCTTGAAGTTCATTACCAACCGCATCCATTACCTTTTCTTCTTCCAGACATAGATCAGTCCAGAAGTGTCCACATTCAGGACAAGAATACCCATTTCCATCTTCATATCCATACTCACCATTACATTTCGGACAATTAATCATAATATCCCTCCTCAATATAAGAGTATAGCATAATGGAGAAAAAGTGAAAGACCTATGAATTATAAAAATGAGTCAAGGAAGTTTAATGTGAAATAACTAAGTAATTACTTTATCTATAAGAAATGCTTATCATAAACCTTATCATATAGATAAATCTAATTTTACATTGTAAGCTTTTGAATATATAATACTATCGGAAGAAATACGTATATTTAAAGAAAGTGTGATGAAAATGAGTAGAATATTAGTCGAATTTATTAATACTTGACCTAGCTGTGACTCCATAGGGAGAAATGTCCAGGATGTGGCATCAAAATACGGGGACTTGGTTGAAGTAAAACTGTACCAAACAGGAAAAGATATGGATTATATTGCAAAATACGGCATGATATTTAGCGGAACAATGATTATAAATGAAGAAAAGAGAATAACAAGGCTTAGTAGAAAAAATATAGAATTAGAGATAGGACAAGCTGTTGAAGAACTAAAAGGGAAAATGAAATAGGGGTGATAATATGATTATAGAGTATATATCGGCCATAATCAGGGCTTCGATAAGTATCTTAAACAGTGCTTCACCTTGGATAGTATGCAGTTACATAATTGCAGGCTTGCTACATGATGTACTACCTGCAGGTAAGTTCTTAAAACACCTTGGAACCAAAAAAATCTCAGCAATATTATATACTACCATTTCCGGTATGTTTCTGCCAATATGTAGCTGTGGAACTATACCGCTAGGTATTAGCATGTATTATTCTGGAGCGTATTTAGGACCTGTTTTAGCTTTTATGACTTCAACTCCAGTTATAAATCCAATAGCGGTGGTACTTTCCTATGGATTACTAGGAAGGGATATTACTCTCTTGTACATAGGTATAGGATTTATACTTCCTTTTATTATTGGGATAGTAGGAAACAATCTAGCAGGAGAGGAATTATGCTTTGAAAATGCTTCAGTTCATATGCAAGGTGAATTGCGAGATGAAAGGAGTCTTACAGATAAGCTAAGAGACGGTATGAGCTGGGTTATAAACGACTTTGGATTAACCATAAGTAAGTATGTAATATCGGGTATGCTAATGGCTGGATTTATTCTGGTTACCTTTCCTTCATCTTTAATACAAAAATATTTAGGGAATCCAAGTGCTTTATCATTGTTAAATATAGCAATACTTGCATCTGTCATGTATGTATGTGCAGTGGGGCATATACCTTTTATTGCTGCCATGATTGCGAGTGGTGCATCGCCAGGATCTGCCGTAACTTTTCTAATAGCTGGAGCTTCCACCAATATTGCGGAGCTTATAAGCATATATAAGATGATTGGTAAAAGGGCAGCGATATTGTATGGTGGTTTTGTAACATTACTGTCTCTTTTCTTTGGATATATAACTAATCTAATACTTATGCCTGGGTTTAAACCATCCATAAGCATCAGTTCCATAGATTACTCAATTAATTATGCAAATAAACTAATGGTAATATTTCCTGAGTGGAGCAAGTATGCTGCTTCAACTATAATATTTGGATTCTTTTCATATGCAATGTATCAAAAGTTAAGATGTTTCTTAGAACAGAGGTTCGCATAATGAAAAAAATAATCACAACATTAATTATCGTAGCTATCTTAATTGGAGGTTATGCTATATACACAATAAATCGTGAGATAGTACTAGATACTGATATTGGAGTAGAAGAAAACAATAAACTGCTAAGACATTTTAAAGAAGTCTTTGAAAGTGAAGTTCCGGTCAAAGCGGGTTATGCTGATATAAACAATGACTTGATACCTGATTTGGTAGTCGTCTATAGAGATAATGAGCAGGATAAAAATTTTATGTGTGCTGTATTGGACTTTAAAGATGAATATTTTATTACTGGGAGCATACCTGCACCATACGAAAATGTAGAAATACAATTTAAAGATATAGATGAAAAAGACGAAATGGAATTTATAGTATCTGGAAGTAAAGACGGAAACTATGGTTATGCCATATATAGATTATCAGAAGAAAAACAGCTTCGAGATTTATTTAGTGAAAATATGGAAGATTGTTGTTAATAAATAAAAGGAGAGTATATATGAAAAAAAGATTTGTTGCAATTTTAGTGCTTTTTTCAATACTATTAACTGCCTGTGGAGGAGGAGTAGATAAAGTTGAAAAGAGTGGGGATGAGAGTAAAGATAAGGTTGATTCACACCAAATAACTGTAGGATATTATAACTGCGACCATATGGTTCCAGGTCCCATTGGAGAAGCGGCAGGGATCTACAAAGCTCATGGATTAAATGTTAAACTTACCGGAAATGGAAAAGTTCCTCAAGCAATGGCAGCAGGACAAATGGATGCAGGTTACATAGGGGCTAGAGGATTGGTTGCTGCAAATGGAGAAGGAGCTCCGATTGTCTATGCAGCTAATAATCATATCGGAGGATCTATGTACTTAGTAGTTTCAAACGATATAGAAAAACCTGAAGATTTATATGGACAAAAAGTTGCTATAGGAGATCCTTCAAAAGAAGAAGGATGGTTATGTGGGTATTCACAAGACTTGAACCTTTCAACTGATCCGGAAGATTATGAATTGGTAAACACAGATTCTGATGCTGACTCATACCTTGCACTTACAACAGGACAGATTAAGGCTTATACATGTTGTGATCCATGGGGATCCATGGCAGAGCACGAAGGTGTTGGTAAAATAATTTCGACCTATTATTTAATGGATGGAGATATTGGGGTTTGTTGTGCATTTTCTATGAACAAGAATTTTATAAAAGAACATAGAGAATTAGCTAAAAAACTCTTAAAAGCTCATGTTGAAAGTGTTAAATATTGCTATGAGCATCCAAAAAAGGCTGCAGAGATATTTGCTGAGTATTATAGCGTTCCTATAGAAGTCGCTATGAAGACAATCTACATGAAATGTGTTAATGAAGGAAGAACGATTACTTGGAAATTAGATGAAAATCAATTTAAACACGCTTATAAAACATATGAAAAATGGGATCTTATAAAAAATATTCCGGAGTTTGAAGATGTTGTTAATAAAGAACTATACGCAGAAGCTGAACTTGATGATTTCGATCAATTCATCAAAGAAAAAGTAGACCCAGTACTTCCTTTAGGAATGACATATGAAGAGTTTGAAAAAGTGGCAAACGAATTGGATTAGTATATTAACTATAATTATAACATGTGCTTTAATTCTTTTATCGCTGAGAATTATTGTCGATAATAGGAAATATAGGGATACTACAGTTGAATCAGTAGTAAAGATCGGTGCCGGAGATGATATCTCCGGTTTAGTCTTATCCTTTATGAAGGATGAGATGAGAAATCAACTCGGATTTGAATTACAACCATACTTTATAAGAGATTGCTGAACTAAAACCTCTCAATGGGCATTGAGAACGGATGTATACTCCATGGCAATAGTTTGCAAAGAAGCTGCTGAGGAGTATATTGCAGTAAATAATGATTTTGAAATATATGCTCCTCTTGTTATGAATTCCGATATTATACTTATCTCAAGCGATAAAATTAAAGAAATAGGGATGACAGCCAATAAGGGATTCCATAAGGATTTTATAATACAAAAATACAGTGATGTAAAACTGCATGAAATGAATGCACAAGCACTGCCATACTCCTATGAAACAGGGAGAGTAGATGCTGTTATTATGGACATCACTAAACTTGGGGACCTAAAAGGAAAGGTGATAGAACCCTCGAAGGAAGATTATGTAACTTATGTACTAATAGTAAAAAGTGATTATATAAAAACAAATGAATTTCGTGAGTTTGTAAGCTCGTATAATGAAGCGATAGAGAGATTGACCAAGCCAGAGGAGATTACAGACTACATGATGGAATATTCAAATCTAAATGAAAGGAGAAGAGAGGAATGGAAAGTAAAATTGCTGAGAATAAATGGACCAAACTAGCTCAGAAAATTCAGCTTAAAGAGAATCTAATAAAAATCCTGTTCTATGTACTGCTAATTGTTATCTGGCAAGTTCTTTCCGTGAGAATAGGAATACCTTTATTGTTACCGAGTCCAATGTCGACCCTAAAAGCTTTTGTCAGCTCGCTTTTTGACCAAAAGATTATGATGAATGTTGGAATTACATTTGGTAGAGTAATAAAGGGATGGTTAATTGCACTTGCAATCGGAGTGCCACTAGGTCTTGCAATGGGACTATCTAAGACCTTTAATTTTGTCTTTGGTGGATTAATCCACTCACTAAGACAGGTTCCGATGATGGCATGGGTGCCTCTGACGATTATTTGGCTTGGAATAGGTGACGGACCAACTCTTTTTATGATAGCTATAAATGGTCTTTTTCAAATAGTATTAAATACAACTTCTGGAGTATCAGGCATCTCAAGAGATTATTATAATGCAGCCAAGAGTATGGGAGCAGGTAAAATGAGTATATTTAAAAATGTCGTACTTCCAGGGGCGTTGCCTGATATACTCGTAGGAGCAAGACTAGCAATTGGCAGTGGCTGGATGTCCGTAATCTGAGCGGAATTCATAGCGACGAGTGCCGGGCTTGGCTACTCTATGGTAGAAGCACAGTCTTTAATGCAGACAAATGTGCTTATTGCGCTGATGTTTATGTCAGCTTTTGTAGGTTTTTTTATTGATAAAATCTTACAAATAGTCAACAAAAGATTGACGAAATGGAGGTATCAAGAATGAAACTGAAAATTGATAATGTTTCAAAAACTTTTAATAATCATGGAAAGATACATAGAGTTTTGACTGATATCAGTTTTCAAGTTGCTGATGGGGAGTTTATAACTCTCCTAGGACCATCAGGCTGCGGGAAAACTACAATGCTTACTATTATTGCCGGTTTCCAAACAGCAGACACCGGAGTTGTAAAACTTGACGATAAGGTGATAACAGCACCAGGACCGGATAGAGCATTTGTTTTTCAGAATTATGCGCTTTTCCCTTGGATGACTGTGGAAGATAATATAAGGTTTCCCATGGTACAGATGAAAGTATCTAAAGAAAAACAGAATATCTTAATGGATTACTTACTTGAAATATCCAATCTGAAAGGACATGAAAAACTTTATCCTCATCAAATATCAGGAGGAATGAAACAGCGTACAGCTCTTGTAAGAGCACTGGCAAACATGCCAAAAGTATTACTTATGGATGAACCGCTCGGTGCATTGGATATGAGAATGAGACAAAAACTACAATCGGAATTAGAAGAAATTTGGACAAACGAGAAACTGACCATAATAATGGTAACCCATGATGTAGAAGAAGCTGTATATCTTAGTGACAGAGTAATACTAATGTCTACAAATGAAGGAGAAATCGTAGTAAACCAGAAAATAGATCTTGAAAGACCAAGAAATCGAACTTCGCCTGAATTCTTGGAACTGGTCAGAACTTTGAGTGACAAAATTTCATTAGGAGATTTTGAATAATATGGAGAAATCATGAAGAAAAAAATTGATATAAATAATGTAATTAATTTAGAGACAGGACTTACTAGTGGCGAAAAAGAAGCTAGGATTACCATACTAAATCGCATGATAGCTGAAAAAGGCCCACTGGATTTAGAATGTATGGAATATGATTTAAAAATAATGGTAAATAAACTTATAAAAAAGAAAAAGATCGTAGTAGAAGATAATAAAGTAAAATTTGCATATCCTGTATCAAGTATTCAGACAGCGCATCGTATAATTTTGGATGACGGCAGAGACTACTATGCCATGTGTGCTATAGACTCTTTAGGATCGTCATTTACATTCCACAGTGATTTGACAATAGAATCTAAATGTGCCGTTACTGGAGATCCTATTTATATCAAAATCTCAGATGGTGAGATTGTTGAATATAGTCCCAAAAGCATACAAGCTATACATGTAGACCTTTCTCTTAATACCGAATGGGCATCATCTTGTTGAAATATCATGAACTTCTTCCGTGGGGAGAATGAAATGATGGAATACTTTAAAGACAATAAATTGGATTATGATACCAGCTTTGGACTGGACTTAAAGACAGCTTTTGAAGTTGGTAAAAAAATATTTACATCAGGAGGAGATGAAAAATGAAAGTAGCATATGTATTGAGTTCAAGTGAATCGAGAAGAATATTGAGGGATATGGTGATTCCTCAAATGGAGGCAGGAGATCATGTAGCTGAAGTAGTCGGTATGTTCTTTGTTTTCGATAATACGTTCATGCTTCTTGAAAATACAGATCTTGGGCATAGATTACAAAAACTACACGAAGAAACAGGGATGATACTACTTGCTTGTGATCAATGCGTTTTAGAAAGAGAGATTGAAGACAAATTGATTTCAGGTGCTGACATAGGATGCTTCCCGGTGCTTTACGGATGCTTAGCGAATGTAGAACTTGATCAAGTTATAACTCTCTAAACTAAGTTTACAAAACTTAACTACTGTCAGCGATAATCTGTATTATCAAAATAAAAAAGTGTTGTGTCAGTTTTTATATTCCAGACACAACACTTTTATTAACTAAATGCATATGGATAGAAAAAGTGTACTAAAAACATTACAAGAACTGTTGCTGCGAATAGTCTGTGTAATTTAAGGAAATTAGAATTCTTGGTTCTATAATATCCGCCTCCAAATACCACTGTCAATATTATTATGACATAGAGAACAGTTCCGGTATGAAGGGTAATTCTACCGAGAATCAAATACCCATGGTATAGCGCAGCGGCTAAAAACAAAACTCCCAGCGGTTTATGAATCTTCCGTAAAACTTTGATGGAATCGAAAAAAACCTTTCTTTTAGTTTTGAAAATATATTTATTTAATCTTAATAATATGAAGGGGAGTATTAATATCCCCAGAAAACCTGCACTTATCCAACCAAATAGGCAGTGCGAAATAATCTCTGTAAATTATTTATTTCTATAATTAGTTAATGTTTATGAGG
>MTKW01031188.1_pt1 | contig 14932 bp, 7 predicted proteins | sample 1042761 | NCBI WGS metagenome assembly MTKW01 (sample SAMN06205366, study PRJNA360243) | anaerobic digester metagenome | biome: Wastewater treatment plant; feature: Anaerobic digester sludge; material: sludge; isolation source: anaerobic digester fed with sludge from wastewater treatment plant ... | reverse complement strand
ATATTGTGGGATTAGCAGTATTTGCAACTATAGCTGGTTTAATAGCGGTTATATATGCAGTTTATTTGATTATGAAAATTAATACGTTTGATGCCGGTAACGAAAGAATGAAAGAGATTTCCCATGCTATTCAGGAAGGCGCTATGGCCTTTCTCAAAAGGGAATACTTCTTTTTGGTTTTTTTTGTTATCGGAATGTTTATCCTCCTCACTTTTACCCGAGGAATTGTTGAAGCCATTTGTTATCTTTGTGGTTCGATTTGTTCAGTATTAGCCGGTTTTGTGGGAATGAGAGTTTCAACCAGAAGCAATGCCCGAACCACGCAGGCTGCAACCCAAGGAATAGGTCAAGCTCTCAAGGTGGCTTTTTCCTCAGGTACTGTTATGGGAATGTGCGTAGCTGGTTTTGGACTTTTGGGGTTAGGAATTCTTTATCTGATCGTTCGAGATGCTGATATTATCAACGGTTTTGCCCTGGGTGCTAGTTCAATCGCCCTTTTTGCCAGAGTTGGTGGTGGGATTTATACCAAAGCTGCTGATGTGGGTGCCGACTTAGTGGGAAAGGTTGAAGCCGGCATTCCCGAAGATGATCCCCGCAATCCAGCGGTTATTGCCGATAATGTCGGTGATAACGTCGGAGACGTGGCCGGTATGGGTGCCGATTTATTTGAATCTTATGTAGGTTCAATCATTGCTGCCATGGTTTTGGGAGTATTTGCTTTCCCCGGGACTTTAGGTGGAGTTATGTACCCAATGGTTTTAGCTGGTGCTGGAACTTTGGCTTCAATTTTTGGAACATTTTTTGTTAACTCAAAAGATGAAAAAGGGTTGGCAGCAGCACTGAACCGTGGTACTTATATCAGTGGTGCTCTGGTGATTGTTATCAGTTTGATTGCCTCCCTTTTAATCTTAAATACAACTGGACCCTTTGTAGCAACAATTGCCGGTTTGATTGCCGGTATTATCATCGGATTAACTTCTCAATACTACACTGCCAGCGATTACAAGCCAGTCAAGGAATTAGCCGAAAACTCTAAAACCGGTCCGGCTACCGTGATCATCAATGGTTTAGCGCTTGGCATGGAAAGCACTCTTCTTCCTACGGTGTTGGTTTGTGCAGCCATTATGGTGGCTTATTGGGCAGCTGGAGTCTATGGTATTGCCATTGCTGGAATTGGTATGCTCTCCATTACTGGTATAATTGTTGCAGTTGATGCTTATGGACCGGTTGCTGATAATGCCGGCGGAATTGCTGAAATGGCTGAGCTGGATCCCAAAGTAAGAAAAATTACCGATTCACTCGATTCACTCGGAAATACCACAGCTGCTATTGGAAAAGGATTTGCGATTGCTTCGGCAGCTTTAACTGCCTTAGGGTTATTTGTAGCCTATTCCCAAACTGTTAAGCTCAGTGTGATTGACATCCTGAATCCCCGAACGGTAGTTGGTCTTTTCATTGGTGGCATGTTGCCCTTCTTGTTCTCGTCGATGTCAATGAAAGCAGTTGGTGCTGCAGCATTTAAAATGGTTGAGGAAGTACGCCGGCAATTCCGAGAAATCAAGGGGTTGATGGAAGGAAAAGCCAAACCCGATTATGCCCGTTGTGTTGACATCAGCACCAAAGGGGCTATTACTCGGATGATCGTTCCTGGGTTGATGGCGGTCTTGGTTCCTCTCTTTGTTGGAATTATCTTGGGGAAAGAAGCCTTAGGTGGTCTTCTGGCCGGTGCCATTGTTACTGGTTTGATGCTGGCGATTATGATGGCGAATGCTGGTGGTGCTTGGGATAATGCCAAAAAATATATCGAAGGTGGTTTCTTGGGTGGCAAGGGAACTTCGGCTCATTCGGCAGCAGTAGTCGGCGATACGGTTGGAGATCCTTTCAAGGACACTGCTGGTCCCTCACTCAATATTTTGATCAAATTAATGACTATTGTAGCATTGGTTTTTGCACCACTCTTTTTAAGGTAAGTGATAAGCTTAGATTTGTTTCGGTATAAACTTAGCTCGGGGTTATGAGAAAAACCCCGAGCTTTCGTAGTTTTTAATTCTGGAAATTCATTTTTTTCTTTCTTTTCTCCTGATGGGTGAGATTAAGGCGAGGGGNNTAAGAGGTTTTTCTTTGGCTATTCAAGATCAAACTTTAGAAGAAATTAAAAATCGGATCGATATTGTTGAGCTCATCTCCAGTTATGTAGATTTAAAACCAGCCGGAAAAAATTATCGAGGCCTTTGTCCTTTTCACGATGAAAAAACTCCTTCTTTTACCGTTTCACCGGAAAAGGGAATTTTTCATTGTTTTGGATGTGGCGCTGGGGGGAGTATTTTTAATTTTATCATGAAAGTAGAAAATCTTTCTTTTCAAGATGCGGTGATTCATTTATCTCAAAAAGCAGGCATTGAACTTCCCACCTTAAGGCGGAATATACAGAACAAGGAATATCGACAAAAAGGGAAAATAATACAGTTAAACCAAGTTGTGCAAAAATATTATTATGATTCACTCCTTCATTCTGAAGATCCATTGGCACGAACATCAAGGCAATATCTCTTTCAAAAAAGGGGCATCAAACCGTCGTCAGCTGAACAATTCGGACTTGGTTATTCACCAGCAGATGGAAAGGCAATTATCGAGTATTTGTATCAACAGGGATTTAATGGGAACGATTTTATCCAGGCAGGGATAGGAAATGTCATTAAAAAGGGAGAATTGTATGATCGATTCCGAGGACGAATAACTTTTGCGCTTCACGACAGCAATGGAGAGATTGTAGGCTTTGCTGGAAGAACCCTTCTTGAAAATGAGAATCCTAAATATATCAATAGTTCTGAAAGCCCAGTTTTTTCTAAAGGAAACAATTTATATGGTTTATTTGCCACGAAAAGCGACATACGAAAAACTAAGACGGTCATATTAGTTGAAGGATACATGGATTTCCTATCCCTTTTCGAGAACCAGATAACCAATTGCGTGGCATCGATGGGGACAGCCTTAACGGCTCATCAAGCAACTCTTATCAGGAGGTTCGCTGAAGAGGTTGTTATCTGCTATGATTCAGATAATGCCGGAAGAATGGCAACTTTCCGGGGAATAGATATTTTAACCAAAAAGGGATTATCGGTTAAATTAGCAGTGTTACCATCTCCCTATGATCCTGATGCCTACATTCGCAAGAAAGGAAGAGAAGCGTTTTTAGAAATTCTGGAACAAAAAAAACCAATTTTTGATTATCAATTGGAATTATTGTTGAATGAATATGGTTCTAAATCATTAGAATCACAAATTCATATCATTCGCGGTCTTCTTCCTTCCATCAATGCTATGACTGATTCCATTGAAAGGTCTTTAAAAATACGTTCTTTGGCTCAGTACCTAAAAATTCCTGAATCATTAATCTATAATGTTTTAAAGGGAACTCGGGAGAGCGAGAAAAAAGTAAAACTCTTTAAAACAGCCCAAAAAGATGCTATTCACGGAGCAATAAAGGCCGAAAAAATACTGGTAAAATTTCTTTTAGAAGAGCCAACCGTCAGAAGTATGATTTGTGACCAGGTACCAGCTGAGTATTTTTCTGTTCCAGAACACCGGAGAATATATCAGGCGATTTTAAGTAATTTGGGTGAGGAGTTTTCTCTATCTGACCTGATTAATGTATTTTCTGGAGATGAGTCGATGTCGTCTTGTATTTCAGCTTTGGGTTCTACGGAAACCGAATGTTACGAGATGAATGAAGAGTTAATTCAAAGCCTGATCAAAACTCTAAAAAGAGCGGAATTAAGAAGAGAACGATCAATACTGGCTAGTGAATTAGCTCAGCAAGCCGATTATGAATCCAAACTTTTGATTGGAAAGCGGATAGAAGAAATAGATAAAGAAATACAAGGGTTAAAAACCTGTTCTTGATTTTTTTATTTAAAAGAAGGAGATAAGCGTTCATGCCACGGTTGTGGCACCAGATGAGGATGAAAATAGGTATACGCCGATCAATTTCCCCCTTTAGCAAAGGGGGTTAGGGGAATTTGAATTTTTTACTGCTTCGTCATTGTGAGGAACGGAGTGACGTGGTAATCTCATCCACCCACTCCGTCATTCTGAGGAGCGTATTATGCGACGTGAGAATCTCATCCTTAAAAGTATTTATGAAGAATAAAAAACCTAAAAAGATGAGATCCTCACGCGGGAAAGCACCGCTCAGGATGACGCCGGTGGCGTCAGATGAGATCCTCACGCGGGAAAGCACCGCTCAGGATGACCGATTAAAGAATTCATTTGATGGTATTTTCAGGATAGATTAAAATTTAGATAAGAAAATTTTCGAAAAGGGATATTAGCTGGGTGATTAATCATTATGTTTCAATATATCTTTTTTGTAACACAATAATTTGAGAGAGGGTGATTTATTGATCAGCAATAATGAAAATCAAGCCTCTCATACTTTAACCGCTGAATTTTCAAATCTTATTGAAAGCGGAAAAAAGAAAGGCTTCATCACTTTTAAAGAATTAAATGATGTTATTGGTGACGATGCGGTCAACATTGACAAGCTTGATGACCTCTATACGGCGTTGTCTGATCAGGGCATCGAAGTTTCTGATGAGGAGGAAACAGGGAAGGAAGATCAAATAGTCGCCAGCACCGAAGACCTCAAACTGGAAGGAATTAAAGGTATCGGCGTCGACGATCCGGTAAAAATGTATTTGAAAGAAATAGGTCAAGTCCCACTGCTTACTCCTGAAAAAGAAGTCGAATTGGCAAAAAGGGTTGAAAAAGAAGACGCTACAGCTAAAAATGAATTGATTGAAGCAAATCTTCGCTTGGTGGTTAGTATTGCCAAGAGATATGTTGGTCGAGGAATGCTATTCCTGGATCTTATCCAGGAGGGAAATTTGGGATTAATTCGTGCGGTGGAGAAATTTGACTATCGGAAGGGGTATAAATTTAGTACTTATGCCACCTGGTGGATTCGTCAGGCAATTACCCGGGCTATTGCCGATCAGGCTCGTACTATTCGAATTCCAGTTCATATGGTGGAAACCATTAACAAATTGGTGCGTATTTCCCGCCAACTTCTTCAGGAATTGGGGAGAGAGCCGGCTCCCGAAGAGATTGCCCATAAAATGGGGATACAGGTGGAAAAAGTCAGAGAAATTTTAAAAACTGCCCAGGAGCCTCTTTCCTTAGAAACTCCCATCGGAGAAGAAGAAGATAGCCATTTGGGTGATTTTATTGAAGATCAGGGAGTGATGGCACCTCCTAAGGCAGCATCTTATACGCTCTTAAAGGAACAGCTCGATGATGTGCTCAATACTTTAACCGACCGAGAGCGAAAAGTCCTGAAGCTGCGTTTTGGATTGCAGGATGGAAGGCCCCACACCCTTGAAGAGGTAGGACAGATTTTTGGAGTTACCCGGGAACGGATTCGACAAATTGAGGCCAAAGCACTCCGTAAACTTCGTCATCCAAGTCGGAGTAGAAAATTACGCGATTATCTTGACGAAGCCGAATAAACCGTATATAATCCTTATCGTTGAATATTCCTCGGTAGCTCAACGGTGGAGCATCCGGCTGTTAACCGGAGGGTTGCAGGTTCGAATCCTGCCCGGGGAGCCAGATTGTAAAAGCCGCCTAGTTAGGCGGCTTTTTTTGTTTTGAGCTCAATCAAAATTTTAAGTATTAAATATTAAATAGATAGACCTCAAAAGCTACTTTCGTAGCACCAGATGACAATGAAAATAGTTGTATACCGATCAAGCTCCCTCTTTAGCAAAGAGCTTCCTTTATCCAAAAGGAGAGATATTTTTCATGTTTTTCTCACTTTTAAAGTCTCACAATTCTAATAGATTATCCAACTTATCACTCACTTCTCACTGCATTAACAGGGTAGAATTACCAATTGATACCTTGACAGCGGTTTTGGTGTAGACTAAAAAGATTTTAATGGTTAGAATTAATGTTAAGTTAATATTAGGTGGTAAACTCTTGAATGACCAATAAGGAAACCATCAAAGAGCCGGAGATTCGATTTATTTTCTTCTTTTTAACAGTTATTATTTTAGCTCTTATAACTGGAGGATATTTATATTATCATCATAATATACAAGCTGTTCAGGCCGCAAAAGAAATTGAACTCAAAGTTATAGCCGAACTAAAAGTTGAACAAATCCAGGCTTGGCGAAACGAACGCCTTATCGATGCTTCCATGAATTCCTCGGGGGTTATCCGCAAGGAAATACTGCAATAGCTCAGGTCTCCCACTGATCAGGATTTAAAAAAACTCCTTACTAACCACTGGCAAGATCTCCAAGATAATGCCAAATACCAAAATATTATTCTCACGTCATCTACTGGAAAAATTCTACTGACCCTCGATTCCAGTGTAACCGAATTAGAAAGCGATGCTTTACAGCTGGTTAATCGAGCCATCGTAACTGGTCATGTTGTATTCGGGGATTTTTATCGGTGTATACAAAACGAAAGAATTCATTTGGATTTGACAGTTCCCATATTTGATGATAGTGAAACTCCCTTAGCAGCTCTCCTCCTCCGTACTGATCCCGATATTTTTCTTTATCCTTTTATACAAACCTGGCCAACTCTCAGTGAGAGCGCAGAAACTCTTATTTTTAGACAGAACGGCCAGGAGATTGTATTCCTCAATCGACTTCGCCATCAACCTGATTCCGTGCTTAAAACCTGTATACCACTTACAAAAACTGATAATTCAGCAGTTCAAGGGGTAATGGGGAAAACCGGAATCATTCGTGGTAAAGATTATCGAGGAGAAGAAGTTGTTTCCTATATTCAGCGAATACCTGATACTGACTGGTTTATGGAAGCTAAAATCAATACTGATGAAATATTTTCCGAGGCTCAGACCCGAGGTGGCTATATCCTTTTACTGTTTTCGCTTTTTGTGGCCATGGCAGCTCTCGTTACCATCTTATTATTGAATCGACGAAAAAGTAATTTATACCGAAAACTATTCAGTGTTGAACAGCAGTTATCGCAATCCAAGGCAATTATGGCAGCAAGCAGTGATGCTATTTTTGTGACTGATCCCATCACGACTCGATTTGTTGAAGCGAATGATACAGCCTGTATCCGACTGGGTTATAGTCGCGAAGAACTATTGAATATGACTGTTCAAGAGGTAAATCCGATTTTTCCCATGGAAGATTGGTCTCAATATTTAAAAAAAGTTCACGAGAAGGGCAATCTTTTAATTGAAACCTTTCATCAAAAAAAGGATGGGACAATTATCCCTGTGGAAGTTAATGTTTGTTCTATCCAGGTGGATGGAAGCGAATATTTAGTTTCTACAGCACGGGATGTAACCGAACGAAACCGCATGGAGAAAGAGCTTTGGGAAGTTTCTCAACGTCTTGATTTGATTTTGGCTGCTACTCAAACCAATATTGACATTATTGACCATGATTATAATCTCCTTTACGTGGATAAGCAATGGCAGAAGATTTATGGCGATTTTACTAATCGAAAATGCTATGAATATTTTCTTGGTTTNNTTTAGAAAGAACTCTCTTTAAAGAGAATAACCGTGTCATTGAAGTACATACTATTCCATTAAAGGATATATCAGGAAAATGGGTTGTAGCCAAATTTAATATCGACATCACCAAGCAAAAGCGAGCAGAAAAGGCGCTTCGAGAAAGTGAGGAAAAATTTCGCCTCCTGGTGCAGTCAACCGACGATATTATCTTTACCTTAGATGCTCAGCAGCGACATACCAGTGTTTATGGACAATGGTTAGGACAAAGTGGGTTGAGTGAAGATAAGTTTTTGGGGAAAACTGCCGCTGAAATTTTTGGAGAGGAAGCAGCTGAGATTCATACTCAATCCAATCTACTTGCTCTTCGAGGCGAATTTGTTAAATATGAATGGTCAGCAAAATTAGAAGGGAAAGAGCATTTTTACCAAACTTCCCTTTCTCCAATGAAAAATAGCGAGGGAAAAGTATTCGGCTTGGTCGGTATCGGTCGTGATATTACTGCCCTAAAAAAGGCAGAGAAAGCTCAACGTGATATTGAATCACGGTTCCAAAAAGTGGTTGAAGGTGCACCTGATGCAATCTACATAGAAACGAACAGACAATTTAACTATCTCAATCCCGCTTCATGTAAACTATTTGGAGCCAAATCACCAGAAGAACTATTGGGTCAACCGGTAATGGATCGGATTCATCCTTCAGTAAGAGAGCGAGCTAGGCAGCGTATTCATCTTTTAAATGTCGAAAAACAATCGGTTCCCTTAATTGAGCAAATTTACCTTCGTTTGGATGGCAGTGAAGTTCCAGTGGAAGTCACGGCGGTTCCCATTTTCTACCAAGGAAAAGACGGAGCTTTGGCGTTTGCTCGAAATATTACCGAACGGAAAAAAGCCGAGGAAGAACGTTCAAAGCTTGCCAAGCGCATACAGATTTCTGAGAAGATGGAGGTCATTGGAAGTTTAGCTGGTGGAATTGCTCATGATTTCAATAACCTGCTATCGGTAATCACTGGGTATACCGATTTAATTTTATCCAGTGATTGTGAAGATGATTCAATACGTGAAAATTTAACCGAAGTTCGAAAAGCTACCGAAAGGGCAACAGCGCTCACTCAACAATTGCTTACCCTTAGCCGTAAGCAAGTTGTTCATCCTGAGCTTATTCAACTTAATCAAATTATTATCGGGATGGAAAAGATGCTGAAGCAAATTATTGGAGATAAAATTGATCTCATTCAAACCCTTTCTCCCGAACTGGGATTAACCTTGGCCGACCCCAATCAATTGGAGCAGGTGGTTATGAATTTAGTTGTAAATGCCCGTGATGCCATGCCCAATGGAGGAAAGATCATAATTGAAACGGCTAACGTTGAGCTTGATGAAAAATATACAGCTCAGCATGTCGATTTATTCCCCGGACCATATATCATACTAACCATTTCTGATAGTGGAAGCGGTATGGATGAACAAACTAAATTGAGAATCTTCGAACCATTTTTTACTACCAAAACCAAAGGGACCGGCCTCGGACTTTCAACGGTATATGGGATTGTAAAGCAAAATAAAGGGCATATCTGGGTTTACAGTGAACCGGGAGAAGGAACTACTTTTAAAATTTATTTAAAGCGGGAAACTCCTCAAAAAATCATTCATAAACCCACAGTACCAGTGGAGAGCCAAAATCCAAGAGGAACTGAAACCGTTCTGGTTGTGGACGATGAACAATCAGTTCGAAATCTAGTGAAGAAAATTCTGAGTAATGTCGGTTATACAGTATTATCAGCAGCAAGTGGTCTAGAAGCTCTTCAAATATTGAATCAGGATGAAAAACAAGTACAATTGGTGCTTACCGATATCGTTATGCCTGAAATGAGTGGTAATAAATTTTCCGACCATCTTTTAAAGCTTTTTCCTCATATCAAAGTAATCTTTATGTCGGGTTTTGCGGATAGTGCCGTACAAAATAATGAGATTAATAATGATCAGACAATTTCGATTATTAGTAAGCCCTTTAGTACAGCAGATCTTACTCTTAAAGTGAGGGAAGTGTTAGACGGTGTCATGCTTTCAAAAATTGAAAAAAACGAGAAGATAGTATTGACTCATAAAACCCGGAAGAATGGAGTTATTCTTCAAAAAAAATTACCACTTCTTCCGATAAAAATTTATGAAGATTTGCGACAAGCGACATTAGCCGCACGATACGATGATTTAGTTCAAATTATTGAGAAAATCCATTCTATAGATGCCAATTTAGCCGAATTACTTTATCAATTAGTTGATGAATATAATTACGATGGAATTTTAGATTTAATCGATGATAAAGGAGTGGGAGAAAAACAATATGATTGAAATGAGTACTGGAAATGTGCTGGTGGTTGATGATGCCCACGATAATCTTCGGCTACTCAGCACCCTCTTAAAAAGGGGCGGGCTGGTGCCAAGACCAGTTGATAGCGGCAAAAAAGCTCTTGAAGCGGCAGTTGTTGATCCACCAGATTTAGTTCTTTTAGACATCCAGATGCCAGAAATGTCGGGGTTTGAGGTATGCCAAAGATTTATGCAAGATGAACGGCTCCAGAATATACCAATTATCTTTATCAGTGGTCGTCAAGGAACTGATGACAAGGTGAAAGCCTTTCAGGCCGGAGGGGTTGATTATGTATCCAAACCCTTCCAAGAACAAGAAGTATTAGCACGGGTTTGGGCTCATATACACCTCAAAAAGCTTCGAGAAGAGTTACTGTATCATAACAAACAGCTGGAAGAAAAAGTAGCAAAACAGGTTGAAGTCATTACCGCATCTCAAATGGCAACCATTTTTGCCTTGGCAAAATTGGCTGAATCACGGGATAAAGGAACTGGTCAACACTTTGAGAGAGTCCGCATTTTTAGTAAAAAACTGGCTCTTCAAATGAGGGGCATGGGATTATATAAAGATATTTTAACACCGTCTTTTATAGATAACCTTTATCAAGCCGCCTGCCTTCATGACATTGGAAAAGTTGGAGTACCTGATGCAATTCTATTAAAACCGGGAAAAGTGACCCCTGAAGAATATGAAGAAATCAAGAAACACAGCCTTTATGGTGCCGATACTTTAGCTAAGGTTTTAAAACATTTTCCCGAGAATCAATTTCTGCAAATGGGTGTCGAACTGGCTCGATCTCATCACGAGAAATGGGATGGAACAGGTTATCCCAAGGGTCTAGTTGGAAAGGATATACCCTTGAGTGGTCGGATTATTGCTCTGGCTGATTATTATGATGCTCTAACATCCCACCGCTACTATCGGAAAGCTTTTAGCCACGAAGAGACAGCTCGAATGATATATCAAGAAAGTGGAAAACATTTTGACCCTGACGTGGCTGAGGCTTTTCGAGTTCTTGAAAAAGAATTCAGCCAGATTCGTCAGGAAATGCAAGATTAATACAATTCCCGATGTTCTTGCGGTCTATCCTGAAAATATCATCAAATGAATTTAACAATTCCCCTCCTTGGAGGGGTGCCGTTTTACGGCGGGGAGGGTGCCTTTATATTTTTAAAAGGTTATTCTTAAAAAAATGATAAAAGATGAGATCCTCACGCGGGAAAGCACCGCTCAGGATGACGCTGGTGGCGTCAGATGAGATTATCACGTCGTAAAATATGCTCCTCAGAATAATGTAAGAAGGTGGGTGAGATTGCCACGTCGTCCAACCAAAAGCCGGTTGGCTTCCTCACAGTGACAAAGCAGTAAAAAATTCAAATCCCCCTAACCCTCTTTGCTAAAAAGGGGGGGGAATTGATCGGCATATATATATTTTCATTGTCATCAAATGATGTAAAATAGCATGAAAATCAATCCTGAAAATCCACGGGCATGATAAATCGAGCCCCTAAAAAAGAAATAAAAATGTAGTGGTGCAATTTATTGCGCTAGATCTTTATTTAATGTAGCGACCTGCCATGGCATGACGATTCTGGGCTTTCACCCTCATTTGGTGTTGTTGAACAAAATAAGTTATATCCAGTAAAATGCACAAGAAAAATCGATCTTATTCACCAGCGGTAGATAGTTTCATTCCTTCAATGAAATATCTCTGGAGGAAAACAAACAGAATGATGGTTGGGAGTGAAGCGGCAAAAGCTCCAGCCATCAAACTGGGGATATCGGTTCCTGAACCGGCACGAAAACCTTGCAATTGTGCTAATCCCACCATAATTGGTCTTACTTCGGTAGATCGGGTCAAAACCATCCCAAACATCAGATCGTTCCAAACCCAGGTGAATTGAAAAAGAAGAAGTACAGCTATTGCCGGCTTAGAAAGAGGCATAAAAATTTTCCAATAGGCTTTTAGATTACTACATCCATCCAATTTGGCAGCTTCCAGAACCTCTCCAGGAAGGGTGAGAAAATAATTACGAAAAATAAAGGTACAAAAGGGAATACAGATAGCAATATAAAAGAGAATCATCCCAAGAAAAGTATCATACAGACCCCAGGACATATACATTTTAAATAGAGGTATGAGGTACATTTGAAAAGGGAAAATGGTTCCGCTCCAAATCAGAAAAAACCAGCTGAAAGAGTTTTTAATATTTAATCGAGAAATACTAAAAGCTGCCAGAGAAGCAATAAAAATTGCTCCAACAGCACCGATTAACCCGTAGAGTAAACTGTTGATGAAGTATCGTCCCAATTTTGCCTGGTTCCAGGCTTTCACTAAATTAGACCAAAAAGCATTTTGGCTGGGGAGTTCCCAAAATTTTTGAACGCCAAATTCTAGATTGCTTTTCAAGGACACTAAAACCGTTGGCCAAATTGGTAAAATCCAGAGAAAACAGAGAATGATTAATATTCCATAAATGATGGCTTTTTTCCAGCTCATATTTTAATCCTCTCAGTATTTCAATTCATGTCGGGTAACTTCTCGGATGTAAATCCAGGATATAAATAAGACGATTGCCGAGAGAAAAATTGCGATTGACGCTCCGTATCCCATATGAAAGAGAACAAAAGATTCCCGGAACATTGAAACGGCTAAGGTTTCAGAAGATCGATAAGGTCCTCCGCCAGTCATGACATAAATAATATCAAAAATATTAAAAGAATTAATTAAGCTCATTGAGACGACCACGGTGGTTATCGGCTTTAGCATGGGAAAAACCACGTGACGGAAGGTTTGCCATTCGGTAGCTCCATCGAGCTTGACAGCCTCAACCGGATCAACGGGAATCGCTTGAAGACCGATTAAAAAGATCACCATATTGGTACCAACCGTCTTCCAGGTCCAGGAGATGATCATGGAATAAGTATTGAGAGGAACTTCCGACATCCATGATCGTCCTGAAAATCCTAAAGCAGTCAATGCGGTGTTGATGACTCCTAAATCGGGTGAATACATCCATAACCAAATTAACCCAGTGGTAACTGCAGAAATGGTAAGAGGAATATAAAAAACCGCTTTAAAAAATGAGGCAAACCTCACCCGGTTGACGAAGTAGGCAATTAAAAGTCCCAGCAACACCGAAAGAGCTAAGGTAAAAATAACCCAAATAATGGTATTTTTTAAAGAGGTCAAAAAAACCGTATCTTGAATGAACCGAAAATAATTCCCCAGACCAGTAAATTTTGGTGCACTGAGCCCATCCCATTTAGTAAGACTCACTGCTACTGTGTAACCAGCTGGAATCAATAAAAAAAGAACAACCATTACGATAGCCGGCACTAAAAAAAGATAGGCGCTGATCTTTTCACCAACCAAACCCAACACCCCTTTTAATGAAGAGGGGGACTCGATTGAAGTCCCCCTCGGTTTACTTATTTACTGACCACTCCAATAAGTATCTGCAATTTTATCGAGATCGGCTAAAATCTGATCCATTTTAGATGGATCCAGAATAAACTCGGCAAATTTATCCACGGCTTCCTCGCAAATATCGGTTGGAGTTGCTTCCCAGAATCGGTTTACTAAACGGTATTGTTTTTCTGAAATTTGTTTGACTATGTTTTGCATCGGGGTCGAAAGAAAGTCGGTGGAAGATTTTTTATTTGATGGAACGAAACCAAGCAATTTACACCATTGATATTGGGTTTCTGGATTCATCCACCACTCGGCAATTTTCAAAGCGTCATCTTTTTTCGGAGCGTTTTTACCCAGCAACATAGGAGCAGCTTCATAAATGATTACATTTCCTACCTGTGGATCAATAGATGGGAGAATAAAAGCTCCAACATCTTTTCCTACGTTAAGTCCAGCCGCCATCAATTGACCTTCATACCAATTGCCGATTAAAATCATCCCAGCTTTTCCCTGAGCAAGTAACCGGGGAAAATCACCAAAAATATCGGTGCTGGGATCGGAAAAGTAGTCTTTATCGATCATTTCTTTCCAGAGAGTGAAAACTTTTTTCGATGGTTCGTCGGAGTATTTGGCTTTTCCAATCATCAGGGCTTCATAAAAATCTGGGTTGGTTCTGATCATCAAGTCTTCAAAATAAATGAAGGTTGGCCATCTTCCCTGGACGGTGCTTCCCAATGGGATGATGTCATTTTCTTTTAAAGCATCGCAAATGGCGATGAATTCGTCCCAAGTTTGCGGTTCTTTTAGTCCTAATTCATCAAAGACCGGAATGCTGTAATAAACTACCCAGTAAGCTAAATTGGTAGGTACCCCAAATACCTTACCATCCGATTCAAAAGCCTTGCGAAAAGCCGGATCATATTCATCTTTGTGACTATCCCAGAGTACAGTTACATCTTCTAATAGGCCAGCATCGATCAATGGTTTCATCCGGAAGTCCGACCACCAGGTAAATAGTTCTGGAGCTTTATTGGTTGGCAGAGCTGTTCTTGCTGCTGACATAAATACGTCGGTTGCCGGAAATGGAGTGGGGACAAAGGTAATTCCAATTTCACTTTGGGCGACATTCGCCATTTCAGTAAAGGGGGTTTGCCAGTCAGGGGCACCCCCTTTATCATGCATTAAAACAATATCTTGCGCCCAAGCCCAAGAAGAGAATGCAATTAAAATACATAAACCTAAGAGAATTAAACCTTTTTTCATTTATTCATCCTCCTTAGTTTGGAAATGATTTAATAACTCATAAAACCATTCCTATGTAAATCTTTTTATATCTTCACCTCCCTGGTTGGTCATTTTTTGAAGCAAACAAAAAAATCCTTCTAAATCATTATAACTCAACTCTCTTAATGTGATAATTATTAAAAAATGTCCACTTATAAATTTAATAGTAGCGAAAAGAAGAAGGGAAGACTATCAATATTTTGATGGGAAATCAATAAAAATGTTTTTAAAATTATCTATAGAGACTTAATAATTTATTGCTAAAAAATTTGTATGTGTCAAATAATGTTCGCAATTTACTCTTAGCAAACACCGGAGACTCTTTTTAAACACAGAGATGACCTTACTTGAATGAAAAG
>MTKW01009409.1_pt1 | contig 14935 bp, 15 predicted proteins | sample 1042761 | NCBI WGS metagenome assembly MTKW01 (sample SAMN06205366, study PRJNA360243) | anaerobic digester metagenome | biome: Wastewater treatment plant; feature: Anaerobic digester sludge; material: sludge; isolation source: anaerobic digester fed with sludge from wastewater treatment plant ... | reverse complement strand
CTTTACAGCGAGATTCAAATATTTTTCGGACGTTAGCCCCTATGCAACATCTTGGGCTTTAACGTACGGTATAATAGAGCTTGAATCCATCTGCAATCTTGGTGAAAGAAGGATATCCATTTTGACGAAAGTTCTCATTGTCACCGGGCCTACAGCCTCGGGAAAATCCAGATTAGCCCTGGATCTTGCAAGGATATACCCAATAGAGGTGATATCTGCAGACTCAATGCAGGTTTATCGATATATGGACATCGGCACCGATAAAGCTACACTGGAAGAAAGAAAGACAGTACCTCATCATCTGATAGACATAAAGGATCCTGACGAAGCCTGGAGTGTAGAAGAATTTCAACAACGTGCCCGGGTAGCAATTAATGATATCTCAAGCAGAAACCGCCTTCCTTGCATAGTTGGAGGTACCGGCTTTTACATACGAGCCTTGCTGTATGATTTTCCTCTGGAGGACGCCCCCCCTAACCCGGAATTTCGACACCGGATGAAGGCACTGGCAAAACTGAAAGGTAGAATTACTGTTCATGAAATGCTTAGAAATATCGATCCAGAATCATACCAAGGCCTCCATCCCAACGATCTTAAGCGGGTGATACGTGCAATTGAGTATTATCAGGCAACAAATAGGCCGATTTCTGCAAGGAAACATCAGGCCCGGTGTAGTATATATGATGCTATGATGATAGGCCTTGAGTGGAAACGTCAAGAACTTTACGAAAAGATCGAGAACAGAGTTGAAGAGCAATTTCAACGTGGGTTGATAAATGAGGTCAAAAACCTCATGAAAATGGGATATACCAGGGATCTTCCCAGTATGCAAGGGATTGGCTATAAAGAGGTGTGCTGGATGCTTGAAGGCCTTATCACCGAACCGGAAACCAAAGAAATTCTGAAGCGTAACACCAGACGATTTGCGAAAAGACAGTTTACATGGTTTGCCAGAGAAGAAGGAATAATATGGTTGCCATTTGGCAAGCATACATCTCAGAGCAAACTGTTGAATCAAGTCCAAATTCTAATCGATGACTGGCTTCTGGCATAAGCATGTAGAACCCGAAAATACATGTGACTATCGGAGGACAACTGGAGGGAACTAACGTGAGTGCGAAAAATGTGATAAACCTTCAAGATGGTTTCTTAAACCAGATCAGAAAAGAAGGCATCCTCACTACGGTATACTTGGTTAATGGGTTCCAGTTAAAAGGCCTCATCAGAGGTTTTGACAATTTCACAGTGCTCCTTGATGTAGACGGAAAGCAAATGCTTATCTATAAGCATGCGATTTCAACAATCAATCCTATTAAGCCGGTAAATCTTTCAGATCAAAGGGACAAAGAAGCTGATACCGGAACGCCCCAGGAAGATACGTCCGAAAAGTAGTGCCTTTATAGCAGGCAGAATTCTTGCGGCCGCACGACACGGCCTTTTTGTGACTGCCCTGACCGGACTGAAGTATTCGGATCTGTCAGGAGACTTCTGCCTCGCGAGCATGAAAGCTGCATAGTTGGGTACACTCCTCCATGTAGGCGGTCGTAATAGGGAGGTGAAGGCACATGCCCAAAGATCCGGTATGCGGTATGGATGTTAGGGACGATAAGACGGGAATCAGATCTGATTTCAGGGGACAAACCTATCATTTCTGCTCAGACAGGTGCAAAAGCACTTTCGACCAGGATCCGCAGCATTACGCAAACCTCAGATATGACAACAGAACTGATAGGCAAAGCAGAAACAGAAACAAGGGCCAGGACGACAGGCCGCTCCGGTAGAGTCGCAAGAGTACCGGTGGCGGCGAAAAAGTCCCGGACAGGGGGGCACCCCGCAATATATGCATTACAGGTGCCGAAAAAGAGGCATCCGGCGTTCGTTTAAGTAAGTCAAATTTGAGCAGCCGTGGTTCCGCCGAAGTCAGGGGCCACGGTTGTTTTACTTCCGGCACTATACAATACCCGGAATCGGCACTGTATGTGTTTGCCAATCCAGATCGGTATGTCAGGTTCGAATTTGAACGTGCTGTCAACCTTGTTTTCCAATGCGTATAATGATCACGCCGGGAGTTTGGGATATAGGGGGAGGAATCATCCTGGTGTATGGAAGCATTCCAGGCTACAACAGCGGGCCGGTTCTTAGAGTTATATCCAGCCATCGAACAAGGCCCCACGAGAGCCAGAAAGCCCAAGAACAGATACTTAAGGGGTTTCCGAGAAGACAACAACCAGACGGCGAAAGCGCTCTTGAGGAACTTGACTCCCTGATAGGCCTATCCCATGTAAAGAATCTGGTATTTGAAATCTATGCATTTTCAGAAGTCCAAAAACGAAGGGCTAAAGCCGGCCTTTTGGGGGATGCAACAATACTTCATATGATCTTTAAGGGGAACCCGGGAACAGGAAAGACCACCGTTGCACGAATCATTGGAAAGNNGCAGATCTTGTGGGGGAATACATTGGCCACACAGCCCAGAAAACCAGGGAACACATACGCAAGGCATTGGGAGGTATACTCTTCATAGACGAAGCGTATTCTCTGGCAAGAGGCGGAGAAAAAGACTTCGGAAAAGAGTGCATAGACTGCATTGTAAAAGGGATGGAAGACCATGCAAGAGACATGGTGTTCATCCTTGCAGGATACCCTGTTGAAATCGAAAGATTTCTTAAGACAAACCCGGGGCTTCGATCGCGTTTTCCAATCCATCTGAGTTTCCCTGATTACACAGTGGGTGAACTTCTTCAGATCGCATGTTTAATGCTTAAAAAGCGCGATTACAGGTTTTCAGACGACTCACACATAGCAATTGAAAACATAATCAGGGAAAGGCTTGCGCAAGAAGTAATCCCTTCCAATGCCAGGATGGTGAGGAATCTCGTGGAAAAGGCCATACGAAGGCAGGCAGTACGTCTTGTAAGAGACTCGTTTTTCAGCCGGCAGGATCTTATGCTGGTGACTGCAAGTGACTTACTGGAAGCTTCTATAACCCCTTAACCTATAAGACGTGGTGTATAATGGGGACAGGCACAGTAAGAAAGCAGGAGGGACCTACTTGAGCAGTTCTGCAGATTTCGGAAAACCAAGGGCAATCATTTGCTCAGTAAATACCAGGACACACCGGGCCAAAACCCAAGACGAACCAGTGCTCAGTGCAAAAGAGTCTGCCCATGAGCTTTTGCGCCTGGCCGAAACATTGGGAATGGAAGTAATAATGACCGTGATACAAGAACGGACTGCGCCTGACCCTGCCACTTACCTTGGCAAAGGCAAAGCCCGGGAAGTTGCAGAACTGGCTGCCGAACACGGTGCCCAATTTACGTTGATTGATGGACATCTGTCGCCAACCCAGGCCAAGAATCTCGAAGATACCCTAGGTACTGCAGTCCTGGACCGGACAGAAGTAATACTCAGGATTTTTGCCCAACGGGCAAACACAAAGGAAGGTAGACTACAGGTAGAACTTGCTACAAGAAGGCATGAACTCACCCGCCTTACAGGTTACGGCACAGTTATGTCCAGCTTGGGAGCAGGCATTGGGACAAGAGGCCCTGGAGAACAGAAACTCGAGGTAGACCGGCGGGTGCTAAGAAACAGAATAGCCTGGCTCTCCAAGGAAACTGAGAAAGTGCGCAAGGTTAGGGAGGAGCAAAGAAAGCAACGAAGAGAATCACAGATCCCCCTGGTTTCCCTGGTAGGCTATACAAATGCAGGGAAATCCACGCTTTTCAAGGGCCTTACCGGTGAAGAAGTCCTGTGCGATGATATGCTCTTTGCTACCCTGGATCCATGGACCAGAAAATGGGCTTTGCCTTCGGGCAAAACAGTGTTGCTATCTGACACAGTAGGATTCATCCAGGGTTTGCCTCATGAACTGGTTTTTGCTTTTCGCGCCACTCTCGAAGAATCCCTTGAAGCAGATTTGATCATTCATGTAGTGGATATTTCATCACCTATATGGATGCAGCAGATGGAGACAGTAGAAAATGTTCTGAGGGAACTAGGAGCCGGAGAACGCCCTATGGTTATTGCGTTCAACAAGGCCGACAGGGTTTCAGACGGCAATCGCCAAGCAACGGCCAAGATACATGACAACTCAGTGGACATTTCGGCCCTGCACGGTTACGGAATACAAGAGTTGGCTGCGCTTGTTGAGCAAAAGCTTATGGCGGGTACTGAAGTTGTATCGTGGGAAATACCCTATTCAATGTGGGATCTACTTTCAGAAATCAGGCAAACCGGCACAATCATTGAAGAGGCCCATGATGACAAGGGAGCAAGAATAGTGTGCAGGCTCTCTCCGGCAGACGTTGCTCGTTTCAGCAAAAAGCTCTTAGGGTGATGGTTTTGAAACTGGACACAAAGCACCTAAACGTAAAAACAGATACCCTGGAACTGGCACAAGAATGCATGGAAACACTAAGGGAAATCTGGAAGAGCATAGATGAACTCGTATTTTCAAATCAGGCCAAAGTACTTGAGGCCTTTGCCGGTTCACGAATCTCCCTTACTCACCTGTGGCCATCTACCGGTTACGGATACCAGGATACAGGCAGAGAAAGATTAGAGGAAGTATTTGCACAGGTTTTCGGCGGGGAATCTTCCCTTGTACGTCTTGCATGGACATCAGGAACCCATGTCCTGAAAACCGCCCTTTTTGGCCTGCTGCGTCCGGGGGATGAGGTTTTGTCTGTTACCGGTACGCCTTACGAGACACTGCAGCCTGTTATTGGTATTGACACACCGGGACAGGCAAATTCCAAAACACATGAGGGTAGCCTCAAAGACTTCGGGGTAGCATACCGTGAAACCTCATGTCTGGTAGACTTTGAAACCGGGGCCATTGATGAAGACTCTCTGAGCAAACAACTTGAGGAACATATCACTTCGAAAACCAGGTTAGTTTTGATTCAAAGATCCCGGGGGTATTCTCATCGAAAGACTATTTCTATGGTGTGCCTTGGAGAATTTATGGCCATATTGAACCGGAAATGGCCTGATATCCTAACATTCGTAGACAACTGTTATTGCGAATTTACAGATGTCTGGGAACCTCCCACCCTTGGCGTTACTGTGACTGCAGGTTCATTGATTAAGAACCCTGGAGGCGGCCTGGCTGCCACAGGTGGGTATGTAGTAGGCCACAAAAAGTACGTCGACCTTATTGCAGGATCTCTTTATGCCCCGGGACTTGGAAGAGAAGCAGGGAGCAATCCTTACGGGTACAGGGATGTATACCAGGGCATTTTCCTGGCTCCCAAAGTGGTAGGCGAGGCCTTGAAAGGTGCGTCCTTCGCTGCCTTGTTTTTCAGCAAACTTGGATACAGGGTAGACCCAGGGCCCTTTGATAAGAGGGGAGACATAGTTCAGGAAATAGTGCTCAGAGAACCCGAAATACTCAGGACTTTTTCAAGAGCGATACAAGGGGCTTCACCAATTGATTCTTTTGCCACACCTGAACCATGGGAAATGCCAGGATATGCTCATCGGGTCATTATGGCCGCCGGAACCTTCATACAGGGTTCTTCCATCGAACTTACTTGCGACGGGCCTTTCAGGCCTCCTTATTCAGCGTATTTGCAGGGAGGACTTACCAAGGAACACGTGATTTATGCCTGTTTGAAAGTCAAAGATGCCCTTGAGGTGCTTTGAGACATTCCCCGGTGGAAAGGATACTCGTAAACTTAGTGCAAAGACCGGTATAGCCCAATAACTTTTCCCAGAATCCTAACTTCCTTGGATACTATCGGTTCAAGTCTGGGGTTTTCCGGCTGCAGCCTGACTGAGTCTTTTTCCTTATAAAAAGTTTTCACTGTGGCTTCGTCACCTATGAGAGCCACAACTATATCTCCATTTTCGGCTGTTTCCTGCTGCCTGATCAGGACCATGTCACCTTCTAAAATACCTGCTCCGATCATGCTGTCACCTTCCACTTGCAGCATGAAGACATTTTCGCTCTTGACAAAAGAACGAGGCATAGGAACAAACTCATCGATATTTTCAACGGCAAGTACCGGAACACCTGCCCGAACCATTCCTAGCACCGGCACCATTACAGCGGGAGCGGGCTTTCCGTACTCAGCATTCTCTACAAGATTGAAAGCCCGTGACTTCTGAGCTGTTCTGCGCAAGTATCCCTTCCGTTCCAGAGTCCTAAGATGGCTGTGAACAGTAGCTGTGGATTTCAGGCCCAACCTTTCTCCAAGTTCTCTTACTGATGGGGGATAACCTGTTTCCCGAATGTATTGACGTATGGCCTCTAGAACCCTGGCCTGCTGAAAGGTTAGGTTGTTCATGTTTACCTCTCCTCACTGGTTGAAATTCTCTGGAAAACGGGCTGCTCCAAGGAAAGTCTACCATCAACCGGTGGGAAACGCAAACGTAAGTTTGGTATTCCTTGTTGCAAACACGGATCCCGTAATTTGACATCAGCACAGGGTTCCGGGCAAATCCGGGGCCGGTAAATACCAGGTTGAACAAGTAACCAAAACCGTCTCCCGGACATAGGCTGAAAGAGGAAGAGGCTACCTTGACGTCCCACTTTTGTTGATCCGGAGGGAGAGGAGAAATGACTGACAGCACCCTTCATGAGGCTTGTCTTTATACCTGGACGACTGAAAAACAGCTGGTTCCGGTGCTTGAAAAATGCCTGAACCTGGCGGGCCAACACGATTGCCTTGCCGAGGCAGATGAACTGGCCTCTATTCACAGGCTCGTAATTACCGATTGCACAGAGTTGCTGGCATCCCTGGCCATCGACAGTACTGGAACCGTAGTTGCCATAGAGGTTCCAGATGACTTCGCTCAATGCGTAATAGTCATTCACCGTCATTTCATGTCTGTAATTGACAACGGATACATTAGGATAGACCCTCACGCACATGATTCTATTCAAAGAGCGGTATTAGAGAGGGTAACCAGACGTAAAGCAGACCAAGTACGCCTGGTCCGAAAAATCGCGGTGAAATGCAAGATTGCCTTGCCTGACGTCATTGTGACACCACCTGAAACACCGCCTGATACTGCCCCTACCGTACCTCCGTCAAAGCGGACTGAATATGTTGTTCAGCAAGGGGATACCATGTTCAGCATAGCCAGAAGATTCGGAGTATCACTGGAGGTTCTCATAAGAGCAAATCCTCAGGTAAGAAATCCGGACATGATCATTGTTGGAGAAATCATAATCATTCCCAGAGATATGGTGCCTCCGGGGCCACCAGGACCGGGCCCGGCTCCTTCGCCTGGCCGCAAATACGTTGTGCAAGCAGGGGATACCATGTTTTCCATAGCTCAAAGATTCGCAGTAGGCCTAAATGAACTCATTGCCTTTAACCCTCAAATCGCGGATCCTAACGTACTGGTACCCGGACAGGTCGTACTGATTCCTACATCAGGAGGAGCGCTTGGTTAAGATCAGCAATTGCCGGCCCGATGGATAAAGTACAAGGCGGTATTATCCTGGACCAGAGGAAATACCGCCTTCGTCCTATGGTCCACCATGCCCCAATCCCTGCGTCAGGTAATGGTGATGAGGTCAAGTTGTTATTCCTTAATCACCCGCCGGGCACCTAAATACTTCTGGCTTAAAGCCTCTGAGTAATCCGGATGAGCCGGATCCAAACTGTTGATAGCCACCCCTTTACTGCCTGAGTGGATAAAGTGTGAATCACCTATAAAAATACCAACGTGAGATGGGCCCTTTTCATAGGTCTGAAAAAACACAAGATCCCCGGGGAGCAGACTACTTGTGTCTGTTATTGAATCCCCTTGCATATACTGCAAATCCGCGTCCCTGCGAAGATGATATCCGTTCAGTTTGAAAATGAACTGAGTGAAGCCTGAACAGTCAAATCCATAGGAAGTACAACCTCCCCACAAATAAGGGAGGCCCAAATACTGTTTGGCTCCCTGGACTACTGCATGGGAGCTCTTTTGACCCTTGAACACCTCATCAAAAGAGCTATACTCTTGTATGTCGGAAGCCTTCACGTAGGCAACGCCATCTCCTGGCAGGTCAAGAACATACCAGTCATCAATTACCGAGGATACAGGAAGAACAGTTCCTTGCACCAGGCGCTTGTCAAAAATACTCTCACCATCGGGCCCGTCCAGGGCAGGAGTCATTTTCGCCACTACCATACCCACAGGCCCTTTGAAGAAATTATCTACGTGTGGCCAGTCACCCAAAGATATATGCCCGGAGTAAATCCATCCCAGGTATTTATCATGCATTTGAACCATATACCAGTCGTCTTCCTCGTAAAGTATTCTGACAACATCGCCGAGCCTGGCCTGGGTAACCGTATGCTTATCTTCTGATTCTCCCGGCGCGTCACCTAAATTAACCACAGGGTGGGTTACTATGCCCCAAGCTTTTTCACGCAATGGAGGAGAGGGGAGAACCAGGATCTCATCTACAACCCTAATACCCGCAATCTCCGATATATGCTGCATAATTTCACGCTTCATGGTTTCGTCGCTGGATTCTCCGGAAAGAGTGACTACCCCATCATCAACATGATGATTAACAGAAAACACCAATTCCCTTGAACTAAGAAGACTAGTCTCAACGGCCTTATCGATAATCCGGTCAATCATTGCAGAGATTTCACTGTCTTTTGCAGTTGCCGGCCCCAGGGCGCGGCAACCTGCCACAAGAGCAGACACCGCCAAAACAACAATAAACAAAGCCACCTGAATCATATTTGCCTTCAAGGCGGATCTCAGTTTCATGGGCTCCGGCAATTTAAGTCAACAACTCCTTGCCAAATCTTATCGTACTACGAACACACGAATAAGCAGGACCCTGTACAACCTAGCCTTGAAAGAAGCCTCTGATCTGCAGTTAATGTAACATCTATATTCTAGCTATATCCCTAAAACCCTCTCAAAATAATGAAAACCGCAAAAATCAATAGCAGGGTTTGCTAAATCAGGCAAGGAGCTCAAATACAAAGTACTTATAACGTCCTATAATATACATTATGTAAACTAAGTTCTTCAAAAAACAACGGCCGGAACCGCCTGTTTGAGAACACGGTTACAACAAGGGATTCTGGTTGGCTCGCTGTCATCACAAGTGCTTTTAGAAGTTCGACAACCGCCTTTGTCGCCTGTGTTCAATCTGAGATACCAAAAGACTCCCAAAAGGCCTTAAAAGTGCTTACAGCCTCGCTATAAGCTGCTTCTTTTTGGTCCAACTGCTCCTTAGTTATTTCGCCGTCTCTAAACAGTATCCTGGCAAGTTCAAAATCCAGTTTCTTTATCTCATAGTCCTGCTTAAGCAAGGTACCTTCAACAGCACCTATGGAATTGCTGAAAGCCATTGACGCCTCACCTGGCGGAAGAGACATTCTCTTTAGCAGGCCTACCCTATCCAACGCGTTACCCAGGGAGAATCTGGTATTAAACGTGTAGCTCACGTCTTCGTCTGGATGAACTTGCTTGAGATCCTTTTCGATTGAAGGTTCGATGGCTACAGGATCCTTCTTTAGAGCTTCTGTGCAACCTGATATTACAAGGGCCAGAACCATCAGGCAAAACGACAAGTACACTACTGGATGCTTCCTCAAAAAACCACCTCCGGTATAGTCTTGTATGTTTGACCTTGTCTTGGGCAGGAAAGTTCCAGTCATGAAGAGACGGGCTCTTCCTATTCCAAATCCTATTTGCCGCCCCTTGCCCTGGACCATTTGTGGGGGCCAGTTAGAAACTCTCTTACTGTTGATGCTGCATCTTTGCTGAAATATCCTGTGTATTCAGCAACGTCAACGATTGTGGGCCAATCTGTAAGCCAGGACACTTTGACACCAATTGAACCCAGAGTTCTTTCATACTCCTCATGCAGAGCATAAGAAGCAATGGTAAACACATGGTTTGCCACCAAACCGGCTCTCCTTAAACCTTCTATGAAATTCACTTTGCTTCCGCCGTCAAAGATTAGGTCTTCAACAAGAATTACACGGGAACCATCAACAACATTGCCTTCTACCATGGCGTTTTTTCCGAACCCCTTGGGCTTTTTTCGTACGTACAGCATGGGAAGGCCCATTTTCCAGCTCAGGAAAGCGGCATACGGGATTCCTGCAGTCTCGCCTCCTGCAATTGCATCCACCTGGCCGTCTACTGTTTCTTCAACCAGTTGCTGCAAAAAGCCTATAGCCTCCTCCCTTTCAGCCACATAAGAAATTAATCTGCGGCAGTCTATGTACACAGGACTCTTGGTTCCCGAAGTCAATGTAAAAGGCTCCTGGGGCCTGGCTCCCACAGCTTCAATTTTTATCAGCGTCTTTGCCACCTTTTCTGCCGCGGCTTTCTGATTTACACCATTAACCATGAAGGAAGTTCCTCCTCATATTCATTATTCAGGCTCAGTAACACCCGGGAAAAATCTTTCGGTAACGGTGCGGTAAATTCCTGGAACTCATTGTAACTTTCTCCGAGAAACAGCCCGAGCCTAAAGGCATGAAGGGCCTGCCCCAAAAGTCCCAATTCTCTCCCTGTCCTGCCATACACAAGGTCTCCGGCTACCGGATGGCCTATATAAGACATATGGACACGAATCTGATGGGTCCTACCGGTGTGTAGTCTTGCGATTACGAGGGTATAGGCACAACCGAATCTTGTCACAACTTTCCACTCTGTTACCGCCTCTCTGGCTCTACCTCTGAGCATAACCCCGTGCTTGGGCTTCAATACAGCCATACGTTTGCGGTCTACCGGATGCCGCCCAATAGGTGCGTTGATTGTTCCACTATCTTGCCTAAGAGATCCCCTGCACAAAGCAAGATACTCGCGCTTTACTTTCCTGGCCTTCATCTGGGCCTGAAGGAACCTCAGGGCCGGTTCGTTTTTAGCAACCACCAAGAGTCCGGTTGTGTCTTTGTCCAGCCTGTGGACTATTCCCGGACGCATCTCCCCCCCTACTCCGGCGATTTCCGGGCAGTATCCGAGTATGGCATTGACAAGGGTTCCCTCCCGGTGGCCTGCCCCGGGATGTACCACCATTCCCCTGGGTTTATTTATGACCAATACACTATTATCTTCGTATATGATGTCCAATGGAATATCTTGGGCTTCTACATTCAGTGTCCTTGGAGGAGGGATTCTTACCTCAATAACATCATTGGTTTTCACTTTCACAGAAGGCTTTCTTACCACCGCGCCATTAAGGGTAACCCTTCCCTCTCCTATAAGAGTTTGCACTTTTGACCTGGAGAGACTGCCGGGGACTTGCTTGGCTACATAAGTATCCAATCTTTCATTCAAACCATCGTCCCGTACAATTAGGTTCATGACGGATTCTTGTGGCCCCCATCGCGAAATAGACATATTGCGGTCTGTCACTTTACTAGTTCATCCTCTGTGAATAGATGATCAATGCAATTGCCAACACAAAGGAACCCACGACTATTCCAGAATCTGCTACATTGAACACTGCCGGAAAATATCTGACACTGATGAAATCTGTGACTGTCCCCTGGCATACCCTGTCAATAACATTTCCCAGGGCACCTCCGGCTACAAATCCCAGTCCCGCTACTACATGCCAGCCTAAATACTCCAGCCTCGGGTAGAGAAAAACAGCAAACCCTATACTGATAATGCTAGCTGCAACAAAAAACCATCTCGCTCCTGACAGAATACCAAAGGCCGCCCCTGCATTCTCTCTGTACACTACCTGCAACCACTTTCCGATAACCGGCAGGGATTGGCCAAGTGCAAAATTCGACCTTACGTACCATTTGCTCAATTGATCAAAGGCCAGAATCCCCAGGAAAGGAATCCAAAATGCCAAAGTATGCGCCCTACTTTCATGACTTAAACTTAAACCTAAATCATTGGAAAATCAGTGAGCAATTTGCCTCTCACTCATTACAGCATACAAAAAATAAAACACCGGGGGCAAGGGTTCCCGGTGTTTTATGTAACAGCATGGTTTGCCGTCTAGCCGGCGGACTGGAATGGCTTCTTATGGTTCCAACGGCGGTTCATCCCCTGGTTGTTCCTCATTGCCTTCACCTTCATCGGGGAAACCCGGCTTTATCACCTGTTCTTCCACAGGCCTTCTGCTCCGTGGCACAACTTCTTGTTTCTTCTGACAGGGAACACACAACTCAACCTCAGGTGCAGCTCTTAGCCTTTCCACAGGGATAGGCTCCTTACATCTGAGGCAGAATCCATATTTTCCGTGCCTTATCCGGTCCAGGGCACCCCGAACCCTTGCCAAGCCGATCTCCAGCCCATCCTTCAAGCCCAGGTCTTTTCCACGTTCGAAAGTCTCAGTTCCTATGTCTGCCGGGTGCTGATCGTAAGCTGACTCTATCCCCAGGGATTCTTGCTGGCTCATGGAAAACGACTTTTCTTTGATCCCTTCAAACCCATCCTGCAAGCGATTGAGTTCCGAAATCAGAGCGCTTTCAAACTCTTTAACATCCAAACCGCGATTCACGTTCCGTCTACTCCTATCATCTCTTCGCATCTCGTTCACCCTGTTCATGGTAGTGTCATTACTTTGTGGCCCCCTAGGGCACCCATGCGGTTAGCATCGCCTCAAAGGCAAAAAAACATCAACATCCACCACAATCCTCTTTGAAAACCAGGGTCATCTAAGGTCTTGCCTTCAAGTATTGCTGTATTATCCACACCAGTTCCCCCAGGAAATTGCCTACAAGCGGAAGATCCAATATGAAACTTCTGGTCAGAATGTATATAAGCATCGCACCCAGAACCGTAAACCCAATAGCCAGGCCTACCCCTCTGGAAAGGCCCCCTATCAGGTTAAGATATATAAGGCGCCAGGGATGGTTCAAAAGGTCTACATACTCTGCGATTTTGGATCTTTCCAGGGAATCTGATATTTGCCGCACTGTTTCTTCCAGGCTTCTCAACTTGCGTTCTTGATGAATGTCACCTGTACACCCGCGTTCTGACTCCACGTTCAATACCTCAGCTGAACTTACATTATGTGCACGGTTAGTCTTCCCCTAGAGGCAAAACCTGAATACAACCGGTGCTGTTCTGCCCGAACAGGAGGCCGGCTGGCTAGTCTTGCATACCGCTTAGCCCGGTTCGGACTGGACTCAGATGAGGAGTGACTGTGGTACATGCCACTTTACATGGCCACGCTCACATCAAGGCTCCAGGTGTCATGCGACGCGCATGCCACCACAAGTATCTTCCCGTCGCAAAGCAGTGCCCACGATTACCTATACTTCCAACCTATACCCGTATCCCAGGCCGCCGTTTCCTCCTTGCACTAACTCTGCTTCACGGGCATAGACAAGAATTCTTTCCAGTATATTCTTGCGCAGTGCCTCAATTCCCCCGAAGTCCATGTTGGGAGCATAGAACCTTTCAAGGGCATCATGGTACTGCTTTGCCTGGCCAATGTAGTAAATGCCTGAATCAAAAAGCCTCAGAAACTCATCTTGAGCCCGGACGATATATGGATAGTGTCTTTCTATTACGCTGTCATCAAGACAGCTATTCATGTCTATTACAATGTCTTTCTGGCCGGGAACATAAGTGTGGGGCTCAATGGATTTGGTAAGAGCAAGCCCTAATTCAGGTACCACCACATGTTCTACCTTTTCAGGGTGTAGCGGGCAGAAATAGGTCTCCACAAAGAACCCTCGCTCAAGGGCAGCCCACGCCACCTTATGAAGCAGCATAGACTTCCCTGTTCCAGGGTGTCCACATATGGCATAGCGCTTTTTACACGGAGCTACTATGGTGTTGAGGTAATTCACCATGCCGTCAGGTGTTATGGCACTTGCAAAAAGCTTTCGCTGAAACCCGGGTTTAGGAGCTACCTCTATGTGGCTGAAGCTGCTGTCGATGATCCCTTTGGCTATTATGTTGGCCTTACCGAAATCCATGGCCTCCATGTAGACTGACTCCCAATCCTCATACACAATTTGAGCAGCTTTCAAGAAACGGTAGGCACGCCTGAATACCGACTCGGCTCCCTTTTGAGCCTGCAAAATATCTTCTTTGTTTGCCCGCACCGAGTCTTCATCCCAAAACTCGCCTAACCACACAATTTCATCAACTGCGCCGGGTACTTTAGGATCAACTACGTGTGGCCAGGTACCATCGAGTATCCCAACTCCGATTTCAGGGAACACTACCCCATCTATAGACCCGTTGTCTGATGAGCAATGGTGGATTTCCACATCATATCCTTTATCCACCATGTCCCGTGCTATAGCAGTCATGAACGTAGATTTACCAACCCCTGGGCCTCCTTTTATCACAAATACCCTGTTGGCATTCTTCGGTACCATGTAGTCATAATAGGAGAAGAATCCGTTAGGAGTGTTATTTCCAGGAAATACACGTTTTATATAGCCCTTGGTTTGCAAGGACCTGCCCTCCCCTCACACCTGTCAAATGCCCTGTAAGTAATGTAGACTATAGGGCGAAACCCTGAAATCTTAGTTTCAAGGCCTCCTGGCATACTATGTAAAACTTGTATTGCAGGTGTCCCCTGGAATCGACATAGACAGAAAGGAAAAGGCAGATTGAAGAAAAGCGCAGCAACCATAGGGGAAACTATGCGGCCAATCATTGTAACCTTAGTCGTATTAGGCCTAACCGGCTTTAACGTACTGTTTTCAATCAAGGCCGTAGCCTTGGATTTCGACTTTTACCTTGGAAACTGGGTTGAGTTAGACATACCCAAATCTGCACAAATGTCCCTGGATGACCTTAAACAGGTGGGTTGGAAACTTATTGCCTATTTTACAGGCAACGAATCAACTCCTCAACTAACATTGACCGTAGATGGAATACAAAGGCCTCTATACAGAGAAAACGAAATTACGCACCTGGAGGATGTACGGGCTTTGTTTCAGTTAGGGTTTTTGCTGAAGCACGTTTGCGAAGTTTTGGTTCTTTTGGGAATTCTACTGTCTGTTTTGGTATGTAAATATGT
>MTKW01080095.1_pt1 | contig 14943 bp, 5 predicted proteins | sample 1042761 | NCBI WGS metagenome assembly MTKW01 (sample SAMN06205366, study PRJNA360243) | anaerobic digester metagenome | biome: Wastewater treatment plant; feature: Anaerobic digester sludge; material: sludge; isolation source: anaerobic digester fed with sludge from wastewater treatment plant ... | reverse complement strand
AAGAGAAAAATGCCAATCAATTGGTGTCCAAAGTGTAAAGTAGGTTGTGCTAATGAGGAGGTTATTAATGGTAAACATGAGAGATGTGGAGAGGATGTTGAGAAAAGAGATATGAGTCAATGGTTTTTAAAGATTACTGAGTATGCTGATAGGTTGGATGATGATTTAGATATGACGGATTACTGGGAGAGTGTTAAGGTAAGGCAAAGAAATTGGATAGGGAGAAAGACTTGGTATGATATTGAATATGATGTTGAGGGGACGGGTGAGAAGATAAAGGTGTCAACCACAAGGCCGGATACACAGTTTGGTTCTACTTTTGTAGTTATAGCACCAGAACATGAGGTAGTAGGGAGGCTAAAAAAGCATATGGATGAGAAAACGTTAGAGGTGGTAGAGAAGTATCAGAAAGAAAGTAGGAAAAAATCAGAATTAGAGAGAATGAGCGAGATAAGGGAGAAAACAGGTGTTAGCACAGGACTTTTTTGTGTAAATAGCATTACCCAGGGGAGGATGCCAATATACCTCGCAGACTTTGTTCTAACAACAGTTGGGACGGGTTGTGTTGTTTCTGTCCCAGCTCATGATAAGAGAGATTTTGAGTTTGCTCAAAAATTTGATATTCCTGTAATCAGAGTGATAGAGGGGCCTAACGGAGATAGATCTGATGTTAAGAGTGTATCAGATGTGTATGAGGGTGAGGGTATACTCTTTAATTCTGACTTTCTGGATGGTTTAACCAGTCAAGAAGCAAAAGAGAAGGTAGGCGAATATATTAAAGAGGAAGGTATTGGAAATGTTGTTGTTAGGTATCATTTAAGAGATTGGAACTTTTCAAGACAGCGTTATTGGGGAGAACCCATTCCAATAGTATACTGTGAGAAATGTGGAGAAGTACCTATTCCTGAGGATCAATTGCCTGTGGAACTTCCAAAAGTAGAAAGTTATGAGCCTACCGAGACAGGAGAGTCCCCGTTGGCAAATATTACACAATGGGTAAACACAAAATGTCCGAAATGTGGAGGGAATGCAACCAGAGAAACAGACACTATGCCTAATTGGGCCGGTTCTAGCTGGTATTACCTAAGATATGTAGACCCAAAGAATTCGGACAGGCTTGCTGATGTCGAAAAAACAAAGTACTGGTTACCAGTAGATTACTATGAAGGAGGTTCAGAACATGTTACTTTACACCTCCTCTATTCTAGATTTTGGCATAAGGTGCTGTATGATATCGGTGTTGTCACAACACCTGAGCCTTATCAGAAGAGAACAATACATGGAAATGTTCTAGGAGAGGATGGGCAGAAGATGTCTAAGTCTTTGGGTAATGTAATTACACCTGATGAATTAATTCATAAATATGGAGCAGATGTGGTAAGAGGGTACATGATGTTCATGGGTCCCTATGAAGGAGATGTGTCCTGGAGTACGGAGACTATAAATGGAATTAAAAGGTTTGTTTCTAAATATTACAGGTTTCTGTTATCTTCTTGGGAGAGTAAAGGTAAGAGTTCGGAGGATGTGACTAGGAGTGTTGAGAAATTAGTGAAGAGAGTGGAGAGTGATATTTTAAATCTTAAATTTAATACATGTGTATCTGCTCTCATTGAATTTTTTAATGAATTTCATAAGGAAGAATTTTCTAGGAAAGATCTAGAGAAGCTTCTCATATGTTCGGCTCCCATTTTTCCACATTTGACAGAAGAGGTTTGGGAGAGAACAGGACATGTGTACAGTATACATATGCAAGATTGGCCAAAGGTTGATGAAAGCACTCTTCATGAAGAAAACATTGAGATACCGGTCCAAATAAATGGGAAGGTTAGGGGTAGGTTAATTATTAAAGCAGGTTCTACCCAAGAAGAAGTTAAGGAAAAAGCCTTTGCAGAAGGGCTTTTCAAGCAATATTTAGAGGGTAAAGAAATCAAGAAGTTTGTGTATATTCAAGACAGGATTTTAAATGTAGTGGTATAGGAAACCCTCAGATGTAAAAAGTTGTCCAAATTGTTGACAAAGTTGTTCGTTTACTCTATTATTATACTGCGGTTGGGGGCATAAGTTTTTACTGTTAAAACAACGTTTTTGAGAGGCTCGAAAATATGATCGGAAAAAACTGGCCCAGGGTAGTAAAAAATATACACGTTTTTGTATTCGTAATCATCTCGATGGTAGTTTTGTTAGGAACAAGAGATGTGTTTGCGATATCAACTTCTACCATAAATTTGCAAGGTAAAATTGTTAGGAATGATACGGGACACGAAGGGTTGAATGTTACTCCTGGTAATCCTGCTTGTGTTGTGGCTGGTGCGAACAATGATACTTGTGATTTTAGAGTTAGGTATTATGATGCTTCTTCTGGAGGTACGCTTCTTCTTACAGAAACATTTTCAGACAAAGAGATAGGGCAGTACAATGGGGCTTTTAATCTTTCTTTAGGTTCTGATTTGTCTCCTACGACAGGTAAATATGCTTCACTAAGCTCTCTAATTGATGGAGAGGATGAGGTATATATTGAGATAGGGTTTGCGCCTGGAGGGAATAATTCATATACAGAAACTTTTACAAGAATGCCTTTACAGGCGTCCCCTTATGCCATTAGGTCTAAGTATGCTTCTGAGGCATCTAGTGTTTCTTGGTCTGGTATTATAAATCCCGAAGGGAATCAATCCTTAACAATGGGTGCACATGATACTTCATGGAATTGGGGAACAGGTTTGTTTAGTAGCAATTGGGGTAGTAATGCAGGTGTTAATGACCTGTTTACTCTTAGTACAGGAAATATTACAGGAACTGGTTCTTTGTTGAATGTCCAAACAGGTAGTAGTGCAACAGTATCTCCTCTTAGAGTGAGGGCTGGAAGTAATGAAGCTATATTTGTAGATAATCAGAGTAGAGTGGGCATAGGTACGACTAGTCCAGCAGTAAAACTAGATGTTGCTGGTCAAGGTAGATTTGAAAGTAGTACTTTTCCTGTTGTAGAGATTACTAGGGATACGGGTAGTAGTGGAGGTGGAATTTATGGGGGAGCAAGATTACAGAGAAAGACTACATCTCCTGCAAATGGGGGAGGTATAGGGTTTTTCTTTATGTACCCCAATAGTGCTGGAGTTTCTAAGCATGCAGGAATGTTTGGAGGTGCATTAGCAACTACTACAGCAGGATCTGAGATAGGAGAAATAGTGTTTGGGGCTTCCTATAATGGGGTTGACCCTTATCAACAAAGACATTTAATAATCAGAGCTGCGAATGGTGGTGCTGGTGAAGTAAGAATCCCCTATAGATTAAAGATAGGTGCAGATAGTTCTCCTACTAAGCCATTAGATGTAACAGGGGATGCAATAATATCAGGAGATGTAGGTATAGGGACAACGTCCCCACTATACAAACTTGATGTAAATGGTAGTTTAAGAGCAGGTAGTTACTACTCATCAGATGGAACCCAAGGAGTAACATCTACAGTAAGTGGATTAGTATTTAAAGATGGACTTTACACATCAGGCGGTGTATCAGGGTTTGATAATTATGGATATTGGACCCTTAAAGTAAATAATGAGCTAGATGGTAGTAATATAACTTCACAGGGAGTAGTAAGTTTCAATGGTGCAGGTATAGTAAGTACATCAAGAAGTAATAACGAGATAACAATTACAGGAATAGAAGCAGATACATTAGGTACAGTAACAGGTAGAGGAGCTACAACCTCTACATCTTCTTCCTTTACAGGAGGAGCAACCATTCGAGGTTTAACCGTAGATCATGCTACAGGCACACGAGATAAGATAGCCATCTCTGTTGCAGATACGGGTACTAGTTCTTACACAGGAACGATCACTAATGCAGACCTAACAGCAGCTCGTACGTGGACTTTACCTAATGCAACAGGTACATTAGCCCTAACATCAGATATAGCAGTATCATCAGTATCCAATAGTGATGGTACTTTAACAATTTCTCCAACGACAGGTGATGTAATAGCTTCTCTAAATCTTAATAATGCTAATACATGGACAGCAGCTCAGACATTTAGTGCTACACCTTTAACCCTTTCAGCTAATAGTGCAGTATTAAGTTTCTCAAGTTCTATAGGAGTAAAATCAATAACTACAGGGGGTACAACTCATCTAGCATTATCACCAGGAGGTAATGTAGGTATAGGGACAACCAGTCCTACCCAGGCATTACACGTAGAGGGAGGTATTAGGTTAGGATCAACTACTAATCCAAATAATGTGCTTAATACAGCAACAACAGGAGGAGCACCTTCAGGTAGTTTGTATTGGGGTAATGCAGCCCTACTTACAAGTACAACAGGAGTAACATCAATAACAGGTACGACCAATCAAGTATTAGTAAATGCAATTAGTGGTACTCCCCAGACAGGGGCAGTAACATTAACAACACCCCAGGATATAGCTACAACTTCAACACCTCAGTTTGCTAGATTAGGTATAGGAGCAGCAGCAAATGGTACATATTTGCTTAATTTAAACGGAGCTCTAATACATGGTTCGTCAACAGGGGTGGGTGTAGGGACAACATCAATAGGAGCTAAGTTAGATGTTAATGGGAGTATTCGTTCTTCTTCTCAACTAATTTCTACAGTAGCTACAGGGACTGCTCCTTTGGCAGTTACTTCTACTACGGTAGTGACTAATTTAAATGCAGATAGAGTCGACAGTATTCATGCAAGTAGTACTCCAACGGCTAATTATCTTTTACCATTGGATAGTGCATTAAGATTTAATGCTCCTTTATATATCCCTGACACACGTTCAGCTGCGACTACTCCTGGATCATATAATCAAGAAGCAGCATGGAATTTTAAATCAAATAGCACGATAGGATTATCTAGTGCAGGATCTTTCTCAGGTGTATTAGGAGTAGGACCGTGGACTGACGATTCTGGTGGGGGAGGTCATGAAGTTGCTTTTTCAGCTGATGGTAATCTATATCATCGCTCTGGGACTCGTTCTGCAGGGTGGAATAGTTGGGCGCAGTTACTTAGTACAGAGAGCTTAAGTTCTAATGCTTGGCTATTAGGTGGGAATACATTAAGTGGTACGGGTATATTAGGTACTAAGAGTAATCATAGTTTACAGTTTATCACCAACAATACAGATAGGATGATAATAACTAATGGTGGTAATGTAGGTATAGGAACTACATCTCCTAGTGCTAAATTAGAATTGGCTAATTCTGGTAGTGCTACATCAGGGCTGAGGATTAGTTATTCGACACCATCTGCAGGGCAGCTTGATATTTATACGCGTGGTAATTCTCCAGCAGGCCCAGTTATAGAGGCGAGTAGTACGGGAGGATACAGTGTCCTTATCTTTAGGACGGGTTCTGCTGACAGAATGTTTATTAATCCTTCAGGTAATGTAGGAATAGGTACAACTAGTCCAACATCTATCTTACATACAGTAGCATCAGGGGCAAAGACAGCTAGCTATGTAGGTAATTTACTAACAAATACAGCAACATCCTCTACAGCATCAGTAGTAAAGACAGGATTATCGATAGAATCAACAGGCACATGGAATGGTACTAATGCTGTTAATAGGGGATTGTATGTTAATGCCACGGGAGGTACTACTAATTATTCAGCTATTTTTGAAGGTGGTAATGTAGGTATAGGTACAACTAGTCCAGGCCATCCTTTAGCTGTAAGTCAAAATATTGTATCAAATGGCTATTACGGAATAATGTTTCAAGATACTTCTACGGCAAATAGTGATGTAATTCTTGGGCGAATTTGGGCAGGTATGTATGGTTTAACTAGAGGGGGTAGGGGGAGTTTGTTCCTTGGTTCTACTAATGCCAACACTAGTAATGGCTCTTTTATAATATTGCGCCGTGTTGCTGATGGAGGACATGTGTCTATATACCCTGGAGATGGAGGAGGAGGTGTAGGTATAGGCACAGATACTCCTAGTGAGAAGTTACATGTGACAGGAGGTATTAGATTAGGCACTACTTCTCATGCAAATAATGTACTTAATACATCAGGGGCAGCAGGAGCGCCCTCAGGTAGTTTGTATTGGGGTAATCAGTCATTAGCATATTCTTCAGATATTCCTGACTCTTGGTTGGTAGGGGGTAATAATTTAAGTGCAGATAGTATATTAGGCTCTTTGAATAACTATGCAGTAAGAATATTTACAAACAATACAGAGCGAGTACGAATAGCAGCTAACGGTAATGTAGGAATAGGTACAACTAGTCCATCAACTAGACTTCATATTGCAAATGATGGAGGTATCTTAGCGCAAGGTACTTATGGGAGTGGCTGGAATGGAGGTACCCTTGGAGCTGGTACTAGGCTAATGTGGATTCCCAGCAAAGCTGCTTTTCGAGCTGGATATGTCGATAGTACTCAATGGAATGCTGCTAATATTGGTGATTATTCAATAGCCATGGGGTATAACACTATCGCCAGTGGAGAAGACTCCACAGCAATGGGAAGTGCCACCACCGCTTATGGATATGCCTCTACAGCAATGGGAAGTGGCACCACAGCCAGCGGACGATTCGCTACTGCTATGGGACATAACACCACCGCTAATGCTGATTGGTATTCTACAGCCATGGGAAGCGGCACCATCGCTAGTGGAAATTATTCCATAGCTATGGGATCTTCCACCACTGCCAGTGGATGGGGTTCCACAGCCATGGGAAATGACACCACCGCCAGTGGAGATGTTGCCACAGCAATAGGGGATAACACTATCGCCAGTGGAGCTTATTCTACTGCCATGGGGTATTACACTACTGCTCAAGCTTATGCCTCAACAATATTAGGTCAGTACAATGTTGTATCAGGTACAACTGGTTCTTGGGTAGCAACAGACCCTATCTTTGCCATTGGTATTGGTACTGGTAGTTCAAACAGAGCTAATGCTATGACAGTACTTAAAAATGGTAAAACAGGAATAGGTACAACATCACCAGGTGCTATGTTATCAGTAAATACATCAACATATCCTACTATAGAGTTGAAATATAACGATAATAAGGTAATGGATATATTTAGTAATACTGAACAGAATGTCTTTATTGGTAAGGGTTCTGGCAGTTCTATTACTACAGGACTGGGTAATGTAGGTATAGGACTAAATACTTTAGCATCTCATACGGCAGGGCACTCTAATATGGCTATTGGAACTGGTTCTTTAGGGGCTAACACAACAGGGAGCTATAATATAGGTGTTGGAGTCTCTACACTGCTTTATAATGAGACAGGAGTGGGCAATGTAGCAAATGGGTTTCTAGCAATGTTTATGAATACAGGGGGGAGCTACAATGTGGCTTTGGGTTATGGATCTTTAAGTGGGAATACAACAGGAGGTAGTAATGTAGCAATAGGAAATGGGGCAGGTAATAACATAACAACAGGAAGTAACAATATAATGATAGGCGCTGATACTACAGCTCCATCTGCAACAAATAGTAATCAATTAAATATAGGGGGCACCATACGTGGAGATCTATATAATAACAGAATAGGTATAGGAACTGGGACATCATCTCTAACACAAGCATTGGAAATAAATGGTCTAATAAAGATAACGGGAGGGTCTCCAGGTACAAATAAAGTGTTAGTTTCAGATGCAAGTGGTGTAGGGAGTTGGCAGACTTTTAGCCCTGGTAGTAGTAGTGTTAGGTGGGATGAGATCACAAGCCCACTAGCCAATCAGACTTTAGGTATGAATGGGTATAAAACAGAATGGACATGGAGTAGTAGTAATACAAGTAGTAACAATCTGTTTACATTAAAAACAGCCAACAGCACTACAGGTACAGGATCACTACTTAACTTAGAAACAGGTAGTGGTTCTGCGGTCAATCCTTTACATATAGTCTCTGCAGGAGTAGAAGCACTATTTGTATCTAGTCCAAAAGGGAGTGGATATAACAGCAGAGTAGGTTTGGGTACAAATAGTCCTATGGCTATGTTGGATATAAATATGGATCTTGATGAAGATGGTACAGACTCATTTATGAGAATGAAAAAAGGTTCTACAGAAATCTTTAAGTTTGAAAAAGAGGGAGGGATATTTATGAATGAAGATCCGTATGTACTGGGTCCTGTTTGGGATAGATTCTATAGAAGGAATAATCAACTTAATTGGGATGGTAAGGTATTATGGATGGATGGAGGAAATGACTTCTCCTCAACAGCAGTATTGGGGACAAAAACAAATAATAGTTTACAGTTTAGGACTAATAATGTAGATAGAATGATAATAACTAATACAGGTAATGTGGGAATAGGAACAACATCCCCAGTCACTAAACTTCATATTGCTGGTGATGGAGGTATCTTAGCTCAGGGTACTCATGGTAGTGGTTGGAATGGAGGCTCTTTAGGAGCGGGTGCTAAGCTAATGTGGATACCCAGTAAGAGTGCTTTTAGAGCTGGGTATGTTGGTTTTGCTCAATGGAATACTGTTAATATTGGAGCTTATTCAGTAGGGTTAGGGTCTAATACTATGGCCACTGCAAATTATTCTGTAGCAATGGGAAATAATACCTATGCTTCTGGGGTATCTTCCACAGCAATGGGAACAGACTCAATGGCTACTGGACGTTATTCTACAGCAATGGGATATTATACTGTCGCTGAAGGATGGTATTCCACAGCAATGGGTGCTGATACAAAAGCTACAGGAGAATATACTACGGCGATGGGATATAACACCATCGCTCAAGCCTATGGCTCGACTATTTTAGGACAATACAATGTTGTGTCAGGCTCGAAGAGTTCTTGGGTTGCCACTGATCCTATATTTGCAATTGGTATTGGAGAGGACGATTCGAATAGGGCTAATGCTGTGACTGTACTTAAAAATGGTAGTGTAGGAATAGGTATAGCTAGTCCTACTGCCACACTAGATGTGAATGGTCATATTCATTTATCAGGTGGGAACACTAGAATTATAAATCGTTTTAATAGTTATCTTGCACTTGGTACTAATAATACTGAAAGGATGAGAATAATGGGAAATGGTCGAGTAGGCATAGGTATAACAGCTCCAAAAACCACACTTGAAGTTGTAGGTAACATTTTATTTTCTAATACCTCAACTACATATAACCAATTAAGTAATCTTGCAGGATTTTATAAAAAAGGGAATATGATACAATACGAGACAGTCGTAGGACTAGCAATAACACATGGGGAATCATCAGACAGATATTTTATGGCTATGTCTAGACTTAATTCTGCTAATGACGCTTGGGCAGATAATGAATTTATCTTTCAAACTAACGGTGTTGGCAAATCAGATGGTGGTTGGACAACACCTGCAGACTTTGCAGAATATTTCTATTCTAATGATGCTAATTTGCAAAAAGGGGATATAGTTACTCTTACAGGTGAGAATGGTCCTCCTGCAAGTACACTTGAAGTACCAATGGGTAAAATTAAAAAAGCTAGCAAAGAAGATTTACCACTAGGGATAGTATCTACCAATCCAGGCTTTGTTGGAGCATTGGCAAAAGATGTTACAGATGATACTGAATATTATGAAAATGACCCTCACTATCAGATTGTTGGTCTTTTAGGTCAAGTACCAGCAAAAGTAACAGTTAAGCCGGGAGAGAATATTTATATAACTGATCCAGTGGGGGCTTCAAATCTTGTAGGCTACGGTGAGAAGATGACTAAACAAGGTACGGTTGTTGGGTTTGCCACTGAGTCGACAGAACATTGGAATGAAAATACCTGCCCATTGATAAGTAATATTAGTAATATACAGTGGCCTCAGGATAAAACAGGAACCAACTATAGCCAACCATGTTTCAGACTCTCAGATGGAACATACGTTGGTAAAATAATGGTGTTTGTAAATGTATCTTGGTATGACCCAGCCCCAGGAGAACTATTAGCAAAAGTACAACAATTGGAAAATCAATATAATAGTATTAATCAAGAACCAAACCCATTAAACAGTGTATTGAGTATAACATCTACTAATACACTTACAGTAGACTCCCACCTACTATCAAAAACAAATAATACATATAACTTAGGAAGTAGCACTAATAGATGGAAAAATGTATATACACAAGGAGTAATATCAATAGGAGAAAATGGGAATAGTGGTAGTGTTAAATATGATACAGAAACAAAGGAGCTTAAATTCTCAAATGATGGAACTAATTGGATAGCACTTGGATCAACAACAAATACAGAAACACTATCTGCTCAATATCCAGGCTCTGTAGTAACATCCAAAGATATAGAGACAGGAGTAGGAGAAGAAGAAACAGGGTATATGCATTACTATGAGTTCAATAATATAGAGGAGGATACAGAAAGTGTAGAAATAAGTATAAGATACACATTACCAAGCAACTTTGCTAGTTGGAGTGATAATGCTATCCAACTAAACTATGCTACAGAGTGTATGGATGATGAAGATTGTAGTGTTGACATGGAGGTATTTAAACAAGAAACTCCTAATAAGAAAGGAAAATCTTTAACAAACGTAGGGTTACAAGCAGAAGAATGGGAGACAATACTGTTAAGTGGAAACCAATTGAAGAATACCTGTACTGAACCAGGAGATACATGTATCATCATCATCAGACTACATTCTAAAGACAACAACTATGTGAGAGTAGGAGATATTAAGTTTGACTATAACAGGAAGTTGTAATGAGATGATTGTGATCAAAGTATCATAGGGCTGGTAAGCCGTACTTAATATATGATATAACTATCGCATGAGTACAGTATCAGATAATATTAAAGATAATAAAAAGATACTACTTTTAGCTTTTGGTTTACTAGTAGTATCTTTAATAGGAGTAATTTTAATGAAACAAGGAACCATTATACCTACAGATACAGGACTACCTCAGATTACTGAGGAAGAGGAAAATACAAAAACATACGATGAACCTAAACAGGTCTTGCAAGAGGGAATAGATTACAAAGTCATTCTAAAAACAAGCGTAGGGGATATAGAGATAGATCTTTTCGAAGATGAAACACCTATAACTGTTAATAGTTTTCTCTTTCTTGTACAGGAGAGATTCTTCGATGGCTTAACATTCCATAGAGTAATACAGAACTTTGTAATCCAAGGAGGAGATCCAAGAGGGGATGGAACAGGAGGACCTGGCTATCAGATAGTAGATGAAATAACAGATCGAAAATATCAACCCTACACACTAGGTATGGCAAATGCAGGACCTAATACTAACGGTTCTCAATTTTTCATAACCTCAGGTAATATCCCAGAGGGTAATATGGAATCACTAACAGGAAATTACACGATATTTGGGAAAGTACTTAGTGGGTTTGCCGTTGTTGATTCTATAGAGAGAGTAAAAACTGATGCTAATGATAAACCTCTTAACCCCATAACGATAGAGAGTGTCCAAATTATAGATAGGTAATCTAAATTTAATGTTTGTAATGTATATTCTTTCTATGAAGAATATGCGGAAACAGATTATCTACTATTCAATCACCTTTTTAATATCCTTCTCTTTAGGACTTCTTTTTGATCACTATGTACTATGCAAGAACTTCTGTTCAGAGGAAGAGGGTAATAGTAAAGAAGAACTGGAGATCGTACTTAAAAATGATAAATCTTCAGATGAGAAGAAAGAGAAAGGCAAAGTAGTACAAGTGGATAGTGGTTGTACAACATATGTAGATGTCTCAGGAGCTTTGGTAAAACCTGGAGTATACTGTTTAAACTCAGATGCATTAATCATTGATGCGGTAAATGAAGCAGGAGGATTTAGTAGAGAAGCTGCTCTTAAATTCATAGCTAGGAAGATAAATCTAGCACAACCCTTGGTAAGTAACCAGAAACTGTATTTCCCATATGAGAAGGAATTAATATGCTCACTGCAACCGTTAGTAGATGAAAGTATATGGATAGAAGAGATGATGAACAATCCTGTAGTGGAGTTACCAACAGTAGAACCCTACACTGATATTGAACAAACAAGTAAAACTCCCCCAGCCTCAACACCTAGTACTCCAACAAATAGTGATAATGGCCAATGTGTGAACATAAATACAGCTACTAAGGAGCAATTGATAACTCTAAATGGTATAGGGGAAGTGACAGCAAAGAAGATAATTGAAGGCAGACCATATGAATGTATAGAGGATTTGCTTAATGTAAGTGGAATAGGTGAGGCTACATTTACAAAATTCAAAGATGATATCTGTATTTAGGTATGTTCCACAAGTGTAAGGCTATAATTAATAGATTTTACAAAAGGATTAGGGGGCTGTGTAGATATGTACTTGATTATAAATTACTATTCTTCTCTCTAGCCTATATATTTTCCTCTTCCTTTTGCCTGATTATCCTGAGAAACATAGAAGAGCGTGGAACTATGGGGTGGATATTGTTGTTAGTTCTGCTTTTTTCTCTGCTTTTACTATTATTCTTAAAACTGAGAAACATAAGGAAAAAGAAAAAAGAGGTAGGTGTGTTGAAAATAGAGGGTAAAGGAAATGTGTGTTTTTTTGTACACCTCTTAATCTTTGCTTTAATAGTAATTGTATCTACTGTAAAAGTTTGTAAGGTTTTAAGTCGTATTGAGAAAACAAATGAGAAAGTCCTTAGTTTCACAGATAAGAGAGTAGTTTTTGAAGGGTATATAGCTGATGAGCCTGTTAAAAAACACAGATTCCAACATCTAAACACCATATTACTAGAGGACTTGTATGCAGAGGATGAGAGATTAGATAGAAATCATGGGAAAATACTTGTTAAAGTAGAAAACTATGAGAAATTTACAGTAGGTGAGGTATGTAAATTCTACGGTACTCTTGTGGAACCTGAAAATTTTGATGATTTTGACTACAAAAGATTTCTAAACAACAAAGAGATATTTTTAATTTTAGAAGATACTACTTACAACTGTTTCGATATCAAAAAGAGAAGAGCAGGATCTGTATTAAAAAACAAATTATTGGATTTAAAGGAAAATTTAGTAGAGAGAATAGATGGAATTCTTCTTGAACCACGATCATCTCTTTTGGCAGGGATACTTTTTGGTAAAGAAAGATTGTTTGAACAAAACTTTGACGATAGCATCAGGATATCAGGAGTTAGCCACGTGGTATCAGCATCAGGGTATAGTGTAACTATAGTAGTGCTCATAGTAAACAGGGTGTTTTTCTTCTTGCCTAAGAAGATAAAGATAGCATTGGGTTTCCTAGCTATTTGGTTCTTTGCTCTTTTCTCTGGTCTTTCTACCTCAATAACGAGAGCCTGTATAATGAATTCTCTTTCTCTTCTTGCACTATTTTGGGGTAGAAGCAACAGTATTAATATATCCTTACCTTTTACAGTAGCTATTTTTGTCTTTTTTAAACCCCTAATCCTTCTTGATGTTGGATTTTTACTTTCGATTTCGGCAGCTTTAGGATTGTTCTACATCTTACCCATACTTCTTGATATGAAAAAGAGATTTAGTAAGAAATTTAAGTTTACTGAAAGTTATCTTCTCCCCACTATGAGTTGTACATTATCTACTTTGCCAATATCGTTGTTAACTTTTAAGACTTTTTCAATATGGGCTATTCCTGTTAATATGATAGTACAACCGGTAATGGAAGGGATCTTGTTATGGGGTGTGTTATCAGTTTTAATCTTTACTATTCATAGACCTTTGTCATATTTTTTCCTTTCTGTAATAGATTTGAAGCTTAGCTATTTTCAATATGTGATTCAGTTTGTTAGTAGACTTGATTTTGGTGTTTGGAAAGAGCTAAGTTTGATGGTAGGATCTCTCTCTTTACTACTTTTTGTAACTCTCTTTCTTTTAGTAATATATCATTATCCTGTAGAACATGAAGAGTACAACTACTATCTTAAAGATAGGTAAAAATTTCTTTTTTAAGAATATTATTCATATTCTTTTCTTTACTGTTACAATATATATCCTTACTTTTAGTAGTAAGACAGATAGTAGAGGTCCAGAGATAATATTTTTTGATGTTGGGCAGGGAGATGCAATACTGATACAGCAAGATGATTTTCAAATATTGGTAGATGGAGGACCTGATGACAGAATTGTCTATGAACTGGCTAAGCAAATGCCAAAGTATGACAAGAAGATAGAGGTAGTGGTGTTAACTCACCCCCATGAAGATCATATTAGAGGTTTAATGAATGTTCTAGAAGAGTATACGGTTGAAAAATTTCTTTTAAACAGAGTTGATTTTGAAAATAGGGGATATAGTTATTTGCTTGAAAATTACGCAGATATATTGATTGATGTTGTAGAGGGAGATACTATTAGATACAAAGATATACTTGTTACTGTATTGTTTCCTTTTGATGAAAGTAGGGAGCAGTTTAAAAATATTAATAATGAATCAGTGATATTACTAGTTGACATCTATGACTACAAGACATTACTTATGGGAGATGGAGAGGAGGAGTTGGAAGTTAAATTAATGGAGAGATGGAAACCTGAAAATATCTATATATTAAAGGCAGGTCATCACTGTTCAAAAACCTCTTCTTCTGAAATGTTTCTCAGAAGTATAAATCCTACCATAGCAATTTGTTCTTGTGGTGAAGGGAATAGATTTGGACATCCTCACTATGAAACATTAGAAAAATTCGAAATGTTAAATGTTCAATATTTGATAACGCACATAGAGGAAAATATTGTTATTAAATTTGATGATCTGTGATAGAATGCTTCTAAGAAGCATGTTTTGTACCTGTAGCTCAATTGGATAGAGCATTGGTTTGCGGAACCAAAGGTTGTCGGTTCGATTCCGGCCAGGTACGCATCCCGCTAGCTTATAGTGGTGGTGATTTTTGATTTGTCTCCTTTTATACTTAAAATTATTATTTTACCCCTAAAAGTGGTAATATAGAGTCTAAAGAGCACCTGTAGCTCAACTGGATAGAGCATCGGTCTTCGGAACCGAGGGTTGGGGGT
>MTKW01082941.1_pt1 | contig 14957 bp, 13 predicted proteins | sample 1042761 | NCBI WGS metagenome assembly MTKW01 (sample SAMN06205366, study PRJNA360243) | anaerobic digester metagenome | biome: Wastewater treatment plant; feature: Anaerobic digester sludge; material: sludge; isolation source: anaerobic digester fed with sludge from wastewater treatment plant ... | reverse complement strand
GGGTATATACGTGGGCTCGTGGTACCCGCTTTATTATGATGTCGGGGTAAACTGGGGCAGTCCCGCCAACAAGGCCGACTATGAGTGGTGGCCGGACGGTTACGAACAGACAGGTTATGCCGATTTGCTGGACTACATGTGCACCGGCTGCTATTATGCATATCCCACCCGGAAAGAAGCTCTCGCCGCGGGAGAAGAGGAATGGAAGAGTGTTGAGGCCGCCGCCGAAGAGTCTATGAAGGCGATCAAGGACGAAACCATAGTGTACGGCAGCCTTTATGTGAAGCAGTATAATGGCCGCCCGCAGAAATTTGTGGAGGCCATACGGCAGTGCCTCGACAAGACGCAGGGCTGCATGCTCTTCGATCTGGTGCACGTGAGAGAGTATGGCTGGTGGGATGTGCTCAAACAGGCGTTTCCTTCTCCCAAACGCGCCCCGCACGACGACCCGGCAATGCTCAAGCTGATTAAAGAAAAAAGAGCTTCGCGCGACAAATAAATCGAGCCGGCGGACGGGCGCTCTGGGCGACGCCCTTCTTCCACCTTTTGTTCTTTTTCAGAACGGCCTTCAATTGTGCGAGATTAATGGCCGGGCTTTGCAAGAAGAGAGGTACAGTCTTTCCAGTCAATTCGATGCTCCGGTTCGCAGTCGAGCGCGTAGGCGGCCAGCTGCGAGAGCAGGTATGTGCCGGTGAAGTTGTCTCTTCCGCCCAGGTTGAGTGTGCATGCTATGATCACGCCGTCGCCCACATGCATCTGCACCAGGTCATCTCCATAAAGCGAGGTTCGCGGGTTCATCCGCCGCAGCAGAACATCGCACTTGCCGGAAAGCGGCGCTGATACCAACTTGTGATTGGTAGACAGTGGCAGGAACTGCAAATCCACGAAGTTTTCATGCGGGAAGTCACCCAACGCTTCGGGGCGCGCGAACACTTCCACCGCTTCCCGCCAAAAACACGAGCCTTCCACCTGCAGCGGACCCGTCGGCCCGACCACGACCACCGCTCTTCCGCCCGCTTCGATCCATCGCCCTATTTCGTCGTTCAGCGTATCAGTGATCAGCAGTTTCGTGTCCGGCGGGGGCGCAGCCCCGGGGTCGGACGCTTGACACACTCCGCTCATCTCTGCAATATGCGCCAGGCTGTCGCCGGCCTCCAACAACACGGTACCCTGCGGCATTACCGGTTCGGGAAACGCCCACAGCTTCCAGGAGTTGTTCACAACCGCGCCTCCCAGTGCAAGTGTGGCGTGCAGTGTGTAGACTTCGGGTGAGGTCGATTTGGACACGTCGAAGCCGGCGGGACCGATACAGCAGACCTGCCCCTTGGCGATGGTTACATTCGATGATCCGGAGCTTATTTCGCGGCCCGGTGTGGAGATCGTCCAGCAAAGCGTTCCGGAGCTGGGCACGCATTCATCAAAACACGATACCAGCACGTCCAGCGCCGCCTGCTCGCCTGCGCGGTAATTATAGTGTGGACGGTGGGTATCCACGAGCAAAACGGTGTCGCCATTAAACGGCAGCATCTGCTCCCGGGTATATTTCAGGCGCCCGAGATCATCGTAGAAGCCGGGAGTGTTACCGACGCTGTCCCGGATGCCAATAAGTGTGTAACCGGTGAACTCGCCGCGCTTCCGATAACTCTCAACCTGGAATTTCAGGTGCGAAAGCGCGTGCTGATAGGAAGAATGCACCATATCGTGTAGCGGCCTCCCTATCTCCTGTGCAGACTGCTCGTTTCTCGCCTCCAGCAGCCGGGTTGGGGTCAGGCACAATGGCGCGGGCTTGTTTTCGGGGTCCCAGTCCAGCCACCAGGGAAGCTCCCTTCCGAACTCTTCGTGAAGCGCGGCGAAATCGCGGCAGGTATCGCAGTCCATCGATTCCCCGGTGGCAAACGGCTTCGGCTCCACCTCCGAGAGCCTTGCGACCAGCGCGTCCAGGTGGGCGTTGAAGTGATGACAGTCCAGGTATGGATGGTCGCTGTAGGCATCGGTAAATGCCGGGTCATGCTTTTGCGACCAGTTCAGGAAGAACCCGCTGTTGTCTATCACGATGCAGCCGGGTATTAGCTCGTGCGCCCGTTTGTACAGGTGCTTTATAACCTGTAAATCGACGTTTGCACCGGAGAGCGTGGCCTCACAGGTGAGGCTGCGGATGATGATGCTCGGGGAATTAACGTCACGCAGGAAGAGTTCATCGAACTCCGGATAATGTTGCGGGCCGATTTTGCCCATGGTCTGCCAGGTGGGATACTCCAACCAGACCAGCACCCCCATCTCATCGGCGATGTCCAGGTAATGTCTGGGTGGAAGCCACAAGCACAGCTTGCTCATGTTGAAACCCAGATAGATGAGGTCGCTGAGTTCTTTGCGTACCTGCTCGGGAGTCGGGGCAGGGGCAATGTGCTCAGGATACACTCCCCAGGTCAGCCAGCCGCGCGGATAAAGAGGCCTGCCATTGAGAAGAATGTGCCTGTCTTCGGTGCGGACTTCTCGATAGCCGAACCTCTGACTCACCTCATCGACGATTTCACCATTTGCGCTCAAACGCACCTTGGCAATATACAGGTTCGGCTGCCCGACATCCCACAGTCGAAGACGCGAGGCATCCAGCACCACCGAGCCCTCGCTGTCTGTTATTTCTGCTTCCCCCGATATGACCGTCTCGGACCCATCGCGTGTCAGTATTTCCACCTGCAGTTTCGAGCCGTTGGCGGCGCAGCACCTGGCGGTCACGGTTATTTGGCCGGCTGAAAGGTCAGATGCCACGAGCACCGGTTCGATGATTCGTGTTTCCGGGCGTATTTCTAAATACACATCCTGCCAAATTCCGCCGTGGTGGGGCATAGCCACGCTTGAGAAGCCGAACGTCACGTGCCCCGGGTCTTCGCGCACCCGCACCGCAAGCTGGTTTTCGCCATTACGAAGCAGCTCTGTGATGTCGAACTCAAACGGAGTCCAGTTTCCCGAGTGAGAACCGGCCATACGGCCGTTGACCGTGACTTCGGTATGCGTCGCCACTGCCTCGAAATGCAGCCACACGCGCGAGCGTTCGGGGATAGGAGGTCGCTCAAACGATGTGAGATAGAAGCATTGGCCGTTGAATGTGGGGCCCAGGGCCAGCTCCCAAGCCTGGGGGACGAGTATGGAGCGGGGCCACCGTGATGTGTCGCCGGAGCAGTCCTGCCCATTATGCGATTCCACCCGCAGATCCCACGTACCGTTGAGGTCAATTCGGGTTCTCATATATACCTACCATTCTCAAACGCTGCGATTTCGTGCTTGACGGCAGGTTATCAAATGCCGGGAGCGGTGTCAACATCTGTGAAGAGACACGGCCTCTGTTCATGGGAATTCCACCATAGTAATGGTTCACATTCCGTACCAGGAGGGCAGGTTTTAAGGAACACAATGTATAATACACAATCGTAAGGGGCTGGGCCGTACTTACATGCCAACACTGCAATGCCGTGGATCGGTATGTCGCCCAGCTTTAAGGGCGGGCAATACAGGATCAAGTTAACAATAAAGCCGGAGGTTGGTATGCAAGTTGGTATTGTAGGAGCTGGCAATATTGCCAGATTTCATATTGAGGGTTATGCCGCGGCAGGCGCCCAGGTGGTCGGTGTGGCCGATGTGGATCGCACAAAAGCCGAGTCACTGGCGAAGAAGGTAGATGCGTGTGCATATGCCGAGTATGCCGAACTACTCGCGCGCCAGGATGTGAACGCGGTCTCGATATGTCTTCCCAACAATCTCCACTATCGCGCTGCCTCTGATGCTCTGCGCGCTGGAAAGCACGTAATATGCGAGAAGCCGATGACCACCACTCTTTCCGATGCGCGCGAACTGGTGAAACTCGCCGTGGAGTCCGGCCGCTGCGTTCAGGTGGCCTATATGAAGAGATTCATCCCCGCATTTCAGATTGCCCGCGAAGCGCTGGGAGAAATAGGCAATGTGCTTTCGGCGACGGTAAAGGTCTTCCACTGGTTTCCCGAGGAAAACTGGGCCACAGCCGATAAGGCCTGGGGTCTGCAGAAAGAGGGCGCAGGCGGAGGCCCGCTGGTGCACTCCGGCTCTCATATAATCGATGTGCTCAACTGGTGGTTCGGACGCATATCGGAAGTGAGCGCAAAAATCCGCTACAGACCGCAGTCGGACTTTGATGATTACACTGCAGCCACGCTGAGGACCACGTCCGGAGTAACGATCTTCTTTGAGGACGGCTGGCTGCCGCTGTCGAGAGTGGGCTACTTCAAGGACGGTTGGGATGAGCGTATAGAAGTGACTGGCGACCGCGGCAGAATTGAGCTGTTTTCCACCTGGTGGGATAGGCCGGAAATGAGTCCATTTGTGCGTGTCTACAAAGAAGGTGAGCCGATGCGGGAGTATTATGCGCCGCCGGCGAACCCGTTCGTATCGGAAATCAAGCAGTTTGTGAAAGCATGCGCCAATGGCGGCGGCGTATCTCCGAATGCTGTTGACGGGTTGGCGGTGCAAGAAGTCATTGAGGCAATATATCGCTCGGACAAGACGGGAGCACCTGTCCGCATTGAGGACCTGTAAACATGAACATGAAAGCTGCCTTTGCTAAAGCGCCATTCAACATAGAGTTGCGCGATATTCCCGTGCCCAAAATCGGGCCGGGCGAAGTGTTGGTGAAAATACACACATGCGGAGTATGCGGAACGGATGTGCACGTTGCCGAGAAACAGGCGGTTGATGAATGGATGTCGTTGGGGCATGAGATCGGCGGTGAGATCGTAGAACTCGGGCCCGGAGTGTCCGGATTTGCCGTGGGTGAGCGAGTGGTGGTGGAAAATTCATCGCCGTGTGGGTCCTGTGATCCCTGCGAGAACGGTGATCCTGAAAGGTGTGAGTCGTTCCTGCATCTCAACGATCAACCCGGAATGGCGGAGTTTATCGCAGCGCCGGCGAGGTCCCTGGTGCGTGCCGAGGGAATGGATTATGCCGAGATCGCGCTGTCTGAGCCTTTGACGGTGGCGCTGCACGTCACCAAAACCGCAGCCATTGAGTTTAATACGGATGTTGTGGTGATGGGGCCGGGGCCGATAGGGCTGATGGCAGTGAAGGTGGCCAAGCGAATGGGCGCAAGGCGTGTGATTCTTGTCGGTCGCTCGCGCTCAAAAGCGAGGCTTGAGCTGGGCACGGCACTCGGTGCTGATGATATAATACTGTGTGATCAGACCGATACCGTCAGCGAGCTGCTTCGCAGATGCCCCAAGGGGGTGCATCACTGCATAGTCACTTCAACTCCTGACTCGTTGCCGGGGGTCTTCGACTTTATGAAGTATGGCGGCATCGTAGCATTCATTGGAATCGACTGGAACGGGCCGCAGGTTATTACGTTTGACGCCAATAAGTTCCATTTCAAGAAGCTGCAACTGCGGGCGTCGCATGCGGTACCCAACAGTTTCTTCCCGATCGCGCTGGATATGATCCGGCGAGAAGAAATCGACGCGGGGCGCTTTATCTCGCACACCTATCCGCTGGCTGATGTCGAATCTGCCATTACCACCGCAGCATTCGATAAGGAGACCGCAATTAAGGTTATGGTCGACTGCGGGGCTTAGGTGCCTGCGCCTTGGGGCGATGTCAGCCCTGTCCAATGCCGTATTATTTGTACTTCGGTGATCAACCATGGATATAGACAGGCACAGCCCTCTTCCAAAGCACTTTCAACTGGGAGAGGCGATCAAGAATGAAATAATCCGCAAAGGCCTGAGCGAAGGTGACGCGATACCTTCGGAACGGACTCTTTCGGAGACATATGATGTGAGCCGGTTCACCGTGCGCAGAGCGATCTCGGACCTGGTCAAAGAAGGTGTCCTCCGACGTGAAGGCAGGCGCGGGGCTTATGTCAGCGACATCTCGCGACTCAACGTGTGGCGCCAGGGCTCCAGGCGCAGACTGCTGGGAGTCGTTATTCCGGACATAGAGGACTTTTTCGCTGCCAGGCTGGTTAACGGCATGGACAGCCTCAGCCATCAGATGGGCTACAGCATCGCTCTCGGCAGGTCCGATGAAGACCCGGACCGCGCCGCAATGCAGTTGGAGCGCCTGATAGCCGAACAGGTGGCGGGAGTGGTGCTGGTTCCGGTGGCATGCGATAATTATGTAGAAGCCAACCAGGGACTGTTTTCGATGCTGCAGGCAGCGAAGGTGCCGTTTGTGCTGATAGACCGGTATGTGGAGGGAATCCAGGTGGACACGGTGGTCAGCGACAACTTCGACGGCGCCTACCGGTGCACCAAGCACCTGATCGATATGGGCTACAGGCGCGTGGCATACCTGGGGTATCCTCAGTGCAGCACCATAATCGACAGGTTGGCCGGTTACAAAAAAGCTCTGATGGACAGCGGCATTCATTTCGATGATAAGCTGGTAGTTGCACAGCACGCGCGGCGCGACCGCGATGAGACGATCAGAATCACGGAACGGCTGCTGAGACTCAACCCGCCGGTAAACGCCATATTCACGGCGAATGACGGAGTTGCCATGGAAGTGTGGGCGGCCCTGAGGGAGAGGGGAAAGCTGGTGCCCGATGAGATCGCTCTTGCAGGGTATGACAATGCCGCCGGACACACCGGCCCGGGAGTGCTGCTAACGACAACGGAGCAGCCATTATATGAAGAAGGCCGGATCGCGTGCCAGATGCTGCTGGAGCGCATCGAGGGCCATCGCGGCGAGCCGCGGTTCGTATGTCTTAAGTCCACTTTCGTGCCCGGGCATTCCACGGTGCCCACGACTACCACCATTGTAAGGGATTCTCAGACCACGAAGTCTCAATCAACCATTATGGGATAAGGCTGCGGGGAGCGGCGAGGGAGGAAAGGTATGCAAAGAATTAAGCTGGGCCCTATAGAAGTCTCAAAATTCATACTGGGCGGGAACCCGATAAGTGGTCATTCGCACCAGTGTCCGGAAATTGATGAGCGAATGCGCGACTATTTCACTGCGGAGCAGGTCAAGCGCCTGCTGCGAGAGGCGGAGTCCTATGGCGTGGATACATTCCTGGGTCGAGCGGACCGCCATATTATTCGCCTGCTGCGCGAGCATAGAAATTGCGGTGGGAGAACGAAGTGGATCGCGCAATCCTGTCCCGAATTCGACACCATAGAGCGCAGTGTCCACGATGCCCGGAACAACGGCGCTTCCGCGTGCTATGTCCACGGCGGCGTTATGGACTACCTGCTGGCCAATGATGGGCTCAATGAAATTCCGCCCATTATCGAAATGATCAAACAGGCCGGAATGGCTGCCGGAGTGGCCGGACACATGCCCGAGGTGTTCGACTGGGCCGAGCGCGAGATAGATGCGGACTTTTATATGTGCTCATACTACAACCCCACCTGCCGCAGTGAGAATCCGGAGCACGCGGGAGTCGGAGAAGTCTATTCGGACTCCGACCGGCAGAGGATGGTGGAAAAGATCGCAACGCTGTCGAAGCCTGCCATTCATTACAAGGTGCTCGCCGCGGGGCGCAAGACTCCCGAAGAAGCATTTGCATTCGTGGCGCAGCACTTGAGGCCGCAAGATGCAGTGTGCGTCGGCATCTATGATGAAGACGACCCCAATATGCTTCGCCATGATATAGATTGTTTCGAAAGAAGCCTGGCCGGCGGACCCGTCAGCGCGCCAGGCTCCGTGTGACCTTGTCAAACGCCTGGATTATCTGATCTATCAAGCCGGGCTCGGGGTCGGTGTAGCTGGGAAGGCTTAACAGTCGCTCGTACACCGACTCCGTCACCGGCAGGTCTCCGGCGCCCCACTGACGAGTGGCTGATGCCTCCCCGCATTCCATGAACCCCATCTCGACTCCGCCCCAGTTGCGGCTGAAGAACGGATGCAGGTGGTTGAGCTGGTAGCGGTCCTGGTCAGTGGGGACTCCCTCGGCCTGCAGCGCCTGAATAAACTCTGCCCTGGGCAGTCCGCCCAGTTCTTCGGGCTTGTAAAGCATGCGATACTCGTAGAAGCCAGCCCTTTTCGCTCCTGGAAGGGGCGCTATCAGCTCTATTCCGGGCAGACCGCCCAATCCTGCGTCATATTTTGTCCACGTTTCGGCCCTACGGCGGTTGACCTCATCCAGCCTTTCAAGCTGGCACATTGCGATGGCCACTGCCAGCGGGTGCGCCCGGAACTTGAGCCCCACTCCCTGCGGCGCGAGGTGAACGTACTTGTCCGTGACAAGCTCCTGCGCGAAACGGCGGCCATGATGGCCTAGAACCAGCATGCGGTCATAGTATTCCGGATTGTCAGTCACCACAACGCCTGCCTCGCCGCCCGCAAGCGGCTTGCTGCCCTGCAGAGAAAAGACGCCTATGTCTCCAATGGTCCCGATTTTCTTGTCTTTCCACTCCGCCCCGTGAGCGTGGCTGGAGTCTTCGATCATCGGAATATTGTGCCGGCGGGAGATGTCTGTCAACCGGTCCATGTCGGGCATGTTGCCCCACATCTGGGTGATGACGATTGCCCTTGTCCGGGGGGTTATCTTTCGTTCGATATCTGAAGGGTCCGCGCACAAGGTTTGCGGTGAGATTTCGCAGAAGACTGGAATGCCCCCGGAGTGTATGATTGTAGTCACAGTAGCATGCCACGTGTAAGAGGGCACGATGACCTCGTCTCCAGGTCTCACGTTCGCTGCAAAATAGGCCGAAAACAGCCCGTTTGTGCCGTTATTGAGGGCCAGGCAGTACTTCGCGCCGATATAATTTGCAAACTTCGTCTCAAACTCCGAGATCACTCCGCCGGAGCCAATGCTGATCTCGCCCCGCTTCATCAACTCCACGACCATATCGATCTCTTTTTGATGAACGCGCGGCCAGCGGTCTGTTGTTTGAAGCGTGACCGCCCTGTTACCGCCGTTTATGGCAAGCTCGGGATGCCCTTTCAATGATGAAGTCGATATCGCGCTCATTGTGCTCATCTCCCCACTAATATGTCATTACGGCTTCAGGGGCCGCGCCCGCCCTATCGCATGGTTTGACCATCCATAGTTTAGCCTCTCCCGTCTGCACGTCCTGCGCGGCTCACTAAGTCATCGGGCCCGGACAACGATGTCCGGGCCCGCCAAGGATTGAGTCCCACAAACGCCAATACATACCCGTGTTTATAACTTACTTAGCTTCTGCTGTAGAGGTCCCATCCACGAGCGCAGCAACCGAGTCCTCAGATAATCCGAGAACCACCGAAAGCTCTTCGGCCAGCAGCTTCTTCGCTCGCTTTAGCTGGTGCTGCTCACTAACCTTGGGATAGCGGGATTTGGGCTCGGTCGCCTGGTGGCGAATGGCCTGCGCCAGGGCCACAGGGTCGCCCCAGCTCAAACTCCGCAGTGTGGGTGTGATACCATTTTCGACGTTTTCGCCTGAAAGGATTTTCAGGACTTCTTTAAGTTTCTCCGGGGAGGAGACAGGTCTGAGGCCGATCTCGTCGGCAGCGTCTACGGGGACGAAGATGGTCGAGGAAATCGACGGTTTGGGGATCACGTAGTAATCGCGGTTCTCACCGTCTTGAGTACGCCTCTCGATGCCGTCGATTACGCCGACTCCATACCTTGGGTGCAAGACTGTATCGCCAATATCCATCACGGACAACAGTCCCCCTTTCATATTCCCGATCACTGATGGCAACAGCGCCGGGAGTGGGTGACATTGGACCCCACAGCAGTACCTATCATACTCCTAATAATACCTGGGTGTCAAGCCGAAACGCTTCAGAGCGGCTTCTTCATTTTTATCATGGGCCTTTTCACCTGGTTTTGTGGGGGAGGAACCCCTTTATATTTGGGCGAAGATTCGTCATGTTAGATTACGCGCTGCGGCGCGTGCTGAATATACAGGGGATAATCATGATTGATCTACAAGAACGCATCGGCGCTCGATATGAGTGGATGTCTGCCGATGAGCTGGCGGATCTGCAGTCTCAACTGCTCCGACGCTCGGTGGCACAAGCGGCAAAGTCGCCGTATTACTCTGCAAAATTTAAAAAATTGGGACTCGACCCGGCTGATATCCAGTCAAGGGATGACATAACCAAACTGCCACTTACAACCAAGGAAGACCTTCGTCTCAGCTACCCCACTGGAATGCTGACGGTTGATCCAGAGTTGGTTATTCGCATGCATACCTCCAGCGGCACCACCGGCAAGCCCACCGCGATTTTTTACACACAAGAAGATGTGAATAACTGGGCGGAGCTGATGGCGAGGTCTTTGCACGCGGCGGGCGCAAGACCTACCGATGTGTTCCAGAACATGTCCGGCTACGGCCTGTTCACCGGCGGACTGGGCTTGCATTATGGCGCAGAACGCCTGGGTATGTGGGTGATACCTGCGGGCGCGGGTAATACGGCGCGGCAGATAATGGTCATCCGCGACTTCCATGTCACGGTGGTGCATGCGACTCCCAGCTACGCGATGCACGTGGCCGAGAGAATGGTGCAGGAAGGCGATGACCCCAGAAGCCTGAACATCAAAATCGCGGCATTGGGCGCGGAGCCATACACGGAGGAGATGCGTCATAAGCTGCAGGATCTCTACGGCTTCAAGGCTATGAACAGCTACGGACTGAGCGAGATGAACGGCCCGGGCGTGGCGTTTGAGTGTGAATATCAGGACGGCATGCACGTTTGGGAAGACTCTTATCTGGCGGAGGTCATTAACCCGGAGACTCTCAAGCCGGTGGGCGCGGGAGAGATAGGTGAACTGGTGCTCACCACCCTCCGGCGCACCGCGATGCCAATAATCAGATACCGAACGCGAGACCTGACGCGGCTGATTGTAGACGAATGCCCGTGTGGTCGCAAGCACGCAAGGTTGGCCAGGATGGTGGGGCGCAGCGATGATATGCTCATCATCCGCGGGGTTAATGTCTTCCCCAGCCAGCTTGAAGAAGTCATCATGCGCCACGAGTGGCTGGGTGGCAATTATGTAATACACCTCAACACAAAAGAATCGCTGGACCAGATGACGGTTAAGGTGGAACTTGCAAAGACCGGATTTGATGGCTCTATAGAGACGCTGCGGGCGCGCCGCTCCGATCTGATGAAACAGCTCAGAGAGCAGGTCGGGTTTACGGTGAACGTGGACGTAATGGAGCCTGGCAGCTTGCCGGCAAGCGAAGGCAAGGCCAAGAGAGTTATCGACGAACGCGAGAAGGTGGGTGCCTGATGTATAACGAAGTTCGAGTGTTTGCTGAAAACAAGCCTGGTAAGTTGTCGAAGATATCCAGTCTCCTCGGTGAGGCGGGCATAGACATTGTCAACCTGGAAGTCGATGACGAAGGGCAGTACGGAGTTTTCAAGATCCTGACTCCGGAGCCGGAGCGCGCGAAGCAGGTGCTTTCGGACGCGAATATGCCGGTGGCGTTTAATTCGGTCGTGGTGATCGAGATTCCGGACAAGCCCGGCGGATTGGTTCAACTTGCCAGGGCATTGGAGAACGCGCAAGTCAACGTGACCGATGCCTACGGCTGCATTCTTGAGCGCGGAAAGCGGGCGATCTTTGTGGTCAAGGGCGAAAATCTGGACGCCATAGAGGCGGCCGCAAAGGACGCCGGCCTGAATGCCTTGAGCTCGCTGGAATAGGGGCGGGCACACATTTGCGGCAGGCGCCTGCCGGTTGATCTATCTTCGGGTGAGGAGCATGGTGCTGAGATGACAAATAGGGAATCCATGAAGTCTTTCACAGGTGGGCTTCGATCTGCAGCCCTGGCGGGTCTGCTGTTAATAATATTGTCCGCCTGCGCTGTATACGCGGCCTCCGGCGAACCGGGCGCCTCTCCCGACAGAATTCTGGGCTACATTAACGCCCTGCCGCCGGAGACTCCGGAGCAGCGCGCGCTGCGACACGAAAGGGTGGCGCAAAGGCGCAAGGGTACGCCGATTATTGTGCACCGCGGCGCGCACTGGATTGCTCCGGAGAATACGCTGGAAGCTTACGCGGCGGCAATGGACTACGGCGCCGACGGCTGCGAAATCGACCCGCGAATAACCAAAGACGGCGTAATCTACCTCTTCCACGACGACACCCTGAACCGAATGACCACTGGTTCTGGAAAGGTGAAAGAAAAGACCTACTATGAGCTTCTTAAGTATCCGTTCAAGAAGCTCTATGGCGAGGCGAACAACAAGACCCGAATTCCTACATTCTTCGCGTTTCTTGCGCTCGCCCGGCAGCGCGCGATGCTGATTCATCTGGATGTAAAAGAAGCGCACATACAGGGAAAGATCGCCGAGATCCTGGAAGCGGCCGACATGTGGGACCACGTGGTGGAGGTCAACGGGAACACGCCCGAGCTTCGCAATTCCCCGAAAGTGAAGCTGATTCCGTATAAACCCGGCGATCACGTCGTCCGCGATCCCAAGCACGTCGATCCTGACAAGATCAGGGAGTATATCCAGAGCGGTGATGGCCTGATTTTCTGCGATGATCCCAGGGTCGCTGCAAAAGCGCTGGGGCGTAAGGAGTACGACCCCGTTCCACTGCCGGAGGGACTGAGGGCCTGGTGGACTCCGGACGGAATCGTCGAGCAGTAATGCCGGTTGGGCAACATTCATCCCTTCGATTGACGACCCGCAGACTCGCCAACTCGTAAACCCGTAAGCCTGTTAAACGCTTGACCTCTCCGGGTAAAAGTGCGATACTATCGGCGTTCGCATACCGACTTATGGGAGGCTCGCAGTGGAAAACCGCGGCAGGACTCAGTTCCGATTATCAAGACTAGTGCGCACGGTGTCTTCCGAGATATTTGTTCTGTGGCAGGAAGACACCCGGGTGGGGCAGCTCCACCTGCACTATGCGCACGATACAATACACGCGGCCCTGCTTCTGGAGATGGACCTGACGGTCCCTGAGGAAGAAGATCTGCTTGAGACGATCGATGAGGATGTGGTCTCTTCTTATCTACCCAGCTTTGAAAGAGAGGATTTCTTGGTAACGGTCTTCAGGGCGGAAGAGATAAGTTCATTCAGCTATGCCGCGAACGACATAGATACCCTTGGGCCGGACGATGACGATTAGCACTTGTTTCGGTGAGACCCCTTTCGCGGAACCGCAAGAAGCAATTGCACTTGTTCCGGGAAACCTTTTTTCCGGGACCTCAGAACGGCTGCGCTAGCGCCGTTGTGTATGCGTCATGCGATTAGGAGTTCATGTCCGGATGGAAAAGGGCTTGCTCGCGTCACTCGACCGCGCGCAGGCCCTTGAGTGTGAAGCCGCGCAGTTGTTTTCCGGCAATCCCAATGCATGGGCACGCAAGCCTTTGGACCCCCAGATAGGCCGGCAGTTCGCCGAAAAGGCCGCCGCCCTGGATATTCACCCCCTTATCCTGCACACTCCTTACCTGGTCAATCTGGCGTCCCCCGATGATGATATATGGCGCAAAAGCACCCAGGCGCTCGCAGATGCGGTGTGCCGGGCGGATCTTCTGAGTGCGGAATACGTGGTTACCCATATCGGCAGCCACAGGGGGGCGGGCCGGAGAGCGGGAATTGAACGTATATGTGAGGCCGTCAAGATGGCGCTTGATGCGGGCGAAAGGGCCGCAGTGGCGCTTGAACTCGGCTCTGGTGCGGGCAATTCAATAGGCTCCACGTTTGAAGATATCGCAGATATTCTGGAGTGCCTGCCGGGAGCTGTGGACCGGGTAGGAATCTGCATAGATACGGCGCACTTGTGGGCTGCCGGTTATTCCATATCAGATCAAGAAGGCGTGAGCCGGATGTTTGATGAGCTAAACAGCCGCGTGGGATTTAATAAGCTCAAAGTCGTGCATTTGAATGATACGCTCAAAGAGCTTGGGTCCCACATCGATCGCCACCACCACATCGGCAAAGGTCAAATCGGCTTTGAAGGTTTTCGCGCAATCCTCAACTATCCCGGCACGGATTCGCTGCCCGGCATCATCGAGACTCCCGGAGAGATCCTTGATTTGGACCGCGAGAACCTGGCGGTGCTGCGCAGCCTGCAGCGATGATGACCGCGTGGTGATGGGATAATAAGAACAGGGCAGGACAATCAGATATACGCGCGCAGGCTGCGTGCTTGCTCGCGCCTGGCATTTTCAGCCCGCTTGCGGTCCGTAAGGTTCACGCTAATGCCCAGGAAATAGTCCGTTCCCGCGACGTGAATCAGATCGCCGCGCAGTTCCACGGGGAACAGGGAGCCGTCTTTGCGCCGATGAGTCGTTTCTTCGCGCTTCCAGTTTAGTTTGAGGACTTTCTTCGAAGCAGCGAGCGCGGCGCGCGCGATTTCCGGCGCATCGAGGTTGATGATCCTCATCCCCAAAAGCTCATTTATGTGATAACCATACATTTCCGCCATGGCGGAGTTTGCGGCCAGGATTTTTCCGGCGTCATCTCCCTCTACGCCCATTAAGAAAATGCCTTCGTCAGAGTTTTCAAACAGAAGCCTGTAGCGCTCGATATATTCTTCCAGGGCGCGTTCAGTATTTTGGAGTTTACGCCTCAACTCAACGTTCTCTGCATACAGGTCGTCGGCTGATTTGCGTTCTTCCATGAACAGTTTCCTTTCTCCTTACACCTCACACTTCTGCGTATTCCTTAACACCGTCTTCGAGCGGTTCGGCGACGGTCGTGATCTTTCTCCACGAGCGGGCCACATCGGCAAGCAGCACAGCAGCCATCAGTAGCAACAGGCCGCTCAGACCGCCGATGAGCGGGCGCTTGATGACAAACGGGTTCAATTCCACCGATGATGCCACAAGTTGAATGAGGCCGGTCCACGTGACCACCATCATCAGTATCATTGGAATCAAGACAAAATACACGGGCTTCTTCAGATGCACGCGCCACACAAATACAACCAGAAGCGCCATAGCAGCAAGCAATTGGTTGGTTGCGCCGAACACCGGCCATATCGCCTGCCACGCCGGCATAAAACCTTTGCCCGAGGGGTCCGGAATCTTATAAAACACCAC
>MTKW01005627.1_pt1 | contig 14962 bp, 9 predicted proteins | sample 1042761 | NCBI WGS metagenome assembly MTKW01 (sample SAMN06205366, study PRJNA360243) | anaerobic digester metagenome | biome: Wastewater treatment plant; feature: Anaerobic digester sludge; material: sludge; isolation source: anaerobic digester fed with sludge from wastewater treatment plant ... | reverse complement strand
AGTTGCACAAGTTGGGAGAGTGGAGCTGCATCTTTGGCCACGAGCTCTATGAACTTCGCGGCGCCGAAGATCGCATCAAACCCATTGTTCAGATGGGGGAAGATGAATCCTCCGGCCAGGTCTGACGCAATGGCCGAGTTGCTCGTGCGCGCCAGGTCGGCAAGGCTTCTTACGTTGGCCCTGGCCCGGTAGACTGTGGCGCCGTTGGCGGTAAGAGCCTGGGCAAATACTGAAGGCATGTAGCTGGGCATAGAAACGTTCCGCGAATTCTTCGAGCGCACTGTCAGGAGGGAGAATAGGTAGGCGAGCTCCATGTCGGTGAGGACACGTCCCCCGTCAGCAGTGACCCACATCCTCGTACCCTGAGGATCTATGACGATTCCCATGTCAGCGTCGATCGTCTTGACTATGAGGGCTAGCTCATCCAGGGACTGCGCGAATTGCTCTGACGATTTGGGCATCTTGGTCTCCTGCTCTATGGCATTGAGCGACATGACTTCCACGCCCATCTGCACAAACATTGAAGGGAGGATGCTTCCTCCGAAGCCATAGCTGCAGTCTACTACCAGTTTCATGCGGTTTGCCTTTGTGGCCTCCGTGTCGATGCTCAAGAGACAGTCTTCAGTGTAGATGTCTATTGCTCTGGGATAGTACCTTATGCCGCCGACTTCACGGGCGCTAGTGCGGCGCGGATCTTCACGTGCCAGCAAGGTTTCGAGTCTGCGCTCTGATTCTCGCGATAGCGCAAGTCCCTCGGAGTCGAAGACGTTGATGTCAACAAACTCGTAGTTTCTGTCTGAGGTTTGCGTATGTATTGCGTAAGTGAAATCGCCACGCCTGGCCATGTGGGAGAGGATGGGGACTGGAACGCCCTGCAGGTCGCAGACGGAAACGCCTGAGCTGGACAGTCCGGCAGCGAGGGCGCGCTTCATCATCCTGGCTGTGCGGCTTGGATCCCGGCTGACTATTACGCTTGCACCCTTCTTCATCGTACCCCCGATTGCATTTCCCAGCCTCAGCGCGAATTCCGGCGTGAATTCGAAATTCACGAGCCCCGATACTCTGCCCGAATGGAACAGCTCGCGCCTGAGGCGCTGCTCCCATACTACACTCGATGAAAGCACCACGCTCTCATCGATGGTCTTGCCAGGCCATACCCGGATACCGGGCTTCACTGTAACGCTGCTGTTTAAGATGGAGTCATCGGAAACCACTGCGCCTTCCGCTACGCGCACACTATCTTTGAGCACCACGTTCTTGCAGATAATGGAGCCTGATACGACCGAGTTTTCACCTAGATAGGAGTTGCTGAAGACGGTCGATCTGACAACGAAAGAGTTGGGGGCCACTATAACGTTGTCGCCGATGACGCAGAATTCGCGCAGCCTTACTCCTGGAGCTATCTCACAGTTTTCGCCCAATACCATGGGCCCCTTAAGGTCGGCCCTCGAACTTATCTTTGCGGACCGGCCCACCCAGATGTTCGGCGTGATCTGCTCTCCCGGAATATTCAGCTTGACCTTGCCTGACAAGGCGTCCACCTGAGCCTTAAGGTACATGTCTATATTGCCGACATCGCACCAGTAGCCGTCTGCCACATATCCGAACAGGGGTTGGCCTTCCCCAAGCAGGAGCGGGAACAGGTCACGGGAGAAGTCAAAATCGACTCCGGGAGGGATGAAATCGAACACGGCGGGTTCAAGGATGTAAATCCCTGTGTTTATGGTATCGGAGAAGACCTCAGCCCATCCTGGTTTCTCGAGAAAACGCTGTATGCGTCCATCCCTGTCAGTGATGACTACGCCATACTCGAGGGGGTTATCAATACGTGTGAGAAGAATCGTCGCAATGGCGCCGCGCCTCTTGTGAAACTCCAATGCCTGGGTAAGATCGAAATCTGTGAGCAGATCGCCTGAGATTACGCAGAAGGTCTCGTCGAAGTGTTCTTCTAGGTTCTTGACTCCGCCTGCAGTACCCGGGAGCTTCTCTTCGACCTTGAACTTGAGCGACAGGCCCAGGGCTGAGCCATCACCAAAATACGATTCTATCTGGTCAGCAAGGTAGTAGAGGTTGGAGTAGACGTCGCGCACTCCGTGGGACTTGAGCAGCAAGAGTATGTGCTCCATAATGGGTCGATTCGCTATAGGGATCATAGGTTTAGGACGCGTTGCTGTGATCGGTCTCAGACGGGTCCCTTCTCCAGCTCCGAGAAGCATTGCCTTCATAATCCCACCCCCGCGTTTACATATTTATGTCCCTGCTTTGGTTTTTAGCTGGCAATATCATTGCTGAATAATGGGTTTCTACGAGCGGCGGCGGAAGTCCTTTTGAAAAGTGGCCTGAAACTGAGGTGATGGACTCCAATTTGATCAGTCTATCAGTTGCTGGTCCTCAAGGGCCTAAATGGATTGCACGGGGTCGCAGGATAGAAGGGATAGTGAACGCCNNCGACATGCAGGATGTGCAGAACCTTCCGGATTTGAGAGGTATCGACATACAGAAAGTTGGCGTCAAGGATGTTCATCTGCCTCTGCAGATAGCTGCAAAAGAGGGTGGTTGGCAGTCTGTTCTGGGAATCGTTTCGCTTTCTGTGGCGCTTCCGATGCAGTTTAAGGGGGCACACATGAGCAGGTTCATGGAAGTCCTTTTGCCATGGAGCAGAAAACCCATATCCAATGTTGAGATACTTGCGATTCTCAGGGAGACGTGTGACGCTCTGGCGGCGCAGCGCGCTGACATATCCATAAGGTTCAAGTACTTTGTCTCCAAGACCGCGCCTGTCAGTGGCAAGGAGAGTGTTCTCGACTATAACTGCGAGTTCACCGGGGCTCTGGACGGCAAACGCCATTCGTTTAGTATGGCAGTCGAGGTTCCAGTCACATCATGTTGCCCGTGCAGCAAAGAGATCTCCGACTACGGTGCCCACAACCAGCGCACAATGATTCGCGCCAGGGTCAAATTCAGCTCAGCTGGATTCCTATGGCTTGAGGAACTGATCCAGCTGTTGGAGGCGGAGGGCAGCTGTGAGATCTATCCTCTCCTGAAGCGCAGAGATGAGAAATACGTGACCGAGGCGGCCTATGGTAACCCCAAGTTTGTCGAGGACATACTCCGGGATGTTGTCATAGCTCTCAGAAACGAGCCTCGCGTGAGATGGTTTGAGGTGGAATGCGAAAGCATGGAATCCATCCACAACCACTCGGCATTTGCGTGCCATGTTGAAGACAAGAGGATGGTGTAGGTGTCGGTTCTTGAGATTGACTCCCTGAAAAAATCATTTGGCTCAGTTCCCATATTCGACGGGGTGTCGCTGTCGGTAGCCGAAAACGACCGCATTGGCCTTGTTGGCCGAAACGGCAGCGGGAAGAGCACGCTCCTTCGAATCATCGCCGGCCTTGATGACTACGACTCGGGCCGAGTGGCGCTTACTTCCGGCTGTGAGGCGAGGTATCTCGCTCAAGGGAAGGAGTATACCTCAGGCAACAGCCTTTACGATGAGATGAAGAGGGCTTTTGCGAAGACATTCCAGGTAGGCAAGGAAATGCGCGATCTGGAGAGGAAGATGTCCGATCCCGAGGTGATAGCATCAGAGCGCAAGCTCGATATGGTGATGCGCCGGTACTCTCGGCTTTCCACAGACTATGAGCTTTTGGGAGGCTATGACTACGATGTGCGCATCAAGTCCACCCTTTTCGGACTGGGGTTTGCCGAGGACGATCTTGACAGAGTTATCGATACTCTAAGCGGAGGCCAGAAGGTTCGCGTGGCTCTTGCGCGAATGCTGGTTGCTGCGCCGAACTTGCTGCTCTTGGATGAACCGACGAATCATCTGGACGTGTATGCGTGCGAATGGCTTGAAGATTATCTCAAGGCTTTCAAGGGGGCTTTCATAGTCGTCTCCCACGACCGATACTTTCTCGACGCGACGGTGGATCGCATATGGGACATAGACGATCTCAAGGTTGTGTTGTATCCAGGCAACTACACTTTTTTCACGGCAGAGAAGCAGCTTGCAAAGGAGCGACAGGCCGAGGAGTATCAGCGGCAGCAGGAGAAGATACAGAAGCTTGAGGCGTATATAAGGCGCTACAAGGCGGGAAATCGCAGCACAATGGCAAAAAGTCGGGAGAAGATGCTGGCGCGGATCGAGCGCGTCCAGAAACCCCGGGAAGGCCCTTCAATGAAGCTGTCGTTTGGAAAGGCGGCGCGCTCCGGGCGCCTGGCGCTATCGGTCAGCGGGATATCCAAAAGCTACGGCGAGCAGACTCTCTTCGGGGAAATGGACTTTGTCGTGGAACGCGGGGAGAGGCTGGGCATCGTTGGGCCTAACGGTTCCGGCAAGACGACGTTTCTAAGGATAGTCGCTAATGATATCCCTCCTGATTCGGGCAGTGTGGACTTTGGCGAGAATGTGACTTGCGGTATATTCTGGCAAGACCTCGCAGGCCTCGATGATGAGCTGACTGTATTGGACGAACTGTACCACGCTCGCGATTGGACCCTGGGCGAGGCCAGAAGCTTCGCGGCGCGCTTTCTCTTTCGGGGCGAAGATGTGTTTAAGCCTGTTAAGGCGCTTTCAGGGGGTGAGCGCAATCGTCTGATCCTTGCGAAACTGATCTTGAAAGGCCCCAACCTGTTGTTGCTCGACGAACCCACGAACCACCTTGACATTGAGGCCCGCCATGCATTGGAGCAGGCGATTGATGAGTTTGAAGGCACTGTGATATGTGCGAGCCATGATAGATATTTTCTTGACCAGACTGCTACATCTACTCTGGAAATCGCGGATGGCCAATGGAAGCTGTATGACGGCAACTACAGCTACTACCGGGAGCAACTTGCCAAAGAGAGAGCTGAATCTTCCCGCGCGGCTGCTGAGGATGCTGAGAAGGAGCTTAAGGCCAGGCTGAAAGCTTCCGGGGTGTCGCTTGCGCGCATCAAGCCTGTGGGCAGAGGCAGGCCCGGACGGGCAGGCGCTTCCGACGGCACCGGGGCCGGTCAGGCTCGCGTTGTGGCTGAAGCTATTGAGGCTGAGATTGAGGCGAAAGAGATGCGCCTTGGCAAAGTCGAAGAAGAACTCGCCTCTGAGGAATTATACTCCGATGGTGAACGGGCGAGGGATGTTGTGTTGATCCATCGCCAGCTTATGGATGAGATTGAAGCTCTGTATGAAGCATGGGAAAGAGCATTGAAGGAAGTTGAAGTGACTGGGGGATGTGAGGATTGACACTTAGGGTTGGGGCCTACACCGAGGCGTGTAACGAGGCAATGAAGAAGGCTCGGGAGCTCGGAGTATATGCCATCGTGCGAATCCAGGACAAGACCGAGCGCGCAGTGGGCGTGGTCAATGGGCAGACTGACGTCTTGAGCGTTGAGGAGATCTCCGGTGTGGGTGTGCAGGTTTTTACCTTTGAAGGCTATTCGGGGTTTGCCTCATCTGACGTGATAACATCGGAGTCCCTCGTGGAGCTAGTGGAGTCTGCGACGAATCTGGCTCGCACATCTGGCAAGTACGGGGCTGAGCCGTCCAGGGAGATAAACCAGGCGAGGCCATTGATACGCGACATTGATGTCCATGTGCCCATGGGGCTCGACAGCATTTCACACAAAGAGGAAGAACGCCTTGTCTCTGAAATATGCAGGGCCGCGATGGAGATAGACCAGAGGCTCGCTGTTCGTTCCTTCTATCGCATTGCCAATGAACAGTGGAGGATAGTGAGGAGTGATGGCACCGACACGATGTTCTCCATACCGCGGTCGGCTGCGATGAGCATGATGACCGCCAGAGGCAATGGAAGGGCGGCAAGTGCAAACGCATCCCTGTCGGGGGCGGATGCAGGAATCATAGCATCTGTAGAGGGGCGCACCCGACTTGAGAAGCGGACGCGCAAGGCGGCGCTGACCNNATCGTGTTGCGTCTGAGATTGTGAACATCGTTGACGGTCCCGTTGAAGGGGATTACGCATACCAGCCCATATCGGCCAATGGTATCCTTCGAGAGACTGTGGAGATTGTCAGACGGGGCGAGCTCTGCTGTGGCCTGGCTGACGTTTTCTCGGCGCAACGTGCAGGCGTTCCTATTACGGGAGCAGCGAGGGCTGAAAGCTACCGCCATGTCCCTGTGCCGAGAATGACGAACATACGGATTACTGTTGAGGATCCCCTGCCCATGGAGAAGGAGTTTGAAGACGTCAGGCCTGATGATGTGAGGGATGCGCTGGCACGGGAAGGCCTCCTTCGCGACGATGAGCCTGTCTTGTATCTTTCAGGATACAAAGGAGGCCAGGTCAATCCGGCAAAGGGCGACTTCGTTTTCAACTGCACTGCTATCTACGAACTGACCCCGGGCGGTATCCGTCTTTTCCAGCCTGCGATCTTCAGTGGAAAGATCCTGTCGGCGCTGGGGTCGATCATGGCAGGAATCGGAGAACCGATGATCGACGCAATGGGTACGTGTGGGAAGGCAGGGCAAGCGGTCCCGTCAAGCGGGGGCGGGAATATGTTCCTGGTGATCGATAGAAATGACGAGATAATGATCGGGGGAGTATGAGATGTCCTCTGTTGATGAAATTGCTGCAGCACTGAAGAACACGCTTTCCGAGGCGGCGGAGTGGAGGTTTACGGTGAAATCCGCGAACTCGGTGGATATGGGAGTTGATGATTCGAAACTGGGCGGCCCGTATAGTCCCCCGAGATCGTCAACGGAGATCACAGGGAATGTATTTGTCATATGGGAAGATGGCCGATGCAGCCGTGGAAGGATCGACAGCGGTATCCTGAATCGTCTCCCGCGCGAGATGGAGCTATGGCGATCTTTGGCCTACCGTGATGACGATGCGGCGCACATATGGGAAGTTGAGGCACCTACAGATGTGGAGCTTTGCGATTGCAGCGTTGCCCTCATGGTGCAAGGGGATTCAACACCCATTCTGGAGGCGGTTCATGAGATAGGCGAGGCTGCCCGCGACAGCGGATCTATGGTAGTCGATTCTCGAGTATCTTGTTCTTGTGGCGAGACGATTGTGGCAACGTCCAAGGGGTTATGGGCTACTTACTCTGAAACGAGCGCCATGTGCTACTGGTACCTCGACAAGACTCTCGGTGATAGACGCCATGGCAGAACCAGAGAAACTTGGCATAATATCAAGCAGTCTGTGGAGCGAACTGCAAGAATTGTGGATGCAGCTCGGCTGCCCGCTTCTCTGGGTTCCGGGAGGATGCCTGTCATCATATCGCCTGGTGTGATGGATTCCTTCATAGGCCACTATATAGCCTCCAACCTGAGTGGGGAGAACGTAGCTGAAGGGAGATCCAGGTTTGAGGTCGATCAGTTTCACAGTGGCGAGCGTGTGCTAAGAGATGACATGCAAGTCATATTGGATACTGCTGTTCCAATGGGCCCCGGGTCGTACCCGTGCACCGTTGAGGGGGTCCCCTCCGGCCGGACCGATCTTGTACAGGACGGGCGACTCGTTACGCCGATACTCAATCTGAAGTATGCTCGCAGGTGCAGCATGCAGCCTACTTCCTTGCCTCAGCGGGGGCTGTCGCCGGGTTATGCGGGTATGTTGCTCAGAACAGAGAAGATGGAGACCGCAGAGTCGCTGGTTGAGGAATGCCAGAATGCGCTGCTGGTTTGTGGAGTACTGGGAATGCACACCCAAGATCCTGTCACAGGTAATTTTTCGCTGGCGGTGCCTGAGGCGGTAGTCGTGAAAGACGGGGAACTGCTGGGATCGACAAAGGCAGTCATATCCGGCAATTTCTTTGATGCTCTTGATTCCTCGAGGACTCGGTTCGGCTTGGACGATGATCATCCCAATCCGTGGATGGAGTTTCTCTGTCATGTGAAAGTGGGGTAGGAGAGGCGTAACCTTCACAGCGATTCCCAGCCCACTTTCATGCCGAGCGGCAAGGGGCCACGGTGGCTATGTGCGACGAGCGCGAAAGGAGGAACATGGGCGTTTGGCCTCGGAGTCATTGGGATTACCGCGGCTTGTGGACATGTTGGAATATGATGATGCCAGGAGCATCAGAAAATCCTAAATGGAGGGCTGATGATGAAGCTGTCAGAAAGGGCCAGGGCGATCAGACCGTCGCTTACTTTCGCAGTTGAGGCGAAGGCGCGCGAGATGCGTGCCAGGGGGATTGATGTGATCGGATTTGGGGCGGGAGAACCTGACTTTGATACTCCTGAGCATATCCGTAGGGCCGGTATCGACGCGATAAACAGTGGATTCACGCGCTACACTCCCACGGCGGGAATTCCTGAGCTGAAAGAGGCTATCGTCGCAAAATTCCAACGCGAGAATGGGCTTGAATACAAGCCATCGCAGATCATTGTCTCCTGCGGGGCCAAGCATAGCCTATGCAATGCGTTTCAGGCCTTGTGCGGGCAGGGAGACGAAGTCATCATTCCTTGCCCATATTGGGTCAGCTACCCCGACCAGGTTAGGATGTCAGGGGCTACCCCTGTGATCATCGATACGACATCAACCAACTTCAAGATTACTCCCGAAGCACTAACAGAAGCAATTACGCCGAGGACTCGTGTGATCGTCTTGAACTCGCCGTCAAACCCAACGGGAATGATGTATTCAGAAGATGAGCTTTCAGCCATTGCAGATATCGTAGTCGAACATGATCTATTTGTACTCTCCGATGAGATCTACGAGAGGCTTCTGTACAGGGGAACTAAGTTCATCTCTATAGCGTCGCTTGGCGAGGAGATCAAGGCGCGTACCCTGGTGGTCAACGGGGTTTCTAAGACATATGCGATGACAGGATGGCGAATAGGCTATGCTGCAGGAGATGCCGACCTTATCGCAGCTATGAACAGGATTCAGAGCCACAGCACTTCCAACCCGTGCTCAATTTCGCAAAAGGCTGCTTTGGCGGCGATAACAGGACCTGACGAGCCTATTGAACATATGGTGGAGCAGTTCCGCGTGCGTGGGGAGTACATGCACGAGAGACTGTGCGGCATGCCGAAAATAGAGTGCGTTGAGCCTGTCGGGGCCTTTTACTGCTTTCCGAAGGTATCGGGCTTTTATGGAAAGTCGCTGGGCGGAATAGAGCTGAAAGACTCAATTAGCTTCGCCGATGCCATACTGGAAAAAGCTCATGTTGCGGTCGTGGCGGGCGCCGGGTTTGGGACCGAAGACTACATAAGGATGTCATACGCAACCTCTCTGGAGAAGATCAAGGAAGGGCTGGATAGATTCGAGCAAGCTCTCAATGATATGAAGTAGAAGTTAAGCAGAATTGGTGTGGCCATCGAGATGGAGGTGCAGTCGATTGAGAATAGCTATCATAGGCGGAACTGGGGTGTATGACCCTCGCATACTCTCCAATGTCAGAGAGGAGACTATGGATACTCCTTACGGCACTGCTGGCTTGAGAATAGGGGAATACCGGGGCGAGGAAATAGCATTTCTCGCGCGTCATGGGTTCGGACATACTGTTCCGCCCCACATGATCAACTACAGGGCGAATATTGCTGTCCTGAAAATGCTGGGAGTCAAAAGAGTCATTGCCACATCGGCGGTTGGCTCTCTTAACCCTGATATGCCTCCTGGCATGTTCGTCTTCTTGGATCAGTTCATCGATTTTGCCAAATCCGAGGTGCGGACTTTCTTTGACGGAGGCGAACACGGAGTCGTCCACCTTGATTATGGAGAACCATACTGTCCGGAGATACGAGGCATCATGTACGAAAAAGCGAACAAACTGGGGATTGAGGCCATAAATGGCGGTTGCTATGTATGTGCCGATGGACCCCGGTTCGAAACTCCTGCAGAGATCAAGATGTTCGAGATTCTCGGCGGAGATCTGGTCGGAATGACGAGCGTTCCCGAAACTGTTCTGGCCCGCGAGGCTCAGCTATGCTACTCATCCATTGCCATGGTGACGAACTGGGCGGCGGGAATCTCGCCGACTCCCCTGACGCATCAGGAAGTCGTCGATATCATGGAAGCGAATGGAGAGAAACTGCGTTCTCTGATCATGGCAACCATAGAGGAGTTGCCCGAAGAGCGAGGATGCGGATGCGCCGCAGCAGGCGTTGAGATTCCGTGGCTTGATGAATACAAGAAGGCCCATTGGAGCCAGCATGGGAGGAGTGGAGCATAGGGAATGCATGCTTCAGTTGTGCGCGATGAGAGCCTTGCACCGCAAGGGCGCGCCAAGATAGAGTGGGTGAGAGCGCACATGCCTATTTGCGGCGCTATCGAGAGAGAGTTTAGTCGGACGATGCCGCTTGAAGACTTGAAGGTTGCAGTCTGCTGCCACCTGGAGGCCAAAACCGCCAGGCTTGCTATGCTGCTTGCGGCAGGCGGAGCCCGGGTAGCCGTTACGGGGAGCAACCCTCTGTCGACGCAGGACGATGTGGCTGCCGCACTTGCTGAGGAATCTGGAATTTCGGTGTATGCCTGGCATGGCTCAACAGATGAAGAATACTCTCAATTTCTCGATATGGCTCTGGATATCGGGCCTGATGTGCTAATGGATGATGGCGGGGATCTGGTCAGCAGGGTTCACACGGCAAGAAAAGCGCTCCTTCCGAGAATCCTTGGCGTGTGTGAGGAGACGACCACCGGTGTGCACCGCCTTCGTGCTATGGAAGCTGCAAGAGAGCTCGCTTTCGCGGCAATAGCCGTAAATGACGCCAGGATGAAGCGGCTCTTCGACAACAGGTACGGCACGGGCCAATCTGCGTGGGACGGGATCATGCGCACAACCAACCTCACAATAGCAGGCCGCTGCGTTGTGGTTGCAGGTTACGGCTGGTGTGGAAGGGGCCTTGCGATGAGGGCTCGCGGCCTCGGCGCAGACGTTGTAGTTACGGAAGTCGACCCTGTTGCGGCGTGCGAGGCGTCCATGGACGGATTCAGAGTGATGCCTATGGAACGCGCTGCCTGCGAAGGGCATTTCTTCGTTACCGCCACAGGATGCCGCGATGTGATCCGAAAGGAACACTTCGAACGGATGCGTGACGGTGCGATTCTGGCCAATGCAGGCCATTTCGACGTGGAGATATCGAAACCCGACTTACTGTCAATTTGCACTGGACCACCCAGGCAGGTGCGGCCCAACATAGAGGAATACAGCACTGCGGGTGGGCGCCGTCTCTATCTGCTTGCCGAGGGGCGCCTGGTCAACCTCGCCGCAGGCGATGGGCACCCGGTCGAAGTAATGGACATGAGCTTTGGCGTGCAGGCGCTCTCTATTCTGCATATTGCGGAGCACGGCAGGGAACTTGAGCCAAGGCTTTACCCTGTTCCATCCGAGGTTGACCACCGCGTGGCCGGGCTTGCTCTCGAGGCCGCCGGGATATCCATAGATGCCCTTACAGGCACGCAGAAGAGGTATCTTGAGGGCTGGCAGGCTGGAACCGTGTGATTCTGCCTGTGTTCCATGTTTGCGGTGCAAGCAGGAGGTGTAAGCAGCAAATTGAGTGTTTTGCTGATTGAAGATGTAACATTGATGACTATGGACCGAGGTGGGCGGATAATTCCAAAAGGCGCTGTGCTTGCGGACTCGGGGGAGATAACGTATGTTGGCCCGGCCGCTGAGCTTCCTCAAGAACTCTCCGGGGATGTCACGCGGATTGCGGGACGCGGCCGCGTCGCGTTGCCCGGGCTTATCAATGCCCACACCCATGCCGCCATGACGTTGTTCAGGGGATATGCTGATGATCTGCCACTGCAAGAGTGGCTCGAAACCAAGATATTCCCTATAGAGGCAAGGCTTACTGCTGAAGATGTCTACTGGGGAACTCTACTTGCCTGCATCGAGATGATAAGGTCCGGAACCACGACATTTGCTGACATGTATTTCTTCATGGACGAGGCAGCCAGGGCAGTAGAAGAGTCTGGCATCAGGGCGTCACTCTCGATTGGCATGGGTTCGCTGGACGGAAAGGGCGATGAGAAACTCGCCAGAAGCGCGGAGTTCTGCGAGAAGTGGCACGGAGCGGCGGGGGGAAGAATTACGACGATGCTCGGTCCGCATGCTCCTTATACTTGCTCGCGCAGCTTCCTTTCTAAGGTGGCCCAGCGCGCTGCCGATCTCGGAGTAGGTGTTCACATCCACATATCCGAAACAGAGCGGGAAGTGAGTGACTCGAGAAAGCAGTTTAGGATGAGCCCTGTCAAGTTTGTTGAGGCCGGCGGCATTTTACAGGTGCCTGTTCTGGCGGCCCACTGCGTTGCCGTATCGGATGAAGACATAGATATCCTTGCAGATTACAAGGTGAAGGTGGCTCATAACCCTGGCTCCAACATGAAACTGGCTTCAGGAGTCGCTCCAGTGCCAAAGATGATTGAGTCCGGGATAAAAGTGGGTCTTGGAACCGACGGGGCGGCAAGCAACAATAACCTGGACATGATAGAGGAGATGCGGCTTGCAGCTTTGCTGCACAAGGTGTCGCTCAGGGAATCCACGGCAATGCCTGCCCGGACCTGTCTCGAGATGGCAACGATTGATGGAGCTATTTGCCTCGGGCTTGAGGATTCAATAGGCTCGATAGAGGTTGGCAAGAGGGCAGACATAATCCTTATGGATTTTGATGCTCCACATCTTTCCCCTACATCGACTGTGGACCTTTCGTCACACATAGTCTACTCATCGTGTGGAGCGGATGTAAGCACTGTAATAATCGATGGCCGGGTAGTGATGGATGAGAGGAAGATCGTAGGAATAGATGAGGAAGAGATCATGCTTGAGGTTGACAAGCGGGCCTTGCGTCTTGTGGCAGGAGGATAGTGCTGCTTGATGCTCGAGAGAGCGTGGCCGGCAATGCTGTGCGGGCATAGCCAGCCAGATTCTTTGCTGGAATTGGCTTCTGCCCCGAGCTCAGCCATATTCAGCGCGGATTTGCGCTAATAAGCTGTGGCTTTGAACGACAGACTAATCTCGAAAGGGGGTTAGTCTTGGGTGTTATGGCAAAGGAGGCAGGCGCCGGGTACTGACATGGAGATCGCTTCGGAAACGACTCCGGCTGCCAGGAGCCCAAAAGGGAAAGGCACGCGCACTTCAGGCACGAGATCTGGGACTGGTAGAGCAACCCAAAAGGATACCTATCTTACAGGCGGTGTGTCAGTTTCGCCGATGCCGATAACAGCAGGCGAAGAAGTAACCGTAAAATACAACGGCCTTCTGGCAGAAGCGGGTGCCGATAGNNCCGCGAGCGTCTCCTGTATGCCAGCTGCTCAGCCAGGCTCACTGAGGCCAAAATCCTTGGCCGGGGTGACAATGAAGAACAGAGGCGAGGCCCATGCTCGCTTCTGTTTGTCTTTTTGCCTTGTCGTAGCAGGCGGGGCAAGTGGGCAACTTGGGCAATTCGAGTCCTTTACAAACGTGAAGGCCTCTGCTATAATCAGCAGTGGACATTGCGTCCGTTGGGGAGTCGTCTAGTGGTAGGACGTCAGACTCTGGATCTGATTGCGAGGGTTCGAATCCTTCCTCCCCAGCCAATTTCATGGCCCCGTAGTCTAGCGGTCTAGGACGTCGCCCTCTCAAGGCGAAGACACGGATTCGAACTCCGTCGGGGCTACCAGAAATTATCCGCCCTGAGTTCTGTCAGGGCGTTTTTTTATGCTACAGGGTTTCTCGGAGTGCGCGCGGCAATGGTCTCCAGGTCCGACGGGCGTGCAAAGTAGAAGCCCTGCGCGAAGTCCACACGCATGTCCATCAACGCTGATAGTATCTCTCCATTCTCCACGGATTCTGCTACTGTCCAAGCGCCGGCCACATGGACCATGGAGCTTATGGCTTCGACAATCGACCCGTGTGCGGGATTGCCTGGCATGCCCCGTACGATTGTGCCTGCCACCTTGACTATGTCAACCGGGAGATTGCTCAGGTAGGCCATGGACGTATGTCCGGACCCGAAATCATCTATGGCGAAACAGCACCCCAGCGTCTTCATGCGCTTCATCCAGTTGCGGACTGCTTTGAGGTTGCCAAGTCCCGCCGTCTCGGTGATCTCAAATCCTAACCTCCCCGGTGCCAGCCCGCTTCGGGACACACACCTTTCCACCTGGGCAAGGAAGGACGATCTGCTGATGCTTCTTGCTGAGAGATTCATGGCAATATTCATGTCAGGCCTTTCGTTGAGAATGGCAATCACTTTTCTCAGCACCCATAGATCTACCTGCGGTATCAGCCCGATGGCTTCAGCCCATGGAATGAACTCGCCGGGCGGGATCACTCTGCCATCGGCACTTTCTATGCGAACCAGGGCTTCGTAGAGGCGAGCCGTGCCTTCGCCCCCTACCCATTTCAGGGCATTATCATACTCAGAGGACGCGGTTTGTCGTAGTCGTGAATCGCTCTTGTGGCGATTGATAGAGCCGATGGGGAGGATTGGCTGAAAGTGCAAGATAAACTTGTCATTCTCCAGTGCATCCTCTATCATTGCAATCCTGGCATAGGCATCAGGCTCACCTTCAGTGCCGTCGGCAGAACCGCTGAGAGACACGACCCTGTTCTTGCCGGACTCCTTGGCCTGGCAGAGAGCCGAATCAGCTCGGAGTGCCACATCTTTCGCAGAGGATTCTCCATCTATTCCGCATACTCCGATGCTTGCTGTAAGGTAGATTCTGATCGGGGCTACACCCATTTGCACTCTCATGCTCTCCAACGACTCGCGTATCCGTTCTGCCGTGACCATTGCCTGGTCAAGGGTGGGAGTGCGGGCTAGTACGGCGAAGGCATCATCGCCGAAGCGGGCGACAAAGTCCTCGTCCCTGACCTGGTCTGCTATATGCTGCGCCACCTGTACCAGCACTTCATCGCCTGCTCCATACGAGAGGGTGTTGTTGAGTGTTCGGAAGTCGTCTACGTCGATGAGCAGGAGGGCACTTCGCCTGCCAAGCTTTGCAGCCTTTATGGCCTCTTCGATCTGGCTGATAAGGGCGGATCGGTTCGGCAAGCCGGTAAGTTGGTCCCGACTGGCTGA
>MTKW01013250.1_pt1 | contig 14966 bp, 17 predicted proteins | sample 1042761 | NCBI WGS metagenome assembly MTKW01 (sample SAMN06205366, study PRJNA360243) | anaerobic digester metagenome | biome: Wastewater treatment plant; feature: Anaerobic digester sludge; material: sludge; isolation source: anaerobic digester fed with sludge from wastewater treatment plant ... | reverse complement strand
TTTCTTAGCTGAGTGTCAAAAATGCCACTAAGTTCAACGTCATACCCCATGGCCAGCAGTAGTTCCTGCAAAGATAGCACATCTAGACCGCGGTCACCTAGCTGTAACTCCCGGCCACCAAAAATGGTGCGATCCCAGATGGCTAAGAAGGTGTCTGCTAACACATGCCCTGTGGCCCGCAAATGAGGAAAACTCGGTTGACTGTCCCGCTGGAAAACTCGCACCATGCGGGCAGTGCGCTGGTCGTATACTCCATCGGGAGCTCTACCCAAGATTAGAGCCAACCGCCGATTAGCGCCCACCAGGCGATTTTGCAACACCCAAACGTCGTGGCCCTCGTCGCCGGGTACTAAAGGCCTAGCCCCGAAGGCTATACGGGCGGGCAAAAAGCGACCGCTGAGCTGTCCAAAGATAAGATATGAAACATCGCAGATTTGCCATGGTTGCCACAGCATCAGATACTTGGCCAGACGCCGTATACTTAGCAACACCCTGTTGCTTAAGATCCCATCCTCGGGTACCGACTCCAAGTACCAGTTACCCTGGAGCCTAGAAACACGGTTCAACCAACGCTGAATAAGCCAAATATCGCTGCCACGGCTCATGGGCAAAGAGAGACTCAAGCTGCGGCTACCCAAGGGATAGAAGTAGAGTTCCAGGTAGCGATTATCCACTGTCGGTCACCCCCTACCTTATTGCAAGGTATGCAGCGTGAGATAACCCAGTGCTTATCATCGCCCTTAGGAAGCAGGAAAGCATAAAATGCGTAGAGAAGAATATAAGTAGCCGTAGTAGGCAGAGCTAAAGGCACGATCTAAGAAGGGCAACTCTGCTAGCCTTTCACCATACTATGTGGGTAAAGGAGGAGATTTTAAGGTGAAACAGGTACAGGTCTGTGTAGATTTGGGAACTAAGGCAACTTATTTTGGACTCGGGCTCCTGGCTTCAAAGAAGATGCGCCCCTATGCTAAGTATTTTATTATAGGCGGCCTTGCCCTATCTGCTGCTCCGGTTGTTGTGCATTTAGTGGAAAAAGGTAAGCAAAAGCGCATTGAGTTGGAGCAACAGGTTGAAGAAGTCGTATTAGAAAATGAAGGACCCTGCTGCGAAGAGGAACAGGAGTGCTCCTGTGAGTGCGCCGCAGAAACGGAAAACGAATGTCAAGAAGCCGAACCCGAAGTCGAATGTGACTGTGAAGAAGAGGATTGCGAGGACATACCTAACGCGTAGCAAAACGCAAGAAGAGGGCTATCCCCCATGGTTTTGAGGGAAAGCCCTCTCTGTTATTACAGGTCCCAACCCAGAAAATCAAGGCTTTGCATGGCGTCCGAGTAACTACCTACCTCCAGCACATAAAGCGGTGCTATTCCCCTCCTGGCGGTGACTGACAGCAAACCGCTAAAGTCTATTTCCCCTTCACCTAGGGCCAAATGTTCATCCCACATACCTCGGTTATCGGAGAGGTGTACGTAAACTAGCTTTTCGCCAAGAGTATCTACCCAGTCGCTAAGGGGCACTTCGCTGAATAGATGGGCATGGGCCACGTCTAGACAACCACACAAGCGAGGGCTATCAACGGCAGCGAGTAAAGACGCAATATGGTCCGGCCGGGGATCCCACATGTTCTCTAACACTACTGTAAGATGGCTGGATTCAATTTCAGCTAATAAATCGCTCCAAAAGCGGGCGCTGGCCACCAACCAACGGGACAAATAGGTCTCTTCCCGCACGTTCGGGTTGTATTGGGTATGGAAAACAACATGGCTGGCTTGCAGCCGGGCTGCAATATGAAGAGCCTGGCGATAACGATGCAGAGTTAACTCTCTTACGCCCGGATCCGGGCTGGCCGGACTAAGATCAAGGAAGGGCCCATGCAGCGTAATTGGCCCGCCCCACTGCTGCCGCTGAACCACCATCTGGGTCAACTTCTGTTCCCAATCGGTGGCTAACAGCAGTGGTTTAGCAAAGTCAAGGATTTCCAAACCAACCCGCCCTTGGGTGAGTAGATATTGGGCTTGCTCTAGCTCAACGCCCTGCAATTGCAGCAGTACTTGTGGTCTGTCTAGCATATAAATATCCCCTTTTGGCCGTCTAGTAAATGGTTTATCTGAGCTATTCGCTTCTGCACCCCGTAATCCTTTCACTNNAGGTCGTAGGGTTCGCTGGCTTTGCAGACTGCAATTCCCAATTGCGGGATGATTACATGGTCGATACGCTTGGGGTCTAAAGCGCAGTGATATACCTCGGTATCATAGCCCCTTCGCTGCGCCGCCTGCAATACTGCATTCACAATGAGGGAGTAACCAATTCCGCCGCGCACCCATACCCGCTGGTGTAAACCCTCCACCAGAGTAGGCAGATGGTTGACTATACCTTGGGGAGTAATGGCGCTGGCAAATAGGTGCCGCTCTCGAGGTGAACGCCCTGTTGAGATACCATCGGGGAATAGGTCTTGTATAAGTTTAACGGCAATTCTGTTGAGACCGGCCTTATCCAGAGCCCCCGTTTCTTCTATGTAGACCTCGTGTTCAGCGTCAATTTGTCTGGCTAAGAGTAGATAACCATAGGCCCGGCGAAAATAAAAGCCCTTCTTCTGCGCCGTCGTTCGAACCGCATCCCGATTTTCCTGCAGCCCAGCCTCGTCCCAATAGGCCGAGAGTTCGATGACCGACTCGATTATACCAGGGTGCTTGGGATCTAAGATGTGGGGGGCGGTCCCGTCCACCAAGGCTACCCCAATCCCAGGAAACTGTACTCCGTCTAAGGAAGTACTATCTGATGAGCAATGAAACTCTTCAACCGCATAGCCCCGGTCGAGCATCTGTTGGGCTATGTAACGCATGAAATTGGATTTTCCCGTACCGGGGCCGCCCTTGAGGATATAAGTCTTTATATTTTCGCCACTGATGAGTTGATCGTAAAAGGAGAAAAACCCATAGCCCGTGTTTCCTCCTAGGAACATTTTGCGTACTTTTTTTCGCATTTTCGCTCCCCTCCACTACCACAAAGTTCTTTACATGCTATGCCCTACGGGGACTAAACGCCACAACACCCATTTGCTAGAATAAGTGCACCGGGTTAGACTATTAATTAACAGCCCAGCATGACGCAGGAGGTAATTGATGATAATAGGAGTTTGTCAACTCACCTTACGACTACATACAACCCGATCCTTGAAAGAAAAGCGTTCCATAATCAAGGGACTACTTGCGCGATTACGGAACCAGATTAACGCGGGGGTGGCTGAATTGGACGCCCATGATATCTGGGGAAAAGCTGTAATTGGTCTTAGCACCGTTAGTAATAGCGAAGCGGTTATACGCGGTATCTTTCGCGAGGCCGAGCAACTTGTAAATCATTTCCCCGGCATTGAAATCGTGGATATTTCTGTGTCCCTATTATGAGTAAAAGAATGAGGGTGAATGAGATGCAGAAAGTAACAGCCTTGGTGACTGAGCTATTAAGCGATGGATCTTTGCTGGCCGGGACCCTAAGTCGTCCCCATGATAAGAAAAACCCCGTACCCCAAGTACGCATCCGGCCGGTCAAACTTCAGGGACAACTCTACTATCAATTCGCCTACCATGAGACGGCGAAGGTTAGGCACCGCAACCTAACGGCAGATGAAAGTCGGGCCGAGTTAGTATCCCTGTTGAGCAATGAATATCAGCAAGCTCTGCTAAGCTCACCGGAAGCCGACTATCAAATCCTCGTTAATGCTAGTGGTAAGGCGAAAGTCCTTAAACGGCCCCCAAGCAAAAAGAGTGTTAGCCTGAGTCATAACCGCAGTAAGAATTACATCATCCCTAATAACCAGCCCTGCACCTTCTTAACCCGCTTAGGTATTATGAACAAGCAGGGACAGGTGTTGCCATCGCGGATGAACAAGTTTAAGCAGATTAATCGTTTTCTTGAAATGGTGGATGACGTGATTGACTTCCTACCCAACGACCGTCCCATCCGCGTAGTTGATTTTGGGTGTGGGAAGTCCTACCTTACCTTTGCCCTTTACCATTATCTTTATGAACGTAGAGGGCTGGATGTGGTGATAATTGGCTTAGACCTGAAGGAAGATGTGGTGCGCCACTGCAATAGGATCGCCCAGGATCTTAAGTGGGCGCCACGGCTTGGTTTCTGGGTGGGCGACATTAAAGACTACCATAGTGCCGAACAGGTGGATATGGTGGTTAGCCTCCATGCCTGTGACACGGCCACCGATGTGGCCCTGGCTAAGGCCGTCGAGTGGCAGAGCCGGGTTATCCTTTCAGTGCCCTGTTGCAACATGAACTCTTTGACAAAATAGAGAACCCGGTGATGCGCCCCCTGACCAAGCACGGAATTCTAAAAGAACGCTTGGCCTCCCTGGTGACCGACAGCCTGCGAGCGTCCGCTTTGGAAATAGCGGGTTACAGTGTCCAAGTGTTAGAGTTCATTGCCACTGAACACACTCCGAAGAACCTACTAATACGGGCTGTACGCAGCCAAAAGGGCAAGCCCAACCAACAGGCTAAGGAAGAGTACCGCAAATTCCGGGACGCCTGGTCGCTAAAAGATCCTTTCATAGAAACCGTGTTCGGTTCCCTACTGGACTAATTTGCATTAAGGGGAGAAGCCATGAAAATAAGAAATAGAGTTGCCTTGTGGGCGCTGCTGCTACTTGTTCTTGTAGCAGCCAACTCCGGTTGCCAACCAACCTTACCGGTGGTTGAACCCGATGGCCAGCTTATTGTGCATGTTATTGATGTGGGGCAAGGCGATGCCATCCTGATCCAGTTTCCTTCAGGAATGAATATGTTGATCGATGCGGGAAGCGATAGTTACGCATCCACTGTTATAGACTATCTCCAGACCCAAGGTGTAAGAAAACTGGACTTCTTAGTTGGCACCCACCCCCATGAAGATCATATCGGGGGCCTTGACGACGTCATTCTAGCCTTACCAGTGGCACACGTCTATCTCCCTAGGGTTGAGCATACTACCCGCACCTTTGAAAATCTAATCAAGGCTATTGGCGAAAAAGGGTTGAAAATAAGAGAAGCTAAAGCTGGTGTCACTATTGATGTGGGACCACAGGCATCGGCTCTGATTGTGGCACCTAACAGTAGTAATTACCAGGATCTCAATGATTGGAGTGTGGTCCTAAAAGTGACTTACGGTCAAACGGCAGCCATTTTCACCGGCGACGCTGACAGAGTCTCGGAGCAGGAAATGGTGGCCGAGGGAGTCGATTTAAGTGCGGATCTATTAAAAGTGGCCCATCATGGTAGTCGCACTTCCAGCAGCCAAGAGTTTCTGGCAAAGACCCATCCCCAATATGCAGTCATTTCGGTGGGTAAAAACAACACCTACGGTCATCCCCATTCGGAAGCAATAGAGCGGATTACGGGTCTGGGGGCCGCCATCTATCGCACAGATCTGATGGGATCAATCGTATTCCGTAGCGATGGAAAAAGCTTCACCTGTGAGCATAGCGTAGATGGCACACAGCATCTAGAAATGACGGTAGATCGCAGAGCAGAAGTAGTGACCATCATTAATAGAGGAAAAGAGGTTATAGACTTAAGCGACTGGATCTTGATTAGTGAAGTAGGTGATCAGCGCTTTACCTTCCCCTCCTCCACTCATTTGCAGCCCGGGGCCGCCATCCAAGTAGTAGCCGGGCCGGAGGCAGAGGCCGCGCCAGATAAGTTGGTCTGGACCAACAACTACATTTGGAACAATGATCACGATCCAGCCGCCCTCTATACCGCACAAGGAGTTTTGGTGAAACGAGTCATGCGTTAACTCATGTGTAAGGAGGCACGCTGCTATGCTAATAGTTGACCGGTTTGAAGAAGATATGGCTGTTATTGAATATGCCTATGGTACTTTCCAACTGCCCCGCTCCCTTCTCCCGGCGGATCTGAAGACCGGTGATGTAATTCGCCTGTTGGTAGAAGTCGACCGGGAAGAAACGGTTAAACGGCGTGACAAGATAAAAACCCTACTCGATAGTTTATGGGAATGCTAGCCGCAAGTAGTGTAAATTAGCCCGTAGCCATATTGTAAGCATCTAGACATGTATAGGGGGCAGTCGCAAAACATATCCTTGCGACTGCCCCCTTATGCAAACGACATAACCTTTGCCCCGCAACAGGCAGGAATTTACTATTTCAGGGCGAAGCTATACCCAAGGTATTCACAGTTAGAAAGTGGTGTAATCCTCATGAAGCCGTTAGTTATAAACCACAACATCTTGCTTATTGTCATAGGCATTTTTTTGGGACAAGTAGTGTGGCCTGCAACAGGGTTGCCCATTTTGCTCGGACCAGCCTTCTTGTTGGGCCTTGCTCCACTAAGGACCTTGTCTCTTGGACTTTACCTTCTAGCCACGCTAGTCAGCGCAGGCTTGGGCACTCTGCAAGCCGACTATTGGCTAGGCCTAATAATCTTGTTGCAGTTCTTACTGTGGTATTGGGCCCATACGAAGCAGCACACCGGGTGGTGGGTAGTGAGTACCTTGTTACCAATTGGGCTGTTGTTGTGGCTGCAAGCTGACAAGACCTATCTCGTTTACTTGATGTCCCTAGTCAGTGCAGCCTGCCAAACGGTGCTGTATCGAGGCCTGGCGACCATTGCGAAACATAAAATTAAACAGTTGAAAGAAGAGCATCGCCATCGACAAGGCGCCGACCGTTTGTTGGCGGCAATAAACCACTTCCGGGAACTAGAGCAACTGCCCTCCTTAGCCAAGGCCTTAAACGAAACGATGGAGCAAACATATGGGATTTATCAGGATATGGAATTGATCGCCCGCACAACCCCCAAGTTACCTCAACCTATGGTTCAGAATATACTCGCCGCTGCGCAACAGATACACCAGATCCGGCTGCAACTGCAAGACTGGCACCAACAACAAGAACAGGTGCTCGGCGATCTCCTCGGCCGCGACACCATGTCGCTACAAACCTTGTGTACTTGGGTATCCCTACTTGTAACTGATTTGGTCGCTAAGGGGGGGCAACAACTAGAGACCTTGATTGACTTCGAAGAGGAAACCTGGCTAAAGAAGGCTGAGCAATTGCCCCTAGGCAGTCTTTTGCTCTTTATCTGCCTCCATGGCTTATCTAAGCTAACTGACGTTCATATCAGTTTGCGCTTTAGTGGTTACGTGGCTAGTGAAGGCTTGCGCCTGATCATCACCATAGCCCCTAAGTTAGACGCAGCCAGCGGGGAATGGCCCGAGCTTCGCCCCTGCGACCTGAGCCAAGTAAGAGACCACGCCCAGCGATTAAACGCTATTTGTCTAACCGGAGTCACCAGCCAGGGGGAACATATCTATACTTTGGAGCTAAACTAATTGCCCTACATTCCCGCCCGGGCAAATATTTCTGCCACCAGCTCATCGGCAGTTTCAGCAACAACTAATTCCCCATTGAACCGGGCAATATGTTGGGTGGCACATTCGCTGCAGGCAATAATGCATTTCACTTCCTGTATGCGCAAACGATTGTCGGCTTTTTGCTTTAGTTGCTCTAATGCCCTCCTGCCCATAACAGCGAGGTTCTCACGACAAAATAGAACTTCCATCTGGTGTACCTCCTAAGTTGATTTTTGGAACGGCCAGTCTGCTTTGACATGTTATAATAGCATATAAACAAAACTAGCCGCCGGCTACAGTGAGGTGTTATTGATTGCAGCAAGAATATAAACTACGCCGCCAAGATCGGGCACTGTCCCAAGAGGAAAGCTGGCAGCTCCTTAAAGAAGCAGCTGTCGGTCGCCTCGGTTTAGCTACGCCGCAAGGCCACCCTTATATAGTACCCCTTAATCATGTGGTTTTGAATGAGGAAATCTATTTTCACTGCGCCAGAGAGGGACGCAAATTAGAAATCCTACGTCAGAATCCACAGGTATGCTATGAGGTAGACGCCCTTCTGGGTATTAAAACTGGCCCCAGAGCCTGTGACTTTGGCACCTTTTACAAGAGCGTCATTGCCTTCGGCCAAGCTTATGAGGTGCTAGACGAAGCAAGAAAAGCAGACATACTAAATGCCTTAACTGCAAAGTACGCTCCCGCAGGCCATGTTTTTGAGCCAGTAACCGCCGCCGTTGGGGCTCGTGTCACCATAATTGGTATTAAAATAGACGTTCTTACCGGGAAAGCCCGTGTTAAAGAGTAGTAAGGAGAATAGCACTATGAAGTTAGACCTATATACCCTTTTAAAAAGAGAGATTCGCCCTGCTCTAGGGTGTACCGAGCCGGCGGCAGTAGCATTAGCTTGTGCCACCGCTGCCAGTTACCTAAACCAGCCACCGCAAAAAGTAGAAGTAGAAACCGACCCTAATGTCTTTAAGAATGGTATGGGCGTCTTCATTCCCGGAACCAAGAGGACGGGTTTACATTTGGCCTCTGCCTTAGGTGCCCTTGCAGGCAAACCTGAACTTGAGCTGGAAGTGTTAAGCGGCTGCGAACGGTTCTTGGCTACAGCAGAGAAAATGGTGCAGAACCAGCAGGTAACCGTGACCCCTTCCCGCCCCAGAGGTAACATCTCTATACTGGCACGGGTTTGCAACGGCCAGGAAGAAGCTACGGCTCTTATTGAGGGTTCTCATACCCATTTGGCTCAGGTAACCGTAAACAATAAAGTAGTCTTTGAAGACAATTCGCTGGAAAGCAAGAATGAAGATGACGATGCTAGTTGCCTGCTAGAGTACTCCATTCGGGATCTGGTTACAGCCTGCGAATCCTTGCCGACCGAAGCCTATGACTTTTTGCTTGCTTGTGCCCGCGGCAATCAGGAAGTCGCCCGTGCCGGTATTGAGCAACAGTTGGGGTTAGGTTTAGGGTATCGTTATCAACAGCTTATGGATGAGCAGAAGTCGTGCAGTGATCTAGGCAACTTAGCACTCACTGCTACTGCTGGGGCTGCCGATGCCCGTATGAGCGGATATAATGCTCCCGTATTCAGTACCAATGGCAGCGGGAACCAAGGTATCACCGCCTCCCTGCCCGTACTAACGGTAGGTGAGGAACTACAAAAGGACGACAGAGAGATTGCTATCGGTTTGGCCATTAGTCAAGTGGTCACTATCTATGTTAAACAACGCATCGGTAAACTCTCCGCCCTCTGTGCTTGTGCTGTTGCTGCTGCTATCGGTGCCAGTTGTGGTATCGTTTACCTGCTGGATGCCCCCTACCCGGCACTAGAAGAAACTATTAAGTTGATGGTCGCTAACCTTACCGGCATGATTTGCGACGGGGCTAAAGTATCCTGCAGCTTAAAGCTTGCGACCGCAGCCCGCACAGCGGTGCAGACGGCGCTATTGGTCAAATCGGGCCTTGCCGCTCCTGTCGGCGATGGCATTATCGCTGCAACGGTAGAAGCTACTATTCGGAATCTGGGCTCAGTCAGCAATCCCGGCATGGTTGAAACCGATGACATCATCCTTGAGGTCATGAGGGAAGCATGTCATAAATAGTGAACCATTTAAGCCCTTGGCTTCAGCTAAGCCAAGGGCTTCTATTGTCGTTTCTCCCTGTCGAATTTCCTGGGAAATGTGACAGGGCAGGGCCCACACCTTAAGTCAGAGCAACAAAAAACCGCAGGTAATTCCTGCGGTAATATTTCTGGTGGAGACGAGGGGGATCGAACCCCTGACCTCATGACTGCCAGTCATGCGCTCTCCCAGCTGAGCTACGCCCCCGAATTAGAGTCACTGTTTGACAACCAGTATACAGGCTTGCAACCCCTATTATACCCGATTGTCAACAGGTTTTCAAATGGCGTTTATGGAGCACTTGCGTAGTGCGCAACTCCCTAACCACAAGTCACATTTTACTCCGCTAGCTTATCCATGTCAAGTATAATTAATGCCAAATTGGGCTCATCTAGTTCTATCTTACGCGCACTATCCATTCCCCTTGCGCCTAGCAACATACTGCAGCCTTTCCGTCGTAGCAACTGGTTCTCCGGCCAAGCTTCCCCAAGGGAGGACTGCCTGTAGGCTAAATCCATTACCAGCTAGGGCCTTTTCGACCATATCAGGGCTGAAGTAATGCTGATGATGGAACTCCTCGTAGCGCCGCCATAAATCGCCCTTTTCATGAACAAAGAGGGTCATCTCGTGCACCGCGTCACCAGTCGTCTCATCATATTCGGAGGACCATATGCAGTATCCGGCCTCTGCCTCTTGCACAAAGGGGCCACTGGTAAGAACGTGCCGCATTTTGTACTCCGTATGCACGTCGAACAGGAGCAAACCCGAGGGTCGCAAGATCCGTTTTAGCTGCTCAAAAACCGCTTCTAGCTCCTGGTGACTGCGCAGATAATTGAATCCATCGCAGGCACAGATAGCTATATCGAAAGTATCCGGTGGCAAATGCAGTGAACGCATATCCATGGCCAGCCAGTTATCAATACCAAGGCCGACTGCTAGACCTTTATTAGCTGCAATTGCCAGCATTTCGGTAGATAGGTCAACCCCTACCGGTTCATAGCCCTTCTGCTGCAAGGCAATAGTAAGCGTCCCAGTGCCACAACCCAAATCCAATAGACAGTTCCCCGGGGCTCCAAAACGCTCAACAAGCGCATGCAAATAGTCGGCCCAGGATTGATAATCAACCACGGCCATCAGATCATCGTAGAGCTGGGCTAGCTTACTGTAAGAGGTCATCCAATGGCACCCGCTTAGCATCGTTCCATAGGCGATCAAGGCTATAAAACAGCCTTGTCTGCTGCTGGAAAATATGCACTACTACAGAACCATAGTCTAGAAGCAACCATTGGGCTCCCTGGTCAACCTCCCTCTGCTGCGGGTGAACTCCACATTTGCCTAACTCCTCTTTGATATAGTCGGCAATACCTAACACATGGGGGCGAGATGTTCCCGTTAACAGCACAAAATAGTCGGTAACTATCGTCAGCTCACGCAGATCGAGTACCAGTGGATCTTGAGCTTTTCGCTCATCGGCTAGGCTTGCAATCCGCCTAGCTAATTCCAAGCTCTGCATCGATTCACCTCATTTATGAATTATGGATAAAAAAGACATGCGCCTAGGGCAGCATGTCTTTGCCTACGACGACAATCACATCAGCGGCAGCATCAGCTTTTACATCAAGCAAAACCTCTTGTACCGAGAGTACTTCTGCAACTGCTATAGCACCTTGCGACTCGCGTCTCGTGCTAACCACCTGAGAGATCAGTTGTTCTTCGCCATCGTCCGGTACTGTAATGCCAACTATACGGAACCCGTGCTTCTGCAACAATTGAGCTATTTGCTCACCATTGTCACGGTCACCGTTAGCCACAAGAATCTCAACCCCGGTTTCCCGGTTGGCGTTAGAATTAACGTGGGAGTAGAAATGCTTTTCTATTAGCTCTTCTAGTTTAGCCATATCTGCCTCATAATAATAGGTACCGTTGACCCAAGTATCTTCGCCTTCAATCGTATAACTGACAATCTTGTCATCCTGGAGCGATTTTAATATGGGCAAATAACGGACCCCCACACTAAGTGGAATGTTAGTTTTGACTGTTTCTGTGGCGATCTTGAATAGCTGATCTATTTTCAACAGGTTAGACGGCTTCAAGACTTGTTTTATTGCAGCTTTAATAAACTTCTGTTGCCGCTGAGTCCGAGCATGATCGCTATCCGAATACCTATAACGAACATAACCCTCTGCTTGTTCGCCGTTAAGGACTTGGTAGCCTTGCTTCAAGTTGATGTAGAGACCCCCAGCCTTATCGGTATACTTCATATCTTTTTCTACGTCTATAGGCACGCCGCCAATAACGTCAACCAACTTACGGAAGCCACTGGTGTCAATCTGAACATAATAGCGAAGGGGAATACCCAAGAACTGACGCACCGTGTGCAGAGTCAGTTCAACTCCACCATAGGCGAAGGCATGGTTTATCTTCTCCCTTTGTTGCCTCCCGGGAATAGATACCCTAGTGTCTCTTGGGATAGACAGCAGGCTTATTTCGCCCGTCTTCGGATCAAAGCTAGCTACCATTATGGTATCGCTACGCCCCCGAACTTTCTGTCCGGGGGCAATGAGCCCTTCATCTTCACCTACCAGCAGGACATGCAGTTTGCCATCCGCCGGTAATACTATATCTTCTTCTATTGTACGTCCAGTCGTATAACCAAAAAACCGAGTGCTCGCCACAGTCATGACAATGAAGAAAACGGCTAAAAGCAAAGCCTTTCTCATGCGAGCCATATAATATTCTCCTCCTATGCACTTTAAGTGATGCAAACAGGTAACGGCATAATCTACACTAGTTCGACAAGAACCTTCTTTTACTATAACAAAGCTAGAAAGTGCATACAAGGATTTATTCCACGAACCTAATTAAGGCAATATATCTTTCCCTACAGTTACCACCACATCGGCAGCGCTCTCCAACTGGGGTTCAACCAGAATCTCGTGCAAGACTAAGACCTGGGCAACCGACAGAGCATCCTCCCTATTATTACCTACCACCTGGGAGACAAGCAGGTCATCTCGGTCGGCTACTTCCAAGCCCAGCACCTGAAAACCGTGCTTCCGCAGCATTTCTGCCACTTGTTCCCCACTGGCCCTATCACCGTTAGCGACTACTATGGAAACAGTTATCTGGTGATTGGCGCCCTTATCAACATCGGAGTAGAAATAGGTCTCTATTAACTGCTCTAACTTTTGGCGGTCAGGTTCAAAATAGTTGATTCCGTTGATCCAGACATTAGGGTTACCTTCGATAGTATAACTGGTCACGTTGCTGTTCTTTACCGACTCAAGTATAGACAGATATCGCAGGGCCACACCAACTGGGATATTGGTTTTGACCGATTGCATTGCGATCTTAAGTAACTGGTTAAACTTTAGGATATTGGCCGGCTTTAATGCCTGTTTCAGCGCCGCTGCCACGAACTTCTGCTGTCTTTCAACTCGCTTCAAATCGCTGTCGACGCGATAACGGATATACCCCTCCGCCTGTTCCCCGTTCAGCACATGTTCCCCTTGTTTAAGGTTGATATAAAGACCGCCCGCTTGATCGGTATACCGCATGTCTCGCTCCACATAGATGGGAACCCCACCAATGGCGTCTACCAGCCGCCTAAAACCATCGGTCTGCACATGGATGTAATAACGTAAAGGAATGCGCAGGAACTGGCTGACAGTGCGCATAGTGAGCTCTACCCCTCCAAAGGCAAAGGCATGGTTAATCTTATCTTTATTTTTCCTGCCCGGAATCTCGACCAAGGTGTCTCGGGGTATGGAAAGCAGGCTAAGTTCCCCTGTTTCGGGATCGTAACTGGCTACCATTAACGTGTCGCTTCTCCCGGTCGCCTGTCTACCGTTGCCGTTTACGCCATTATCCTCTCCTATAATAAGCACTCGCAGTTTGCCATCGGCCCGGTAAGGCTCGTTGCCACCTTCGATGGGCGGCTCCTCATAACCGTTGCTCCAAAAGAACCAGGTACTTATTACACTGACGACTATAAAAACTACTGCCAGCAAAACAGCGGTCTTTCTCCGCTCCAAAAGCTCTCCCTCCTTGTTACGTGGAGTGGGCACCACGATACAGGCCATGCTTATAGATATAACTCTCTACACCGCTAGGCACTAGATATTTTATTGGCCGCCCCGTCTGTACTCTCCTTCTAATATCGGTGGAGGAAATTTCTAGGAGGGGGATTTCTAGGTAGTTAATACGCCCTATATCCTCTGTCGTTAAGTTGTAAGTATTTTGGAGACTAAAACCAGGCCTGGTGGCTACTACAAACCGACAAGACTGCAATAGTTCCTGGTACCGATGCCATTTATGCAACTCCGGAAGNNGCACCGTGTCAAAAGTATAGGAGTACCCGGAACGATCTAGCTCTACACGAGAGACCATAAAATGCGGGTTGTCTATTGTGGCCAACATGGTCATCTGGTAGCGATGTTCTCCACCGGTGACTCCGTTCTTGTGCGGGGGCTGGCCAGATGGAACAAAGCAAATCTTGTCCAAGCGAAATTCCTGCAGCGCTGCCTGAGCAATGACCAGATGCCCTACATGAATCGGGTCAAAAGTGCCCCCCAAAATACCATATCTCTGCATAAAAGCCTCTCCTTTTCCACGTTAAGCAACCTAAAGGTATTTTATCAGATAATAGATGGACTGACGAATACTTAAGAAACACAAAAAACTGCCCTCATACAGGGCAGTTTTTTCCACCGATATCAAGCTTCCTGTTCCCAAGGTTCAGGGACGTACTCAAATTCCAGGTCGCCGATTCGCACCGTATCTCCCTCTTGCACACCTGCTGCTTGCAGGGCTGCAAAGACTCCAAAACGGCGCAAGGCATGCTGTAACCGTAAAAGAGCTTCCTCATTATCCAAATTGGTCATGGCGACCCGGCGCTCCACTTGCCGCCCCTCAACCACAAAAACGCCTTCTTCAACTTTGACCTGCAAAGCCGGCTTATCAACCTCTTCTATCTCAGGGATTTCAATGGCCGGCGGTGGAGGTGCGGTCGCCAGCAGCGCCACAGTGGCGCGCAACATGGGCAGCACGTTGTGCCCAGTAGCCGCGGAAATGGAAAACACCTTATGCCCCATGGCCTGCAATTCACTGGTAAGTGCCGCAGCTCGTTCCTGGGCTTCGGGCAAGTCCATCTTGTTAAGGGCCACTATCTGGGGTCGCTCCGCCAGTTCGGGCGCATACTGGGCCAGTTCAAAATTGATGGTATGAAAATCTTCTAACGGGTCTCTGCCGTCTAAACCAGCTGCATCAATCACATGCAAGATAACCCGAGTTCGTTCGATATGCCGTAAGAACTCGTGTCCCAGACCCTGACCCTGATGGGCCCCTTCAATCAGCCCAGGAATATCGGCCATCACAAAGGTCTGCTCATCCACTCTTACTACACCTAAGTTGGGAGTCAGGGTCGTAAAAGGATAATCGGCTATCTTGGGCCGAGCTGCTGACACTTGGGCCAAGAGAGTGGATTT
>MTKW01019779.1_pt1 | contig 14984 bp, 7 predicted proteins | sample 1042761 | NCBI WGS metagenome assembly MTKW01 (sample SAMN06205366, study PRJNA360243) | anaerobic digester metagenome | biome: Wastewater treatment plant; feature: Anaerobic digester sludge; material: sludge; isolation source: anaerobic digester fed with sludge from wastewater treatment plant ... | reverse complement strand
AATCAGCAGCGCGGTTAAACGGACTACACCCGCCTGTGTAGACACCGCCACGGAAGGTTTTCTTCGTTTTTAAATAGCGGAAGACATGGTCAACTATTTCGGCGCAAAGCTCGTCACACTCTTCAATATCGTTGCCGAATTTGTCACAGGAAGCAAAGTCACGATGGAGTGTTTCGTGCCCTTCGAAATTGTCCTGGAGGGCTTTTATCAGTTCTTCCATTGTATACTTCTTCTGATCATAGACCAGCGTCTTTATTGCCCACATGGAATCGGCCGTATCGGCGATGCCTTCGAGCAGAATTTGCCCGTGACCGTAAAGCGGGCCGCCGTTTTTATAGTCAAGTCCTTTTTCAAGGCATCCCTGAATCGTGCAGGACCTCAGCGGATTGGGCGCAAATGCGGCATACGCCTCCTGAAATCTGTTTGCGACCGTAACCGTTAAATCGGTGATATGGTCAAGCATTTTATAGAATAGGGCAAGAAATTCGTCAAAGGTTTTGCAATCACAGGGATTTCCGAAACGACGAGCGATGATTTCCGGAGGATCTACGCAAAAGTCAACACCGTTATGTAGGGTGAGCTCCAATACCTTCCCCAAATTGATCTCGCCGTCTTCGAGTCCCATGTGCGACTTGCCCATTATATCTATCTGATTGCAGCCGTTCATGCAATAATCATGGCTGTCGCATGGCGGAATGCCGATAGCTTCAAGTGCGGGACAGACAACCTCGTCGTTGTAAATTGCCGGAAGGCCGATGCCGGTCGCTAAACACTCCGCAGCCATTTTCCATAACTTTTCAGGCGTATTCCGGTGCACGCGCATGGTAAGGTTGGGAGTCTGATACTTCAGCTCCGTAACTTTTTTCAGGATGATATAGGAGATTTCATTTGTTTCGTCATTCCAGTTTTCATCCGAACCCGAAATGCAGAGGTTCCACGCGCGGACATTGTGGATTGCCTCAAGCATGCGTGTAATCATTTCCTCGGCTTCTTCATGCTTGTCTTTATCATAGTAGTCGATAAAGCACTGGTCCATACGCCCGGGGGAGTCAATGGAGTCAAAGGTGAAAAAGAGCCAGAACATCTGAACCGCAGAGTACATATCGTAAGCAGGTTTACGCGGAATTTTTGTAAAGCAATCGGCAATACGTTCCCACTCGGCTTTTTTCACCGCGTCGGCTTCAACTGCGGCATTTTCCTTTGCCATTTCTACAATTCGATCACCGATTACATCAACAGCATCCATTGTGATCTTTGCAGCATCGTAAAACCAATCTTTTCCCGGATTTTTCGCTCTGCATTCTTCAATCAGAGCGCGGATCCCATCCGTTCCAAGATGCAAAACACGGTCGTAGTCGGGGTTTGCGTGCCCAATCCAGCTTCCGGCCCAGAATGCTTTTGCACTGATGAGACGCTGTTCATACCCGGTAAGACACTGTCCGCTGCTTCTGTAGCCGGTAGATGCTTTATACATATATTCTTTGATTGCAAGTATGTCATCCTTATGTTCAGGATTAGCCTGTGCAAGACGATCATACATTGCACAGTCAACACCAATGCCGGCACTTGCCGTATAAAATGATGCGCCATTTTCGGGCATGGCGGAGATAGTAGGAAGCATACAGTTATCAGCGAATGTAATTGTTCTGTATTTTGATGCTTCCAGCAGTCCATAAGCAACCTGCTCGCTTATGGTTTTATCATGATTTTCGACAAATGCTCTGCCGAACGGGTCGCATGTAAAGTCGAATTTTTTTTGTTTCATCAGTGCCATTCCTCCAAAAACACTTGCTGGCAGATCATTGAGTTAATAAGTTCGGCTTAAAACGCAAAGCAGTTAGAAAAACACAGCTCCCAGTTATTGTTTGCGGCACTATAATAATACCGTTTTGGCTGATTATTTGTGGACAACGTGTTGTCAGGGTAATTGTCACCAGAAGACATTGAATATACAAGCGTATCTTAAGCTAACACAATCATACGGCATAATGCCGTCATTGTCAAGACATGGTAAGAGGACCATCTATCATGGAAAATGACAAATATAGCAAGGGCAGATTATATTCTGAAACCTGCTCTTTGGTTATGGTTATCTCCTTCGGGAAGCCCGAAAAAACCGCGAAAAGCCGCAGGTCCTCATCTATCCGTTTTTCGTCAACAAACCTTTCATACGCTTTTTCCTACAATTTATATTTATGTGCCCTGCGGCGGGCTGTTTTGGTGTTTTTGTTGACACTAACATTATATTCCATTATAATCACTATAATATAGAAATCATTAGATAGTGACTGGAGATATTTTTCATGAATAAAGACGTTAGTATATTAAGAAATCTTGCAAGCATTTATTTTGAAATTGCAAACAGCGATAAATATCGTGAAAATATACTTCTTCATAAAAAAGTTAATGATTTAAAGCAGCCACGCCCGATTGTTCTGATTGATGAAATTCCATGGCATGAAATGAATTTAAATGACGAACTAACTTTAAAATGTGAAGATGAGTTTAATCGCGGTATTGAATATTTCTTTCGGAAAATTATTTATCAGTGGAAGCACATGCCGGCTGATATGGTTTTAAAGCCGTATTTCGAAGTACATAAGATCATTCATTCAACCGGAATCGGGCTTAACAGAATAGAAAACGAACATGAAAGTGACGCAAAATCTCATACATTTGTAGACCAATTAAAAACAGAGGAGGATTTAGAAAAGTTACATTACGAAAGAATAACTTATGATGAAGATAGAACCAAATATATTTATGATAAAGTAGCAAACATTTTTGGCGATATTTTACCTGTTAAAATTACCGGGGAGGCCACCGGATATGGTTTGGGCTGTAAAAATTGGGATGACATTGTTAACTTTAGGGGCCTTGACAATCTATTTTATGATTTGATTGAAAGACCCGACTTCATGCATAAGTTAGTGAGCAAACTAACAGACATTTTTCTCGATAAGATAAGGCAATATGATGAGTTGGGCTTGTTTGACGGTGACGCGTATTATATTCACTCTACATCGGCGTTGACAAATGACCTGCATCCAAGTCAGGAACATGTCAGAGCTAAAGATGTTTGGGGCAGAGGCTTGGCTCAGATTTTTGCAAGTGTCTCACCTGAAATGCATGATGAATTTGATATAAAGTATATGATCAAAGCGATGGAACCCTTTGGCTTAGTTTACTATGGCTGCTGTGAGCCATTAGATAATAAAATTCACATTTTAGAGCAAATACCGAATTTAAGAAAGATCAGTATAACACCTTGGGCTGACATTGATTTGGCAACCGAAATTATTCAAAACAGATATGTTGTCTCCGCTAAACCCAACCCTTCGGTTTTGGCATCTCCGATACTTGACAAAGACAATGTTAAGAAAGAACTTTCACGCATTGTTAACGCATGCAAAAGAAATGGTTGCTCTTGCGATATTGTTTTAAAAGATATCACAACTGTTTGTAATAGACCTCAAAACCTTTTTGAATGGGAACAAATTGCAATGGAAATTGTTGAGAACTATTGATATTGGATTAGATGTGATGATCATGGGAAATGACGAATAAGCCGGAAAAGCCCCGTTAAATTATTAGTGGAGGTCCTATATATGAGTAATTTATATTATGACCTACTCAAAGAATGGTGCGACTCGCTGCTTAAAATGCAAATAAATGAAATTAAATCACCCGGAATATACGGAGGAATCATATGCCCTGCCTGCTCCGTGATTCATGGAAGGTGTGCTGACGCTGTATATCCTCTGATGTATATGGCACATGCAACCAGTGAAGAGCGTTACCTGGATGGGGCAGTAAAACTCCAGGCGTGGTCGGATCATGTATCCTCCCCTGACGGCAGTTGGGCAAATGATACACATCATACATGGAATGGCATTACCGTTTTCGGTACCCTTTCACTGGCGGAAGCAATCCGTCACCATGGAATGATACTGGATGAGCCTACATATCAAAAGTGGGTAGAAAGGTTAAAAGCTTCATCTGCATTTGTATATAATACATTCACAATGAGAACGGGAAATATAAATTACCCCGTAACTGCTTCAGCCGCACTGGCTGCAGCAGGAAAAGTGCTTAATGATACTAAACTTTTAAATAAAGCCCGGGAATTTGCACATGGTGCTTTAGATTATTTTACGGAAAATAAGATTTTGTTCGGAGAAGGAAAACCCCAGGAAGGTTTTTCTCCCAGGGGACGAAGAGCCGTTGACCTGGGATATAATGTGGAAGAATCATTGCCTGCATTAGTGCTATACGGCTTAATAATGGAAGATGAAGAGATCTTGCAGGCAGCAACAGAATCTTTGACGTCCCATTTGGAATTTATGATGCCTGACGGAGCATGGGACAACAGCTGGGGAAGCAGAAATTATAAATGGACATACTGGGGAAGCCGGACTTCTGACGGCTGCCAGACAGCATATGCATTGATGGAAGACCGTGATCCAAGATTTGCTGAAGCAGCATGGAGAAATACTTTGCTTTTAAAATCCTGCACATATAACGGACTTTTGCACGGAGGCCCCCATTATCATATTAAAGGAGAGCTGCCCTGCATACATCATACTTTCTGTCATGCAAAAGCATTGGCTACCGTACTGGACTACAAAAAAGCCCAAAGTACAGAAGAAATTGCAAAGTCCGGGCATATATCTCTGCCTCGTGAAATAGCACAGGGCGTAAAAGAATATCCTGAAATCGGCACCTGGCTTATTGCCAAAGGCTCGTGGAGGGCTACTGTAACTTCATACGACTGGGATTATATAAAAGAAGGACATCCCAGCGGAGGCTCCATTAGCATTTTATGGCATAACGAACTTGGACCTGTGCTGGCATCCAGCATGACCGAATACTCTTTGGTAGAGCCAAATAACATGCAGCGAGTTAAAGATTCCGTTAATATGTCTCTTACCCCCCGCCTTGAGCTTTTACAAATCGGTAAATATTACCGAACCACTAATGATTATAATGCTGTTGTAGAATATAAATATCAGGAAGATGCAATATGGTTCCGCTCTGCCGGAAGACTTGTAAACGGTGACCGGCAAGATCCTCCATCAGGAATGGTAGATTTCAGCATTGAATATCTGTTTAAAGATAGTTGCGTGGAAATAAGTATCAGCGGCAATTTCAAAGCTTTAAACGGTATAATAAGATATTACTTGCCTGTGGTTTCCAATAGGCAAGAAGAATTTCGCTTTAGCGGCAAAAACAATATTGATATACTTAAATCCGGCGGCAAACTTTCTGTCAGTGCATCTTTGCCGATAATGGTACTTGATTGCGACAACAGCAGGATATTTAACCACGTTCCGGGTTTTGAGGCTATACCCTTATACTTAGAGTTAAACGATACTGATAAATGTACGATACAATTAACATTCGAGAATAATTAAATTTTGGGATAATTAAACTTGAAAATAGCTTAGCTTTAAAATATTCGTCAACAGTAAAAAGCAGCGTCAATGACGCTGCTTTGCTTATTTTATAACGAGGTTATCGGTTATAGTCGCATCAAACATTATCTTTCCGTTCTCAAAGGTAAAATCTACCCGATTTCCGTCAACCGTTACCGATGATACACAGCCGATATACGGTAGCTCGATGCAGTTTAGGTGAATTTTGCCGGAAACCACCGTCAGCGACGTGCATTCGGTGTTGCGTTCAAAGCGTCCCCACGCGCTGTCCAGTGACCACAGGCAGCGAAAATCACCCGAGACGATTGGATTGAAGCCGATTACTCCGTTCGGCATGTCGAAGCGGAAGCCGGAGAAGATCGGCAGTAGCGCGAACGAAGCCATGCTGCGTGCGTAGTTTGAGCCGCATTCGATTTCGTTCCACGGATTGCGGTTGAACCCGCGGTAGCGGTCGCGGACAGCCTTGACTATCGAAACGCCTTCGTCGATGAAGCCTTCGCTTATCAAAAGGCCGGCAAACGCATACTCAAAGCCGCTCATCGTCTCCTGTGCGTATGGTATCGGTATCGCCGGAGTCGGCGTTCCGTCAGGATAACTGCAGATAATAGCGCCCGCTTCGTCGTTGACGGAGAAAAGGCGGAATGTATTGTAATGGCTGCGCATGTTAGGTAGGAAGTTGTTCTTATACATGTTGCGCAGCGCGGTGTGAAGCTGCTTTTTATCGAATATTTCGCCTAAACCGTTGATGTTTGCGTGCCACTGTGCAAGGCACTGGTCGATTATTGAGCCTTCGCCGATCTGATACTTTATCTCCTCCGACTCGCTGTTCCAATAGGCATTGACCGCATCTGTACCGAAGCTTTCGAGAACTGATTTGTCCTTGAGGTCGACTTTCTGAATGTACCATTTGCCGTTGAAAAGGTTTTCGTCGCACCACTTTTTGCCGGAATCAAGCAGCCGCTCATAAAGCTCTGCAGCGTCGTCGTCACCGACTCTGCGCGCCATCTCCGCGCCTGCCTTCAGTGCCGCCAGATAAAATCCCTGGAGCCAGGACGATGGCCCGAACAGCTCCATGTCCAGCGTGTGATGCTGCCGACCCTCCAAAACACCGTCCATGTCGCGGTCCCAGCGGTCGTAATTTGCCTCGCTCCAGGCGTATTCGAGCGATTTTTTTACTTTTCCCCATATCGAGCGAAGCCAATTGTCGTCGCCGCATATCTTCCATTCTCGGTAGGTCTTTATCACCCCGCCCATCTGACCGTCGACACAGGCACGGAAACTGCCGCGCTCGCGGCCGAGCGGTAGCTTCATGCGGAAAACCATGCGTCCGTTTTCGTCCTGATTGTACTCGAAATCCGTTTCGCGGATGCTACGCTCGAGGTTGGGGAACAAAAAGCACAGCGCATATGCGTAGTTCCATACATGCGTGCATGTGCCCTCGCATGAACCCCAGTGTTCGTTCAAACCCTCCCAGCCGTAAAACTCGCCGTTTTCGAGCCGAAGGACTGTCGCCGTCTTGAGCACCGATACGTTTGCCGATATGGCTTCGACGACTTCCTCTGGTAAAGTCGACGCAAACAGCTCGTCGTGGTACTGCTTTGTGCCGTTCCACAACATATCCCAATTGACAAGGGAGTACTCGGCTGACGCTCGCGAATCCGCAAACAGAGTCGCGTAGTAGTTCTTCCATGTGACGTCGACGTCCTCGCCCTTTTCGTTCTTGCGCGTCAGGCGGTCCCAATAGTTATAGTTGTTCGGCACGTTCCATGAGATTATGTAGCGCACTCGGACGGTCTCGCCAACACCGGCATGCATCTTGACACATAACGTCGCTGTATCCCTGTTACCCGCGTTATCATACGTGCGGTTTTCCAGTTCATCCTGTTCGATGAAATTGCGCCAGTAGCGTTCGCGGTTGTCGTACCAGCTTCCGCGATACCAGTACTGCTGATACGAAACACCTTCCTTTGCATCTGTCGCAAGTGTGAGGTCGCCGTACTCCGTGCTGTCGGGCGGATTTTTCGTCTGCCGCAGGAAAATCGCGCTGCCGAACGCTGCTTTGTAGTAATCGTTGACAGAACTGTCAAAGGGATTGGTCAGCGAAGCGGCAATTGAGTAGTCGAGCGGCTGATTAGACGTGTTCGTCACGGCAAACTCAAAGAAAGCGGCAGGGATGCTCGAATTTTTGTCATCGAGCGGTATTAGCGGATTCCACGCGGTCATTGTCACCACTGCGGGGAACGTATCATCGGTGAATTCGATGGTCGCAATTGGGAACTCTCCGGTGAAGACGCAGTTTCTAAAGTGCGGGAATCCCGCCATCGTCGATGAATTCAAACCGTGACCGTAGCCCTGCCCGTATGTGCCGCTCAGCGATGTGTTGACGTCGCCGTTTATGATACGCGCGTCAATCGTCTTGCCTCCACGGGCCGCCTTGATTGCAAAATGACTGTTGCCTAACAGGCTGCCCTTGTTCGGGCGGTTGAATATCTCCCAGTCGATAAGCCGTCCGTTGCCGGCAAGACCGATGCTGCCTGTTCCGATGCCGCCGAGAGGAAACGAAATTTCGTTTGTCGCCGCTCCCGTAAAAGTTGTACGTTTCATATGTTCACCATTCAAAATGTATTTTTATTATAGTATTGTATCATCAGGACTAGCGTTTTGACGATATCGATAGCACAAACTGCTCAATATCGCGAAGCTGCTGTTCGGTCATACCTCCGACATTCCCAAGCCTTGTGTGCCCGTCCTCGTTTAATGGATAGTACTATAGCAACAGTCAGGCATTATTAATTGAATAATTATTTTGTCGTTAAACACAAAAAAATCAACCTAAATGATAATTTATAACACCTTCTTTTGCTCTCCACATTAGCAGACACATAACATTTTCAACAAATTATATCAAACCGGTTCAGATGTCCGCGGAGTTTTCGAAATTCTCGGTTCGGCTTTGTCTTCGCCAGAAATATCGCGGTATTCGGGAATATTTTCGTCATCAAACAGTCCCTGCGGTATTTGTGAGGTCCAGCCGCATATCTGAAATACGGGAGCGGCTATACCAAGCGCATAAAGAACGATAGCCGCAAGGTCGCGTATGTTCATTTCAGGTATTGTACCCTTTCGCACCGTTTTACCTGCAGCGGCAAAGGTGACATATTTTTCGGCATCAGTCCAGCCACCGTGACTACCACCCGGCGTGCCACCGTGGTCGGAGATAACGCAGAACAGCGTGTCGTCGAGCATGCCTGCGTCTTTTGTTGCCTGATAAATCATATCGATGAGCGAATCGACTTCGCTTATGCGTTTCAGATGCTGTGGCGAACCGTATCCGAATGAATGGCCTGCCCCGTCGATACTGTCCATCTGCACGAAAAGGAACACCGGCTTCTGCTTGCGGATATAGTCGGCTATGCGCGGCGCCAGTTCCGTATCGGGTGCCGAATCGCTATCAACGCCTAAGTTATTTTCAACGATGCCTCTGGTTATAGGTGACCACTCGCAGAACGAACCGAGTTTTGCGTCAGGCATGACCTCGCGTATGCGTTGGAACAAAGAAGGCCAGGCGCTGTCATGTGGATAAGGATTCCGGTCGACTATGCTGTTAGTTAAGCCGTGGACCTTCGGGCTTACACCCAGAAGCATTGACCCCCAGCATTCCGCGCTGATGGTAGGGTTTGAAGCGAGTGCGTGGTATGTAACTGCACCAGAAGAAAAAATGCGGTCAAATGCGGGAGTATCCGCCTGTTCGAAAAACGATCCCGCTCCGTCTATTCCGACGACAATAACATGTTTATAATTCGACATTATTACTCCTCCGATTCAATTTCGAAATAGTCTTAACACTCCAAGATGCAACAACATCATTTTGCTCCTATAAGCTCGAAAAAATATGTTAATATCCTTTTTTAGTGTATGATAAGTCTTTGATTCGATATTTATCGCCAATAACATTTTACATAAGTACCCAAGCAAGTCGATCATAACACATTAGAGTTTTGCGGGATACTGAAACAAAATTATCTCTTTATATATAAATCCCGTAATGTTTTTTGGTCCATGTTATATTATAGTATATTTTTCTATGAACTACAATATTTGGTTATATTTATAAGTACAGTATTATGTAAAAGAGTTTCCCGGTTAAATTATATATCTTTATTTTAAATGTAACAAATAAATATTTCACAGACAATATAAGTGAATCGACTTTTTTTAGAAGGAAAATCATGACTATATTAATTACAGGAGAGAGGTCCGCCTTGAAAAACACAAACAATTATCTATCCGACGAGCAGATCGCGGATAAATCGCTGATGATGCACATATCATGCTCTATCTTTAAAAGGTGTACTCATAAAGTCAAAAAACCCCCCGGCAGATTTTCACAATAACGCCAGGGAGATTTATTGTTGTGCGGTGGCGTTGCCACGCCTCCTCACAAACCGCTTCAGGCCTGTGTTACGTTATCGTCTGCAAGAGTTGGCGCTGTCATTGCACGCGGTCGGCGCTGTACCTGTACGCTTGTTTTTAGGCATGAGACGTTATAAAATATACCAGTCGCAAAGGCTAATATAGAATAAAATTCATTATGAGAGGGGGTTTTGTGAAGCTAATACAGGCAATCAGATTGTTCAAATCGGTGCAGAATGGTATTGGTACAAGAACAGTCTTCTTGCGATGTCTAAATCTAAAATTGATTTTCAACACAAAAATTGAGTGATAATTGCTCAATTCAAAGGAGTGTATATATGAAAACTATTGTATGTACCGGGGATTCACATACTTGGGGACAAGGGATTGCCAAGCTGGAGGAATCATTTGATCCGCCTGTGACGGCAGGAGATTTTCGTCTCGTGCCTTTTCATTTCGGCTGCTATGTAAATTTATTACGAGATATGGTTAACGAAAAAACCGGGTCTTCAGCAAAAGAATTAAGTGCAGAGGATATACGATGTATTTATGGTAAGAAACAGTATTTAGACTGTGCCGTAATTGATAATACTCCTTTGGACTTGCCTTCTAATGCAGAATTGATAAGAATCCAGTTTCATTACCTTGACACACCATCCAAAGCCGCGGTATATATCAACGGTGTATTACAGCGGGAAATAAATTTGCAAAGAAGCGATATTACTAATGGATACAAGATAGAATCCTTTTTCTGCGAATCAGAGGGTAAGCATCAGTTGACCATAACTTCACAGCAAGGCATTGTATTAGTGTACCGCATTGAACTATATTCAGGCAAGGTAGCTGTAATAAATTGCGGAATAGGTAGTTGCCCCACCTTCCGCTACCTTACAGAATACTGGAATGATTATGTTGTAAGCTTAAAGCCGTCCTTAGTCATTTTGGAGCCCCATACCATCAACGACTGGCTGGCGGCAGACCCGCCGAGTGTTTACGGTCAGCGACTGAAGGAAATGATCGATAGGCTACACAACATGAATAGCAACGTTGTTATGATGACTGTATCCCCGATAGCCGGCCCGCAAGATGTTCCGTTTAACAAAATACTTTACTCCGATTATGTAGAAGAAAGCCGTAAGGTGGCTAAAATTTGCAACGTGCCGGTTTGCGATGCCAACGCTGTAATGAATAGTCAGATTAAAGGTCTTACAGAGGACGAGGCGTTTAAGCTTTTGTTCAATGACAACTGGCATGTTAATGCATATGGTCACAGCATTTATGCGAGAGAAGTTTTTCAAACCCTTGTTGAAATGAAATACATTTAGCAAAGAAGCTTGCCTGTCCCTTCTATGTTGCAGAAGCAGACACTTTGAAAAAAGCAATCAATATACATATATAAATGAAGACAACATCCGCCGTAAAGAGGCGTTCACTTAGGGAAAATAAAAAACTATAGTGAACAGCTTCAAGCGGTCCAAAAAGAGACCAGTCATAATCAGGCATGAAGCTTTGTATATTTTCCGGGCATGAAAACACCTCCTGTTGTAGTTTCTAATCTACAACAGGAGGTGTCTTTTTTCACTGTCCGTTTTCGGGATATAGTCCGGTGAGGGTGATAATAATACAAAAATCAATCACCTGTGCCGGTTTGCCCGCGGCGATTATATAGAATACCTGCAAAGGCTGTAGACATAGTTTTCGATGGTAAAACTATACTTTAAATGTTTCCTGCTACCGGACGTGAGCGGACTTTCGCCGCCAAGTTATCGTGGTCACACAAAACAGCGCAGCAGACAGGATCATCTTTATCCCGCCGGCCGCGCTGAATTTATGCTGATTAACTCTCTTCTTTGTATGCGCGTACCGCTTCATTTATCTTATCATAAATTGATTTCTGTATACTATCAATATTTGCTCTATAATATGATGCTACCTCTGCTTTAGAGTCTGAATAAAGGAATTGCATCATGTTATATGAAAACGGATTGTATGCGCCATATATAAAGCCCGCATCGTAACGCGCAGTATCGAAAAGTATCTCCAGCACCGCTTCCGATTCGTTATCTCGGATATACTTGCCTGTTAATGCTACATCAAAATATGCGGGGCGATATATCTTGCGTGAGTAGTGATTGAGCAGTTCCGCCGTCTTTCCGACAAGCTCAATATCCTTGACCGAACGGGGAACAAGCAGGTAATATGAGCCGGCCAATGAGACATAATTTTTCTGATTCTCATCATATTTCGGTATGGGAAGTACACCGAAATCAACTTCCATAGTACGCAATTGTTCAAGCTCGTCGGTTGAAGTATCGCTGAAAAGCGTATGTCCGTCGGCGAAATCCATCTGCAGTTCTGCAGCATCGCGCCAGTGATATGTATACACGCTGTCTTTCGCAAAGAAATCACGAAGCTTTGAGATAAGATTCACAATCTTCTCATTAAGCGGAGTTATAGTCAGATCGCCGTCTTCGTTAATATAGACAGTGTCCATATCAGCCGCGACGAAAAACTCCTGCAGATTATAGTCACAGTAAAGCGAAAAACCATAATAATCCGCAACGGTAAATTTGCCGTCGCCGTCCACATCGGAAGTTACGGCATTTGAATATTCAATAAATTTATCGAGCGTCCAATTACCTGAAAAAACAACCTCGTTGAAATTCGGTAGATTATAGTCTATCTGTAATTGCTTGTTGTATACAAGACATCTCGAGTTGGCCGGTATATAATCACCGGCCGCTACAAAAAGCACTCCCTGTATCGCAAGGGTCTCATTTAATGTCTGATTCCAGTAATTTTTTGATAAATCTATGTATGGTACATCATTCCAGTCAAACAGCATATTGCCCGTGACCATTTCAAAGATGCCGAGATACCAACTGTTGAGCACAATATCGTATGCTCCGTCTCCCGACATGATGTCGCTTTGTATAAAGCTCGCCCATCTCGCTTCGGTTCCGGGATTAGGTATGCCGATATTGACCAGTTTAATGTTCAGATATTCTTCGACTGCAAGATTTCTGTCAAAGCAGGCGGTTTCGAGTATGTCGCCAGAAGATTCCTCGCAGAAAAAGTATTTATTAGTCGAAAAATCGTCCCATGTTACAAATGTGAAGTCGCGACCCTCGTAGTCGGATTTTTCAATGTCATGCTTATCCACGCCGTCATCCGGTTCGGTGTCCGTCGCTTCTGCGGTATTTGAAGCATGCGAAATGTTTTTGTCGCTCACTTTATCCGAGCATGCGCAAAGAATAAAAGAAAGCATCAGAAAAATAACTGTAATTCGTACTTTCATAACATTTCCTTTTCATATAGTAATATGAAATATTGGTACATTATATTATAAACTCATTTGGGTAATTGTCAATACTTTCATCTATATTTGATAAATATGGCTGAGCCCCCTATTTTCCCTGGCCTCCTGCTGTTCGTTAGATCAAGGCAACACATATAAATGCGATTTTTAGAAAAAAGCAACTCATAAGCTTCCCATTTTATCATACTATGGTAATGAGCTTTTATTACGTTGACGGAGGGCAGCACGAACGGCATGAAAAATGCTCTTTTCACAAGCGGTATTTTCGCAGCAAAATACCGGTTTATATGCTGCAAAATTATCTCAACATCCACTTTTTAAAGCTAAATTATCAAAACATATCAACAGCCGCGATTATCTTTTTCTCGATAACTTATATACTTGTGGCGCTTGCATTCTATCTGGAAAAACGCGCGGCAGAGAGGACATGGTCAAATGGTTAGCGGGAAAAAATAGTCAATACAGTCAACAAAATTTTTATATATCTATCAGCATGCGTCGTGGTTGCTCCGATAATCATAATATCAATAAAATCATTTTCAAGCGGTATAAAGACATATGCCGATTTCTTTTTGTGGAAGCCCCTATATTTGAAGCACTATGTAAATTCAATATTAATATCGGGTGTGGCAGCTTTCGGTTCGGTTACAGTTGCCGTTCTCGCGGCGTATGTTTTTGCGAAAAAGAATTTCCCGGGCAAAAACCTGCTATTTTTTCTTTATGTCATCGTCATGATGATGCCGTTTCAGGTCACACTGCTTCTGCTTGTGCTGCTTGACGATACAGGCAAGTATCCGTTCTCAATACTGTTCCGTACAATAACGGAAAGTGATCCCGATATGCTGTTCACTGCGGCGGTTATGGCGCTTATTTTGCCAGCACTTCTATATGCAATCTTCCAGGATGAGCTCGCAGAGGGCTTGAATACGGGAAAGTTTAATTTCACCTATTAAATATCACGTGTTTTCTCTTATCAATTTTTTTAATTCGACTTACATCTCTATCAATCTCAACATTTGATTTGAAAAGAAAAAGGTCGCCTTTCCTACGTCCTTTCGCTTTAAAGAAAGCACGCAGGAATACAGCGACCCATTTGAACAGGCAGAAGCTTGATTGAAACGAAGATGTGCCAAGATAACAAATAATATGAATGTTATAGTCATTCCACCGAGAAGGAATGCAAATAAAAGTAAAGATGAGGAAAAACCGAAACTCCGTGTAGCCGCCTATTGCCGTGTTTCCACCGTTAGCGAGGAGCAAGCAACCGGCTTTAAAACACAGCTCGAGCATTACACTTCATACATAGAGAACCACCCGGACTGAGTGTAACCGTGTCGATATTAATCAAAACCGTCCGATTTTGTCAAACGGAATTTCCGTGAAATCGGGGACAAGCTTTTTGATTTCTGACGTTTCGGTAAGCCTGTAGTCGCCGTTTTCCGCATTTATAAAACCGGGATCATCTTTGCTTGTGAAGATCGGGTTGTTCTCAACGGTACTGTAGTCAAAAACAGATTCTGCAAAGTAGTTGGGGTTCGGTTTATCTGTCAGTATTATATTACCGCTTATAACGCTGTACGCAGGGTTTGTCGGGAAGTTTGGATCATCCCAAGCCTCTTTGTTTTCAAGGTCATCGCGAATTGTTTTGAAAACGGGGTAATGCTCCTCCCATACTGCACTGTGGATCGGCATCGAATAGAGTAGCTTCCAGGCCATTCCCTCCTTCGTATCGACATGCTGATGACACCAGCCTTTGCTTACTACACCATCCCGGTTTCTGGAATCGTAACTTATGGGAGTGGCCGCATCGATAATTA
>MTKW01008871.1_pt1 | contig 14985 bp, 12 predicted proteins | sample 1042761 | NCBI WGS metagenome assembly MTKW01 (sample SAMN06205366, study PRJNA360243) | anaerobic digester metagenome | biome: Wastewater treatment plant; feature: Anaerobic digester sludge; material: sludge; isolation source: anaerobic digester fed with sludge from wastewater treatment plant ... | reverse complement strand
TCGCTGCGAAGCTGTGCCAACGCCTCCATGGTGGGGAGCTTCTCTTTGGATACTCCGGCATCCAGCAGTTTCTTTCTCAATGCCGGGTTCCATCCCCACGGGATAATCTCTTCTTCCGGGAAGAGGGGTATGTCGAAGAGTGAAACGAGTCTATTCCGGAGGATGAATTTTTCTTGCAGCCAGGAGAGGTAAGGCCCGTCTTGAACCGTTGAGGCAATCACCTTTGCCCCGGCAGGGGCATACCATACCGGCAACAGGGCCAGATCCGCGGCAATCTTCACTGCTGAAGCCGGAGGAGTGTAGTTGGCGCTGAAGTTGGCCAGTGCCAGGTCATTCTCGGGGTTGAAGAGATACATAGCCCCGTTACACGTACTCTTTGGGTTCTATCTCTCCATTGAGGATCAAGGCTCCGTTTTCAGCCAGGGCCTTCATCTCATCCTCGCCCGGATATACATATACCGGTGCAATCTTATGGATCCGCTCGATGATCAGGTTGCAGAACCACTTGCTGTTGGCCATTCCGCCGGTGAGCAGGATCGCATCCACATCCCCCTTCAGGACGGTAGAGAAGGCTCCGATCTCCTTGGCTATCTGATAGGCCATCGCCTCCATCACTTCGTAACACCTCTTGTCGCCTGCCTGGGCCGCCTTTTCCACTTCGTAGGCATCGTTCAATCCGGTATAGGCGTATAGTCCCCCTTTACCTACCACCATCGATTTCATCTCCTCGTAGGTGTATTTACCGCTAAAAGCCATCTTGAGCAGTTCGCCCACAGGCAATGTTCCTGACCGTTCGGGTGAGATGGGGCCGTCGCCGTCAAGCGCCTGGTTTACGTCGATGACCCGGCCCTTGTGGTGTACCCCCACCGATATTCCGCCGCCCAGGTGGGCCACGATAAGATCCATGTCCTCATATCTGCGCATCAGGGATTTGGCATGGGCACGTGCGATCGCTTTCTGATTGAGTGCATGGAAGAGTGATACCCTTTCGAACAGGGGATGGCCCGAATAGCGGGCAATCGGTTCCAGTTCGTCAACAACCACGGGATCGGCAATAAATGCCTCTGCCGACGGGAGTTGCCTGGCAATGTCGTCGGCAATGAGTGCCCCCAGGTTGCTGGCGTGTTCTCCCCGTTTTGCCTCCATAAGGTCGCGCTTCATCGCTTCGTTCACCCTGTAGACGCCCGATGAGATGGGTTTTACAATTCCACCACGCCCTACGACGATCCGGATGAGATCCAGCCGTATCTCGGCATTCTTTAACTCATTGTAGATGATATTCTTGCGAAATTCATACTGATCGCTTATTCTTTTAAATTGGCTTAATTCTTCAGCCGAGTGCCGGATGGTCTTCAGAAAGACCACATCGCCGTTTTTATAAACGGCAATTTTTGTCGATGTTGAACCTGGATTGATTACCAGGATTCGTGGAGTAGTGTCCATAGTTTTAATGTTTAATCCATTGCTGCTGCCAGCGAGATCGACAGCATCTTGCTGATTTCGGAATCGGAGCGTGATGTGAGGACGATGGGAACCGCAGCCCCCATGATTACGGCAGCACAGACGGCTCCACCCAAGAAGTTCAATGCCTTGTAGAAAATATTTCCGGCTTCGATGTCGGGCACGAGAATAATGTCGCTATCTCCGGCAACCTCACTGACGATGCCTTTGTGTGCGGCAGCCTCCTTGTCGACAGCGATATCGATGGCGAAGGGCCCGTCCACGATGCATCCCTGCAATTGTTTTTTGATGTTCATCTCTTTTAGCAGAGCAGCATGAACGGTGGCTTCCATTTTAGGGTTAACAATTTCCACGGCTGCGACAACAGCTACTTTCGGTTCAGTTATCCCGAGTTTGTGACACGCCTCTACGGCATTGTTGAGAATGTGTACTTTGGTGTCGAAATCGGGAGCGATGTTCATGGCTGCATCCGTTACACATAAGAGTTTGTGGTAGTAGGGAGATTCAAAGAAGGCTACATGACTGAGCAGGGCTGCTTTGCGCAGACCATTCGCCTTGTCGAGTACCGCCCTAAGCAGATCGCCCGTAGGAATAAGCCCCTTCATCAGAATATCGGCATCACCTCTCTTGACGAGAGATAGCGCGATCTTTGCCGATTCGACGGCACCGTCGGGATTGTGGATGATCTCAACCCGACTCAGGTCAAGGGCAGCATGTTTCGCGGTTTTTTCAATTGCGGTTTTGTCGCCCACCAGCACAGGGCTGATAACTCCTTGTTGCATGGCTGCAACGAGTGACTTTAACACCATCTCGTCCTCTGCTGCCGCTACTGCAACTCTTCGTGTGGGCTTCTGTTTGGCTTTTTCAATAAGTTCAGTTAATCTGAGAATCATATAAAGTATGGTTAAGGAGTCTGCTTGCAAAATAACAAAAAAAAAAGTAGAAAAATTTCTGAATTGTGAATTTTGTTGGAATTATGTCAGCAAACCATGAGTGTTGAAATAGTAAGGAGATTAAGATTCACCGCAGTGAACATCTGCCTGCATACTCAATCTCTCCAATATCGGCACGATATCGAAGCCTGGTGGCTACCGTTGAGGGGTTGCTGTCGGATGGCCACTCCCAACATTGTGTAGACGAAAGATCGCTCGAGAGTACATCGAGCTGCCGGAGCCACATTAAAAACTGGCTGCTCGACAGTGAAAACGGTGAGTAGTTTTGGAGCATCATGTCCGGTGGCCCGGTCAATTGAAGGGAAGAGGCTTTGACCTCATTCCTGTCACATATACGTATTAATTACAATAAGGTTATTTTTATATATGTATTTTTTACTTTATATAAATTGCTGATAATAATGTTTTAAAACATATAAAAATTTTACATGTATTGTGATTAATCTGTATAATTTTGTATTCTTATTAAGAATATGTCATGAAAAATAGCACTCATGTTTACAACCCTCACGTTTCGGTGGACTGCGTTGTTTTTGGGTTTGACGGTGAAAAACTGAAAGTATTGCTTATCGAACGGACGATAGAAGAACAAAACTTTAGCGATAAAAAATTACCGGGAAGCATTATTTTCGAAGATGAAGACCTGGATGAGGCAGCTATACGTATCCTTAACGAACTGACGGGATTAAAAAACATTTACCTGAGCCAGTTTCATAGCTTTGGCAATCCCCAAAGGACAAAGAATATGAGGGACAAAAATTGGCTGGAGAAACTGACAAACATGAAAATCGGCAGAATCGTTACAGTAGGGTATGTGGCACTGATTAAAATAAGTAGAAAAATTATTTTTGAGTCGGAGAATACTGCAGCAAACTGGTACGACGTAAGTTCATTAAAATCTTTACGGCTAGCTTTCGATCACAATGAAATTGCGGATACTGCGTTAGAGCATATACGCCACAAAGTGAAGTCGGAGCCCTCCATGTTGTTCGAGTTGCTTCCCCGAAAATTTACCATGACTCAACTCCGCAACCTCTACGACGCCATCATGGGCACAACGTCTGATGTCCGTAACTTCAAGAAAAAAATAATGCAGATTGAAGGCCTGGAACAATTGGACGAAGTGCAGAAAGATGTACCTTACAGAGCTCCCAGGCTTTACAGGTTCGATAAAAAAGTACACAAAAAAAATACACGAAAACTATATAGTTAGCCGTTCATGTTAAACTCAAAATACAGTTTGCGATGAAAAAGACTTCTGTTTCCTACCTGTTTCTTTTGTGGATCGCAGGATTTCTCTTTTTTTCCTGCAAAGAGGTGCAGCCTTATTTAAACACAAAACTCTCTTTCGAAGAAAGAGCGGACGACCTGCTCTCACGGTTGACAATCGAAGAGAAGGCTGAGCTGATGCGCTTCGATTCGCCGGCTATCGACCGGCTGGGGATTCCGGCTTACAATTGGTGGAACGAGTGCCTGCACGGTGTTGGCCGTTCCGGTCTGGCTACGGTCTTTCCACAAGCCATCGGGATGGCTGCCATGTGGGACAGTCGGCAGATGTTTGATATTGCCACGGCCATATCGGATGAGGCACGTGCCAAGCACCACCATTATGTGGCGCAAGGAAAGAGGGGAATTTACCAGGGATTGACCTTCTGGACCCCCAACATCAATATCTTCCGCGATCCGCGCTGGGGAAGAGGGATGGAGACTTACGGGGAAGATCCCTTCCTGACAGCCGAACTTGCAATCCCTTTCATCAAGGGGCTGCAGGGGGACGATCCCAGGTACCTGAAACTGGTGGCGACCGTGAAGCATTTTGCCGTCCATAGCGGTCCGGAATCTAACCGCCACTCGTTCGATGTCTATCCTTCCGATTATGACCTGGCCGAAACCTATCTGCCCCATTTCAGGCGTAGCGTCCAGGAGGCCGGTGCCTATTCGGTCATGTGTGCCTACAACCGGTTGCGTGGGGAGCCTTGCTGCGGCGACAAGTACCTGGAGGATCTCCTGCGTAACAAGTGGGGCTTTGACGGCTATATCGTTTCCGATTGCGGAGCCATCAGCGACTTCTATCGGGAGAGTGCCCACCATGTGGTCAGCAACGCTGCTGAAGCATCGGCCAAGGCGGTCAAGGCCGGAACCGACCTGAATTGCGGTGACACCTATGCCAAAGGATTGCTCGATGCACTGAAACAGAACCTGATCACTGAAGCGGAACTGGATCTTTCGGTAAGGCGGTTGCTGCTTGCCCGCTTCAGGCTGGGGATGTTTGATCCGGAGGGCAAGGTGAGTTATGCGCAGATTCCCATCGATGTTGTGGACTGTGAACAGCACCGGTTGCTGGCGCTGGAGAGTGCCCGGAAATCGATGGTGTTGTTGAAGAACGACAACAATTTGCTCCCTTTCAGCAAGGAGGTGAAAAAGGTGGCCGTCATCGGACCCAACGCTGATGATCCCGAGATCCTGCTGGGTAACTACAACGGTTACCCGTCCGACGGAATTACCCCGTTGAGGGGGATAATCGAAAAGCTGCCCCATGCCGAGGTGGCTTATGCCCAGGGGGCTCCATTGGCCGAGCAGCTTCCCGCTCTTTCCCTGATTCCGTCAGACTGTTTTTATACCGACAAATCGCTTCATACAAAGGGATTGCATGCGGAATATTTCGACAACAACAGGTTTGAGGGGGGTGCAAAACATATGCGAGTCGATCCCAATATCGACTTTGTCTGGTGGGATACAGCGCCGTTCGAAGATCTGCCTCAAGCGAGGTTTGCCATCCGTTGGAGGGGTGTTCTCGTTCCTCCGGTTACTGGTGAATATGCCCTGGGGGGTGAAGCTTTCACCGGTTTCAAATTAATGGTCGACGGCCAGGTGGTTGCAGAGGGCAGGGATCGGCACCACGCCAGGAAACAGTATGGCTACATGCAGCTCGAAGCCGGGAAACCTTACGAGATAGAGGTGGAGTATATTCAGGATGAAACGGAATATGCCCATGTGAAGATTCTTTGGGATCTACCCAATCCGAGATTGAGACAGGAGGCCGTTGATCTGGCCAGGAGTTCAGACCTGGTGATCTTTTGCATGGGGCTTAGTCCCCGTCTGGAGGGTGAGGAGATGCGAGTAGAGGTGCCCGGTTTTGCCGGAGGAGACCGTGTCGATATCAAGATACCTGCCGTACAGACCGAATTGATGAAGGAGATACTTCAACTCAACAAGCCAACGGTGCTTGTCCTGCTCAATGGCAGTGCATTGTCGATAGAGTGGGAAGCGCAGAATATTCCGGCCATCATCGAGGCGTGGTATCCGGGGCAGGCGGGAGGACAGGCCATTGCCGATCTCATTTTTGGAGATTACAACCCGGCTGGCCGCCTTCCGGTCACCTTCTACAAGGACGTGAACCAGATCCCTCCCTTCGACAGTTACGACATGAGGGGCAAGACCTACCGCTACTTTGAGGGAGAGCCTCTTTACGAGTTTGGGTTTGGATTGAGCTACACCACCTTCAAATACCGGCTCAGGTCGATCCCCGAAAAGGTGAAGAGCGGGGATGAGATAGCTGTCACTGTGGATGTTACCAATACCGGAGAGATGGATGGTGATGAGGTTGTACAGCTCTATGTCTCATTGCCCGAAAGCAACCTGCAGAAACCGGTTCGTGCCTTGCAGGGATTCCGGCGGATACATCTGAAGAGCGGGGAGACCCGGAGCGTGGAATTCAGGTTGAAACCGCATCAGATTGCTGCGAGAAACCACGAGAACGTTCCGGTTGTGGAGGCAGGCAAACTGCAGGTATCGGTGGGGGGTAAACAGCCCGATGCCGCTTCGCTGGCCACCGGAAAAGTGGTGCAGGCCCTTGTGGAGATTGAGGGTGATAACTATTTTATCAATGAATAGAGGAGGAAGATCATGTATTTGTTAGGATACGATATTGGCAGTTCATCGGTAAAGGCATGTCTGGTGAATGCCGAAACGGGAGAGATAGTGGCATCCGATTTTTTCCCGAAGAGCGAGATGCCGATCCATGCGGCAAGACCCGGCTGGGCCGAGCAGGATCCGGCGATGTGGTGGGAAAATCTGAAACTGGCCAATCGGTCTGTCATCGAGAAGTCGGGCATAGATGTAGCGGATATCAAGGGGATCGGCATATCGTGGCAGATGCACGGGCTGGTTGCGGTAGACCGGGAGGGCAAGGTGCTTCGCCCTTCCATCATCTGGTGCGACAGCAGGGCTGTTGCCTACGGTGAGAAGGCATTCCGGGCGATCGGGCCCGAAAAGGCATTGGCTTCCCTGTTGAACTCGCCGGGCAATTTCACCGCTTCGAAACTGGCCTGGGTGAAAGAGAATGAGCCTGATCTCTACGGAAAGATCGACAAGATCATGCTTCCCGGAGACTATATTGCCATGAGGCTGACCGGTGAGGTAACCGCCACCGTCGAGGGATTGTCGGAAGGCATCTTCTGGGATTTTCAGAAGAATGGGATCTCTGAAGAGGTGATGAGCTGCTTCGGATTCAGTTACGATATCATCCCCCGGCTGGTTCCGATCTTCGGTTTTCAGGGAGCGGTTTCTGCCGGAGCTGCCAGGGAGCTGGGACTGAAGGAGGGGACACCGGTAGGATACCGGGCAGGGGATCAACCCAATAATGCGGTATCACTCAATGTTTTCCATCCTGGAGAGATTGCCTCCACCGCGGGAACATCGGGCGTTGTCTATGGTGTCTTGGGGGAGGTGAACTACGATCCGCTGTCGCGGGTAAATACCTTTGCTCATGTCAACCATACCCCAGAGGAGCCGAGATTGGGCGTTCTGCTGTGCATTAACGGTACCGGCATCCTAAACTCTTGGATAAAAAAGAACATGATCCAGCAGGGTTTGGGTTATGACGACATGAACGTGCTGGCCTCGAAATCGCCAGTTGGTTCGAGGGGCATTTCAGTGATTCCCTTTGGTAATGGTGCGGAACGGGTTCTGCAGAATAGGGATCCGGGATCTTCCTTTCACGGCATCAATTTCAATATCCATACCATCTCCGATATGGTCCGTGCATCGCAGGAGGGAATTGTATTCTCTTTCCGGTACGGTATGGAGATCATGGAAGAGATGGGGATGCAGCTCAACCTTATCCGGGCAGGGAATGCCAACATGTTCCTGAGCTCCGTGTTCAGGGAGACGCTGGCCAGTGTTACCGGTGCTACCATCGAACTGTTCGATACCGATGGGGCGGCCGGTGCTGCAAAGGCGGCCGGAATCGGGGTCGGGATCTATTCGTCCAACGAAGAGGCGTTTGCCTCGTTAAGGAGGATCATGACCATTGAACCTGACGTAGCGCATCGCGACGAGTATGAAGCTGCATATCAACGATGGAAAAGATACATTACAAAATAATAAACTGATAACAGAAACAATTATGGAAACAAGAAAAGAGTTTTTTCCCGGCATCGGACAGATCCGGTTTGAAGGCAAGGAGAGCAAGAACCCGCTGGCTTTCCGTTATTACGATGCGGAGAAGGTGGTCTATGGCCGCAAGATGAAAGATTGGTTCAAGTTTTCGATGGCATACTGGCACACCCTTTGTGCTGAATCGAGCGATCCCTTTGGGGAGGAGACGAAAGATTTCGAGTGGAATAACGGCGAGGGTGCATTGGAGAGAGCCAAGAAGAAACTAGACGCAGGCTTTGAGTTCATGCAGAAGATGGGAATCGAATATTTCTGTTTTCACGATGTTGACCTGATCGATGAGGGGAACTCCATTGAGGAGTATGAGGCCAATCTGAAGTCGATCGTTGCCTATGCAAAGGAAAGAATGGCCGAGACGGGCATAAAACTGCTTTGGGGAACGGCCAACGTCTTCAGCCATAAACGTTATATGAACGGAGCGGCCACCAATCCCAACTTCGACAGTGTAGCCTATGCTGCCACGCAGATCAAGAATGCCCTGGATGCCACTATCGAGCTGGGAGGCGAGAATTATGTCTTCTGGGGTGGACGCGAAGGGTACATGAGCCTCTTGAATACCGACATGAAACGTGAGAAGGAACATCTGGCCATGATGCTGACCAAGGCCCGTGATTATGCCCGCTCGAAAGGATTCAGGGGAACCTTCCTCATTGAGCCTAAACCGATGGAACCTACCAAGCATCAGTATGACACGGATGCCGAGACGGTGATCGGCTTCTTGCGCGCACATGGCCTCGACAAGGACTTCAAGCTGAATATCGAGGTGAATCATGCCACGCTGGCCGGCCACACCTTTGAACATGATCTGCAATGCGCTGTCGATGCAGGCATGCTGGGCTCGATCGACGCCAACCGGGGAGATTACCAGAACGGTTGGGATACCGACCAGTTCCCCATCGACGTTTATGAGTTGACACAAGCCATGCTGGTTATCCTGAAGGGGGGTGGACTACAGGGCGGAGGGACCAATTTTGATGCCAAAACCAGGCGCAACTCTACCGATCTGGAAGATATCTTCATTGCTCACATTGCCGGAATGGATGCTTTTGCCCGTGCCCTGGAGGCTGCCGCCGGGATCCTTGAAGAGTCGCCCTACCTGCAGATGCTGAAGGAGAGGTATGCCTCTTTCGACAGCGGCAAAGGCAAAGAGTTCGAGGAGGGCAGACTTTCGCTTGAGGATCTGCGCCAGTATGCCATCTCGCTGGGGAAAGAGCCGGCCCAGATCAGTGGCAAGCAGGAACTTTACGAATCGATTGTGAACATGTATATTTGACGAACCTCGACGAGATTGTCCGGAACCGGAGTCCATTTCCGGATACCTGTTCCGGTTTTTGCGTCATATAGCTTGAAAGCAGATGAAATACAACAAGACCTATATTTTTGGAATTACTCTGGTAGCTACGCTGGGCGGACTCCTCTTCGGTTACGACACGGCTGTAATATCAGGTGCGGAGAAATCGATCGAGGCTTACCTCATCAGACCGTTGGGTTTGAATTCACTGATCCATGGAGCCACCGTGTCGAGTGCCCTGATAGGCTGTGTCGCAGGGGGAATGCTTTCGGGACTCTTTTCGAACCGGTTCGGCAGGAAAAAGACCCTGCTCATTTCGGCCATTCTCTTTTTTCTCTCGGCATTGGGATCGGGTTTCCCCGAAACCCTTTTCTTCACCAAGGGCGAACCCTCCATCGGACTGCTGCTGGCATTCAACCTCTACCGCATCATAGGTGGAGTGGGGGTGGGGCTGGCCTCTGCCGTTTCACCCATGTACATCAGTGAGATATCTCCTGCCGGTATCCGGGGGAGACTGGTTTCCTTCAACCAGTTTGCCATCATCTTTGGGATGTTGGTGGTCTATTTCGTAAATTGGAGCATTGCCTACGGGCAGACCATCGAGTGGATCAACGATATCGGATGGCGCTACATGTTCGCTTCGGAAGCCATTCCTGCGGCCCTCTTCGGGATCCTCCTCTTTATGGTGCCCGAGACGCCGCGTTACCTGGTGTTGTCGAATCGCGACGAGAAAGCACGTACGGTGTTAACCCGCATCAATGCCGACAGGTTACGGGCCGAGAGTATCCTTTTTGAAATAAAGCAATCCATTGGTCGTGTAACGGAGCGTTCCAGCATATATTCCTATGGTAAAGTTGTCATTCTTATCGGGATACTTCTGTCTGTATTCCAGCAGTTCGTGGGAATCAACGTGGCGCTCTATTATGCTCCACGGATCTTCGAGAGCATGGGTGCCGCAAAGGATGCCTCCATGTTGCAGACCATCATCATGGGATTTGTGAATGTTATCTTTACGGTTGTTGCCATCCTGACGGTGGACAAATGGGGTAGAAAACCGCTGCTGATTACCGGATCGATTGGCATGGCCATTGGCATGTTTGCCATTTCCTGGTTGGCTTATAACGAGATCATCGGCATAAGCACGCTGGTATTTATCATCATCTACACCGCCTCATTCATGATGTCGTGGGGACCGATCTGCTGGGTACTGATATCTGAGATCTTCCCCAACAAGATCCGTGGCCAAGCGGTTGCGATAGCTGTTACTGCGCAATGGGCCGCCAACTACCTCATCTCCTCTACCTATCCGGCAATGATGGAGTACAGCGGGGCGTTGACCTATGGTTTCTACGGATTGATGGCTCTTCTTTCTGCCCTTTTTGTATGGAAGATGGTTCCCGAAACAAAAGGGAAATCGCTGGAAGAGATAGAGAGGTTGTGGAAGAAATGAAAAAGTTATGAGGCTGATGGTCATGAGAGCTATTTTACTGTCGGCTATTGCGCCGGTTTTTACATTGGCCGCTTGTTATCGAAATATGTATACTGCCGATCCCTCCGCCCGTGTCTGGGAAGACTACAGGTTGTAGGTGTATGCTTCGCATGATATCGATCCGCCAGGGGGAGCAGGGAGGAACTGCCGTAGCCGAAGTGCTTTTTCCTGACTTCGTCACTCAAAAAACACTTATTTTATAACTGATTGATAAACAATATTTTGTATCTTTGCGTCACCTAATTTTGGGTGACGCAAAAGGTTTTTTAACTATGTTTATCAGAAAGAAAAGACATCGTTCTGGCAATATCGGAGTTATTGTTGTTGAGAAAATCGGTGGCAAGATGAAAGAACTTGCCACAATTGGTGTTGCATATAATGAAGATGAGGTCGAAAATCTTGTCAATGAAGCAAAAGAATGGATTTCAAAAGAAGAATCCCGGCGTCATCCCCAACTCGATTTATATGGTGAGGAGCGTAAAGCGTGTGATCGTGAGCGAGAAGAAGTACGTCGTGTATTGTCACAGGTGAGTAATATACTTCTCAATGGTTACGACTTGATATTGGACCGCACTTTTGATAGGATTGGTTTCAATCGTATTGACGATGAAGTGTTCCGCAAGCTAGTGAAAGCCCGTTTGGCATATCCAACGAGCAAGGCTGCTACGGTGGAATATCTGAAAAACCACTTTGACGAAGATGTGGATCTCTCAAAAATCTATCGCTATCTTGACAAGCTTAGCGACCATCAGCACGAAATCGTACAGGACATCAGCGTGCGCCATACTGCAAAACTGTTCGGTGGCAATATCGGTGTGTTGTTCTATGATGTCACCACACTTTACTTTGAAGCGGATTATGAGGACGACTTGCGCAAGACAGGCTTCTCAAAGGAGGGACGTCACAGTAATCCTCAGATCATACTCGGCCTGCTTGTTAGCCTTGGCGGCTATCCGCTTGCCTATTGCATCCATGAGGGCAACAAATATGAAGGCCACACGATGCTGCCGACGATAAACGAGTTTGTAAGCAAATACGGTTTGGAAAACTTCGTTGTGGTAGCCGACTCTGGTCTGATGAACAATGCAAATATAGCGGAACTTGAGGCTCATGGCTACAAGTATATAATAGGTGCGAAGATAAAGAATGAAAGTCAGGAAGTCAAGAACTGGATATTGGAACAGCCAAAGCGCGACTGCCAGATGGTTGAATATGACAAAGGAGGTGGCCGTCGGCTCTTGGTCGGCTATACAGATGACCGTGCAAAGAAAGATGCCTATAACCGAGAGAAGGGAATACGCAGATTGGAAAAGGCATATAAGCATGGTGCGCTCACTAAAGGTAACATCAACAAAAGAGGTTACAATAAGTTTTTATCCATGGATGGTGAAGTGAAGGTAGCCATCAACTATGACCGTGTTGCCGACGACTCCAAATGGGATGGTCTAAAGGGATATCTCACCAATACGGATATACCAATACAAGACGTTTATGCTGCATACCACAACCTTTGGCATGTAGAACGGGCCTTCCGTATAGCCAAATCAAAGATAGAGATACGTCCTATGTTTCATTTTACACGCAAACGCATCGAGGCTCATATATGCATCTGCTTTGTGGCTTTGAAAGTATACAAGGAATTGGAGCGCATGCTGAAAGTCTCAGAGATTAAAATGAGCGTAGACAAGGTGCTTGCATTGGCTAAGACCATCACAACCATACAAATTAAGCTACCTCTGAACAAGGATGTATACACTCAGACAATGTTGATGGCAAGGCATCAGAAAATCGCCAAACTCTTTGATGAAGATTTTTGGGTGACGCAATGACGAAGTCAGGAGATCGATACCGTTCAAGTCAAAGCCGATCGACTGGGCTACCTGTCCAATTTTCGCTTTATCCCCGATTAGCAGCGGTATGATCACCCTTTCGTTAACGGCATCCCGCACTGCTTTCAGCACGTGCTCATCCTCGGCAGCGGCAACCGCCATCGTTCGCGCGGGTTTTTCTTTGGCTTTTCGGATCAATTCATTCAAGTCGCGAATCATACTCTTTCTCTTTTACCCTATCTTCTTACAAATAAACAAAAAAATCAAGGATTTCTATCCAAGTTCTGCCATGATTTTGACAAAAAGGTAGATGGAGTTGTCATAGAGCAAGAGAGGTATTAAAGTACCGGCTGCCCCGATTAAAATGACACTTTAAAATTCACGCCCCCCGTGGTTATCCGTATAGCTTCATCTCCCATTCCCGAAAGCGGGATTTTCAGGTAAGGTTCTACATGGAACGAGACGCCCGTGGTGATTTTTTGTTCCACGCCGACAGTAAGATTCAAACGGCTGAACGGGTGAAAATTCCGGAAAGGTGCAGCAGACTCCCTCGAAGTAGTCTCCATCGTAACCACCTCGTACTCCACGAACTCTTCTCCACCGTCCTCTCTAACATGTTCAACCACCTCCTGCCAGCGTTCGGTGTTTTGATATTTCTCGCTTATGTACAGGAGTGAAGAAACACCGCCTGTTATATAGTAGTTTCGTTTAGGATGATTGGTGAACTTCCAGCCGATATTCAAGGGAATGTCGATATTCACCATATCGCCGGAGAGGGTATTATCGATACCCATGAATTCCCGGTTTGGGCGGCTGCTCGAAAATTGCTGATGCTCCGCGAGGAGGCCGGTAGACACGAAAAGCGCACGTGTTAACTTGATATCCGCGGTAATTCCGCCCGAGAAAGCAAACGCCGCGTTTGAAGTGACAGAGTTGACCGCGGGGGATACATTTAGTCCGATTCTTACCCTATCGCCAGAAGCGGTTAACCTTCTCTCTCGCGCGGTTTGCCAGTTTTCACTCCCTCGCCCTTTTCTCTCGTTTCCCTCTCTTAACACGTCTTTTACCCCGGTTTCATCAGCCTTCGTCTCTTCTTTTTCTTTTCCATCCGGCTGTTCATCGTTCCTTTGATCGATCGGTTCCGTTAATTGATCATTACCTCTCTTTACCGGGGGCTCCGCGGCATCGATTAGAGCAGTCTCTCCTGTTGCTTGAACCAAATCAATTCCTTTACTCAGGCCCCTTTTACCCGCGGGATCTTTCTCTGGAACTTGCAGATCAAACAAAGGAATACCCGCGCGGGATTTGTCGTGAGGTGCGCGGGATTCAGTAATAACAGGAGAAACAGTCGCCTCCTCGTCCGGCTGAAGTGCATGGAAGGTGATAAGTAAAGCCAATAAACAGGCAGCTGCCCCTACCCCGTATTTTAGGTATGCCCTGCGTTTCTTTCTTTTTCGATATTCGACAAACTCCTCCCAAGCCCCCTCGGTGTATGGTTGGCTGTCGTTATCCAAGTAGTCGCGCGCTTTTTGGATGATCAAATTATCTTTCTCTACATTATCCATGCGTTATATCAAAATAGATGGGGAACATTTCACGCAGCCTCTTTTTTGCCCGGGCGAGGTAAACCCGCGACGAGCTTGCCGTGACACTTAACTTGTTCGCGATCTCTTCGTGGCTGAATCCTTCCGTTTCGTACAAAAGAAAGACCATTCTTTCATTCATGGGAAGATGATGTATCACCCTCATCATCTCGTTCACGGTTAAATCACTAATCACGCTGGTCTTATCATCGGAAATTTGAAGTGAATCAGGAATTTTCAAGAACGCTTCTTTTTTCTCTTTCCGGACATGGTCTATGGCCGTGTTCACGATAATAGCCCGGAACCAGCCCCGGAAGGATTTGGTAGGATCGTATCGCGAGATGTTTGAAAAGATCTTGATGAACCCGTCATGCACTACCTCCATCGCGTCTTCCTTGTTGATGCAGTAAGCCAGCGCGATGCTCAAAGCGTACCCGAAAAATTGCTTGTACAGCAGTTCTTCTGATTTACTATCCTTGTGACTACATTTTCGAATAATTTCGAGCAGCGCGCCTCTATCTTCCACAATATAAACCGACTTTTCAAAAACAATCGTTCAACCGGAGAGCATCCTTACCCCTCCATGCCTGTACACACCCGCGACAAGCGGTTCCCGAGCGTGGCATCGCGATCGGATTATTGTACCTTTCTAACATTACACGGCTGGATTCGCGGAACACCTTTCACCGAAAAAGCCTGATCGGGATTCAGTTAATTGATGCCGGGATTCAGTTAATTGATGCCCGGGATTCAGTTATTGGAAACGGGCATATCCGCGTTACCGGTATCCGGGCGTTTGGAGGCGTTGGAAACAATAAAAATAGCATCCTGCAAATTAGGATCGCCCTGTCTTAGTTTGACAAAAATTTCCTCGAGATCAATCACGAGCACCCGATGCTCCCGTTCATCCGATTTATTGCAG
>MTKW01000740.1_pt1 | contig 14989 bp, 8 predicted proteins | sample 1042761 | NCBI WGS metagenome assembly MTKW01 (sample SAMN06205366, study PRJNA360243) | anaerobic digester metagenome | biome: Wastewater treatment plant; feature: Anaerobic digester sludge; material: sludge; isolation source: anaerobic digester fed with sludge from wastewater treatment plant ... | reverse complement strand
ACTCGCAGCATTAATTTTGTGCCTGATTTTGGTCACGCAAACCCTTGCCTGCGCAGGCGACACCGATACCGAAATGACGGCACCGGAAACCGAGACCGCAGAGGAAGAAACCACGCGGAGCGTCCTTCCCACCAATTTGCCGGACATGGACTGGCAGGGACGGGAGTTCCGGGTGCTCGGATATGCAAACGGTGCATACCCGCAGTTTTCATCTTTTGAAATATACTCCGACGGCGAAACCGGCGAAGTTGTAAACGACGCGGTTTACCGCAGAAACAGATTAATCGAGGAAAAATATAACGTTAAAATCACGCAAAATCTTGACGACCACGATGACATGTGGACCGCAACAACCGACCATATCTACAGGGTTGTCACGTCACAGGAAGATCTATATGACCTTGTTTTCTGTAACGTCAACTTCATCGGCTCTCTTGCGCGCGACGGTATGTTCCACGACATAAACGGGGTAGATTATATTGACTTTAGCAGTGATTACTGGAACCCCGAAGTAAACGCCGCGCTGTCTTACAGAAACAAACTGTATTTCACCACGAGCGACTTTTCTCTGCGCGACAAAAATCGCGCCTATATATTGATTTATAACCGCGATCTGGCAAAGGACCATGGGTTTGGCAATATTGTGGACTTGGTTCGCGCCGGCACATGGACAATTGATAAAATGACGGAGTATTCAAAAGCCGTCGCCGGTGACGCAAACGGCAACGGAGTTATCGACGACAAGGACAATTTCGGGACGGCGATGGACTCGTATGTATCTTTCGCGACTTTTATGGTGGGGTGCGATAACACCTTTTTAACCAAAACAAGCGAAGACACATTTGAGCTAACTATCTATAACGAGCACGCCATAAACTCTATTGACAAAGTGCTGAAGCTGACCGGTACGCCGAGCGACGCTGTTTTCTGCGATGACTGGAGCGGCAAGGTCGACTATGACTATTGGTATGTTGCCAACACTCTTTTCAACGAGAGGCGCGTTCTGTTTATCACCACTTTCCCGCATGAGCTTAAAATATACTCGGCGGAAACCGACTTTGAATACGGCATTATTCCCTTCCCCAAATACGACGAACAGCAGAAAAAGCATTACACAATGGCCGACTATATGACCATGCTGTTTGCGATTCCGGCGACAAATCCCGAGCCCGATTTTGCGGGATTTATGCTCGAGGCACTGTCGTCGGCGTCCACCTCAACTTCGCTTCAGGCATATTATGAAATATCTTGCAAAACGAAGTATACATACGATGAAGAAAGCGCCGAAATGCTCGACCTCATCTTCTCGAATATCGTTTTCGAGCCGGCAGTGGTGTATAATATTGGCGACCTGACGTCGATTTACTTTATACTCGCCGAGTCCAAAGCCAATAACTTTGCATCGCTCTATAAAGAGCGCGAAAAAATGGCGACAACCGACCTCGAAAACCTCGCTCGGGATTTTGACAGTTAATATTAACTGCCACCCATAGCCTGCTACGAAATCGCCTGCAATACCAATTACACCTATGACACCGATGGAATGGCTTGACCTTGTCTTACCGTATACCGTTTTCGAGCCGGCGGTGGTCTATGGCTAATGTGGTATGCAGGCGATTTACCTTCAAAAACCGACACCGCGCCAAACGATATGCCCGATCAGACTGATATGGTCGATAAGCCCAGCCTGACGGATATAAGCCCTGACAGTAGTTTTCCGGATTTATGCTCGAAGCTTTGTCGGCAGAAGCCACAGAAACCTCGCTTAAGGCTTACTATGATTACACATGCAGAAAAGGCAAGTCTTATGACGATGAAAATATCAAAATGCTCAAGGTTATTAACCGAAGCATTTACTATGACCCCATGGATCAGTATAATTTTACTAATAGCCTTTATATAAGATGCTGGGAAATAGCAAGAAGCAAGGAAAATGTTTTTAACAATGCTCAAACATTGAATCATCAAAAACAGACTTTAGAAGAAAACTTCGAAACATTAAAATCACAGTTAGGCGGCTGAAATAAACTGGCGGCTGGAAAGCCGCCGCCCGTTTTTGTATAAAATTAAATTGCGGAAAGGTGGAAATAACGTGGATCATCTGTACTCGATCATTCCTCTCGACATTTCCCATCTCGACGAAATCTGTGCCGACATCAAGGCGCAGTGCGATAGCGGCGTTGCGACATGCGCGCTGTTCATGATGACGCTCGTGCCGGAAGGCAACCCTCCCGCAGACAAAGCAGAAATATTATGCAGTAAATATGCAAAATTCAAAGAAAAACTATCTTCCATGGGCATCCCAAACGGTGTACTGGTACAGGCGACCATCGGACACGGCTGGGTGCTCGGACAGATGTTCCCATATCAAAAATACGTCGGGCTGGTCGGCGGATACGAGGAAAACACCGTCTGCCCCTATGACGAGGGGTTCAAAGATTACATATACAGCGCCCTTAAAACGATTGCCCTACACAGGCCCGACCATATAATGATTGACGACGATTTCAGACTGCTCGGCAGAAGCGGCGGGGGCTGTGCGTGCCCGCTCCACATGAAGCGCTTCAACGAGCTTGCACAGACTAATCTCAGCCGCGATGAGCTGCACGCCATTATCACAAGCGGCTCGGAACAAGGCAAAAAATATGCCGACATTTTCCTCCAGACACAAAAAGAGTCGCTCCTCGAAACCGCCAAGGTGATGCGTGCGGCAATAGACAGCGTCGACCCGTCGCTTCCCGGCTCATACTGCTGTGTCGGCAACAATGCGGAGTTTGCAGCCGAAATCGCGACTATTTTAGCCGGCGCAGGCAATCCGGTGATTGTGCGCATCAACAACGGCGACTATACGAGTGCCGGAGCAAGGCTTTTGAGCATGTCGTTTTTCAGAGCGGCTGCGCAGATAGCGAAACTGAAAGACAAAGTCGATGTAATTTTAGCCGAAACCGACACCTGCCCGCAAAACCGCTACAGCAAGGGCGCAATGTCGCTGCACGCCCAGTTTACAGGCACTGTTTTGGAAGGCGCGGCCGGCGCAAAACACTGGATTACCAGGCTGATTTCCTTTGAGCCGGAGAGCGGAAAGGAGTACAGGAAAATCCTCGGCAAATACAGGGGGTTTTACGACGCGCTTTGTGAGATTGTGCCGTCGCTTGCGTGGAGAGGGTGCAGGATTCCCGTTTTAGGTAAACCGATATTCAGAGTTGGTAAGCCTTGGAATATGGGCGAAGATTCTTACAGCGGCTGGGGCGAATGTGTGCTCGAAAGGCTTGGTTTGCCCATGTATTTTTCGGCAGAGCCCGGCGGCGTGCTGTGCCTCGACGGCGAAGTTAAGCTCGGCGATGAAATACTGCTCGAACTCTTAAAAGGCAATGTGTTTCTTGCCTCCGACAGTGCCGAATACCTTATCCGCCGGGGATTTGGCGAGTATATTGGTGTGGACGTCCGCGAATGGAACGGCAAGCAGCCCATGGCCGAAAGGCTGTATGTCAATGGCAACCTCACCAAAACGCAGGTTAAGACAAAAGAGCTTGCTGTTACCGGTGAAGGCGCTAAAATCGACTCGATGGTCTGCCATACGGTCGACCACGAGCACTATGAAGACCTGTTCCCCGGCACGGTGATATACAAAAACAGCCTTGGCGGCACTGTTTTCACGTTCTGCGGCACGCCGAGAGCCAACTATAACATTACTGAGGCGTTTTCGTTTTTGAATTATTCAAGAAAACAGCAGCTTATCGCGATGCTCAAGCAGGCGGGTGAGCTGCCGGCATTCTACCCCGGCGATGCGGAGATGTATTTCCGCGCAGCCGACATGCCCGGCGGCGAGCTTTTCTGCGCCGCGTTTAACATCGGCTTTGACCCTATCGAAAAACTTGAGATTGTGTTCGACAGAGCTGTCACGCGCATAGAAAAACTCATGCCCGACGGCACGAGGAAAGAAATCGCCTTTGTGCAGGAAGGCGAAAAATATATTCTCGATACAGCTTGCTACACGCTCGACCCGGTCGTGATAATTGCGAGCTGACAAACATGCAAAAGCAGGCACATGCTGCCTGCTTTTTGAGTTTTAATTACACCGCTCCTCTGCCATAACATTGTAAAGCGATTGATAGGTGTCCAATTTTATCATTTTATATAACTATTTTGGATAATATTGGATATTTACCTAATTGCTTTTACATTATAGTATAATTTATGGCAGTTGTGTTATATTCTGCATTAACACACAAAAGGAGTGACGACATGAAAATTATCGCATTTATTTTGGCAGCATCTATGATATTATCTCTTGTTTCTTGCAGTAATACCGAAATCGCCACAACCGGAGGCGTACAAGAAGATGTAGCTTCGGAGGCCGAAACCGATGCGGTAACCGGTCGTGAAGAGATTTCCGACGACTTGCCGGAAAAAGATTATCAAGGAAAAGAGTTTAGGATTATCACACCGGATTACTGCGAAAAAGATTTTCTCGCCGAAAGCGAAACCGGTGCGCTGGTAAGCGATGCCGTTTTCAGAAGAAACCAGATCGTGTCGGAGCGGTATAATATCAAGCTGTCGCCTGACTGCACCGATAATTATACGGTTGTCAGCGGCAAGGTCAAATCGGCTGTTTTGTCGGGCGATGATGCTTACGATTTGGTTTTGCAGCATCAGATTGACCTCGCTTCGTTTGTAAGCAATAAATTCTTTTATGACTGGAACGATATAAGCTACATAAATGTCGAAAAGCCATGGTGGAACTACAGCTCATATAAAAACCTCAGCATCGCGGGCAAGTCTTATATGATAATAGGCAGCATATCGCCGTATTTTTTGGGTGCCTATTACTGCGTGTATTTCAACAAACAGCTTGCCGCAGATTACGGTGTTCCCGACAATTTATTATACGACATAGTACTTGACGGCAAATTTACTGTAGACTATTATATATCATTGATAAGAGACACATGGCGGGACCTCAACGGAAACGGCAAGCATGACGAAAACGACTTTTATGGGCTTGCCGCGCAGGTTACAAGCTATGCCACTCCGTTTATATACTCATTTGGCGAAGTGACGGTGACCAAAAACAAAGACGACATCCCTGAACTGTCCATGAAAACCGAAAAATTTGCTGATATAGTAAACAAGGTTTACACTTTATTTTATGATTCAAACGGTACCATCACGACATCCGGTTGGGAACTGCACACAAAAACTTTCCTTGACAGCAGAGCCATATTTTTCAACGGGGTGTTCCAGCACTCGTATAATTATTTCACCGATTTTGAAGACGATTACGGAATGCTTCCCTACCCCAAATGGGACGAGTCCCAAAAAAAATATTACACTATGTCCGACGGCAGCTCGCCTCTGGCAGCGGTGCCTGCAACCGTGCAAGACACCGAATACGTTGGAATTATCACCGAGGCGCTTGCAGCCGAAAGCTGGAAGAAAGTTATACCGAAGATATACGATGTAGCGCTCAAAGTGCGTGGCGCGCGCGACGAGCAGTCGCTGACCGTAATCGATATGATAGCAAACAGCGCTATTCTCGATTTCGGGTTTGTTTTCGGCGAATATAGCGGAATGGGCTTTACACTTTCTAACCTGATGGAGAGAAAAAGCAACAACTTTGCTTCATATTATGCAAATAATGTTTCAGCATGGGAAAAGCGGCTTGAAAAAATCACAGAGCAAATAACCCAAGATTGATGGAGGGGTTGTCATGTACACTACGATAATACCTGTCGGTAACCGTACGCTGCGCCGGAGCGGCAGAGAGAAAACCGTTGCTGTGCTTCGCAATATTAAAGCCAGCCGAATTTTACTTGCGATAAGCGCATTTAACCGCGACAAAGAAAGGTGGCGCGAAACCATTGCCGAGCTTGAAGATAATATGAAATACATGAAGTCGGAGGGCTTTGAGGTCAGCGTCTGGCTTTGGGCGCTGGCATGTCACAATCCCGGCGATTTTACCCGGTTAACCGGCTTTAATCTCAAACAATCACAAAACCAGTGCTGCCCGCTCGACGAAAATTTTCTCGACTTCGCCGCAAGCTGTATCAGAGAAATAGCGCAGCTGAACCCCACGATGATACTTTTCGACGACGACCTAAGATTCGGTCACCACGACATCGGGCTCGGCTGTTGCTGCGAGCTGCATCTGTGCGACATTGAAAGCCGCCTCGGCGGCGAGGAGCTGCCCAAAGATAAGCTGACCGAGCTTTTCTTCTGCGGCGAGCCGAATAAATACCGCAGTGCTTATCTTGACAGCATGGGCGACAGCATACGCAATTTCGCGCGCCGTATGCGCGAGGCTGTCGACTCGGTCAACCCTGAAATACGCCTCGGCACATGCGCCTGCATCACCACATGGGACATAGACGGCGTGGACTCCGTTGAAGTTGCGAAAATCCTTGCCGGCAACACAAAGCCCTATCTCAGGCTGATAGGCGCTCCGTACTGGGCGGCCAAGCACAACTGGGGCAACAGGCTTCAGGATGTTATCGAGCTCAACCGCATGGAGCTTACCTGGTGTGCTCCCTATGCAGACATTGAAATCGTAACCGAGGGCGATGTCTACCCGCGTCCCCGATATGCTTGCAAAGCCGCGTATCTTGAAAATTTTGATATTGCTATGCGCGCCGACAGCCGTGCAAACGGCATCATGAAGTACATGCTGGACTACACCGCGTCGCAGGATTACGAGACCGGTTATATCCAGCGCCACATCAATAACCAGTCACTTTATACACAGGTCGAGCGCTATTTTGCCGGAAAGACCGCGACCGGAGTCAGAGTTTACGAAGAGCAGCGCAAGATAAGAAACTACTCGCTGCCGGAACAGTTCGTCGGCATTGATATGATTCAGGACATGCTGTTTTCAAAAGCGGCAAGGATGCTTGCCGGTTGCAGCATTCCGACCGCCTACCATGCATCCGGCGTCGCGGGCATAGCATTCGGCGAAAATGCAAAATATCTCCCCAAGCAAGCCTTTGAAAGCGGGCTGATTTTGGATATGGCCTCGGCAAAGATACTTATGGGCGCGGGGCATGATGTCGGAATTTTGCACATCGGCGAGAGAATTTACCCCTCGGAGGAGCATTATCTTGCCGAAAGCGAGCACATCCACTGCTCGGATGTCACGGCACACAGGCTTGAGCTTGCCGAAGGCGCAACCGTACAAAGCCGCTTTGTTTGCTCGGACGGCAAAGAGTACCCGGCGGCATTTACATACGAAAACTCGGAAGGACACCGGTTCCTTGTGTTTGCGTTCGACATGCTGTTCACCGGCGAGACTATATACAGAAACTATATGCGTCAAAAGCAGCTTGTGCGCTGCATCGAATGGCTCCAGCGCAAAAAACTGCCCTGCATTTGCACCGGTAACCCTGACCTATATATCATGTGCAAGAAAAACGGCAGCGGCGAGTATGCAGTCGGGCTTTGGAATTTGTCGGAAGATTACATCGAGACTCCGACAATTGAAATGAACGGAAAAATAATCAATGCGAATTTTATAAACTGTCTCGGCGAAATAAACGAAAGCAAAATTGTGCTTGAAACTGTACAGCCCTTTGCTTTCGCGGGGTTTACCGCACGTGTGATAGAAGACTGAAAAGCTGCCATAAATAGCTTGCCGCAGGCATCGGCGCCTGCGGCATTTTATCTAATTTTTTACTGCGCGTCTTCCATTCTTTCAAAAAGACGGTTTATCATTGTATTTGCTGCTTTTTCGTTTTTGCTGTAATAGGAGGCGAGGTCGGTGCTCTTATCGCGCCCTATCATAAACGGAATCATATAAAACAGTGCCATAAATCCGGTGTCAAACCCAAAGTAGTTCATACCCATGTCGTAAACTATGTTCGAAAAGATTATATTGAGCATCTCGACCGACTCATCGTCGCGCGCGAGCTTGCCGGTAAGCAGCACATCATAGTATGCAGGCATTGTGGTCATCAGGCTCTCGTAAGCCAAAAGCTCGCATGTCATGCCGATAAGCTCAGTGTTTTGTGCAACTGCCGGGATGCACATGAGACCGCTCCAGTCGTTTGAAATGTACTCCTTCTGAGGCTCATCGTATTTCGGGAACGGCAGGATACCGAAATCGACGTCGCTCTGGCGATATATCTTACTGCTGTTTAGCGGAATTACACTGAACAGACAGCGCCCGGTATCCATAAGAATTTTTGATTCCGCGCTTGCACCGTAAAGCCACAGATATGTATGGTTGCCGCCGTGAAACAGGTCATAAAGCTTTTGAGTTATGGTCAGCATTTTGTCGTTGTACATATCAAGCGCTACTTTGCCGGTCTCGTCGCGCTTTACCATGTACTGGTCACAGCCGTACATAAAGCTTATGAGCATCCAGTCGGACTCGGCCGCCAGACCGTACAGGTCGTTTACGGTAAATTTACCGTCACCGTCAAGGTCAGCCGATACCGTGCGCGCCATTTCATAGAGCGTATCAATCGTCCATATGCCGTCCCTGACAAGCTGATATGGATCGGATAGCCGGTACTCGTCGACCATCTGCTTGTTGAAAAGGAACGCGTTGGGGTCGGCAATCATATATGACGACGCGGCATAATAAAGCTTGTCGTAAATCGACAAAGTTTCGTTCATCGTATCGTTCCAGTAAACTGGGTTCCAGCTGATGTGTGGGATTGTGTTCCAGTTCAAAAGCAGTCCCGACACCATCATATTGCCGAGATCCTGAATGCAGTGGGTCAAAACAAGCTGATAGTCGTCCCCGCCGCTCATCACGACTTGCTGCATAGTCGGGAAGATGTCCAGTATGCTGCCGAGCATGTACTGGTCGATATCAATGCCGAGATATTCCTCCACATTTGTGGTGCGCTTGTAAATAGCATCGCTCATCTGGTCGCCGGTCTGCTCGTCAGCGAAAAAGTAGTCGACATAAAGCCCCCAGTTGGGGTACAAAATCATAAATGTCTCGCCGCTGAAATCCGTTTTTTCAATGTTGGGGCGCGGATATGTAGTGTCGGCGTCAAGCGTGGTTTCGGGCTCGGCAACCGTATCGGCCGCTTTTTTTGCCTGTTCGGCACACGCGATGCATGAAAATGAAATAACTGATGCGAGCAGAAGACTTATCACGCGCTTTAGCATAATTTTGAAATAGTGCCCAAGTTAGTTTTGCGCGGCCGGCCTACCGCGCCGGGCACCGGCCTCCTTTCTGCCGATTCATATTATTAACTGGTTGCTCAAATTCTACCATCAGCGCCCCGATTTGTCAATCATTTTTTGCATTGTTTTAATAAATTTTTGAAGATCGGGCTAAACTTTTTCATGCANNCGAAGCCGCTTGCCATTTTTTCGCATAAAAATACAGGACACTCGCACCCGAATGTCCTGTGATATGGAGCGGGTGACGGGAATCGAACCCGCACAACCAGCTTGGAAGGCTGGGATTCTACCATTGAACTACACCCGCTTACATGAGCCAGTATATTATACCACAGCCAGACCCTTTTGTCAAGAACTTTTTGAGGCGCCGAGTTATTTTTCCAACATGCTGCTGCAAAAATCGCGGGCAGCGGGAATAGCGACAAATTATTTGTGAATAGTCTCCAAGCATTTTTTTAATTTCCGACGCGATATTGCCGATTTCGCAAAATTTTTATTGTAAAAATAGATTTTAGTTGACAATAGTTTTGCAATGATGTATAATAGCACGAAATGCGCGGATTTCAACATCATACGCGAGAGGATGACTTTATGAACAATCAAATTGTTGGATACCTTCCAGACGAACGACCTGCTTTAGGCAAGCTTCTGCTTTATGCCATTCAGCAGGTCATTGTTATGTTCCCAGCCACCGTCACTGTGGCATTGATTACAGGGTTTCAAGTTTCTACAACGGTTTTTGCCAGCGGCCTTGCCACCATCTGTTTCATACTCATAACCGGCCGCAAAATTCCGATGTATTACGGTTCGAGCTTTGCTTATCTGACCGCAATAGCCGGACTTGTAACAAGCGAATCAATCATGGCAAAACTGTCGCCTGATGCGCTTGCACAGCTCGAGGCTTGGAAAGCCGGAACATCCGCAACCTTGCCGACAGAAGCAATCCAATACGCACAGTTCGGCATCGTTATGTCCGGTTTGGTATCAATTGCAGCCGGACTTGTTATAAAATTCAGCGGGCCAAAAGCTGTTGAAAAAGTGCTTCCGGCAACTATCACCGGCCCCATCGCAATGATTATCGGTCTGACGCTTGCGGGTAACGCACTTAAGGACGCTTACACGCCTTCTGTTACCTACACCGGTCCTTCCGGTTTGATTTGGCTCGTTTCGCTTGCCACGCTTCTTTCGACAATTTTCTTCTCGCGTTACCTGAAAGGGTTTCTCGGACAGCTTCCGCTTCTGCTCGGAGCCGCCGTCGGGTGCCTTGTAGCGGGGCTCATTTATCTCATCGGCGGCGAAAGCTACAGCCTCTTCAACATCATGCCTGTTGAGACAGTTGTATCAGCCTCGGCATTTAAGCTTGGCGACGGCTCGTTCTTCGCGCTTCCCGCATTCTCGCTGCCCAAATTCTCGCTTGAAGCGGTGGTCGCGATTATGCCCATAGCCATCGCCACAATTCCCGAATCTACCGCGCATATTTACCAGCTCGATATATATGTAAACGACATTGCCCGCCGTAAAGGCAAAGGCAATTACGACCTTGCCAGCAAACTTGACCGCAACCTCATCGGTGACGGTATCGGCGACATGATAACGGGACTGATAGGCGGTCCCGCAGGTACAAACTACGGCGAAAACATCTCCACGATGGCTATTACAAAGGTATTTTCCATATATGTTCTTATCGCGGCTGGGATTTTCGCAATGGTAATCGCCTGCTTCACGCCACTTATTCAGGCAATATACGCTATCCCGACAGCGGTAATCGGCGGACTTGAGATATACCTGTTCGGTGCAATAGCGGCACAGGGTATCGCAATCATGATTGACAACCGCTGCGACATGTTCTCTGCCAAGAACATCGCCGTTATCTCCACGATTATGGTAATTGGCCTCGGTGGACACTACGCTTTCGGCGGCAACATCCCCTTCCCCGGATTTGCTGGCGGTATCCCCTGCATTGCCGGCGCCGCAGTATTCGGAATAATCCTGAACCTGCTGCTCAGTATCGGCGAAAGCAAAGAGCCGGCAGACGCCAAAAGCGAATAAAACAGATACACGGGCACACCCGGCATATACATGTTCTATACGCCGGGTGTTTTTCCGCGCATTTTGCCGGTATCTGTTTGCGCGATATTACCAATCGATATGCTCTGCCGCGGTTTGTTCATGTTGATTACTCCGGAATTTTATCGTGCCGGTTGAAATTTTCTTTTGATATGCTATAATTGACATAATACCGGACAGGGAGAATGCCATGTTAAACGTGAGAAAACGCATATACGGCATAACGGTCGCGGCACTGCTTTGCGCTATAGGCATCTTAATACCGCTTGTATCGCCTATCAAAGTTGTGCTCGAGCCGGCGTCATTTACACTGGCAAGCCATGTGGCGATATTTATCGCGATGTTTATCTCGCCGCTGACGGCGGTGTTCGTGACCATCGGTACGACGCTCGGATTTTTCCTTGCCGGCTTTCCGCCGGTGGTCGTGGCACGTGCGGCATCGCACATTGTGTTCGCGACTGTCGGCTCGCTCATGCTTGCCCGCAAGCCCGCGATAATCGACTCGTTTAAAAAGGCAACGGCCTTTTCGTTTATAGTATCCCTCATTCACGGAGTATGCGAGGTCATTGTGGTTTTACCCTTCTATTTTCTCAACCTCATGACGTCAGCATATTATGACAAAGGCCTTTTCGTTTCGGTTATCCTGCTTGTCGGTGTGGGCACCGTAGTCCACAGCATGGTCGATTTTTACATAGCTTATGCCGTTTGGCGTCCGATCCGAAAAATTACCGGAGCCGGAAAAGCGGTCGTTGAGTGAATTTGAAGATAAATATACCGCGCGCAGCTTTTTGCTACGCGCGGTTTTTTGTTTTTCAGCCGCCAGCCGGGCAGCATGTGTCAGGCATCGGCGGGAGGATTTATCTTTTTCGCGAGCCTGCGCAGCGCATAAGAAACCGCGCTTCCCGAAGCTACTGCAACAAGCGACAAAACCGCTTCCGGGATGGTTTTTGGCAGCCCCGGGAAAATGCTGACCAGCGACCCGCACATAAATCCAAGCACTATAAGATAACCGAGCCCGCACCATTTGCGGAAAACGTATTTTGTCACGCGTGAAAACAGTATCATTCCGCAGACAAAGCATATCGCGAACGGCGCAACGGTCGGCACGTCGAAGTCGGCGGCAGCACCAAGCAGCGGCTCGTAAACGCCCAGCATCATGAGTACCATTGACACGCTCATACCCGGCATCATGCTTGTTATACCCGCAATCGCGCCCGAAATCGGATAGTACAGCCTACCGGACAGCTGTTGAGCTGAGGTGCCGACCGGAAGGACCACGTCGAATTTTGCCATCAGACCGACGGACAATGCCAATGCAAAAGCAGCCGCAGTTCCGATGGCGTATACAGGCTTTACAACACCCGCTTTCGCCTCTGCCGCGACGGTCGGTATACTGCCTGCGATAAGGCTTATAAACAGCAGGTATGCGGGTATGGTGTAGTGCTCGAACAGCAGGCGCAGCAGCTGCAGCAGCGCTATCATCGAAAGCCCCGCACCGATACACATGGGCAATAGATACGCAACGTTCTTCCAGAAATTCTTAAACGGGTTTGAGATAATCTCGATTAGGTCGTCGTATATGCCCATAACAACAGCCATAATGCTGCCACTGATGCCCGGAGCTATCACGCTGATACCGAGCAGGACGCCGCACAGCATTCTATAAAAGAAGTTTTTCCTTGATTTTTGTTTTTCAGCCGCTATATCGCTCATCAGCCGCCCCCTCACCGGCTCAGTTTGCAGTTCCTATAAGATTGAGCCGGGTAATGTCGCTGTGGTTAACAAACGAGTCGATGCTGTATAAAAACAGCACTCTGTCATACTCGCTTATGTCAAAATAGTGGTCGAACGTTCTGTTTACATAGCGCAAGTCAACAAGTGTCACCTGCGAGAAGTTTTCAAGCAGCATGGGCGCCATGCAATGCGCATACGAGTCCTTAAATATAAGAAGCTTACCCCCGCCCGAATTGCCGTATACGGTTATCGCCGGCTGGTTTTGGCCGAGAAAGTAGGCATACTTGTCCTTTTTGTCAAGGAACTCGCTGAAATACATGCTGTCATATGATCTCGCCGTTACGCCGTTTGAAATATCACAGCGCACCGGCCCCGAGTATACGTAAGCCTCAATATAGTCGCTTTTTATAAATCGCACGCCCGAGGTCGAGTAAAGCGTACCTTTGAAGTCGTCGCTCACTCTATTGGCCTTGTACTCGACGGGAGTGATGCCTGCCGTTTCGCAGTAGGCTTTGTATGCAATGTAGGCACCCCAACTTGTCCAGTGGTGGTCGGTGCGATAGTATATATACTCGTATTTATGTTCCTTTAAGGCTTCGCCGACCGGCACGCAAACCGCATCGTCGATGTTTGAATAAATTAGCTCGATTTCTGCGCTTTGATTCCAGGGCGAGGCAAATCTCGGCAGCTTATATGCCTGCACCTCTGCCGCGCTCGGGACTATCATGATCTCCGCAGGGAGTCCCGTCACCTTTGTAAAATTGTTTATCGCCTTGATGTTCCCGGCGACATATTCGCGATTGGGCTCGTCAATTGAACCAATAAGCGCGTCCGAGCAAATGTAAACGCCGTTGCTTTCGCGCTTGCCCATGGCATACTCGAGCACGCTCTGCATGCTAATCCAAAAATCACGCGCGACAAACCGGTCGTTTATATAATCTTCCACGCCGAGCATAAACCTGCCCTCGAGCAGGTCTTCGGTCGTGTACCGCGGAAACTTCGCAAGATAGCGGTTCTCGTTTTCGGAAAAATCCGATGTTGGTTTCACGAGATTATAGGCTGCCGTTGCCAGCCACAAAAAGATAAACGAAGCGAAGAATATTTTATTGAAGGTCAGCTTGTTTTTTTTCATCTTAACCCGAAAAGCGGTGCTATACCGTTGTTGTTAGAACCTGAAATACAGGAATGGATTGTAGGTGCTGTTAACGAGATAGGCAACGCAGCTTGCGAAAACCGCCATGTAGACCGCGGTTGTGCCGATCCAAACCGGTTTTTTCTCGCTTGTTTCGGTCCGCTCGATAATTTTCTTGAAGTGGGGCGTTGAAAAATACGCGGCGGCAAGGAAGATCAGTCCGTACCCGAGCAGGTAATACAGCGACTGTGAGTTCCAAAGCGGAGAGCCGTCAAGCCCGAACATACCGCGCAGATACGCGCCCATCGAGCCGAGGTCTTCGAAATAAAAGATCACCCAGCCGACAATAACCAGAAGCAGCGAGTAAACGTGCTGTATGACGGCGGGCAGTTTTTCGAGCAGGTTGCCGTACAGATACTTTTCGGCAATCAGTATCAGCGCGAAGTATAGCCCCCAGAAAATAAAATTCCACGATGCGCCGTGCCAAAATCCCGTCAGCGCCCAGACAATAAGCAGATTGAGTATATGTCTCGGTTTTGAAACACGGTTTCCGCCAAGCGGGATATATACATAGTCGCGGAACCATCCCGAAAGCGTGATGTGCCAGCGCCGCCAGAACTCGGTTATGCTGCGCGATATATACGGATAGTTGAAGTTCTCATCAAACGTAAGCCCGAATATGCGCGCAAGCCCGATAGCCATATCCGAATAGCCCGAAAAATCAAAGTATATCTGAAAGGTATACGCGATTATCCCTATCCAGTACAGCAGCACCGACGGCTCGCCGGCTTGTCCTGCGGAGATTTTGCTCCAAATAAAGCCGACGTTGTTGGCAATGAGCACCTTCTTTGCAAGTCCCACTGTAAAGCGCCTCATCCCCGCCGATAGGCTGTCCAGCGTCAAGAGATGGTCGTCGAGGTCGTC
>MTKW01011167.1_pt1 | contig 15005 bp, 11 predicted proteins | sample 1042761 | NCBI WGS metagenome assembly MTKW01 (sample SAMN06205366, study PRJNA360243) | anaerobic digester metagenome | biome: Wastewater treatment plant; feature: Anaerobic digester sludge; material: sludge; isolation source: anaerobic digester fed with sludge from wastewater treatment plant ... | reverse complement strand
CCTCTGTAATGTCCGAGTCATCGGCTGATGACAAGACCGTAATGCCTTGAGGACTGTGCAAAGGGGCACTGTCAAGAGAAACCGTGAACCGAATAGTCTCGTTGCTCCCTGCCCCAGAAAATGTGCTGCACGCTGCTAGGGCTACAGCAAGAACCACAAAGGAGATCGTGTAGGGCGCCATCTTTTGCTTTTTGGATATCAACATCACGCGCTCCTTAATGTTCTTTTTACTTCCGGTCATGGTTGTTGCTGTGTTTAAGAGCCCACCCGCACAGTGTTTTCCGGATGTCAAACCGATAAGGGAGGAACCGTACCCCAAGCGAGATCTCTCGCCCATGCGCTCTACGGTGCTTTCATCGCAGGCAAGCTCCGCATCGTGCAAAGAAAGGGTAGCTGCAAGCCACACCAAAGGATTGTACCAGTGAAGGGCAAGACAGACGCCGCGCAAGGCAGCCCAGATGTGGTCCATATGATAGTAGTGGGTTGTTTCGTGTTCAAGCGCGCAGCGTAAGACGGTCGGATTCCCCATGACTTCTTCCGTCACGTAGATAGCTGGATGAAACAAACCAAACATACAGGGTGTTTCCACCAGTCGTGAGACATAGACGGGCAAAGGATAGCCCCCCATATCCGTCAGGTACCTGTTTTTTCGCAAGCGGGCAAAAAACCGTAAGTTTGTTGTAAGGAAAAACAGGCTGATAACTGCGGCACCCCCAAGCCATACGACCTTCACCGCAGATCCCCGGTCCTTGGGAACGCTTGCCCCATGGGGCACATCATGCCCGGGGCTTGCCTCGTGCCCCGTGATAAGGGGGGGTGATTCCCACGCAGCGGGAGGGAAAACATGCGTGTCCGGGAGCATGGCCTCGGGGACAACCGTTTGAGATGAAACATCGGGCAATGCGTGCATGACGCTCAAGGGGCTCTCGCCAAAACTCACAGGCACAAGCAGTCTTATGAGTACAAGCCCCCACAGGGCATATTGAAGGCGCAAAGCGATTTTACCCCGCAACAAATGGCGCAACAAAGTCACGAACAGGATGAGGGCCGATGAGGAGACTATCCACTTAATCACGGTCATCTGCCTCCTTATCAGCCGATGCCCGAGCATCTGCTTCTTCCAAGATGGCGTACAGCTCTCGAATCTCTTCTTCGGATAAGTTCTGCTTCTTGGTGATGGCGCTCATCATCATGCTCACGCTGCCTTTACATATGCGACGGAGGAAAGCTCCCGCTTCCTGCATGACCGCGTCCTCCCTTGCCAAAAGCGGGTAGTATGTGTTGATTCCGCTCTTGTCATCGCAAAGCACGGCCCCTTTTTTGACTGCCCTGTTCAGCAATGTAAGCGTGGTTGTCCTTGACCACCCGGTAAGGTCTGCAAAGTGATCTGCGGCTTCACGCCCCGTGCACGGGCCGTTTTCCCACAAATACTCCATGAGGTCCCATTCTGCCGCCGAAAGGCTTGGATGTTTTTTCGTCATTCCTCCATGCCTCCTTCTGACTACGCGCGTAGACACCCCGACTATATCTCCCGTGTCTACAGCTGTCAACAGTGATTTGTGATTGGTAGGTGAAAAAGACACACAGGAGCAGTAGATGGACCCCGAGGGTTGTCCGCCGGGGGAACCATAGCTGCGCGAGAGCAATGCTTCGTTGATCAAAAGAAGCAAAGAGGGAACAACCCCACGGATCCTAAGGCCCTATCAACGAGCCGCGCTCATACGCGTGAAGGCTTAATCGGAGGGCAGTTTGCCGACGAAAGTAAGAGGGGGGGTGTGCCCCCCCTACTGCAGTAGATTCGGTTTCACAGGCTTTCCACAAAACTCGCCATACGATCTAGGGCTTCCCCAATGACTTGGTTGGCCACAGAGAAAGCAATCCTGATGTGACCTTCGCCGTAAATCCCAAAACCCGAACCGGGCACCACTGCTACCCGGGCCTCCTGCAGAAGCCTTGTGGCAAAATCATACGAGGACATACCGTATTCTCTGATATTGGGGAAGACGTAGAAAGCACCGCCGGGTTTGACAGTCTTCATGCCCGGGATCCCGTCCAGGCGCTTCAAGATGGCATCCCGCCTATCGACGTATACAGACACCATTTCTTTCACATAGTCATCGGGCCCTGTTAACGCCGCTATAGCTGCTTTCTGAACTACGGCGGAAATGCACGAGGAAAAGGTTTCCTGCACTTTAACCATAGCAGTTACGATGTCGACAGGTCCCGTGGCAAAGCCCACGCGCCATCCGGTCATGGCGTAGGTTTTCGAGCATGAGTTGACCGTGATCACGTGGTTCCTGTAATCGGGGACAGATCCCAAAGAGAAATGAGTGTTTCCATCGTAGATGATCTTCTCGTAAACTTCGTCCGCCAAAACTATGAGGTTGTGTTTCAAAGCAAGTTCACCTATGCCCATGAGAACTTCCTTGGGGAGAACTCCCCCGCTCGGATTGTTGGGGGAGTTATAAATGATCATCCGTGTTCTGGGAGTTATTTTCGACTCCAATTCTTCTAGGTCCGGGGAAAAGCCCAGCGATTCTTTCAAGGGTACGGAAATCAGTTTACCCCTCGCCATAGCTACCTGCCCGCTGTAGTTCGACCAGAAGGGATCGGTAACAATGACTTCGTCACCGGGGTTCAAAACGGCCATACAAGCGCTGTAAAGCGCACCTACAGCCCCCACGGACATCACACAGTTCCCCGGTTCACAGGGTATACCATTGTCTCTTTGGAACTTTAAAGCGACGGCCTCAAGAGCCTCGGGCATGCCCGCAGTTGCTGTGTAATGGGTGAATCCATCCCGGGCTGCCCTGTGGGCAGCTTCGATCACGTGGGGCGGGGTAGCAAAGTCCGGGTCCCCAAGCTCAAGATGCATAACATCCGTCATCAGGCTGGCGGCGTTAAATATCTTCCGGATCTGGGAGGACGGCATCGAATTGACCAAATCAGACTGTCTATCGCTCATTCTTTTAGCCCCCTTTGGTGTCACCTTTCCTAGGGCTAATTCACCACCAAGAAGCTCAACCCCTTTTCAAATGCTGTAATTCCACGCACGGAACAAAGAGAACGGGGCTGGGGTGGGGGCTACCCTAAAATATCGTGTTTCTTTGCGGTTATCTACACCGCCCTAGGCCTTTTCGGTGCCCAGCCCAAAGTGCGGGTCAACAAAGTAAGACAGGTGGAAAAACAAGCCTATGCCTACGGCTCATCCCGGTTGTTGATCCGACGAAACAAGGATGACGGTGTCAGTCCTCGTCTGTTCCCCCGCCCGCCATGAGCAACCCAAGGGTTCCTGCATCGAAAGTCTCTGTTCGGGCCACCCGGACGATTTTCCCTTCGTATATCACTGCGATACGATCACTTAAGCTGAGGATCTGATCTAGATCCTCGGATATCAGCAAGATCCCGGTCCCCGCTGATTTCATCTCCAATAGTTTCTCGCTAACATATTCCGAAGCCCCAATGTCCAAACCCCTGGTGGGGTAACACGCCACAAGGGCACGGGGTTGCCTGGACAACTCTCTTGCCACTATCAGACGTTGAATGTGCCCCCCTGAGAGATTCCGCGCGTCCAGGTCTTCACTAGGTGTCTTTATGCCGTAGTCGTGAATAAGCCCTTTTACATGCTGTTTCACAGCTCTTCTCTGAATAATGCCGTTCTTGACATACGGGGGGCGGCCAAGATCCATGAGCATGAGATTCTCCGACACGGAGAAAGACCGGACGATGCCCACTGCCATGCGGTCTTCCGGAATGTAGCCAAACCCAGATTCAATGACCCTGTGACGTGGCAGGTTTGTGGACAGCTTGCCTAGAATGCGTATGGTCCCCTCCGTCACGTGCCGTAGCCCAGCCACAGCTTGAGCCAACTCCAGTTGACCGTTTCCAGACACTCCTGCCAAGCCCACGATCTCCCCCCGCTTGATCTCAAGGGACAACCCTTTGAGGGCCGGCAGCCCCCCATCATCCAAAGCCCACACGTCCTCGATTTCGATGGCAGGGTCTCCGGTCGCTGTAACCACACGTTCGGCAGGTTTGAGATCCCTACCGACCATGATCCTTCCCAGTTCTTTTGGGGTCATGCCGCCCGGTGAGCCACAATAGGCAACCTTTCCTGAGCGTAGAACCATAATCCGATCGCTTACAGACAAGGCCTCTCGTAATTTGTGAGTGATGAAAATGACAGCTGTACCTGACTCCGCGAGGCGCCTGAGCATGCCTATGAGTTCAGTTGCCTCCTGCGGAGTCAGCACGGCCGTGGGCTCGTCCAAAATCAGTAGCTCAGCGCCCCTGTACAGGGCCTTCACGATTTCAACCCTTTGTTGCTCACCAATGCTGAGCTGCCATACCGGCGTCTTCGGATTAACGTCGAGGCCAACAGCGGCCGACACCTCTTTGATACGCTTGATACTTCTTTCTACATTCAGCAGCCCGTAGGGAGAGGGCAGCCCAAGCATGATGTTTTCGGCCACAGTTAAAGAGGGGACAAGCATCAGGTGCTGGTGCACCATGCCTATCCCCTCCTCGATGGCTTGCCGGGGGCTTTGGATATCAACAGGTTGCCCGTCTATTGAAACTGTGCCCGAGTCGGCCTGGCATAAACCGTAGAGTATGCTCATCAATGTGGTTTTGCCCGCGCCGTTTTCGCCCAGTAACGACAGAACCTCACCCGCGTGGATATCGAGATCAATGTTGTCGTTGGCGAGCGTGCTGCCGAACCTTTTGCTAATGCCCCTCATCCTAAGGTGTTTTCCGGGGCGCTCGTTTTCATGGGTAGTTTCAAAAGCGGCCTGTTGCATTGTCACGCTTCCCCCTTACTTGGGCATTTCAACCTTTATTGTTCCGTCAGCGATCTTCTGCTTGGCTTCCTCGACCCTTGCTTTTATGTCATCGGGGATGGTGTTTGCAACACGTTCGTTCCACACGAGTTCGAGACTCCCGTCTTTGAAGGACATCTCGATCTGCTCCCCTCCGAGAACACCCTTCTCCCGACTGTCGATGACATACTTGATCATCTTAGACCATCTATACTGCTGAGACGCTAGCGCGGCATCAGGGGCAACCTCGCTCTGATCCCTCTCCTGGTGCATGTAATAAACGCCGCCGGTTTCCTGGGCCAGTTTGGCAACGCCAACAGCTTGCTGGGAACAACCAACGAGAACGTCGGCACCTGCATCAAGGTGTACCTGCGCCAAGTCGCGTCCCTTGGCAAGGTCGTCGAAGCTGCCGGAAAACGCCACTCTGATTTCGGCGCCCTTTCTGTCAACCGCCTTGAAACCTTCCTGCACACCGTAAGCAAACTTTCCCGCAACTCCAGAATTCATGGATCCGCAGATCCCCACAATGCCAGTCTTGGACACAAGAGAAGCGAGCATACCTACAAGGTAGCCCCCTTCTTGACCTAGGGCGTCGTAAGGGAACACGTTATCCGGAATTTCCTGAGGCCGTGCAGAACCAGTGACAAAAGTAACATCGGGGAACTCGGGGGCAAGGCCGCTGACCTCACTGTAGAACTGCCCGTGGTGTCCTATCACAATATCGAATCCCTGGCTGGCGTACTGCCTCATTGCGGCTGAAGCCTGTTGAACGGTTGTCAATCCCTCAGTGATCTCGATCTCCACTTTGTCCTTACCCATATCCGCCTCAATCTCGTTTAGACCCTCGTACATTGTCTGACACCAAGCAAGGTCATCGATCCTGCCCATCAGTACAACGCCTATCTTGACTTTGGCCCCGGATGGCGGGGGAGCAGGATCTTCCCCCCCCCTGTTGCAGCCTGCTAGCACGACTGTAGCCAACAGCAACAACACGATCACTGCCTTAAACTTCTTTTTCACAGTATCTCCTCCTCAGTTCGTATACCGCTAAAGGCAGCAGGACAGGTGCTACCTGGAATTCCGGTAAAACGGCTCTCCCAGAGCAGCAGGTCCCCGTGCCTTTTTGCCAATCAGGATCAGAATGATAATTGTCATCAGGTACGGCAACGCAACCACGAACTCGTACGGAAACTGCACACCAAGAACCTGTAACCAAACCTGGAACGCGCTCATGACTCCAAAAAGTAAAGCTCCCGTCAAAACTCCGCCCGGATTCCACCTCCCGAAGTAAACAAGTGCCAACGCTATGAACCCACGTCCGCCCGTAAGACCCGGGGCGTACATGTTCAAATAGCCGAGGGTTATGAAAGATCCCGCCAACCCCGCCAAGGCGCCACCGACGATCAGGCACGAATAGCGCACGGCAGATACACTGACACCCAGAGTATCCGCCGCTTGTGGAGACTCCCCTGCCGCCCTTACAGACAGGCCCCACGTAGTCCTAAACAACAAAAACCAAGTTACAGGCACAAGAATCAGTGAAAGATATACTAGCCAGTTGTGGCGGAAAAGCGCGGGTCCGAGAACCGGAATGTCGGAAAGGAAAGGAATGCGGATATCAGAGAATCCCTTCACTGTAGTGACGTAGCCGCAGTTTAGCCGGAAGAAAAAGTCCGCCAATCCCCACCCAAGCATGTATATGCCAACCCCGCTTATGCCCTGTTTGGCCCGTAAGGTAACAGTGACCACGGCTGTGAGCAGCCCCATCACCGCCCCCACGACTAGGCTGGCAAGAACGCCCAGGTACAAGTTTCCCGATCTCATGGTGGTTATGAAGCCTGCGTAGGCCCCAATCATCATAATGCCGTCGATGCCGAGGTTGAAGACCCCGGAACGCTGCCCCAGCATCTCGCCCAAGCCCGCGAACAAAAGCGGTGTGGCGGAGCGCAGGCCTGTCGCCAACACCCCGGCTAGCACAGCGGAACCTTGACCTAGCGGGTTACCCATATCTTCTTTAGACCCCCTAATGCCGATCTGATTCTTCGTGATATGCCCCAAGTCTGATCGGATGGCCGGTTCAAAAAGGTGTCGGCAACCACGACTGACAGGATAACAAGGCCCTGCAATGCCACCACTATTGCAGCGGGAATCGATACCGCTTGTTGCATCATGTCAGCCCCAACAAGCAGGGCACCGAACAGTATCGAGGAAACAATCAAGCCTATGGGATGCAATTGGCCGAACAAAGCGGCAACTATGCCGGTGAACCCGTATCCCGCACTGTACCCTTGTGTTCCTGCACGATGGACGAGACCTGAGACTTCGACAATTCCCGCAAGTCCCGCGAAGCCCCCCGCTATGGCCATTGACGCGACAAAGTATCGCTGAACGTTTATGCCCGCGTACTTCGAAGCCTCCGCACTCGCCCCCACGGCGCGGAACCGGTAACCGAACACGGTGCGCCAAAGGAAGATCAGCACAAAGACAGCAAGAAACAACGCCAGAACAAACCCCCAGTGAAGTCTTGACCTTGGCACTAGCCGCGGCAGCCACGCGTTCTTGGGCAACACTGCGGTCTGATTGTAACCATACCCCATCGACGAAACTTCCGAGGGATCGGCCAGGGGGCCACGCACGACGTACGTCATGATCTGAATAGCTATGTTGTTCAACATTATTGTGCTGAGGAGTTCGCTAACCTCAAACTTTGCACGCAGCCAGCCTGCAAGCCCTCCCCAAAGCGCACCCGCCATTGTTCCTATCACTAGCATCAAAGGAATTGCCAACCAAGAGGACAACATGGGAAGCGACAAAGCCATAGCGGCCCCGGCAATGCCTCCGACCAACATTTGCCCTTCCCCTCCGATGTTCAACACCCCAGTGCGAAACGACACAATGATTCCTAGCCCCACGAGCAACAGGGGCGTTGCCCGAACCAGAATCTCGGGAATACCGTAAGCGGTCCACGGACCCAAAAGCAGCGCTTTCATTGCCTTACTCACATCGACCCCGACCAACGCGATCAATACCGCGCCGATTGCGATTGAAACAGCCAGTGCCGCGCCCAACACGGCAAGCCGTTTGAGCAGGTCCCGGAGGCTTTGCATGTTGCCCACCTCCCTCCAATCGTGTAGTTCATCGCTTTACCACTCCATAGTTCTATCCGTTGCTTACTTGACTGACACGTCAAGCCTGTTTACGCTCTCACTACTTCGACCAATACCAGTGAAATCCCTGCTTGCATCGGTGTAATTTGTAACCAAAACAAAACCTTCGAAACTTGTAGGGATTCTTTCTAACGGCAAGACCATAGGATGGTTGAGGTGACTACTGTGTAAAGGGATTACTCACGAACGTGGGAGTAAGGCGGCAGCACGTTGCTAACCTACTAAACGTGATGGAACCGTGACTAAGCTACGTCAGGCGCTGCCTGCCCTAGGGACCGGGCCGTCCCATCAGGATCAGAGAACGATCTTAAGCCCGTCGTAAGCGAACATTACGTTCTCGTAATCTTTTTCAAGCCGCCTGAGATCATCGTAGGACTTACCCCAATCCTCTTCGATATGGGTGATGATGAGCCTTCGGGCGCCGAGACTCCTACGAAGGTCCAAAGCCTGCTCAAAACTGTGAAGTTCCTTTCGCAAAGGGTGATCGGGACCTATATGTCTGCCACCTTTGAGCGTATCGCCAATAAATGTGTTTCCTAGTATCAGCACATGAGCATCGTGAAGTATACGGTCGCGGGGAAAAGGCACGCAATCGCAAGGCGCGTAGATGAGTTTTTTGCCGCCCGATTCAAACACGAAGACAGTCACGGCCTTTTCTTTGGGTACCTGAACCAACGACACCCGCACCCCGTCTTGCCAAAAGCAATCCTCAACAGTTTGCAGCTGGGCCAGTTTCATACCCTCATAGTAGCTCATGAACGACCCGTACTTGCTTGAGATAGCGGTGACGTCTTCCATGACCTTGGGGTGGGCGATGATTCTCACAGGAGTTTGCGGTTTCAGGTTCTCGTAGTAATCCAGCCACTTCAACCTCAGCTGCTCCACGACTCTCATACCCAAAGTGTGATCGGGATCCCAATGGCTGTACGCGATGGTGTCGACCACCCTGATATCCGCGTTGTTGAGCGCCACAGTTATGTCTTCGGGGGTATCCACCAAAAGCCCTATGTCCTTGAGGTACAAGCTGCATCCACATCGAGCATAAGGATATCCTTTTTCTCTCGCTTCCTTGCAGACGGGACACTGACACAGGGGTTTTGGCGTAGACACACAACCGCCTGACCCAACTATCGTGAATTTCACGTTTACCACCTTGCTTAAACACCCAGTCCTTAGGCTGGGGATAGCTTGTAAAGGGTTTGGCCCTAACCTACATGACCGCACCTTCCCTGTCAACAACGGGGTAGCTACACGGAGAACAGACCCTGGGTTACAATCAACAGATTTGGCAGAACGCCTAGTGAAAATTCATGCAGAATTCAGATGGGCAACACTGTCAGAGTATCCTGATTCTCGAACGGGTGCAAAGGACAGTCACAGTCTGACCGCCGCCAGTTCATTAGCATCCGCTATCTGAACGTGAACCATGTTTGTCAACGCGTTAAAGCATTACCCGTTCCAAGGGGGGAAGATTCTCGTTGGCATCATCGTCGTTGCCATTGCAGTAGCATCCTGTGTATCCCTAACAATCCGGGACGCGGCAAGCGAGGCTGCCCTTGCAGGGTCCAATCTACTTGCCATCACGGCATCCATCGGCGAGGTTGATGGAAGCCGCTCGAAACAGCGGTGCCGATATGGACACCATGCGACAGGTTCAGCATCTCTTGACGCAAGCGGGGATCACGAAGCATACGGTTCCAATAGCTTCCCCGGCGCTACGGGGCGCCCGGGCGGACGCAATGGGCACAGCCACGGGTGATTTCACAGTGACGGGATACAGCGCGGAAAGTTTTCATGCCGCAAATCCCTTCCTTAATAATCTGACACCGTGACTTTCCGACGAGACACCCGTAGATACAGTTGTTGGAGTATGATGGAAAAGAAACAAGGGAGAGGATCGCTGTGGGGCATGTGAATACACCGCTTGGTAAGAGAGGTCTATCAGCGCACGCTTTGAAAACCATTGCCATCGTAGCTATGGTCATCGACCATATCGCTTGGGCTTTAGTTCCCACCAGGAGCTTGCTTGGCCAAGCTATGCACGTTTTAGGGAGGCTCACTGCCCCCATCATGTGTTTCTTCATTGCGGAAGGATACCACCACACAAGGAATCTGAAGAAATACGCTATGAGGCTTGGAGCGTTCGCCCTCATCTCACACGTCCCGTTTTACTACTACGAAAACGGACGTCTGCCGTGGTCCGCGGGCAAAATCTACCTTGCCCCCACGTCTGTCATCTACACCCTGTTCTTGGGGTTGATTGCCCTCGTCGTTCACAATAATGATAAGCTGAGCAGCCAAGCGAAAGCCCTGACGATAGCGGGGCTTTGCGCAGCTGCAATACCCGGTGACTGGGCCTTCTTCACCGTGCTGTGGGTGCTGGCATTCGGTGCCAACAGGGGTGATTTTGAAAAGCAGGCAAGCGCGTACAACAGGCTCGCTTTCCTCCTCCCGACACTTATCATCGCGACGCGATTAATAGCGAGGGCTAGCGATTGGCCCGCCCACATATGTCAGTTCGGCGTTCTTTTAGCTATTCCAGTTCTTCGCAGATACAACGGCCAATTGGGGGGCAACAAAAGCACTAAGTGGTTTTTTTACGTGTTCTATCCGCTTCATCTCTTGATCATTGGGCTCATAAGGTGGCATCGATAAGATATCACAGGTATCTAGACAGTGCGCAAGCAGTGGAAACTGTGCTCGCTGTTTCAATGCTGACAAGTCCAATTGTCTGTTACCAAAACGAGGCTTTTACGTCCTAGTAAGGACTGCCCTCGTACAACAGAGTGCCCACCTCTTCAAGCACAAACCCGCAATTGCCATAAAACCCGCATGCTACCCCAGGCCCGTACCTTGGGTCTTAAGCATCAATACAAGCATTTCGCCAGCATGCCCACGAAACCGCTACATCCATGACCTGCCTTCCTGCCCATTCACCAATACTGCTTTTTACTGCCACATCCTCGATGAAAGCCTACCCGTTCCTGTTGCGTCTCCGCCTCATTCTTCGTTAACCCGATCAGGTGCTTCAGAGATACCTACCGGGTCACCTAGCGATTCATCTCAAGCACTAGTTCTAGGGGCTTCGCAGTCAGTCCCACCCAAGCGGGGCGAAATCCGCTTCTGATGGCATTTCGCACGGATTTGATATTGGACCACGCGCTGCAGTAAAAAGGAACCTTCCCCCGCTTCAAGGTCTCTACCGCCAGTCTGCTTGTCAGCGCTGAGGCAATCCCTTGCCGTCTGTATTCAGGCAACACATCGACACCTACCTGCCACATGCTATCGCAATCTTGTGAACACCCCGCCAGCCCGATCAACCGGTCATTGGAATAGGCTGCCACGGCCAGTGCATCCCACTGTCTTCGTCCGTCACACAAAGCATTGCTCCACTCGGGCAAGTACAGATCCTGAAAATCAGCCGGGTGTAGCACCTTCGTTTCATACCTGCACCTTTTGACGGAGAGAAATTCCGCATCCGGCAGGAAGTACTGAGACATGAAACAAACGCTCATGCCGCCCTTCTTAAGCCCTTCGTCGAGGACGTACATGTTCGGTGTTTCGAAACAGTCTTCCACGGGGTACTTATCGAGGTAGGCCTTCACAAAATCAGCAACGTCCGGGTGTACGGATGCGACCACATTGTTCCCGTACGAGACGAGTTGACAGTAAAACGGGGGATCCAGATCCCTTCTTGCGCCTGGGTTCTTGGCGGAAATGACCACCACATTTTCATCTTTGAAAAAATCTTCTGGGTAGCAATTGGCATCGATGGCTGATTGAGCAGCTGCGATCTGCAGGATCTCCTCATTGGTCATGTGAGAGCCCTTCTTTCCACATCAGGGGAGCATATTACGGGTATCCGTCGGCCATAGGCAAGAACCCGTGGCTCTGTTTGCAAACATGCCACGGTTATGAAAACATCGTAACCTCTTTCCTTGGGAACATCAAACCCATCTTTATAAATGAGAGAATGGATGAACACAGGTGAGCACTGGTTTTCTCGTTGGGACGAGTTCTGAAGAAACGATTGGCTGAGGGCTCCCATCACCCGGACCTCTCTTTCTTTTGCTATACTGGGAAACCGTGGGGCACCATACGTTCGCGTCACGCTGCAGGGCGATGACAAGGTAACCTGGTTGTGTCGAGGGAGGTAAGCCCTTGTGGTGGAACTCAGAACAATTGACGAAGACAATTACAGGGAATGCTTGCAACTGGATGCTTCTGCCGGCAACGTTGACATTGTTGATCCGGTAGCATGGTCCCTCGCCGAAGCGTGGGTATTCTATCCTGATTCTCGCCCCTTCGCCATTTACGCCAACGGGGTGACGGCAGGCTACGTTTTGATGTATGTGGGTGAAAACAACCCCCAGATAATCAACTTCATGATAGACAGCCGTTTCCAAAGAAAGGGCTACGGTCTAGCCGCGGCCAAACTCTGTGTTGAGTACCTGTGTCGTAAGCACAACGCACGAAGAATCTCTTTGCCGGTTGATCCCGACAACATAGCAGCACAAAGATTGTGGAGCAATGCGGGCTTCCAAATGACAAAGGACGCGGAGGATGGCTACACCATTATGCGGTTGCACCCACCAAACTGTTGAGAACACAGTGTCCTCCCTGGAGGGTGCTGTCCGCTGGCACAATCTAGGCCAAACAGGTAAATCACATCCCCCACTCGTATGCAGCCACGTTAAACTCCCTTGTAATGGCTAAACTGTCCCCATCCGCCAGCAGGCTCTGTTCCATGATAGGAGACGAATATCCATCCCCACGACCGCGGGGACTGAACAAAACCCGGATGGCCAAACGCCTTGGTATCCATGGCCAAACCGTCCGAAAACACTTGGTTGGGCAGGTGAGAAATGCCTTGTCGTAGGCAATACTACCTGGAAACTGAAGCAACTAGAAGTGGCGGCCGACGGCCGCCGCTTGTTAAACAGGGTGACAGAATCAAAGCCCGCGCACTCTTCCAAGAAGCCGCGTCTTAAACAGGCGAATCCTCTCCAATTTCCCCGTCGTAAAAAGCAGCCCCAGAATCATAGCACCAAGTGACAGACCAATTGTTATGCCTTTCAATACCCCTGTCCAGAACGTGCCTGCAATCTCCATCAAACTCATGACCGCATTTATTACGAGTGCAACGATTCCCAAAACAAAGTACACCTGCACAATCTTTACGCTCCGCTGTTTTTGTTCGTTGCTGTACTCTGCCACCTGCAACACGGTTTCTTTCATTTCTTCATTCATGTGCTCACTTTTCCTTTCCCCACTTAGAAGTTCACGGAGGTCAACCGCATAGAAATCGGATAGTTCGATCAGGATATCCAGATCGGGCATGTTGCTACCGGTCTCCCAGCGTGAAACCGTCCTGCGTACAACGCCCATTTGCTCTGCCAGTTGTTCCTGTGTGAGTCCCTTATCTTTCCGCAATTCCTGAAGAAACTTCCCAATTTTGACGATGTCCATAACCCCACAACCACCTTTGCGGCTTAAGCGTACCGCCATTTTCTACTACGGAACAGGACACAAAGTGAGCAAACAACGGTGAGACAAAAGATGTCTCGTTGAACAAACCTTTATCTCGGCACAACCGGCCAAAAAGGAGAGTAGGGCACATTTCCGTACAAGAACGTTTAAGATCAAACCCACCCGGCGGCACTCCCCAAGGTCCTTTATCTACTGCGCTTTTCTGTGTGACAGCAACACGACAGTCTCAACGTGGGGCGTCATGGGGAACATGTCAAGAGGTTGAACGTAGGCCGGATACCAACCGTGGGTGGATAGAGGAATGAGATCTCTAGCCAAAGTGGCGGGGTTGCACGACGCGTAGATCATCTTTCGGGGATTAATCCTTACGGCTGCCTCAAGCACTTCCCTTTCCGCGCCGCCTCGGGGAGGATCCAAAATGATGACAGAGGGTTTGCCGTAGTGCCTTAGGGAGCCCAGCACACGGGCAGCTTTGCCTTCCACGAAACGCACGTTGTCAACACCGTTGATCTTAGCGTTAATTCGCGCATCTTTCACGGCAGGGCCCACTTCCTCAACCCCCACACAAAGCCCGGCCTTTCTAGCTGCAAACAAGGTGATGGTCCCGATGCCCGAGTAAAAGTCAAAAACCACATCGTCAGGGCGCAAGTCGGCGGCCTTAAGGACAGCCGCGTACATGCTCACCGCTTGATCCGAATTCACCTGGTAAAAAGATCTTGGGGACAGCCGAAATTTGAGAAGACCGATATCTTCTCTCCCCAGAATGTCCTCTATGTAGGATCTGCCATAAAGAAGTTTTTCGGAGTCACCGAACACCACATTGGTGCTCTTAGTGTTGGTATTGAGGACCACACTTTTAAGTCCCCCTATGGCATCAGCCAAGCGCCTCGCCATCGTTTTTGCTCCTTTGAGGTCACGGGCGTTGGCCACCAAAATCCCCATTAACTCACCTGTTCCCGGACCAACCCGCCCCACCACGTGCCTGATTTGACCCCTTCCAGTCTTTTCACTGTAGGCGGTGTAACCCCTATTGTTAATCTCTTTCATCATGGCTTTGACTAGGTCTCGCAAAAGGGGATGCTCTATAGGGCAATCTTCAGACGGCACGACATTGTGGGTGAAAGGCTCGAAAAACCCTGAGACAAGGCGTCCTTTGGAGAAAGTCACGGGCACCTCCACCTTGTTCCTGTAACATAAGATTTTCGGAGATGGTATCGTAGGCCTTATCTCACAATCCTCTATTCCCGCAATGCGGGAGAAGGCATCCCTAACCAACTGCCTTTTCCACTCGAGCTGAAGGGGGTAGTTCACGTGCTGCCACGTGCACCCGCCGCACCGGCCCGCCACGTTACAGACAGGAGAAACCCTGCCTTCACCCTGTTCGCTAAGGCCAGTCACGCTCCCCCGGAGGAATGACTTTTTCCTCTCGACCATATGAAAAGATACAATGTCGCCGGGTACTGTGTTGGGCAAAAATACGGTCAGGCCCTGGTCGGGGCCCGATAGAATCTTCCCCACGCCTTCACCCCGG
>MTKW01003514.1_pt1 | contig 15017 bp, 14 predicted proteins | sample 1042761 | NCBI WGS metagenome assembly MTKW01 (sample SAMN06205366, study PRJNA360243) | anaerobic digester metagenome | biome: Wastewater treatment plant; feature: Anaerobic digester sludge; material: sludge; isolation source: anaerobic digester fed with sludge from wastewater treatment plant ... | reverse complement strand
CTAGCTCCAAAATCTACCTCAATCTTGCGCATGCTCCACTGTTTAGTTTTCAAGGAACAATCGACTCGCAAACCGGGGCAACCCCCGGTGCTTTATGATAATATCACGGGGCATCATGTCTGTCAAGTACCTGCTCTCGCAAATCCGACTGCGTAAAGTCAAGGGACTTTAGAGAGTCAGTGGGCTGCTCCCCGTGAATTATGGGAGTTTTTAGCAACTATCATACCTGCGCCCAAAGCCAGCGCACTGGCGGCTATCCCTACATAGACAGGATCTGCTTCGCCACGTAAGAACACCCTATAGAACAAAATCGCCAGAGGCCCTGCTGAGGTGCTGATCAACCCAACCCATGAAGGCAGGCGTTCTGTCATAAAGAGGGCCACCAATAATGGCAGAAATATTGCAGAGCCTCTCAACCCCAGAGATAGGTACGCCCATGACAGAATCATTGACTTGAGGTTACTCGTAGCAATAAGGGCGCCAAGTGCGAGGATAGTTACCACTGCTATTCGAGAGACAGCCAGGAGCTGTTGGTCGGCTGCGTTCTTTTTCAGAAGACGGCCATAGATGTCTTTGGCCACAATTATGCTCATGCTATGGGCAAGCCCCGCACCGGTCCCAACTACAGCCAAAAGAAGAGATACGACACCTAAGACTCCAATTACCGGTCCCAAGTAATCTAACAGGAACGCAGGCAACGCATGGGACGCATCAAGCCCGGGCTGCGCCATTCTCATATACATCCCTGCAAGTGCACATACAAACCCTGTTGGCGGAATTAGGACAGCAGCGATGAAAGAGGCTCTCCTGCATGTGGCAACGTCCCTACCCGCGAACATCACCTGTAAATGCATCTGGGTAGACAACAATCCAATAACAACTGACAGGGCGGCCGCCAGATCCTTCGCGACACCCCGCCCAAAGAGGCTAAGCCACGGATATTCGGGGAAGGCATTCTTTATCCCGGCAAACCCGCCAAAAAGCCTGAGAACGACAACTCCGGCAACCGCCAGAGTGAAGTAGAGCAATACTGATTTGAAAATGCCTACAAGGCCTGCTCCCCATGCTCCGCCGAAAAACACATGCGTAATCATGAGTCCTACTGATATGACTGTTGCCAGGGATGCATTCATCCCAAAAGTAGCGGAGAGCAATGCAATACATGAAAGAACCTGCCCAAAAACGGTAATGAACATGGCGAGTGTGGACACCATCCCAGTAACAGCCATAGCGCTTGTGCCGTGAGTTCTACCAATGAACTCCGGAATAGTCTCAACTCCCGACTCTCTCAAGGGACTGGCATAAAACAGCCCCATAGCCAGGCAAGCCAAGCCACCACCGATTGCGAGCCACGCTCCGGAAAGGCCATATTCAAACGACATCTGGGAAGCACCGACTGTTGCAGCTCCGCCTACAATTCCCATATGCATACCAACTAGCAGGGGCACACCGGCAGCCTGCCCACTTATTGCATAATCCCGCGAGTCTTTCACACGCCCGCCCGAGAGTATTCCAACTGCCCCTACAGCTCCCATAGTCACCACTATGACCGCAATCTGCAGAAGGCTCAGATTGTACACAGGCTTTACCTCCTTATGTCAACGCCATCATCTGACTCGACTTCAGACTAGCCGCGAGTCTTCACCATGTAAGCTGCATCCTGCGGACATACCTCAACGCACATTCCACAACCGTCACACTTGTTGGCGTTGATAATCGCGCCTGTCCTTGTTACCTTGATTGCGTCATAGAAGCAACTACGTTTGCATACTCCGCACTTGTTGCACTTGTTTGTATCGATAGCAGCATGTACCCCTTCAGGATCTCTCTCGACAAAGTCAGTAGTAATAATATTGGGTAATGCAATCCCTCTAATGTCATCAAGGCTTTCATAACCCTTCTGATCCATCCAGTTTGACATAGCCTCGGCCCATTTCTTGCTGACGCCGTAACCTTGCAGCATGATGCCTACGCCTGACTGTACAAGAGTAGCTCCTGCCATGATGTATCTGATAATATCTTGCCATTCCCAAACTCCCAGGCCCGAGATAATCGGAATACTGAGTTTTCTGGCTGCTTGGCTCACAAACTTGAGTCCGTAACCAATAAGGTAAGGGCCACCATATCCTCCGATTGAACCCCATCCGTATGGAGCTGCAGTCTCGATATCGATGACAAATCCGGAAAGCCTCGCAGACAGGTTGACTGCACATGCCCCGGCCTTCTCAACTGCCAGCGCAATTTCCACAGGGTCAGAGGTTTGAGGCGAAATCTTCACGCTGAAGGGTTTGCTGAGGATCTTGGAGCATGCCTTGGCAATCGTAGGAGCCCTGTCAACATCGCCTGCTCCCATCGTCACCCCCATGTCAGCCGCAAAAGGACACGAGATGTTTAGTTCAACGAAATCAGCTTGTGTTTCGTTAACCATGTGGCACATAGTATCCCATTCATCCATAGTTGCCCCTGACAGGCTGGCAATTATCGTTCCTCTCTCTCCCACTTCTTGCTTGGCTTTGTTAATATCTGCCATATACTCTTCGTACCCAAATCTTGAGCACTCTTCAAGGGAGTTCAGGGTAAAGGCATGAGGGAGCTTGTCGGGGTACCCAGGATAATCCTTGTAATCAAAGAGCCTAAATCGTGGTCTCGGGTACTTACGACCGAGCTTGCCGGAATCGCCAAACAAAGACTTGCCGATGACTGCACCGGCACCGCCCTCGATACCTTCACGCATACCGACGTAGTCCATGGTAGGAGACGCAGAACCGACAACAATGGGGTTCTTGAATTTTACGCCTCCAATTTCAGCAGTTAAATCAGCCATTCTTTTGTCCTCCCTATAGTCTCTCTGTTGTCCAGGGCCACATATGGACTTATCGAAGCATTTTCTCATACTGAGACTCCCTCTTAATAGAAGTCTCACTAGATTCAAATGTCATCAGCTACTAAGACAGCCTTCATTGCTTTGCGTGTCTTCACCGCATACAAGGCCTCAGTGGCACCCTCAAGCGGGAACCTATGGGTAACGAGCTTCCCATAAGCCTCAGGATGGGAGGCCACAAGTGATATTGCCTCCAGCAAGTGCCCTGTATCGCTTACCCATACGCCCTGTACTCTAATGTTTTTGCGTCCGACGTGTTGGAACCAGTCCACATTCACATTATCGGCGGGAACCGCAAAGCCGGCGGTCAAATAAGTCCCCCCGGGCCTTAGCATCTTAAGTCCTTCGCTGACTGACTCGACAACCCCGGTAGTCTCATACACGAAGTCGGCCCCGCGTCCATGGGTGAGAGCCTTTATTGCCTCAATCCTCTCACGTTCGTCCATTGTGTGCCGGTTCAGAATGTGAGTTGCTCCGAGCGCCTGGGAAATCTGCAATCTGTCTGCACTGCCTCCTACCACCGCAATGTCATGGGCGCCTGATGCTTTCGCAAAACCGACTCCGAAAGCCCCCACAGGCCCTGGGCCTTGAACGACCACCGTGTCCCCTACCTTGGGCCTTGTCAATGCAAAAGCATGGGCAGTGGTAGCTCCTGAACACGCCGCTGCCACAAGAATAGCAGGATCAATCGAACCATATGTGTCAAGATGAATGATGTGTGTATTTGACCGTAAGATGATGTGATCCGCGTAGCATCCGTTCAGATACGGGTACTCTGACGCGGGCTTGTGAATCCCATATGCCCACCTGCTCGGGCATAGAGACGGCTGTCTCAACACCACGCAGTAATAGCAACGGCCACACGATACACCCCTGTCCCAAATGACCCGGTCCCCGGGTACAATAGGCCTTCCGGTAATGCTCTCCTTAGCGCCTGCCACTTCCACTACTTCGCCCACTCCCTCGTGGCCCGAAATCATTGGAAGTACATTTCGTGCGTCTTCGCCAAGCCACATGTGAACGTCGGATCCGCAGACTCCGGAAGCAAGAATCCTCACCAAGATCTCGCCTTCAGAAAGCGGCGGTATTTCGATTTCTCTCAAAACCAAGGGTTTAGAGTACTCCTCAATCACCATTGCCTGTGCCGTACGGCGCTTATGATTTGCAGAACGTACATGTACCATAGATACCACCCCACTGTGAATTGACGTGAGCAAGCGGATTAACTCGCCTCAGACAGCCGGGTTTGTCGAGAACTGGCAAGAAGGACTGATAAGATAATGAGGCCGTAGAATATCTGCCTCACAGGTTCACTCACCCGGAGTATCGTAAGTAGACTGTTTAGCACAGTTATCGATAACACAGCGCCGAAGGTGCCAAGGTACCCGCCTTTTCCTCCGGCGAACGCAGTCCCGCCCATGACAACAGCAGCCATGGAAGTCAACCTATAGTCAATACCCCATTCGAGAGTTCCACAACCCACTATGCCGGTAACCACCAATCCGGCTATCATTGACGAAACGGCGCTCAATACGTACACGGATATCACGATTCTATCCACCTTTACTCCGGACATCCGTGCAGTCTCCCGATTTGCGCCTATAGCGTAGATTTGCCTGCCAAATACGGTTTTCCCGAGAACTAAGACTGTGATTGCCGCGAGAAATAGCCACAAAATGTTTGCGGCAGGTACTCCCATTGCGCGACCGGTTCCCAGGAATTTAATCATGGGAGAGGCGGCTCCTCCGGCAGCGCCTTTAGAATAGACAAGGGCTGCACCGTGAGCGATTATCCCCATGGCCAAAGTCATGACAAACGGTGTTATTCCGGCTTTCGTGATTCCAAAGCCGTTTACCACTCCAATCATGGCAGTCACCAGAAGGCAAATAATAAAAGCCTTCAGGTTGTTGTTGTCATCGCCTCCCATGATGTTAGCAGCCAGGACATTGCTAAGTATCGCAACAGATCCTACTGAAAGGTCAACCCCGCCTGTCAGGATAGCCATGGTCTGTCCAATGCCGATTATTCCCAGAGGAACTGCTTGCCGAAGAAGGTTGAGAATGTTTGTAGGTGCAATGAACCCGGGGGCGATAGAACCGGTAATGATTGTCAACACAATAGATACGGCAATCAGGAAAACGGCATTCCCCGATCGTTGCATATTTCGGATATTCGGAAACCTGAGTCTGCCCACTGTGTCACTCCCCTATCCCAGATCGCGTCTTTCGCCGTATTGCTCCACCGGCCACTGCAACTATCAGAAGCAAGCCCTTGAACACATATTGAACATAAGTTGATACTCCCAGGTGGTTTAGGAGATTGCCCAACATCGTTATGAGGAGCGCCGCAATTACCGTCCCCGTTACATCCCCTACACCTGTGGCGAAATTGGTGCCGCCGGCAATAACGGCAGTCATTGAATCCAGCGAGAACGGAGCGCCTGCAAGGGCATCACCTGAACCCATTCTGGCTGCAAGAAATAACCCGGCGGTTGCAGCAAACAGCCCTGCAATCACGTGAGCCCGGACCTTCGTCACAGTGGTGTTGATGCCTGACCTGAATGCAGCGGGTGTATCTGCACCAACAGCTCTAATATGGACTCCGAGAACAGTCCGGTTGAGAACATAGTAGGAAACCACAGCAAGAGCAATAACCAAGACCACAGGCAGAGGAATCCCCAAAACGGGCAAATCTATCAAAGTCATGTACTTGTACGGTACCATACCTCCGGGGACAGGCATCAAATGTAGCGCTAAACCCATTAATGCCGAGTTGGTAGCGAAGGTGATCACCATTGCATCCATTTTAATCTTGGACACAAGCAGCCCATTTAGTATCCCAACTGATACCCCGATGATAAATGAGGTTGCTATTGCCGCAGCCACGTGCACGACGGAATCCTGCATCATAGTAGCGCAGGCAATGGTGGTAAGGCTTATCACCCCACCAACGCAAAGGTCAACGTCCCCTGCAAGGATGGCAAACGTCTGTCCCATAGATGCGAGAGCTATGGCTACAGTCTGAATGGCAATGTTAGAAAGGTTATAAGGACGCCTGAACGTAGACGAAAATGCACATGCAGCAATGAAAACCGCAAGAGTTATTACATATATGGGAAGTGCAGGGTCGCTTCCTAATGCACTTACGCCTGTGCGTCTCCTGTCTATCCACTCCGCCTTCGTTCTCATTAATGGACTAGCTGCCATGATCTGCCTCCGCTGTACTGACTTTTGATGCAAGGCCCCATTGTGCCCTCATGATAGCCTCTCTATCCACATTTTCCGCAGGCATTTCTTCCACAACCCGCCCGTCATGAACAATGATTATCCGGTCACAAACTCGGAGGACCTCTGAGATATCACCGGATACCATCAGAACACTGCTTCCCTGATCAGCCAGATCCCGTATAAGCCCGTAGATATCCTCTTTTGCCCCCACATCAATCCCGCGCGTGGGCTCGCAGAAAAGCAACACAGAAGGTTTCGAAGCCAGCCACTTGGCGATAACAACCTTCTGCTGATTACCTCCGCTGAGACTGTTGACTTCCTGCAGCGGAGAGTGCAACTGGATTCTGAGCTGCCGAACAAGCTTCATCACCATGTTGTCTTCATCGCTTCTATTGACAAAGCCTGCAGTCTGACGTTCCTCTAACGTCGCAAGGGCCATGTTCTGCCTAACGTCCAAAGGCAAGCAAAGCCCTTCCGCTTTGCGTTCATCGGGGACGAACGCAATTCCCGCTTCCATAGCATCACTGGGAGACTGCATATTAAGAGGCCTTCCGTGGAGTAGTATCTGACCCGTGCTTGGCCTACGATCACCGAAAAGCGTTCTAAGTATCTCGCGCTGGCCTTGCCCTGCAAGGCCTACAAGCCCGACGATCTCNNTCAAGAACTGTGCGGCCCACAGCGCCCTTACCTTCTATTCTGCTGGACGCCTGTTCCCTCCCGGTCATCATTCTGACTACTGTGTCTGAATCCAACTCATGCCGGTCTTTCGCGGCAATCAACTTCCCGTCACGAAGCACGGTAATTCGATTGGATACGGCAAATACTTCTTCCAGTCGATGGGATATGAATATAACACCGCAACCACGGCCTGTAAGATCCCTCATCAGTGCAAGAAGTCTCTCCGCCTCTTCACCGTTGAGGGCGGCAGTAGGTTCATCCATGATTAGAATTCGCACGTCCATAGATAAGGCCTTCGCAACCTCTACATGCTGCCTCTCTTGCAAACTCAGGTACCGTACCTTATCATTGGGTTNNTACATCGACAATACCCATGGAACGGCGCGGTTCACGCCCGAGGAATATATTTTGTGCTACGCTGAGGTTTCCTATTAGGTTCAGTTCTTGATGGATGACACTGATACCTAACTGTGCAGCACGGGACGGGTTATTCACCCGTAAAGGCGCCCCGTCTATGAATATCTCGCCTGCATCAGGCTGTATGACACCGCTCAATATCTTTATCAGCGTCGACTTTCCTGCTCCGTTTTCTCCTACCAAACCGTGTACCTCTCCGCGTTCACAAGAGAAGTCCACATTGTCAAGGGCAGTAACGCCAGGGAAGCTCTTGCTGATTCCTTTCATCGTAAGGAACGGATTACCACCCACCTAAAGCACCTCACCGAAGATCCAGAGCCGAGCCGGCCCCGGGGAAAAACCGCAGCCGGCTCACTGGATTGCATCATCAATCACTCTACTTCTTAGTACCCCAGAGCTCCAGGACTTTCTCGTCGCTTAGCTTCGTATGAACCCAGAAGATATCTGAAACATCAAATCTTGCGTATTCCTCTACGTTATCGTTGGTAATTACCTCCAGAGGCATAGGCACCAATCGTTTTACTTGTTCGCCTCTGAGAACACTGAGACCAAGATTGAGGGCAACAACACTACCGTACGGAGGCTCAGTGGCGCTGTAGCTCTTGAATCCCTTAGGCCTTTCCTGTGCCCAGAGTTTTATGAACCCATTGGATGCGGTGCCGGTCACGGGTACGACTCTATTGGCTTCAATCAACGCAGTGAGGGCACCTTGAGCAGAACCGCCGCCGTCAGTCCATACGCCGTCGATCTGAGGATGGGCAGCAAGGAAGTTCTCCATGGCTCTCTTACCCTTGTCGAATGCCCAGTCTACCCAAGCCTCACCAAGCACTTCGATGCCAGGATATTCCTTCAGAACCTTCAGAGCCCCTTCGCGTCTGTAGATTGCTGAGGAAGTACCGGCGATTCCACCTAACATCACTATTTTGCCTTTGCCCCCTAGTTCCTGGCATAGCCACCGCATCATAGACCCACCGAGCTCCTCCTGATCAGCGGCAAGTTTCACAGTGACCTTGGGCGTATCAACTACATTATCGAAAGACACGACAACGACTCCGCGCGCGACTGCCTTTTCGACCACAGGAGAAATCGCTGACGGCGAGGTCGCTGTTACTAAGAGCAGGTCAACCCCTTTGGCAATTAGGTCCTCAATATCAGCAATTTGCTTGGCTATGTTTCCTCCGGCATCAGTCACATAGTACGATTTGATCATGTTCGGCATGAACTTCTCAGCTTCAGCTTTGAACTCTTCAACCATGGCTACCTTGAACGGGTTCGCAGGCGCAACGTTGCTGAGACCGACTACGTAGGGAGGATTCTTCTTGTACTTAGCACTGTCAACATACTCCTCAGCCGCGTCCGTTACGGTAGTAACCATCGCAATCAACAGAAACGCCGACACTAAACCGGCAAACACCCGTACACGACTAGGTCTCAACTAGATCTCCCCCTTTCAATGGCTCCTCAATCGAGAACAGCACTGGATGCGTTTCGTCTTATTTACGTTCTTCCCCTTTGTCCTACCTCCCTTCCGGACGATGTGAATATTCTCCTCGTGTACTCCGTCGACTATCTCTGGACGCGTCCTGATGCGTCCCCCATAGCAAGCGACTTGACTTCATTCAGATTGACCAGATTGAAATCGCCGTTAATTGTGTGTTTCAAACAGGAAGCTGCTGCTGCAAAATCCACGGCCTCCTGCTCGTTCATACCGCTAATCAAGGCGTATATGAGGCCACCTGCAAACGAATCCCCACCGCCGACCCTATCCACAATGTGAACATCGTACTCTCGCGACGTATAGAAGCCGCACCCGTCATAGAGCATCCCGGACCACTTGTTATCAGACGCTGATAGGCTTTCCCTCAACGTAATGGCAACCTTCTCCAGCCCGAATCTCTTCGCTAATTCCCGAGCTACTTCACGGTATCCCTCGTGACATATCTCGCCTTTCACGACATCGGATCCTTCAGCCCTAATCCCAAAGACCTTCTCTGCATCTTCTTCGTTTCCAATGGCAATGTCGACGTACTCCATCAACTCACTCATGACTCTGTTGGCTTGCTCAGTAGACCAAAGCTTCTTGCGATAATTGAGATCTACACTCACCTTGACGCCAAGTCTCTTCGCGGTTCTTACCGCCTCAAAAGTAGATGCAGCGGCATTCTTGCCTAGCGCAGGAGTTATCCCGGTGAAGTGGAACCATGATGCTCCATCGAAGATCGCCTGCCAATCAAACTCGTCCGGCTCAACCTGGGAAATAGAGGAGTTTGCTCTATCGTAGATTACCTTAGAAGGTCTCTGGGAGGCGCCTTTTTCACAGAAGTATATGCCAATCCTCTCTCCGCCACGTTTTATGTAGTCAGTACCTACCCCGAGAGCTCGCAATGCATTTACGGCGCACTGCCCTATCTCGTGGGACGGCACTTTGGTAACAAAGTACGAATCCAGTCCATAGTTCGCTAATGAGACTGCTACGTTAGCTTCGCCGCCTCCGTATACTGCATCAAAAGACGAGGCCTGTATAAATCTCTGATACCCGGGAGGCGACAGTCTCAACATGATCTCACCAAAAGTCACGACTTTGCCAGCCATAATAAATCCCCCTTACTTGGCACGAGCGAGCCTCGCAGCCTCCACAAATTCCGCCGCGCGCTTGGTAAGTCCCTCCCAATTCTCATCAGCCACCAGTTGCCGATTTACAAGTGCTGTACCTGCGCCAACAAAGACAGCTCCCGCTTTCAGGAATTCACCCAGATTCTCCAGGTTGATGCCGCCGGTGGGTGTGAGTTTCACTTGAGGTAGAGGTCCGAGCACATCCTTAATGAAAGAAGGCCCCAGTCGCGTTGCCGGAAATACCTTTACTACGTCTGCGCCTGCCTCCCAGGCCTGCAGAATCTCAGTGGGCGAAAAGGCGCCTGGAATAACTACTTTACCGTAGCGTTTACACGTTCTAATTAAGTCGAAATTGACCACAGGACCTACTACGAAATCTGCGCCTGCCAGTATCACTGAACGAGCGGTCTCGGAATCAAGGACAGAACCTGCCCCGATAATGGCTTTCCCTCTCAGGATTTCTGATGCCTCGCGGATGGCATCTATGGCTCCTGGTGAAGTCATCGTTATCTCCACTCCCTTGATGCCTCCGAGTACCAGTGCTCCACAGATTTTTACCAGTTCTGCTCCGCTTTTCGTTCTTATTACCGCAATAACCCCGGTATCAATGAGTTCTCTCAGTAATTGCTCCTTGTCCACTCTCATACCCCCTAACAGCATGTAGATGCTAAGAACTCAATATTATTGCCTGATCTAGTATCGCCGGAATCATTTCAGATTCCAGGCATTGACCCTAACCGGTTGTCTCACTGTAAGCTTCATGCTTCCGTCTTCGCCTTTGTAAATCACAATGTACTTATTCCAATCATCATCCCGGGGCATGTGAACCTGTGAATCATACGATGGGAATAATAGATGCGGGCCCCTGCTTTCCAGCCTCATCCTGGCAGCTCTCAGTATCATCTCACCCACTCTGAGCATGTTTTCAGTCTCCACGGCATAGGCAATTCCCCGTTCATCTGTTCTGACCCCTGCTGACTGGAGCTCAGCCAGATCCGAGACTGCCTTAGCAAGACCATTGTCAGTCCGGACTACAGACGCAGAGTCTGACATTATCTTCTGCAATTGGAGGCGAACTCCATGAGCGGGAACGCCTGGGCCGTTTCTTAGCCGTGTAATACGGGCCAAAGCTTGGGTTATAGATGCATTAGAAGCTTGCAAACGTCCTGTCATGGACTTTGCCTGATTGGCCGCCTCCTCTCCGGCAATTCTTCCAAAAACCTGGCAGTCAAGGAGTGCATGTCCCCCGGGCCTGTTTGCGCCGTGCTGTCCTCCGGCAGCCTCTCCTACAGCGAAAAGGCCGGGAATGTTAGTCTCGGCACGCGTCCGAATCCTGATTCCGCCTTGGAAGTGCTGCACTGCATTTACGATCTCCACTTGGTCCCCGGATACGAGATCAACACCTGCATCCTTAAACCACTGAACGCTCTTGGGGTTGATTTCCAGATAGCGAAGAATAGGGCTTTCATACCGACGGGCCGCCCCAAGAGATTGCCTGACCTCTGACATGTACCTGTCTTTCCACTTACTAGACAGCTTATCCCAATGAAAACCACGTGGGTTCTGAGAGAAATCCACAAATACCCTTTTCCCGGCGTTAACCTCTCTATAGACCGCAACATCTATACGGTTTCCGGGATGCTCGGACTGAAGAGGCCAGGTGGCGCCTTTCTCAAACACCAAGTCGTAGATTTCTTCCGGAGGAAGATCACACAAGTAACGAAGGAGGAACTCTTCGCCTTCATCATTTACAAACCTGGGGATACATCTCATCACAGACCCCGAACAAGCAAGACCGGTGGCAACTGAAGCAATACCTATCTGGATGAACTCCATATTGGTCAATTCAGCGCCTATTTCGTAGGCCATAGCGTACCCATCCCCTGTGTTTTCCGGAGGAAACACATTTGCCTGGAATACCTGGCCTGCCCCACCTGTAGCAATAATAACGCACTTTGACATGATCTGAACCGGACTCTCTACTGAGTCTGAATCCGTGCCAAGCCCCACCGCGCCCACCACCCGTCCGGTACCGTTGGTAAGAAGGGAGGTGACCAGGTGGTCCTCGAACACCTTGATATCCAGGGAACGAGCTTTTCTTACAAGCGCCTTCTCAATGTCAACAGCGGTATATGGCCCTGTATATGCGGCGCGGGCGTAAAGCGATCCATCAGTTACGAATTGGTCAATCCTTCCGTCAGGCTTCTTGGCAAACGAAACACCCAGGTCTGCCAAGTACGTTATTGCATTGGCAGAGTTCTTTGCCAAGATGACGGCAAGATCTTCATCAGATACGTAGCCACCGATACGAAAAACATCATCTGCATGATACCGCCAGTTATCAGTCCCTCCGGGTTCTGTGTATTCTAAGGTGGCATGAAATGCCATCCTATCGGAACACGCTTTCGCAGTCACACCTGATTCGCCAAGCCTACCTTTGGTTATGAGAGCAACAGAACCTTGCGGGAATTCCTCCTTAGCCTCTATAGCCGCTCTTAAAGCCGCCCCACCTGAACCAATTACCAGTACGTCATAACCTTGTATTACCAACTGTCCAGTCCCCCTCATCGCCGGGTTCAGGGTACACGATACTTTCTGGAGGCAATTGAGCCCCATGGTTGCGCCATGTGCAACATGGTTGCTCACTATGCGGTTGTTTGCATTATTCGCCGTTTCATCGTTGACTCCTTCTTCAAGAACTGTATCTAAGAGAAAAAATCCTAACCCCGCAACTCAGTTGCGTTTTATGAGTTTGCATATATAATTAAACAGGAAGGATAGCCTGGGAAGAAGGTGTCGTGACAGTATGCCGAGCGTCAAAGCCAATTCCAGGGGAGAATTAGAACGCCGGAAGAGAAACGGTGAACACACTATGTCTGTTCTACGAGCTCTTGATATGCTCGATTATCTCGAATCGTGTCAGGAAAATGTAGGCGTCACCGAGGTAGGACAGGTTCTCGGAGTCCATAAGAGTACTGCTTCCAGGCTATTAGGTACTCTGGAATCCAAAGGATACGTGCAGCGTGACAACGCAACCGGAAAGTACTCTCTCGGAATGCGCGTAGTGGAACTTGCCAGGTCCAAACTGGACAGGATCGATGTTCGAGCCCAAGCAAGGCCTTTTCTGGAAGAGTTGGTTCAGAAGACAGGAGAAACCGCGCACCTGGGCGTGCTGGATCGAGGGTCAATAGTATATGTGGACAAAGTTGATACGCCGCAAGTCCTAATGATGCGCTCTAGAATAGGCTATAGTGTATCCCCTCACTGCACTGCTTTGGGAAAAGCCATACTTGCCTTTTTACCCGATGATGAAGTCGACGTCGTGCTCAAGCAGCAGCCCTTTACACGCTTCACTCAAAACACCATAACTGACCCGCTGGCTTTCAAGGAATGCTTGAGAAAAGTCAGGATACAAGGATTCGCCGTAGACGATGAAGAACACGAAGAAGGTATTGTTTGTGCCGGAGCTGCGGTGCGAGATCACTCCGGACGCGTAGCCGGAGCACTCAGCGTCTCCGGCCCTACTATTAGAGTCACGCGAAAACAGATGGAGGAGTTCGGCGTTCTGGTCAGAGACGCATGTCGCAGGCTCTCAGCATCTCTTGGATACCCACTGTAAGAACCGAGCCTGATACTGTAATGATAAACTCCCTCAGTCTTTCCGCAACCACCCGATCTCTTCGTGGATCCCCATAGACTGTACTATGAGGCCAGGATGCAGCCTGCCGAGTTCCAAAGAGAACCCTTATATCCTCAGCAAATGTCTCTTCCGTCGACTCGAACCAGTCTTCGGAATTGACTTCACCGTCAGCAGTCCATACAGGAATACCGCGGATGCTCATGTACTCGTCCCACCCCCTTGGGTTTTCTTCATAGGAAGCCCCCAGGAAAGTCATATGAATGTGGTGTCCAAGCTCATGTGCGACAGTGAAAGCCATTTGGTCTTCCATGACTGTGCAGTTGGCAGGCGGAGCGCCCAGGAGCGTGTAACCTTTGGATCCAAGCCCACTTATCTCGCCCAGGGAAAACGGGAGAATGTATGCTCTGTAATTATGAAAAGCCTCGGGAGGAAGCGCCATCCCCTCCAGTGTCTCAGCTACCTCTTCCACTTTCGGCAGTCTACATGGTTCAGGTTCGTAGAGAGGGGTTCCGTCCGGAAGCTCATTTATGTTTACNNCAGGAACCGAACCTCTAGCCTTATTCTCCTGGCATCCCTCAACCCGGATAGCCCATAGCGCTTCCCGCCATTCTCTCGCACAATGCGAGTCACGTGATCCAGGTCTTTCTCGAACCATGGGATAAAGCCATCCCCGTCGCCAATCTCCATGCCAGGTGAAGGATTGTATCCCTCGGGCATGATCTTCTCTGTGATACCGTGACCAGGCTTCAATCTGCCGAAACAGGCAAAGGTTATGATGACCAGAACCGTTAACATCAGCTTGAGCTTTAGAAATCCATGGCAACTGACAGTCCCTCCGGTGGGATCCCGCCTCGGAATCACGTATCGTCCCCTCCCATAAAGCTTCGCATATGTGCAGCTCAGCAGGCTTAACTATGAAGGATAACACAGATGAGCACATTATGTAAACTATAGTCTCAGTCGCAAGACGCATTCCCTGAGATTCGCCTATCTCCTGCCGCGCCTTTTGCCCCTATCCCCGCAGCTCTCAAGCTAATCCATCAGGTGCCATATTCTGCAGCCAGACGGCTCTTTCGACATGAGAGTTGCTGAGACGACAACGAGACTCCCAGGCTCTTGACAATTATGGGAAAATTGGGTATTATGTGCAGCGTACCTCGGCTTCTGTAAGAAGTACGTTCCAAAGAGTAGTGTGGGGAGGATCCTCGGTACATGATAATGGAACCCCGGCTGTCTATGCTTGATCTCATAACATGTTTGTCAAATGTAATTGACCTTATTAGCCCGACAGTCGTCAACCACCATTCACACGTAGCCTACATCTCTCTTAAGCTGGGAGAAGAATTGGGGTTACCCCAACCTAAACAAGCTCAACTTGCGATTTCGGGATTACTCCACGATATTGGCGCTTTATCCCTCAAGGAACGCCTGGAATCTTTGAAATTTGATTTCACTGATTCCCAGAGGCACGCCGAAAGAGGGTACTATTATCTAAAGGTATTTGACCCCCTCGCACATGTAGCTGAACACATTAGGCATCATCACACGCCATGGAACTACG